>Ga0209579_10003769_pt1 | contig 10848 bp, 9 predicted proteins | sample Coa_R1_2_FD_187152 | JGI IMG/M metagenome (GOLD analysis project Ga0209579, IMG submission 187152) | Surface soil microbial communities from Centralia Pennsylvania, which are recovering from an underground coalmine fire - Coalmine... | ecosystem: Environmental > Terrestrial > Soil > Unclassified... | reverse complement strand
TAGTGGCGTCTTTGTCGACACACACCACTTGATGACCAAAATCGGCGAGGCAGGTACCGGATACCAAGCCGACATAACCAGTGCCAATCATCGCGATGCGCATGGAATATTTCCTGTCGCCGCCCGGTGCCTGCGTTAAGTAACAACTAAATATAACACTTGTGTAATGCCAGTCTATTCGTTGACGATCACACAGTTAACTCGAGAATTTCATGGGACTAATGCGGCCTGTACGAGCTTTTCGATCGATCAATTCTTCCAGTTCAAAGCTCAATCACACCCCTCCGTGGCTTCCGGTGGATTAATAGGAGATGTGACCTCGGCGAGCTGATCTGTCGCTGACAGCGGATTGTCGGCGAATAGGCAGCGTCGAACTCGTCCCGAGCCTTACCCGCGTCAGGCCGCGAGAGAGATCAACTCGCTGAGATCTTTATCGGCGTGCTATTCATACGGCGGCCTGCTATTGGATCAAATCTGTTTATTCCGCCTCGCAGTAGGGCGTAAATGCAGCGATTGTTTTTCGTCAATAGATTTTTCTTTCCCGATCATTCGGCAACTAGCCAAATGCTTTCCGACCTCGCCTTCCACTTGGCAAGCGCAGGTATAGAAGTTCACGTCGTCACGAGTACCCAAATCTATGATGATCCAAGGGCTTCGTTGCCGGCTTATGAGAATATCAATAACGTGCATGTGCACCGCGTTTCTTCGACCAAATTTGGGCGCGCCGCCTTGCTCGGCCGCTCGATCGATTACCTTTCGTTCTATCAGTCGGTGTGGCATTGCCTCATTCAGATTATGCGACGTGAAGACATCGTTATTGCCAAAACAGATCCGCCGCTGGTTTCTGTCGTTGCCATGGCTGCCGCGCGCCGCAAGGGCGCACGGTTCGTTAATTGGCTGCAAGATATCTTTCCCGAGACCGCCGCAGAGCTCGGGGTACCATTGATGCGTGGGCCCCTTGCTGCAAGCCTCGCGATGTTACGCAATCGCTCCCTGCGAGATGCCGCGGCGACCGTCGTCATTGGCGATTTGATGGCGCGAAAGGTCGAAGCTCTGGGCACTCCCGCGAACCGAATCCACGTTATCCCGAATTGGTCGAATGACGAGGATGTCCAGCCGATTGCCCAAATTGACAATCCGTTGCGTCAGGCATGGGGTCTGGAAGGGAAATTCGTCCTGGGCTATTCAGGCAATCTCGGGAGGGCCCACGAGTTTGACACTGTGCTGGCTACCGCCGAGCGACTGCGTAGTGACGCGCGGTTTGTTTTCTTAATGATCGGCGGCGGCAAACGTTTCGATGAGCTGGTCAGAATCGTCAAACAGCGCGGTCTCGACAGCTCATTCCGGTTCCACCCCTATCAGGAGCGGAAAATGCTCGCCTATTCTTTGGGCGTTCCTGATGCCCATTGGTTGTCACTTAACCCCAAACTTGAGGGTCTGATTGTTCCGAGCAAGTTCTATGGGATCGCCTCTGCCGGCAAGCCCATCATAGTCATTGCCGATAAGGACGGCGAACTAGCGCGACTTGTGCAGCAATACGCCTGCGGCATCGCCATCGAGCCAGCTGATACGGGATCGCTCGTTGATGCCTTGCTACGTCTGTCACAAGAGCCAGAAGCGGTCGCAGAAATGGGCAAGCGTGCGCGACAGATGCTCGATGCCCATTTTACCAGGCGGAAGGGGCTCGACCGATGGTGCAAATTGCTTGGTCAATTTGATCAATCGCAAATGTCAGATCGGGCGGCCGCGAGCAGCAATCGGTCGTTCGGCTCAATCGTTAAAAATGGGGCGGGTTGATCTTAACGATCAACCCGGTGAAGTGTACCCCTTTGAGAGCGCTGTGCTAACAATAGAGTGACAGATTAGACGGGGACTATGATGCATTTACAGCAGCGCGTCTTGGTGACCGGAGGATCGGGGTTTCTCGGTTCGCATCTGTGCGAGCGCTTGCTGGCAAGCGGCGCGGATGTACTTTGCCTCGATAATTTCTTTACCGGCGCCAAGCGCAACATCGAAGGGCTTCTCGACCACAAAAATTTCGAACTGATCCGACACGACGTAACGTTTCCGCTCTATGTTGAGGTGGATCAGATCTATAATTTGGCGTGCCCGGCTTCTCCCGTACACTATCAGCACGACCCAGTTCAGACGACCAAGACCAGTGTGCATGGCGCAATCAATATGCTGGGGCTCGCCAAGCGTTTGCGTGCGAAGATTCTTCAAGCGTCGACATCGGAAGTTTACGGCGATCCCACAGTCCACCCTCAAACGGAGAAATATTGGGGTCACGTCAACCCAATCGGGATACGATCATGTTACGATGAGGGGAAACGGTGTGCTGAGACGCTGTTCTTCGACTATTGGCGTCAAAACCAGCTGCGAATCAAGGTGGCGCGGATCTTCAACACCTATGGTCCGCGCATGCATCCGAACGATGGCCGGGTCGTTTCAAACTTCATCGTTCAGGCGCTGCTTAACCGCGATATAACAATCTACGGCGATGGCACGCAGACTCGATCGTTCTGCTATGTTGATGACCTGATCGCCGGGCTTATTGGACTGATGCAGAGTCCGGACGACTTGATCGGACCGATTAATTTGGGAAATCCGAAAGAGTTCACGATGCTTGGCCTTGCCACGGCGGTACTCGAGCTTACCGGCTCTCGATCCAAGGTGGTGCATCGGCCTTTGCCCCAAGACGATCCGCGACAACGGCAGCCGGATATTTCCAAGGCGCGTCAAATGCTGAATTGGGAACCCCAGACGCCGCTTGAGGAGGGCCTCATGAAAACGATCACCTATTTTGAAGAGCTGCTACAGCTTTCGGATGTGCGGCAAATCCTCAGCATAAGTGAATAAGGACTGCTCACTGAGACGCTTCGCCATCTGAGTCATTGATTACTGAGGTCGTCGCCATCAAGGCCTGGGGCGTGAACTCACTAACGCGCAGCCACAACCCCGTGCCGTCAGGTCAATAAACTGCGGCCAGCAAACGAGTTCCGGTAGCGCGGGCCCCGACTGTCGCCATCTGGAGCATTCAAGGAGCTTGCTCGCCCGGTTCAAGAGTTCCATGCTACAAATGGCAATATTTCGCGGCAACCGGAGTAAAACCCGCCGGCCACGCTTTTTGATGGAGTTCGAGAATGCCGGGCTCAGCACACCATCAGGTTCTCATCGTCGGCGGTGGTAGCGCCGGCATCACCGTTGCGGCAATCCTGAAGCGTCGCGCTCCGGGCGTCGACATCGCCATCGTCGAGCCGTCGCCGGACCATTACTATCAGCCGGCCCTGACGCTGGTCGGCGCCGGCGTCTATTCGCTGGCGCGCACGCACCGCGCGGAACAAAGCCTTATCCCGGTCGGCGTGCAATGGATCCGCGACGCGGCCCAGACCTTCGAGCCGGAGAAGAACATTGTCCGCCTCAAGAACGGCGATGCGCTGACCTACGAGTACCTTGTGGTCTGCACCGGCGTGAAGCTCGACTGGAACAAGATCGCGGGCCTGGCGGAGACGCTGGGCAAGAACGGCGTGTGCAGCAACTATTCGCCCGCGCATGTCACCTATACCTGGGATTGCCTGCAAAGGCAGAAGGCCGGCAGCCGCGCGGTATTCACCCAGCCACCGCTGCCGTTCAAATGCCCCGGCGCGCCGCAGAAGATCGTCTATCTCGCCGCCGACCATTTGCAGCGTCATGGCATCTTGAAGGATTGCAAGCTGGACTACTACGTGCACGCGCCGGTGATCTTCGGCGTTCCGTTTTTTGCCCGCGAGCTGGTCAAGGTCGCGGCACGATACGGCGTCAACGTGCACTACCAGCGCAACCTGGTCGCAGTCGACGGAGCGGCCAAGACGGCAACATTCGAGATCGTCGGCGACCAGAACAAGGGCGAGCGAGCGACCGTGCCGTTCGACATGTTGCACGTGTCGCCGCCGCAAAGTCCGCCCGAGGAGATCAGGTCGAGCCCACTGGTGAACGCGGCGGGCTGGGTCGAGGTGAACCAGAACTCGATGCAGCACGTGCGTTATCCTAACGTGTTCGCGCTCGGCGACGTTGCATCGACGCCGAACTCGAAGACCGCGGCGGCGGTGCGCAAACAGGCCCCGGTCGTCGTCGGCAACATTCTCCACTTGATGGGCAAGACGGCGGTCGAAGGCGGTTATGACGGCTATGCTTCCTGCCCGCTGACGACCGCCGTCGGCAAAGCTATTATGGCGGAGTTCATCTACGGCGGGAAAGTAACACCGACGCTTCCGCTTAATCCCGCGAAGGAGCGCTGGGTTGGCTGGTGGATCAAAGTGAGCTTCCTGCCGCAGTTGTACTGGAACTACATGCTCAAGGGACACGTCTTGTTCCCCACCCACAATACCGCCTTCAAGGAAGATGCGGCCTGAGCGGCAGCCAATGAATCCGGCGATTTGAATCCCACCGGGGATCGTTTGCGGCGCCGCCGCGCGGACCACCTGCGGTGCCGCGCTCGTATGCGGGATCATTTTGCTCGCGATCTGAAACCGGTTTGGCAATTTCCGGGAGGCAATTACCTTCTGTTCAGGAGATTGGCGAACTCTCGAGGACCAGTCAGCATACCTATTTCCATCGAGTACACAGCCCAGAACCTCAGGAGTAAGTGCTAGAGAACCTCAACCGCATTACGCTCAATGATAATGCAGGTGAGTTTGCCGGTCGCATAGGCGCCGGTGTCAATGTTGATCCGGTTGGGCCGCATATCAACCACGCGTACGGGCGTATGGCCGTGCACGATGATTTTTTCGAACTTTCCTTCATAAAGGAGAAATTCGTCACGAATCCACAGCAGATCTGCTTCCCGCTGGTCGGTAAGTGGGACGCCGGGTCTCGCCCCTGCGTGAGCAAAGAAAAACCCGCCGCAACTGAATGAGGATTGCAGGTTTTGAAGAAGGATAAGGTGAGATTTTGGCAACGTGGCTTGCAACGTCGTCGCGAGCTCCTTCTGCATCTTGGCGTCAGCATTGAGAGAAGGGGTTATTCCGTAAGACATCAAGGTTTCGAGACCGCCCATCTGGCTCCATGATTGAAGCATCGACGGATTGCGCAAAAATTCCAGAACGAAAGTTTCGTGGTTACCTTTGAGTAAGACCATTTCACTCGACTTGGCGCGACCAATCAGGCGATCGAGGACCTCGCGGGAATTTGGCCCGCGATCAATGTAGTCGCCGACAAGCACTTGAATAGGGTAGTCGACAGGATGCGCGGCGATATGCGTGTCGATCCGTGTGAACACCTGCTCGAGCAGATCAGCGCGGCCATGGACGTCGCCAATCGCGTAAATGCGTACACCCTCCGGCAACACTGATGGAGGCCGCTTGCGTCGCAAAACTGATAGTCCCACGGGAAAGTTGTGCTCCAAAATCGAGCCAGCAGAGTTGCAGTTAAACTAAGGCTTTCTTCAATAGTTAACAATTGGCCGGGAGATCCATCAGCATTTTACGGTTAAACAAAACGAGCCTTCAAATTGTCTTCGGTATCAATCCTCCGACGCTAAGTCGTCGGGGAGAATACCGTGCGTCAAGCAATAAAAACTATCGTGGCGGCGGCTGCGATTACTGTCACGGCAACTGCCATCCAGCAGGTTGCCAGGGCGAATCTTCTACCGCAGCCCGTCACCGACAAAGAGTTGCTGCAATCAAAGTCTGCTGGCGTCGTCAACGTCACGGAGCCGCTGCAACTCGACTCGGATGGTCAGGCCGCCATCACAGATCCGCAGCAATTCAAATCCACTGACCTTCTGCAATCTGCGGGCCCGATCGCCTTCTTGGATCTGCAGCAACAAATAGCGTTTAGCTATTCGCCTCTCACGAACCTAGCTCCGGTCCCGTCTTTCGACAACGCCAGTGCGGCCAATTCGTCCACCAAACCGGTCCAACTGGTGTCGCTTGAAGAGCCGGCGCCGCGCGAGACTTCTGCTTCCGCGCCAGGTCCAGGCTTGGCACCGAGGCGTTATAGCTCTCTGGAGCCATCGAGGGACACGGACCAATCGCCAGCGCGTCCTTTGGGGTTGCCGATTTCGCGCATTCAGTTTGATGCGCCCGCCCTTGCTCCGATGGCGCATACGTTCTTTTGTCTGAAATATCGAGATGACTGTAAGGTCGATAAGACAGTATCGGTCGATAGCACGGTGACGCTCACGTCCAATAGGTGGGCCGAGCTTGAGCGCGTTAATGCCGCGGTCAATCGCGCGATTGTTCCGCACCCCAATACAAAAGGTCTTGCCGGCGAAGTGTGGTTGATCTCGCCGCCAGCTGGCGAGTGCCATGATTACGCGGTGACCAAACGTCACGAGTTGCTCGCCCTTGGCTGGCCGGAACAGGATCTGTTGCTGTCCGAAGTTGTGACATCGTGGGGGGAGCATCACCTCGTGCTCGTGGTTCGGACCAGCGATGGCGACTTCGTCGCAGACAATCTCAACCCCAATATTCGCATCTGGTCGAAGACCCCTTACCAGTGGGTCCGCATACAATCGCCCGGCAATCCGTTGATTTGGTCGACCTTGGTGTCCGCCACGGCCAGTGCCACAGCTAGAGCCAGAACCAGAACTTCTGGGCGGGGCGACCCCTCTTAATCTTTATTGGTTCTAGAATTTCTGGAAGAACGGACAGCTGCTCTGAGTCGCCTTGCACGGAGTCAATGAGAGTTCGTCGGTGGGAGTCTTTGACAGCCGCGGATGCCCAGCCGCGGTTTGCTAAAACAAGCATCTGATTTGTTTGGTTGGTAGAGTTTCTACCGCAACGCACCAAAATGATTCAGAGGTTGTTAGGAACTCGAGAGGATGCTTGTCCGACCGTCAGTCGGTACGAGCCAAGATGATGCTAGCCATACTGGGATCGCTCGGCGGAATACTGCTCGCCTTCCGCTTCAACGTGATTGTTCTTTTGCCTGCCATCCTCTTGGGATGGATGGTGGCGTTAGTAGACGGAGTGGTGACCGCAAGCTCTGGCGCTTCGACGGCGCTTCAAATGGCGCTCGTTGCGGTTGCTTTGCAGTTTGGCTATATGGCCGGAATTGTTGTCAAATGTGCCATGCTTTCGAGCCGGCACCGCCGTTCCAGTAAGCCCGTCATGGTGCCGGACGGCACATTCTGAAAATTTCGAAAGGCAATCAATTCGCGTTGGGCGCGCAGGGCCCCGGCACTGACGCGCCATTCGCGGCGTGACAGGCCGGGCTTCCTGGAGCGAGTTGCGCTAAGTCCTGCGTTAGGGTGTGCACTCGTAAATCCGCGATGTCGGCTTGAGGCCTTTCCGTTAATGAGATCGCACGCGCGCTGATATCATGATGGCCCGAAGCACCAACGGCTTCAACGCTGCGGCTTTGCTTCCCCAGTTAACGGATGAAGTTCACTGGAAGCTATAGTTTACGCCGGCGCGGCTGTTTTGGAGAAGGGCGACTAGAGACTCCCGCACAAAGTGCGTTGGGAGTTCATCTTTACCTAATCCATTTACCGAGTGGCTCAATTTTTGGCTTCTCATTCACATTAGGAGCCATAGTCAGCTATGATCCCATCAGGTGAATGTGCAGCGTAAGTGAGAACGAGGTGATGCTATGAAAAAGAGTCTAACTGCACTCTTCGGAGCAACGATCATCGCCGCATCGGCGTTGGCGATATCCGATGCCGCGGACGCGCGATCGGGTTACGCTGGTTATCGCGGCGTCGGCTACGCTGGTTATCGCGGTGTCGGATACGCAGGTTATCGCGGCGTCGGCTATCGCGGTGTCGGGTACGCAGGTTATCGCGGCGTTGGCTATCGCGGTGTCGGATACGCAGGTTATCGCGGCGTCGGCTATCGCGGTGTCGGGTACGCAGGTTATCGGGGCGTCGGCTATCGCGGTTACGGCTATCGTGGCGTGGGCTACGGTGGATACCGTGCGCTAGGCTACGGCTCTGATTACGGTTACGCTGGTTACGGCTCTGCCGATTACGGCTCTGATTACGGCTACGCTGGTTATGGCTCTGCCGATTACGGCTCTGATTACGGCTACGCTGGTTATGGCTCTGCCAATTACGGCTATGCTGGTTATGGCTATCCTGCCTACGGGTACCCTGGTTACGGAGTCGGCGCTGCGATCGTTGTTGCACCTACCGTCTACTACCCTGTCTACAATTACGGATATTCCGGTTGCGGATGCTGGTGAGAGCACCGTGTCAAAAATGCGAGGAATTAAAACTTTCCGATAACGTGCTCTCACTCGCCGACAAGGCGATCGAATAGCAATCTTTTACTGTACTGCAGTCCGCTTGGGCCCATCTCAACCGCGTCGACCGTTCGTTTCGTGCACGGTTTCAGGGGTACTTCGGCCGCGTTTGCCCTGACGTGGCGCGGCAGATTTTGATGTGGTGGACGGGTGCGCCGGGAGACCGGCAAAAGGTAGACGGTGGATGTCCGTCACGGTGAAGGAGTAGCGAACCGCACCGGCTCCGAGTGATGCACGGGTTGTCCGTGCCTGCCAATGCCGTCGCCTTCGAGGGTCAGGCCGTGCAGCGTGACTGTGCAGCCGATGAAGCGTTGATATCGATCGCATCATTGCCGCTCACTAGGGCCAGACCCGCCGTTTCGGGCGTGATATTCTGCCCCTCCCTGCAGCGGGCATGATTCCCATTGGGGACGGACAATTTATTGGCAAGCGCAGCGCATCGAGAGGATGCCGGTAAGAGCAACCTTTGGAGGATTCGCAAATGTTGTCGCGTCGTAACTTTCTCAATACTACGCTCGGCGCTGGGGCTGGCTTGATACTGCCGACGCGCAGTTTGCAACGGGCCGTGGCGCAGCCGGCTCGACGTACGATCGTGGATGCGCAGGTGCATCTATGGAAGGCGGAATCGCCGGACTGGCGCTGGGTGCCCGGCATGAAGCCACAGCTTCCCGAGCCCATGACCATCGAGCGGCTTCTGCCGTTGATGGACGAAGCCGGCGTCGACCGCGTGGTGGTGGTGCCGCCGTCATGGCCGGGCGACCGAAACGATTATGCCCTCGAGGCGGCGCATCGTTATCCCGATCGCTTCCACGTCATGGGCCGCATTCCGCTGCAGAAGCCGGAATCCGCGGCCTTGATTCCGACGTGGAAGCAACAGCCCGGAATGCTCGGCGTCCGTCTCCTTTTCAACGGGGCCTTTGCGCCCTGGCTGACAGACGGTACCGCTGATTGGTTCTGGCCCGCAGCTGAAAAGGCAAACGTGCCCGTCATGTTTTTTGCGCCGGGCCAAGTTTCGCTATTTGGCCCCATAGCGGAGCGTCACCCTCAGCTCACGCTCATCATCGACCACATGGGGCTGACTCCGGCCATAGCGAAGGACAACACCCTCACGGCGGCGGTCGACCAAGCCGTCGCGCTCGCCAAATATTCGAATGTCAGCATCAAATTGTCGGGTTCGCCGGGCGTTTCGCAGGAGCCGTATCCTTTTCGTGACATGACAGTGCACCTGCAGCGCGTGTTCAACGCCTACGGCCCACAGCGCTGTTATTGGGGTACTGACATGACGAGCTCATTCGCCAAGGCGACCTACCGCCAACGTGTCACCCACTTCACAGAAGAGCTGAGCTTCCTGTCCGAGAGCGACAAGGACTGGGTGATGGGCCGCGCAATCCTCGCGCGCCTGAATTGGACCTGACCTTCGCGTCCACTGGGGAAGTCTGAGCGCCTCGACCACCGTGGCGTTGGGCGCTGGCATTGCGCGCACCGCAACTCCATGTTTCCCGTTCCGCGAATTCCACTTTGACCAGGCTGCCAATCACCAGGGCGGCTGAACCTTTCGCAACGCGGTCATTGGTGCTCCCGAATTGACGCTATGGGCAATTCGCGTCCGATGAGTGTCAGTCAGGTATTTGGTCGCCTCGGTGGGGAACAGCTTTAGGTATTTGGTCGCCGCGGTGGGGAATAGCTTCAGGCATTTGGTCGCCGCGGTGGGGAACAGCTTCAGGTATTGGGTCGCCTCGGTGGGGAATAGCCAATGTTGCCAAGAAATCTGGGTCAGCGTCTTTCAATGCGGCTTCGATGATTTCGCGTCCTTTGGGCAGGGCATTTTTGTAGGCCAGTGCGATCGCGGGCTTCAGGTCTGGCCGCAGCATAATGAGTCTTTGTATGTCCAGCGGCACCAAGCTCTGCACCTCTTCATCGAAAATCGCACTGGATCTAACGGCGAGCAGTAAACGCAACGGCATGAGAGCGATTTCGTTCGGCCCGGTATAGTAAGATAATTTAAGCGTTTCAGTTCCCTTGGAGTTGTTTCCGGCGACGCGGAAATCGAGCCCCGCTAATACGAGCCAAATGCGAGAGTCATGTGGCGCCAATCTTGCCGCGCGCTCGGCAATCGCGCGCATGTTTTCGACTTCGGCCTGCGATGCGTGTTCAGGTGAACTGCCGGTCGTGCCAAACAATAACGGCGTAGCTGTTGCAATGGCTGCAGCAGTCCAAAGATCGCCCCGGACCATGCCGACCTCAGCGACCGTTAAGGCCGGACCACGAGCGGCATACATTGCGTTAGCTTCGTCGGGTGTGGAGGGAAAATAGCTCAATCGTGGACCCGTCAGTTCCACAATGAGAATCCATGAAGCCAGAATGCCGAGCAATGCTGCGAGTACGCCAACGCCAATGCGGATGTTAGCTGCCGGGTGTCGGGCGGCAGAACTTTCGGGGTCACGGTCGGAGCGAATGTAGGTCATGAGTTCATCTGCGCCAGTGCGGCAACGATGGCAAAACGTAAACACATGATTCCTGGCGCGTCATCGTAACATCTGGCTAGCGGGGTAGGGCGATAGTTGCCGTCATTTTATTGTTGGCTCGATTTATCGCGTTTTGGGAAGTTCACCATAAGGAGCCACT
>Ga0209579_10003766_pt1 | contig 10858 bp, 9 predicted proteins | sample Coa_R1_2_FD_187152 | JGI IMG/M metagenome (GOLD analysis project Ga0209579, IMG submission 187152) | Surface soil microbial communities from Centralia Pennsylvania, which are recovering from an underground coalmine fire - Coalmine... | ecosystem: Environmental > Terrestrial > Soil > Unclassified... | reverse complement strand
ATCACTGCACAGCCATATAGCACGTCTACCGTAAATTGCTGCGCCAGGGTATTGGGCTGATAGCTCATCACCACCCGCATGCCGAAGTTGCCCATCTCGGCATAGTGGGCCACCGCCCCGGTACCGTAAAGCGGTTGCGGCAGCCTGCGGATAACCAGGCCGATCGCATTCTTAGTGAAGGCAATGTTATGGGTCGTCATGGGCGAACTGCCGGTGGTCGCGACATACTGCGACCGCATGACGAAGAAGTCTTTGATCTTCCCCACGGTGCCGTCAATCAATGCGCGCAGGCCGGCTTCCCCGGCTGTCTGGTACTCGCTGAAGCGTTCGATCTGTCGCAGTTGCGAGTACGTCGCGGCATCCACCACCAGGTACTTCGCCTCCGATGGCGGCACCTTCGCCGTGAACAGGGCGCTTTCCGCCTGGTCGATCACGGCCTCCACGATCGGCGTCCCCGGCGTGCCCACCGGCGTATTGGCGGTCAGACCGGCATAAAGGTTCAACAGACTCGTCTCGATGCTCTCGGCAATCGCCACTACTGCCGGCTGCATGTAAACTTGCAGCAGATCTGGAACTGCCAGCACCTTAGTCACATCCGGTATCTGGAAGGTGGCTTCCGCGTGTGTGTTCAGCACGATCTGCGCATTGCCCAGATTCGGGTTCTGCGGCTGCACCGTACCGCCTTCTGCTATGTTGTTGGCTACCAGGACCGGGGGAATCGGCACATTCACCGTATCCCCCGCCTGCGCCAAAACGGGTTCGTAATCGCGGTTGACCAGGTTACCCATTACCAGATTGCCAACCAGGGCGGGCAATGCGTCCGCCGCCACCAGCTTCACGATCGCGCTGGCCACATTAGCTGAAGTAATTGCTGCCATGTATTCTCCTAAGTGGGAGCAGGCTCCTTGCCTGTCCTTGTTAAAATCAGGCATTCCTGCCTGTCCTGCTTAGACTCCCTGTAAGTTCTGCGAAGCTACCCGTAAAATCTCTTTTCTTACCCGTTCCATCTCCTCTGAGCTCATGCCCGGCCGGATGCCTTCCAGATCCACGTGCGCCGTGCCTTCGCGCGGTGCCTTGTGCGCGGCCGTGATTCCCGAGCCGCCTGCGATTCTGGCAGGTAGGAATTCTGGATTCTCGCCCACGAAGTGCGTCAGATATTCTTTCAGCGGCACCTCTCCTTCATCGCCGCGCGCCATCAGACAGCCGTCTTCGGACCGGAATACACCGTCCTGTACGGCTCGGTATGCCAGGTCGACCTTGGCAACCCCCAGCCGTTGCAGCTCTGCGCGGATCGCTGAGCTGCGCTCGGCCTGCTCCGCCGCCAGACGGCTGCGCTTGCTCTCTTCCTCTACCTCGCCGAGCCGCCGCTCCAGTTGCTCGCGGCGTCTGCGTTCCTCCAGCAATTCGGTCTTGTAAGCCGGCTCGGTCTTTGCCTGCTGCTCCTGGAAGAAATCTTGGATGGCTTGTTTTACAATTGACTGCACGTCTGCGTCTTCCATAACAGATCCTTTCTTTGCACCGCGGCGCTGTTTGACCCTTCAGCTCTGCGCGTCGATCTCTCGCGCGATCTGAGTCTTAATCTCCTGCCGCACGTCCGACAGGAATTTAAAGGCCAGCTTCTTGTACACTTGCTTTTTCAACGTCGTCGAATCGATCCCCAGGTTCAGCAACTTTCCGGCGTCGTCCAACTCGTTGCTGAAGTCGCCGATGTCAAATTCGTCCAGCCCCGAAACGTCGATGGCGATGTTGTCCTGCCGGGCGGCCGCGATGGCCCGCAGCACCTGCTTCATGGTGTCTTTCACTGCGTCGCCGTATGTCCGTAGTACTTCCTGTGTAATACTGAAGTCTCTTTGCTTGCTGGCGCCCGACTGTTGCTGCCCGGCTGTATCCGATCCGGCAGCATGTGTGATCAGGTAACACACCCGGTAGATCTCGTCTTTAAGCTGGACTAAGTTGTCGGCGGCGATTTGATAAACCTTGCCCTCCGGCTCTGTCCAGCCAAAACGGTCGCCCGGGGCTAGTTGGATAAAATATGAGTCCCCCACAATCTGGTTCCACTCCCGGTCCGAATACACCACCGGCGAGGCAAACAGTCCCATGGTCAGTGCCCACGAAAGCGCGTTGGACTTATTGAAGTGTTCCAATTGGAGCAGCGCCGCTTTGTTCATTAACCAGAGCCCCTCGGTCACCTGCAAGGGAAAGATAGGCACGCGATTCTGACCGGCCAACCCGTGTAGGCCTTCGTCCACCATGCGGACTTCTTTATCTTTTATCCGCTCGAACACCTGGTAGTTCCGCCGGTCGTAGTAAATCCAGCGAGTCTCGCGCGACCAGTCATGGTCTGTAACCTTTGACTTTCGCAGCGACGTAGTCCGGATAACAGCCCACTCCAGTCCTCCCCGGTCGTCGTAGCTCCAGTTGATGAACTCCTCCGGCGAGTAGTCCACGAGGTACGCGCGCGACCGCCCCACGGCGTCTTCTTCCGCGCGCGTGCTCACCGAAACGGGTGACCGCGGAAAATCAATTACGATGTAGCTCCGCCCTTGGACCAGCGCTTGCACCATCCGCTGCCGGAAAAATTCCGCGATACTGGTGCCCTTCAGGTCGCAATCGTCCGCAAACTGGTCGTAGAATTCCTTGGCCGCCTCATCATTGCCGTCAAACAGGAGCGCCGCTTCCCGCCGCATGAGCGTCGCCGCATACCAGTCGATGATCGACCCGATATAGTTCTCATAAAACACCCGGCTAAGCCGCTCGGCATAAATATCGTTGGGTTCTTTGTGGCGCCTTACCAGGTACTCGAAGGCGTTTTCCCGGATCTGCTCGCCGCCCGCGTACAGGTCACGGTACTTTTTCCACATTTCCTTCCTGGCTGCATACTCGGGATGTTCGCGGTCGATGTTCACCATGTGCCCCTCAAATCAACCGCTCCTGCTGTTCGCCTAAGGCGGGTTGCGGCCTGCACTCCTGCCACAGCAGATAGCCCAGTGCATCCGAGAGATGCGTCCTGCGGCGGTCTTTCTCCTTATCGATGGCGTTGCTGTCTGCCTTGTACGACACTTGCTCGAAATCCTTGATCAGTTCCTTGCACTTCGGATCCACTAGTAACCGGACATCGCCGGACGCCGACCGTAGCTTGGCATTCGTCAGCATGATCCGCTCCCGTACACTAGGATTCACTTTGGGCACCTTATATTCCACATGTGCGCCATAGTTCCCCCGAAAATACTCCCGCACAATCTGATAATCCGAAGCGCCCGTGGTTTGCCGGCTGTTGCCTGATGCGTCGCCGTATATCACGATCCCGCCCGGATGGCTGGGAAAGCGCTTCTCGAACTGCTCGCAGGCTTCGTGCGTGCTGGCATGTCGCATGGCGATCTCGTCCAGCACCAGCACCGTCCGGCCTTCCATTTGCGCCACCACTGATGACATCGGATCGACATTGAAATCCAGCGCCCACAGCAGCGGGCTGCCGCGACTCACATGCAGGCTCTTCACGTGATCGCCGCGGCTGAATGAACTGTAGACCATGCCCCCGTGCAGGCTCAGGTACTGCCCGAGCACCTCCTGCTGATAAAACGTCTCGTCGTAGCTTCTTTTCAAGCGTTCGTAGAAATCCGGCACTTTGTCCAGCAGGAAACTGTTCTCATGCGGCGTCGCGATAATCACCGCGTACCCAGCCACCGGTTCCGCGATGAATTTCTGGTAGACCCAGTCATATCCCTTGGGTGTCCACGAAGCGAACCCGCACAACCGGGATGCCTGCGGGTCTCGTAGCCTGCCCTCGAGGCGTAACCAGGCTTCCTCCGGCGAGTAAGTTAGTTCATCCAGCCCAAACCAGGCCAGGTTAGTCCCGCGCAGCCTCTCAAAGTCGTCGACTGGCCGAAAGATGATTCGCGACCTGCTTTCCGTCATAGTCAGCACATTCTCGGCCTTGTTATAGCTGTACGGAATGTCATAGTCGTCCAGGATCGCAAACAGTGTGTTCTGCGTGGCGTCGCGTAACATCGGGTACGTCGGTGCTCCCACCAGGCCTAGCCTGCCTCGATTCAGAAAACTCAGCCTGATCGCCTCCTGGCAGAGCGCCTGGCTCTTTCCCGACGCAATCGGACCCGAAAAGCCCTTGAATCGCGCGTCAAGATCGTGAAATAACCGCTGTGAAGGAAGCCTTTTATAGACTATTTCGTGCTCTCGGATGGCTCTGTCGGAGAGTCTACCCATCTCACAGTCACCTCGCGTGGCTCGTCCCCGCCCAGTTCCTTTTCTAGCTGTAACAATCTCACCAGGTCCGCTAGCGTCCCTGTTACCGTGCCTGTTTCTACCTTTTGTGCCAGGGCATCGATGGCCCTTCTAACAATTCGCGCTCTGTATTCCCTTTTTCCCGGCATCCGCAGCACCTTAGTCTCGATTAGAGACTAACACCGCACGTCGCTCCTCCAGGACATGAGGATGGCTAAGTGGTAGAGTTTGCAGGAAAGAATTCGTGGCGAGATTTGTGAACGAAGGACTGCGGCGCTACGCTTCGGCAGAGAAGAACATCATAACGAGCACAAGTGGGAAGGATGCCGGAACGCGGCCGAGATCGACGGTCCCGATCGTTGTCCGCGGCCGTTTGTGAATCGCCGGAACGCGCTCTTGTGGGAACGGAAGATCGAGACACTTGCCCAGACACGCTAACCCGCGGCGTAGCTTGCCGGCATGTCGTTGCTCACCGGCAATTCCTCGCTCGGCACCACCACAATACCCGAATCGGTGACGGTGTAACCGCGTGCGCGGTCCTCATCCGCATCGTAACCGATCACGCTTGATTCCGGAATGTCCACACCCGCATCCACAATCGCGCGCCGGATGCGGCTGTTGCGGCCGATGCGGACATTAGGCATCAGGATCGAGTACTCTACTTCGCAATAGCTGTTCACCCGCACCCCGGTCGAGAGCACGCTGCGCACCACCCGCCCCCCGGATACGATACAGCCCGCGCAAACAATGGAATCCACCGCCACACCCATGCGGCGGCCCTCCTGCGCGAAAACGAATTTGGCGGGCGGCGCCTGCAACACCCGCGTGCGGATAGGCCAATGTTGGTCGTATAGATTGAACTCGGGTGTCACCGCCACCAAGTCCATATTGGCCTCATAAAACGCGTCCACCGTACCCACGTCGCGCCAGTAGAGTGCCTGCTTATCGTTCATGTCGTGAAAGTCGTAGGCAATCACGCGTCCGCGGTCCAGCGCCGCCGGAATCACGTCCTTGCCAAAATCGTGCGAAGACGCCGGATTCTGGGCGTCGTCTTGCAGCAGGCGCAGCAAAACTTCGGTTTTGAACACATAGACGCCCATTGAAGCGCTGACCTTCGCTGGATTGAACGTCGACCGCACTGCGTCCGCCGGCAGTGGCTTTTCCTTGAAGCCCACAATGCGGTGGTCCGCCGCGATCTCCGCGATGCCGAAAAAGTTGGATTCCGCCGGCGACACCTGAACGGTGGCGATGGTGATATCCGCACGGTGCTGCCGGTGCCAATCCAGCATCTCGCGGTAGTTCATTTTGTAGATGTGGTCGGCGCCCAGGATCAGGGTCTGTTCGGGCTGCTCCAGCGCAATGCTTTGGCTGTTCTGGAAGACCGCGTCCGCGGTGCCCAGATACCAATCATCACGCAGGCGCTTCATCGGCGGAATGGTTTCGATGAACTCATCCAGTTCGGGCGACAGGATGTTCCATCCGTGGCGGATATGCCGCGCCAGATCCAACGATTTGTACTGTGTTAGGATGAAAATTCGCCGCAGCTCCGAATTAATACAATTGGATAGCGTGAAATCGATGATACGGTAAGCGCCGCCGAAGCATACTGCGGGCTTGGCGGTATGGCGCGTCAGGGGCGAAAGACGCGCGCCTTCGCCGCCCGCCAGTAAAATTGCCAGAACCGTATCCATCTCTGTTAAACCTCTGAAAAGGAAGTGGTCTGGGGCCACTGAGCGTGTCGGCCGCAGTGGCTGTCGCGAAATTGGGACTTGACTTTGGCCGCCAACCACTTAATGATATCAGTACCTTCCCTGCGTAACGCGGGAGATTCTTGGTCGAGTTGGGAGGTGTAGTTCATTTGGCGGAAGTAAAGTTACAGGAGGGCGAAACTCTCGAAAACGCCCTTCGCCGCTTCAAGCGTAAGGTCCAGCAGGAGGACATTATCAAGGAGGTCAAGCGACACTCCTTTTACCTGAAGCCGGGAGAAAAGAAACGGGTCAAGCAGGCGCTTGCCCGCAAACGAAACCGGAAAAAGACGCGCCGGGAAGTCGAATGAATATTGGCGGACAGGCTTCGTCCTGTCCGCCACAACCCGTTCGAGGATACAGGTTGGGTTATGGCGGAGTTCCAGGATCGGATTATCAAGTGCTCGGATTGCGGGACTGAATTTGTTTTCACGGCGGGAGAACAGCAGTTCTTCCATGACAAGAATTTCAAGAACGAACCCAAACGCTGCAAAGCGTGCAAGAGCAAACGGCAGGGGTCCGGACCAGGTGCCGGCAAGACCGAGACCATGACCGTCTGCTCGCAATGTGGGCGCGAGACCACCGTGCCATTCAAACCTACCCAGGGCCGTCCCGTATATTGCCGGGAGTGCTTCCAGGGCCGCAAGGCCAACACCGCCTCCGCCGGCCACTAGCGAATGGCCGTCCGCAATGACGCGCTTCCCCTCGCGATAAAAGTCGTCGTTTACGTCTCCTTGTATTTCGCCGCTGCGTATGTATTAGGCCCTCTGCTGGCCTGGACCGGTGGATATATGGTGGGCGTCACGGCCAGCGGATTGCTGGCCGCGGTGCTCAGCAACAGCCTGTGCCTACGGATCTACGCGCAACGCGGGATCGCCGCGCTCGGTTTGCAATCGGATAAGGCCGCGCTGATCAATCTGGGCCTGGGCTGTCTGGGCGGTATCGGCGCCGCCGCGCTGGTGTTGGCTGGGCCCCTCCTCTTCCACGCGGCGCGGGTGCACCGCGATCCCGCCAGCCAGGCTGGCATCGCTTCTTTCTTTTTTGTGACCATACTGCTGCTGTTCGGGTCGGCGGGCGAAGAACTGCTTTTTCGCGGCTTCGGATTTCAGGAGCTGTTGCGGACGCTGGGCGGTTGGACCACCGTCTTGCCCGTAGGTGTGATCTTTGCCGTACTGCATGCGGGTAATCCCAACGCCACCTGGTTTGCCTTGGCCAACACGGCCGGCTTCGGAATCCTGTTCGGCTATGCCTTTCTACGCAGCCACGACATCTGGCTGCCCATCGGCCTCCACTTCGGGTGGAACTTTACCCTCCCGCTGTTCGGCGTCAACGTCAGCGGCCTCGAAGTGAGATTAACCGGATTCACTATGACGTGGTCCGCTGGGCCGCTGTGGAGCGGCGGTGATTACGGCCCGGAGGCCAGCATTCTAACTACGGCCGTGCTGTTCCTGTTGTTCGCGTATCTTTGGAAGGCGCCTATTCGGCGGCAGCCATCGGCCCTGTTGGACCCGCCCCCGCCGGCTTTAGCACCGGCTTCTCCCAAGACGTACAATTGAGGTAACGGAGCCGGTGACATGCGTACTGCAACAGCCCTCCTGGCCCTCTTCCTGACGCCGCTAGCGCACGCCGCGGATAAACTCACCGTGCAGGATCGCATCGAGCTGATGCGCGGCCTGGTGGCTGAATACGCCACCGTCAAGCAGTTTCTTCCCCGCTCCAAGAAAGCCCTGCCCTTCGAGTCCGACGGTACTTTCGACAAGAAAGCTTGGGAGGCGGCCTCCCACGAGTACGGCCCTGCCGGCCGCGTAGGCGATCTGGTTCAGATCACCAAGGTGGGCATCGATTCCGACAAGCTCGTCCTACAGATCAACGGCGGATTCAATGGTGGCCGCAAATGGTACGAAGGTGCACAGATCTCCGGCGGGATCGGCGGCGGTGGCCCCATGCGCCCCATCGGTAAGGGCGATTCCAACGCACCGGGCGGCACCGTCATCGAGCTTCTGTTTCACAAGCCGCTGGAGGCCATGAAAGCGTCCGAAGTGAAGAAGATCCTGGCTCCCGTTTTGGATTTCGAGAAACGCAGCGCCACCGAGATTTACGCGGAGGTGCTCCCACCTGAAGTGCAGAAGGCCATCCAAGCCAAGAAAGTGATCGAGGGCATGGATCGCGATCAGGTCCTGCTGTCGCTCGGCCATCCCGATCACAAATCGCGCGAGGTCAAGGACGGCATCGAATTGGAAGACTGGGTCTTCGGCCGGCCCCCCGGCAAAATCACCTTCGTGACGTTCAACGGAAGCAAAGTCATCAAAGTCAAAGAAGAGTACGCCGGATTGGGTACGGAAGTGGCTGATCCCAAAGTGCCCCGCTGAATTCAGCCTCCGCGTTGCATCGGATAGCGCCCTCCTGATATCCTTTAATGTACTCGCACTCTAAATTCTAGGAGAAGAAATGGCAGTAAAAGTTGGCATCAACGGCTTTGGCCGTATCGGTCGAAATGTGGTCCGGGCAGCCCTGCATCGGAGCGACATCGAATTCGTGGCGGTGAACGACCTGACCGACACCCAGACTCTGGCGCATCTGTTGAAATACGACTCCGTGTTGGGCACGTTGCCCGAAGACATCCGTGCCGCAGGCGATACCATACGGGTGGGCAACAAGAGCATCAAGGTGTTCGCCACCAAGGATCCCGCCCAGCTCGACTGGACCTCGGTGGGCGCCCAGATCGTGATTGAATCCACCGGCAAGTTTACGGATGCCAAGGAAGCCTGCAAACACATTCGCGGCAGCGTGAAAAAGGTGATCATCTCCGCGCCCGCCAAGAATGAAGATGTGACGCTGGTGCTGGGCGTCAACGAGGGCACCTACGACTCTGCCAAGCACCACATCATTTCGAATGCCTCCTGCACCACCAACTGCCTGGCGCCCGTGGTGAAAGTCCTGCACGATACGGTCGGGATACTGAAAGGTTCCATGACCACGATCCACAGCTACACCAACGACCAGAACGTGCTCGACTTCCCGCATAAGGATCTGCGGCGCGCACGCGCGGCGGCGCTGAACATGATCCCCACAACCACCGGCGCCGCGAAGGCCATCGGCCTGGTCATGCCGGAGCTGAAGGGCAAGCTGGATGGCTACTCGATGCGTGTTCCCACGCCGGATGTCTCGGTCGTAGATCTGGTGGCGGTCACCGCCCGGCCTACCACCGCGGAAGAAGTCAACGCGGCGTTCAAAGCCGCTGCCGCGGGCCCGCTGAAGGGAATTCTGGCGTACACCGAAGATCCCGTGGTGTCGACCGACATGCTGCACAACCCCAACAGCTCGATCGTGGACGCGCAGATGACCAAGGTGCTTGACGGAAATTTACTGAAAGTGATTTCCTGGTACGACAACGAGTGGGGCTATTCCTGCCGCGTCGTCGACCTGGTCGAGTTCCTTATGCAAAAGGGCATGTAAACAGCCCGCGCCATTAATACCGCGGCAATGTCCAATGCGGGTCCGGGCGGAACTGTGCCCGCCAAGCCACACTGTGACGCGCCGGCTCTCTCTAAATTTGAAACCACTGCAACCCGTCATCGCGTCTCTCAGCTTGCTATAATTGGCGGGTATCGGTCGGGTTACGCCGCGTCCAAATCATTTACGCATATGAAGTGTGTCACTACTCTTGCTTTCATTTTTCTACTGACTTCTGCGGCGGGTTTTGCCCAGAATCCTTTGCCCTTCGCCACCGGTCAATCCGCGCGGCTGGTAATCGGGCAGCCCGAATTCGATGCCGAGTCGGACAGCGCCAGCCAGACCATCGTGGGAGCCGTAAGCGGACTGGCCTACGCCAATAACACTCTCTTCGTGGTGGACTCTAATCTGGTCGGCGCCGCTCCGGTCAACAATCGGGTGCTGATATACCAGAACATCTCTCAGCTTCCCGCGGCCAACGCGCCGCTACCCTACAACACGAGTTGCCCGGTGTGCCTGGGGCAAGCCAACCTGGTACTGGGACAATCGAGCTGGACCTCCACGAACCCGGCGCCTTGTGTGCCCCCGCCGGCGAATGTGACTACCGTCACCTCGCCCACTACGGCCGCCTGCACCACATCGGACCCGCAGACTCCCATCGCCACCGGTATGCGCGTGCCCACCGCGGTAGCTTCGGACGGAACGCACCTGGCGGTCGCCGACACGCTGAATAACCGGGTGCTCATCTGGAACACAATTCCCACTGCCATGAACCAGGCGCCCGACGTAGTGGTGGGGCAGCCCGATTTCACAACTGCCAGCTTTCCGGGCACTCCTACGGCAAATTCGTTGCGCGGTCCGCAAGGGGTCTGGCTCCAGGGTGGCAAGTTGTACGTCGCCGACACGCAGAATGACCGGGTGCTGATTTACAACTCGATTCCCTCGTCCAACGGCGCCGGCGCCGACGTCGTGCTTGGCCAGCCCAACATGACCACCTGGGTGCAGATCAATATCGCCCAGCAGAACACCAGCGCCACATCCAGCAATATGCTGAACCCGGTTTCGGTGACTTCCGATGGACAGCACCTGTTCGTCACCGATCTGGGCTTCAACCGCGTGCTGATCTGGAACACTCTTCCGACCGCCAACCAGGCCCACGCGGATGTGGAGATCGGGCAGCCGGACATGACCACCGGAATACCCAACGACGGTTTCACCACGGTTACCATCAGCGGCAGCACCAATACCAAGGAGCAGCCGGCGCTCTGCACCGTGTCGAACGGCGTGGATTCCAACAACAACCCGACCTACCCCTCGCCCTGCGAATACACGCTCAGCTTCCCGCGCTCTGCCCTTTCTGATGGCACGCGCCTGTTCGTCGCCGACGGCGGCAACGATCGTGTCCTGATTTACAACACCAT
>Ga0209579_10003765_pt1 | contig 10859 bp, 10 predicted proteins | sample Coa_R1_2_FD_187152 | JGI IMG/M metagenome (GOLD analysis project Ga0209579, IMG submission 187152) | Surface soil microbial communities from Centralia Pennsylvania, which are recovering from an underground coalmine fire - Coalmine... | ecosystem: Environmental > Terrestrial > Soil >... | reverse complement strand
GCGAACAGGGCATTCGCATCGTCCGGGTTCGCCTTCAATCGCAACTGCGCCGAATCCTGCGCCTGTTTGTCCGCAGCGAAGAATGCTGCGCGAAGTCTTGGATCCGGTTTGAGAGGGATTTTCCCCCGAAAACGCTTATTGTCCAAGAAAAACTCGGAGGTCAAGACGCCCTGCCGGTAGCACTCCTCAAACAGATAAGCTGCTGCTTCGGAGGCGCTCCCAAGAGGGTCTTCCGGATGAGATTTCTGCCAGACCTCAAAGAGATTGCGCGCCTCCTCGAACTTCAGTTCGTAAAGAAAGTGAAAGCCGGCGTCGAGTTCCGGGACGCGCAGGGCCTCAGTCGGTGTTTGCCAAGAAGCTGCGAGCGTCGCTCGTACATCGAGAACCCCTGCCATCAGCGTGCTGCATAGAAACGAACAAACAAGTGAACGGCTCAACAAATAACATTTGGTGGAACTGGCAGACATATGCGTCCGTTTCGTTGGAGCAGAGCGCGAAAACAACCATTGTACAACCAACCTCTGGCAGCCGGCATTCGCCCGCAGCGGGTTAACTCCAGGTTGGACAGGTGATCGGAAACTAGGTACAAAATCTTTGCGTTCGATTGCGGTTTCGTCAACTCGCACAAATCGGCAGGAGTTTGCGTGCCCGCGAACTTCGTATCCTTGGAGTTCCGTTACAGTCGACCACATCCAAGGCAGTGTAGAGGCCTTCGCCTTCACACACTCGGCAGCGCAGCGTAAAAGAGCTCACAGTAAAGGAGCGCACGGTGGACTCATCGCTACCGCTCGCCTCCTGTTCTTTGAAACCACATTCTTTGCTTGCTGCAAAGGATGAAAGCGGAATTGGTTGATGGCAATGAAGACAGAGAACTCCGCGATACTGCTGTTTCGCTTCGACTATCATTTCTTTCCTTCTTATTATCTTGCCAGGGGAAAATGGTTGGAAAACCGAAGGATGAACATTCCATGCTCGGCCGAGCAGATGGTGACTTGGATCGGCCGCACCCTTTGGGAATGTGATTCCGCTCTTACAAGCTGCGTACGACCCAAACGATCACACAGATAAGCACGATAGTTCCGATCAGTCCGTATCCAAACATTGTCGCCTCCACCGAGAACAAGATCCTCGAATTCAAAATACTGATGAGCCACTTTGCACCCTTAGTTGCCACGATGGATGTTCAATTCGGCACACAATCCGAACAATTTGTGGAAGGTCGGGAAGTAGCAAGGGTTTTTCCTCAGTCGAATCGGCAGTTTCGACCAATAAACCGAGAATGTGAATCGGGGAAAGTGTGCACAAGTGTACAGATGCTCCGCAACGGCTCCTTCTACAATGCGCGCATCAACCGCGAAAAGCGGGCCAAAGCAGCGAGCCGAGGAGGATTAGCGATGACCGACTTAGAATTCCCAGAATGGCAGAGGCCGTACTTGGAAGCTTTGATGGAGACCGACCATGGGAAACTTGTCGGGCGCGTTGATTTTGCTGAAAGGGCGATTTTGGGGCGCTTAAAGGAAATTCAAAGCAGCTCTAAGAGACATACAGAAGAACAGGCTATCGAAGATGCGCTGAGGGGTTTGATCTTTCTCAAGAGAGAGACCCTTGAATTCAAAGGGTCTCAAGGACAACTGCTCACTAGAATCCAGTCTCGGGTAAACTGACCCCTGTGTCATCCGCGTTTGAATTGTGCGGATGAGCAGACCTGGTTGCTGAAGCCCGTTCAAAAAAGCGACCACACGTTGTAGCTTCCTTCGACTCTCAGTTTGTTTAATTGCTCCCAGAAGGCGAGAAATTCCTTGAACGACTCTTGCCACAAGTCTTTTTGGGGTTTGGTTTGCTTCCGATGCGCATGACGTATCGCCCAAATACGCCTATTGCCACCTCGCTAGATGAAGAGGATTTTCGTAGGGCGACAAGAGGTTACATACGATGAATTCCGTGGAAACAGCGATTGGCCAAGGCACTCAAGAGCCAAGTCCCAAGTGGCGTAAACGGCTGAAGGCGCTGTGCAGCAACACTCCTCCGATCGTTCGAATGGTGTGGAAATCAGCACCGAGAGTCGTCGTGGCAAGCCTTTCGGCGAGATTGGTTGCCTCTCTCATCCCGCTTGCTATGTTGGCGGTGACTAAGTTAATCATCGATGCGATTGCTCTCCTGTCACACCAGCACGCATTGCCGACGAATTTTTGGTGGTGGGTTGTACTGGAATTTGTCCTCGCGAGCTTGGGTACAATTTTGGTCCGTGTCCTCGATTTCTGCGACAGCGTGATGGCCGACAAATTCACTCGCCACATCAGCACCCGAATTGTGAAGCATGCTGCGCGTCTTGACCTGACCAGTTACGAGGACCCGCTGTTTTACGACATGATGGAGCGTGCCAGAGTTCAAGGCACGGACCGTTTGATAATGATTCAGTCGGCCGGCCGACTGTTCCAGGAGGCCATAACAGCAGCCAGCCTGGCGGCTAGCATTTTCTTCTTTTCTCCGTGGCTTCTTTTCGCTCTCATCATCTGTGTCGTTCCGGCTTTCCTCGGTGAGACCCACTTCGCATTCCTGGGTTATTCGCTAAATTTCCGTCAGACTACCGCTCGCCGTCAGATGGACTACCTGAGGGTCTTGGGCGGGAGTAAAGAAAGCGCCAAGGAGTTAAAACTATTCGGGCTGGGGTCGCACCTCGTAGACCGTTACACAGCGCTATCCGATGAGCTCCACCGCCAGACGGTGGGACTGGCAAAACGTAAACTCATCTTTGGATCATTGTTAACGCTTCTGGGTACGGTTGGTTACTACGGAACCTATGCGTTCGTCATCTATCGGACAGTGACGGGTGCACTGACTCTCGGCACCATGACCCTCTTAGCAGGAGCGATTGCGGGTGCCAGCACGAACATCCAAGCCTTCTTTTCAACTTTTTCTGTAATTGCTGACCAGGCGATGTTCATGACCGACTTGCTTAGATTCTTCTCCGTGCAGCCTAGGATTTTCTCTAAACCTGGCGCACTGCTTGCTCCACGACCAATTCGGCGAGGCTTTGAATTTAAGAACGTTTCGTTCTCATACCCGGCAAATCCAAGGCTCGTCCTTAACAACATCAGTTTTACCTTGGAACCTTCTTCGCGAATAGCTCTGGTTGGAGAGAATGGCCAGGGGAAAACGACTATCGTAAAACTCCTTACACGTTTGTACGATCCGACTGAAGGCCAGATCCTTTTGGACAGCGTTGACCTTCGTGAGTACGACCTGGAAGATCTGTGGAAGGGGATTGGAGTCATCTTCCAGGACTTCACACGCTACGAGATGACAGTCTCTGAAAACATCGCTATCGGTCAGATCGAAGAGCGAGACAATCAGTTTCGAATCCGCGCGGCGGCCCACAAGAGCCTAGCGGAGACATTTATTCGAAACTTGCCCAAAGGTTACGAACAGCCTCTTGGATGCCGATTCGAAGAGGCAGTTGATCTGTCGGGCGGAGAGTGGCAGAAAGTCGCTCTCGCCCGGGCCTATCTGCGTGATGCCCAGTTGCTGATCCTCGATGAACCGACAGCGGCGCTGGATGCAAAATCCGAGCACGAGGTGTTCGAGCGATTCGGTGAGCTCACCAAGGGGAAGACGGCCCTTTTGATTTCCCACCGTTTCTCTACAGTTCGAATGGCGGACCGCATTGTTGTCCTCGAGAATGGAACAATAGTCGAGCAGGGGTCGCACGAAACGCTTGTAGGGATCGGTGGTCGATATGCAGAGATGTTCGAACTGCAAGCGGCCAACTATCGTTGAAAGTACAGAGAGGGTATGAATACGCTTTAGCTTGAGTTGCTACACATCCTTAAATTCCGATCGACAAGTCATTCCCTTGTATCTGATTCAACGTATACCGAGTCGCCCACTAGCATCGTCGCGGAGATTGACTTTTGTCCCTCCACCAATTCCAAACTCTCTCAGCAGAGATTTGCTTCTCGACTCTTCAGCAAACAGAAAGTTCATCCCTTCTACAGGTGTCGCGCCTTCGTGTCGATCGACAAATCCGTCAGTCGTACCCTTGTATCGTCTTCGCAAGCCTTTCTGCGTAAAGTGAATTTCCACTTGATTGTATCGAAACGCAGGCCGTACGCGCCCATCTGGAAAATCATGCGAAGGTGTCCCACAGCTCTAAGGCCTCTAGAGTGCGGCTTGGATGCGCCTACGACCCATAGATAGACTATTTCCAGTACAGGGTCGTAATTGCCTTGACAATATGGGCAGCATGCGCCCAATGTGATTACGGACCTGGGATTCTTCAGTTCACCTGAACACACGGAAGTTGCCTGATCTACCCCTCGCCAGACACTCAAGGAGATTTATGAATACAATTACCCGCAGGGACCAGTCTCGTGGTTTAACGTTGCAAGACGAAGTCAACCGCCTGTTTGAGGACAATTTTACTCGCGAGCGCTCGGGTCATGCCGACCTAGCAACGTGGGCGCCACCCGTAGACATCTACGAAACCGAGAATGAATTGGTCGTAAAGGCTGAGCTGCCGGACTTTCAAGACAAGGACATTGATGTCCGCATTACAAACAATACGTTGACGATCCGCGGAGAGCGGAAGTTCGAGAAGGACGTCAAAGAAGAACATTACCTTCGGATCGAACGCGCCTATGGTTCGTTCATGCGGAGCTTCTCCCTTCCGAATACGGTCAGCCCCGAGAACATTCGAGCCGACTATCGCAATGGAGTGTTGACACTGCATATGGCTAAGCGTGAGGAGTCCAAGCCGAAGCAGATCAAGGTCAGTGTCGCTGCAGCCGGCAAGTAGATCGTAGATCAGAGTCACGCGCGAGGGGCAGTTCGTGCCCCTCGTGCTTACAACCAAGGAGGTTGCCATGACCGAGCGTAAAGAATTGTCAAAAGAAGATATTGCGCACCGGGCTTACGAACTATACACACAGCGCGGCTGCGAGCCAGGTAAGGACGTGGAGGACTGGATCAGAGCCGAACAAGAGCTGGGGGCCGAACCCGAAATCAAACCTGCAAAAGCGAAGGCTGCACAAACGGGCCAATTTAATTAACGCCGCGCGAAAGCAAGGGGGCGGAATAAACGAGAAATGGGATTGCCAATGATTAGGAAAATCATGCGGTGGGTTCCCATTACGGCATTGCTCTTGGCGGTGGCAAGGCGCCCCTCCGCAAATTACCAAATACTTCTGCATTTAGTGGTTTGTGCGGGTGCCACCATGGTGGTTCTGGCTTTGGTATTCATCAAACAAAAACGCTCGGTCCAAGGTGTGGATCTTCCAAGCGGCAAAGTGCTGCTGCAAGGACGGCAATGATACAAGCCGACGCCGCACCGATCAAAGCGAGAATTCATCCAATCAGCTGACCGCTCGGATGCGTTTGTGCTGTTTTGAACAGATTCCGTTGGCCTGTCTCGATATGGTGTCGTTGATTACCTTTGAACCGGTTGCGTTGGCCGCACGGTTCTTGGAGAAAACGATGACAGAAGGCTTGCGGTATATGTTCGAGTGCATAGTGCGCTTCCCTTGTCCTGTTTGTCGTGATGTGAGCGTTCAGACGATAATTCTGCGAGTAGCAAATCCTGACCAAACAGCAGCATCAAATACAGTCGTAGTAATGACGGAAAAATGTCAGAAGTGTCAGAAGCCTCTAATCCAAGGCACTGCAGACTTGATCGGACTTAGCGTGGCTATTCGCCCGCTCACGTAACGGTGCCCTTCTTCAGCCTCTGTGTCCAGCAGCCAGTGCACAATTTCCGGATCGTCACACCGCGAGCGGAAAGCTCTCCAAGCAATTGCACCACTCCCGGAGAAGGTTCACGGTCGCCCGGCACGATCACCGCCCATTCCAGATTCTCTCGGAGTTCTTTTGACCGAATCTCCCACTGGCCGAAAGACGGAGATTTTGTCTCGCCGATTTGAATGATGGACCAGTGCCGCGCTAACGCCAACGCGATAGCTTCGTCAGGCGCCGGCCCGGATAGGATGAAGTGGTTATTTCCATGGACCAAGATGCCGACCATTTGTTTTTCAGGCCTCCAGCCGCGGATCAGGAACCGGATAGCCAAGCGCAAAATGGTAGACGACTTGCCCTTGCTCAGGGGACAAGTCCAGATATCGGTTCACTCGCTCATCAAAAAACGCTCCGATGCCCGTTGCTCGCAGGCCCAGCGCCTCGGAAGCAAGATACATTCGTTGACCAATAGCACCCGCCTCGAAATGCACGTAGCGATATCCACGTTCGCCGTAGCTGCGGGATGCACTCTCAAAATCGCCGATCATCGAGAAGGCTACACAAGCGTTACCCGCCAGGTCTTGTCCCAGACTGAGAGCTGCTGCTACAACGCGTTGGTCTCCTTCCTTGATTTTTTCCAACTCTGCGTGCTCCGGCCAGTAGCGGTAAACACCCGCCTTCAAGCCGTCGACGCGGTGGACGTAAAGATACAGTTGGACGAGAGGAGCGGTAGCGAAATCGGCGAAGAGACGTCTCTGTGCGGCCGTGAGAAGAATTGCAAGTTGCGGAAGCGAGATCGATTCCCCCCCACCCCTGAAGTCAAGAGCAGAACGCCGGTTACGAACGACATCGCCGAAGCTAGGACTTGTGGAGAAATTAGGCGGTAGGCTGATTTCACCGCGCCCGGATGGCTTCGCTTGCGCAAGCGAAGGAATAGTTATGTGCGTGAGCTTCGTTGCGGCGTGGATTCGCTCAACCAGCGGATAAGCTACTCGCTCCTCTGACAACTGATTGGGCCGACCTCCAATCAAGACTGTCTCGACTGGTTCCAGCGGCCGCACAGGAATGGATGGGCCGTGAAGCTCGACGATTAGCATGGGCCACTCATCCTTGTGCAGGAGACACAGTTCCGCAACCCTGTCATCCGAGAACTGGCCAAACGCAAAACTTTCGCATCCGATCGATCGAGCAGCGAGGGTGAGGGCCTGCCAGGCATGTCCGAGGTCGTGCAAGCAGTACCTATAGGCTCGGTCCTGGTATTTCCAGGCTTCGCGCCAGGCAATACTCGTCAGAATGAAAATGAGCGGGGCAGAGGTACCGCGAAGTTTCTCGCCAAAATCTCCGACGGCGCGTTGTTCCACCGTGTGGGATGAGGGACGGTAATGGTAGAGGCCATCGGGCCAGTCGACCAGCCCTTGCGAGCAAAAGTGAAATTCGGTGGGATGGAGATTGCCGGAAGAAGGATTGACGCGCAGAGAGTAGATGGCTCCAGTAGACGAGACTCGCTTGGACGCACTAATCGAGACGGAATAGAACATTAACTGCGATAGGAATTCCGCACCATCCCGAGCCAGAGTGTTCCCTGTTTTGCCCCTGAGCACTTCGAGAGCTGAAATCGGTGGAGCTGGCGGGTCGGCCGGCAAGTCCAGGACGGGGACGCCCTCATAGTGCCGAAATGGATTGGGCATATTGGCCCAATCGAGATAGTGCTGAGTTCCCCGAAGCGATTCGACACTATGCTTTGTCAACTCATGGTATTCCCGCCAGCTCATGCAGGGTGAACTCCTTACGACACTGTACTGGCAAAACGGGCATTTGAGTGCGGTTTGATTAGAATTGTCAGCGAAATTATTAGATATCTCAAAATGCGACATGATCGCGATTTCGAGAGGCTCCCTTGGCTTCGTACCCAGCCGCAAGAAAGAACGAGCACTTCGAGAGCACTCAAGTTGTTCTCAAGTTAAAGGAGACACAAGCACGCAAACGTACGCCAACCCACACAAAGATGTCTGTTTCGCGCGACCGGTTGTGATCTAAGAGGTTGTGCGGATTCCGCAGGGGTTAGCGGCAGTTAGCCGGCCGGCGAAGCTCGTACTCATAATCCGTTGGTCCTATGTTCGAATCCTGGCGGGCCCACCAGCCGACCCAGGTCACACCGGACACATAGGTAAAACAATGTACCGGCTACATGGATAACACTTTCTGTTACCTATGTCTCGGGTCGCTCACTCCTGCTTGCGCTCGAATGGATCTGTTAAGACAGCGCATTGCGGGCCCTCTTGGTCTGTGCAACGAGCCCGGACGCATCTAAGCCTATCGCAAACCTAATCGTCAGCGGCGGGTCGGTCTCTACATCACGAGAACGTCTATGGTATGAAACTTGAAGAACAATTATTGGCAATAACTACCAAGTTTCGGTTGGTAGCCACTTTGAAGAGCTTTACCTTGAGTCATCATAACGGCGCTTTGCCGTAACTTCTCAAGCGCCGGGCTGTCGGCGCAGTAATAAAATCCGCTACGTTGGATGGTCCACACCGGTACGTTGACTAGGGCTGGATCGATTTTCGTAGGTTCGTCCATGCCGATAAAATTCTTCAGGCGTGCGACCCATCCTCCGTGTTGCGGCACGGATACAGCTTCATGAATCGGGGGAATCGTAGGAGTGGAGTTGGCGCCAATAGACGCGTCTGGGGATGGCGTCGCTTTGACTCCGCGCCTAGTCTGCACCGCCGGCCCCGATCGAGGCGCACTCCTGGGCGCGACGGCCGCAGGTGGCGAAATACCTCCGGCCGGTTGTCCGCCGGAACCAACGGGTCCGAGAGGCTTGCCAAGATACGAAATCACGACGATCAGCGCGAGAATTCCTATGATACTTGCCAATATCGAAACCGCGATCGTCCGGCGGCGCCAGCGGGATTCCGAAGTGGACGATTCAGGCACCGAGCGCACGCGGTCATCCGCTGAAATAATCTCGGAGGACGAAGGCAGTACCGCATCTCTCGGAAGGACCTCTTCTGCTCCAATCGATGGGGCGGCAGGCTCTAGAGGCGGGTCGGAATGCTGTGCATGTGATTCGACGGATTTGCCTAACTGCGATACGAATCCTTCTTCAGGGCGAACCCGCATCCGTAGCATTGAATCATCTAATTGGCAGGACTCCGAAAGCGATTCGCGCGGAATCTCTGTTGGCAAGTTCGAGCGAGTATTTTCAGTCTTTTTGCGAGGGGAAGTCGATTGAATCGAGTTCTGAATGGGCTGCGCGGGTGCTTCACGGCTTGCGGGAGGGGGCTGGGGACGAGATTCTGTTCCGGTTTCTGTACCGGGCACCGGCTGCTCTAACTTCGCAATCCACTCGGCGATCTGTTGTTCCGTGTTACCGAGGAGGTTCTTGAAACAGATCCCGGCTTCCTTGTGCGTTGGTCCCAACCATGTTACGCGCCCCTCGGTCTCGATTGCTTGTTTAGTGCCCTCCAGCTGAAAGTGCAGGGTCAATTCCGTTTCGGGATTCAGTTCGGCCACTGCTTGGAGGGATATTCCGCCTCCACCGAGGTTGATGATGATGCCTCCATTACCTGCGCCAAGCCCAACGTAGACGATCGAGGGCACTTTGTGTCGAACGTGACGACGACGCTCGTTGAAGGTGGTGGTGCTATTCTGCGGGGGTACGATACGCACGGTTGCCTGATGACGCGTCGGAACGAGAAATCAATGGCGTCGACAAAAGACCGGGTACTACCCATTGTGTCACTCAGCCGGACGCTTGTCTAATCGACGCAGATGCAGGTGTGGAGGTCTTGGGTACCAAGGTCTTCGGGCGTACACGAAACCGACTTATGCGACGATGGCCGCTGTGCAGCCATGTATGATCATGTAAGGTCTTCCGGAGCCTTCCCCATAAAGACTCTCTCTGGGAGGTTTTGGAAAAGGCTACGTCAGGCTACACCCCTACCTCTGTATTTGTACAAGCCTAGAATCTGACGCTATTGCGTTACGAGGCGGTCTTCGTGTTAAGGGCAAGCATGTGATCCAGACGATCCCATTTTCGAAGTATCGCGATAATCGAAAGCGGCGGAAGCGGAAGCCAGGCATCGATCAGGCGAAAGAGGGGTGTCAATGCGTTCAGCAAACGAATCTGCCCCATTCCGAAGGTCCGCCGCTTCATTAATTTTCCGTTTAGCCACCACGCGGGTACGCCGGGGCGGTTGAACCTCAAAATCTTCTCCACTTGAAACCCGGCTTGCTGCGCGACGTCAGCGAGTTGCTCTTCGGTGTAACGCCGGTAATGTCCCAGCACTTCATCCAAGCTGCCATAGAGTTTCGGGCCAAACGGAACCAAGATGATTGCCGTACCACCGTCTGCCAGAGCATCATGGATATTACGCAAAGCTCCGACATCGTCTTGGACGTGTTCGATCACGTTCAGACAGACCACCGTGTCGAAATTCTGATCTCTCGGAAAGGAGTCGCCTCTCATGCCATCGGTATAGGCCACGTTCATGTAAGGACGAGTCGTGCGAAGCGATTCGAGATAGTTCAAGTAGAATGGGTTTACGTCTGTGGCCCAATAGGCGGAGCGCGGCATGAGATTCACGGACATGTTGCCGATACCGGCGCCGATCTCTAGGACTCGATCCCCTACGTGAGGTCTCACGATGTCCGCCATCCATCGGTTGAATCGCGGAGCGCGATTGATTCTTTCGAGAATTTCTCCGCCATGGGTATCCCCGGTGTAAAGGCGGCTCGACGCGCCATAATGGAGGATTGCCCATAACGCGCGTGCGCCGTCCCGCCATCCAATTTTCTTTCCTTCGCGATAGGTGCGGCCCGAATAGCTGATGGGAACTTCGAATACGCGAGCGCCACGCTTGGCGAGCTTGATGGCGAGCTCGGGCTCCACGTCAAACGTGGAGCTTTCGAGCGGAATGCTCTTGAGCAAGTCAGCGCGAACCATCTTGTAGCAGGTTTCCATATCGGTGAGGTTGAGGTCGGAAACCAGATCGCACAGGAAGGTGAGCAATTTATTGCCGAGGGCGTGGCGGAAGAAAAGAGCGCGCTTGTGGCCGCCGGACATAAAACGCGAGCCAAAGACGGCGTCGGCGTCCTCGTACAAGAACAATTCGATCATTTGCAGC
>Ga0209579_10003764_pt1 | contig 10859 bp, 16 predicted proteins | sample Coa_R1_2_FD_187152 | JGI IMG/M metagenome (GOLD analysis project Ga0209579, IMG submission 187152) | Surface soil microbial communities from Centralia Pennsylvania, which are recovering from an underground coalmine fire - Coalmine... | ecosystem: Environmental > Terrestrial > Soil >... | reverse complement strand
CCGCCACCGCCGCCGCCGCCGCCGCCCCCGCCGCCGCCGCCACCGCCACCGCCGCCACCGCCGCCGCCGCCGCCACCGCCACTGGTGCCCGAGCCATGCCAGCCGAACACGCTAAACCCCGGCGACGAGCTGACGGCCGGGATGAACTGCATCAATGAAAACCTGATCTACCTCCAGTATCAGCTCTCGCAACTCGCGGCAGGATTAACCGGCAACCCTGGCGGAACCGTTAACCCTGACCCTGTAACGTGCGCGCAGCTTTCCGGGCTGCTGAACATCACCAATCAGGCGCTGATCGCGATTGGCCAGGCGATCGCGGCCGCCTCGAGCGGCGGCGGCGCCGCGGTTGACCTGACAGCGGTTGTCCAGCAGCTCACCGCGATCGCGTACGCGGCAAATCAAAGCCCGCCGGCGATCGCCAACGCCGCCGCCACCATAGCTAACGCGATCACCGCCGCGAGCTCGGGCGGCACCGCTCCGACCGACGTTTCTGGCATCGTGAAAGAGCTCGCCGCGATGGTTGACCAGGGCGACGTCGACCAGGCGATCTTCACGGCGCTCCAGCAGCAAGGCTTGTTGACCGCCGCGGACCTGCAGACCCTCCAGGGCATCAAATGGTCCGACGCGATTTCTTACATCACCTCGAGCGCGCCCTTCCGCGCTTTCATGAAAGGGCTTTCGATCATCGGCGCCGACGTCGACACGATCGCCGCCAACCTTAAGGCCAAGCTCGCGCCGGCGGGCAACTGGGCAGAATCGAAAATCATCGGCGCCGCCGTGCTCGAGCGCAACGCGATCCAGGACGTGATCGCGCCGATACTCACCACCGTCACCGGCGCGCTCAAGCCGCCGGCCGGATTCGCGCCGACGCTCGGCGTCATCAACGTCAACCCCGACACGGTTCTTGCCGACGTGACCGCCGTTGGATTGAATCTCTACATCATGACGGCACTGGTCGGCCTCTTGAGCGAAGGTGCCGGCGAACGCCTCGGTGAAATTGTGGAAGTGGCAACCGGCGTGCTCGGATTTGAAGAACTGAAAGAAGTGCAGATCGGCCCTCTGGTCGAGGAGGGAATCCGGAAGGTCGCGACCTTCCAGGCGCGTGCAAAGTTTCAGCAGGAGCTCCCCGGCACCTCGGAGATGCTCGGTTACGTCGCGCAAGGGCTTCTCGATCCGACGCGCGCGAAAGCGCTCTCGCTGTTCAACGGCACGTCCGACGAGATGTTCCCGATCATTGCGAAGGCAGAGTACCGCGGATTCAACGCGCGGCAGATGCTCCGGCTTATCGAAACAGCCCTTTTCTCACAGGCCGAGATCGCGGACGAGCTGACCTTCGCCGCGATGCGACCGATTTCACAGGCCCGGATGCTTCGGGCGGCGCCGTACCTGGCAACAGCCACTCAACGAAGTGCGCTAATAGCGGAAATCCAAGCCGCCGCAGTCGCCGGACTACTTTCCGATGGTGACGTAACAGCGCAAGTAGATTCCGCCGAGCAGAACGAGGACCGCGATCAGCTGATCCTCTCACGCGTGCACCTCCAGCAGCTCGTCCAGGAGACCAAAGACCTCGAGACTGAGTACACCACACTTTTTGTTGGCGGCGTGATCGACGATCCGACCTTCCGCGGCAACCTGGCCGCGATCGGCCTCCAGCCCTGGAAGGTCAACACCGTCGCCGCCAAGGCCGAGGCCCGCGCCAACGCCACGCTCCATCGCAAAGAAATCGCAGCCGCGGCCGCGGCCGCTAAGGCTTTGCAGAAAGAGATCGACGCAACCGCCGTGAAGAACTTCATGAGCGGAAATATCGATGCAGCAGCACTCTCAGCAGCACTGATCGCCAGCGGGGTAACTCCTTCACAAGCAGCGGCGATGGTTGATTTGTCGATCTTGCGTAAAGCAGGCGGGCTGCGATGGGCCTATGGTCTGCAACTCTCTCCCCAAGAAGCAACGCTCCTTCGGGATCGAGTATCTGCACTAACTGATCAAAGGAAGAGACTTCAAATATCCGAGGCGCAGTACGTTTCACAGCTTCAGGCCCTCGGCATCGGTGACCGGTACGTTAACGCGCTCGACGCCGCGGCCGAGGCGATGATCTCGCCCAAGACGTCCGCCTTCGCCATCCCGGTCAAGACCAATTGAGCTCCGGACGATGTGCGGTCGCCCGGCTCGCCCCATCCGCCCGCACGCAGTTCAGGGTAACGAACGATGCGCGAATGCATGACACTGGTTGATGTCGCCGAATGGTTGCAGCTGCATCCGGCGAGCGTGCGCCGGATGCTCAAGCGGCGCGAGATCCCTGGCTTCAAAGTCGGCACCGATTGGCGCTTCAACCCGCGCGACCTCGAGCTGTGGCTTGAGAAGATCACCGAACCGCGCTCATTTCGAAGACGGTTCCGCGGGTAGCGCGCCAGTAGGCCAAGTGTACGACGCCAGCAATTCGCGCACCTGCCGTGCCCGCTCTGGGTCGCCGTCGATGTAAGCCTGAACCGCAGCGCGCACTTCAGCGCGAGTAGCGCCATACCGCGACGGCTCTAGTATCGCGCGCACCGCGGCCAGTGGATGGTACACCTCGAGTTCGCATAGGCGAGGTCTAGTTGACATAACACCCGTTATCCGACTGCCCTACCGGCCGAGGCAAAACCACGCCAACGCGCCAGCCAGCAAACCGCAGTAGATTAAAAGCGAAACGCTCGCGGTGAACATTCGAAGGCGATCGCGCTCGCCGGCCTTACATTGCTCGAATTTCACTGTATTCTCTGCCTCCTTAGCCATCGGGCGCGCGCCCGCGGCGTGTATCGACGAGCCACCTTCGCCGCCCACCAGATCTGAAACCCCGCCATCCAATAGACCGCCGCGCACAGCTCCTCGAGCGTCAGGTCAACCGTTGTCATGGCAGCTCACAGCAACGCGCCCTGTCGTGGACCGTGAATCGCGATGGTCATCGCTTGCGCTAGCTCGGGCGCATAGCAGCCGAGCACCTCGCGCGTGTACTGTTCGATCGCCTGGTTGAGTTCGGCCGTTGTCTTTTTGCCGTGATAGCGACCGCCGCAGATGCAAACGCACTTCGGCTCGCTCGCGCGATGACAGGTTGCATCACAGCGCCGCCGCTCGCCGCCGCCGGTTGCGAACGTCATTACCGTCATGACCGTTGCTCGTTGAGCGCGGCGATCTGCATTTTCGCCAACGCCTGGCCGAGCGTGTTGCAGGTCAGGAAGCATGCGGCGATGCGAATATCGACGCCCGATTTCTCGTAGGGCGATCGCAGATGGTCGCGCAAAAGCTCGATATCGCGCCCGAGCTCCTGGTACTTGTGCATCACCTCGACCGCCGCCTCGGCCAGCTTTGCCGACGAGTTAGGCGTGTTCCGCGTGTGGGCGCTCATCGCCGTACAACGCCGCCGAGCAAGAGCCAAAGCACGACGATCACCAGCACGATCGGCACGGCGCCGCCGTAAGGTCCATAGGTCGAGTAGCCGTAGTATCCGCCGCCGCCGCCGAACAGCAGCAGCACCAAAATCAGCAGAATCAGCATAGCAGCCTCCCCCGGTCACTCTTTGTTAAGCGTCATAGCACGCGCTACACTTTGTATGAGCCTTATCCACCCAGGCGCACCCTTCTGGACACGCGGCGGCATCTGTACATCCGCACTTTCGGCAGACTCCGCGCTTCGGCGGCGCCGCCGGCGGCGTGCGTTTCGTGCTGCGGGCAGTCTTAGTCGCCATCATCTGGCCCTCCTCGTGATTTTCGTCGCATCCGTTCGATGATCTCCATCGACTCCTTAATCGCCCGGCGCTTCTTGGCGTCGAGCCAGTCCTTGATCTTCTGTTTCTCGAGCTCGCGCGGCATCAGCTCGCCCTGACTATGCTCAGAACTTACGTAACCCCCCACCTCAAAAGTGGGGGTAATGGAAGAATCAGATCCAGCAGTTGCGGAACGCGCCGCCGACCTGCGCGCAAACTCTTCATATTGGCGCACCACTGCATCCCTGCTCAGGAACGCCTTCGGCGCGGCGCTAACATCGAATCGATTTCTGGCACTGCTGATGGCGTCAGAAACCAGCCGCATGACGCGAGCCACGCCCTCAGGGTCGGATGCTCGGAGGAGCTGGCCACGTAAAGCACGCCGATCAGTGCGACGCAGTTGCCACACTTCGGGAGGCACGAGCACGAGCTTTCGTCCGGTCCATGCTCGCGGTGACCGGGCGCGATCATAGGATTGGTACTTGCCAATTTTCTGCACCTCCCACTTTTGCCGATCAGCCGGCGGCAACCCCCGCGCGTACCATCGGTTGCGTTGCTCGCCGTAAATCTCGCGCGCCACGATTAGACCGGCAGTGAGCACGCGCCACGCGCGCCGGCCGCGACTGAGACGTAGTGGCTCGATGCGGTGCTTGAGGCCGGCCGACCTCAGCATGTTTACCAGGGACGACCTCTCCCTGCTGATAAGGGCGAAGCTGCCCGCACCGAGCCGCCACATCCCAGGCTCGAGCTCGAGGCCGCGCCGGCGATGCAGTTTGTGGGCGAGTCGTGAGTGGTTGTCCGCCCATTGCGTCGGCCGCTTTTTGGCGGCCGGCTTCTTTACGATACCGAGCGGATCGGGCTGATCCCGCGGCGCCCAGATGCGCACGACGAAAAGTAAGGAGCTGCGCGAAGGCGGCAGCGCAGCTCCAACCGGCGCCCGCCCACGCCGCCCAGCTCCATGGCTGGGTTTCGTTAGTCCGTATTTGATTTGCAGTCGATCGGCCATGCGGCGACGATCGAATTCCAGACACCCAGGGCATTCGCGACAACGCATCACGCCCTCGAACCCGTCCCTGTGAAATCGAATTCGCCAGGGCTTCACCGGCCAGAGGCACATAGTACCTCCGAACGTCGTCCCCACGATTGCGCCCCGCTCGTCGCGCCAGGTCGCCGCGAATGCCTGCCCGGGTGTCTCCGCCACCGCCGCCCTCCAGCCTCGAGGCGCACGATTGATCGATGCCCGAGCTGCGTCGACCTCCGATCGCGGCCTCTATCAACAATTTTGTGTGGATAAGGTTACTCATCGTCGAACCAATCGTCGGGGTACTCTTCGTTGCATTTGTCCCAATGCCGGCACAGGCGTGCAGCTCTTGAGTCCTCGAACATGATGTCGTCGATATCGCCGCCGCACGTGCAGGCTTGACCGCATTCAGGGCAAGTGTGCATCAGCCGGTCCTCCTAATCCTTTGCGCGTCGGTTCGCACGGCGGGCAGGCATTTCAGGCTCTTGTCGATCGACTGGAGCAGTCGAATCGCCTGGGTCACTCGGAAGTACCAGAGAATCACCGGCCTCAGGAGAAGCAGGAGGAGGATCTCCCCCGCGATCAGATAGATCACTAGCTGGGTCATGTTCACGCTCCTGGTAAGCGTCATCGTGATCGATATTTACAATGGCCGCCTCGATCGCCCTGGCGCACGGCCGGCAGACGGTCACCGTCACGGTGCGGGGAGGATTCGAAAGCAGACGATCGATGGTCACCATCGAGGGGAGCTCGTCGGGCTCTAAACAGAATCTGCAGGAGACGATCAGCACGTCGCTCATGGGTCACTCCTTCGGTTGTTCGCCGCCGCCAGGCCATCCGGCCGGCACGGCGGTAGGTTCTGCGACCTTCGCGCGCGCCTCGGCATCGGCGCGATCCTCCATAGCCTCGAGCACGCGCTTAACTGTCGCCAGGGCGCGATCTCGGATACCGACGATCGCGTCATTGGCCTCGGTCAGCAGTTGGATAACGGCAGGGACGTAATTGGCGCCACTGCGCTGGATGGTCGCAGCGGCCTGCGCGAGCTTCACCGAGGCCGCGGATAGCTCCTCGACATCCCTCCGTGACAGGCGTTTCATGCGATTACCGAGCCTCATGGTAGCTACTCGATAGCGCATCGCATCGCCTATAGCAAGGCCATACCTCGAAAGCCCTCCGGGTTTTCGACGCTAAGGGACTGACGATTATTTCGAAACTGTCTAATCGGGGGGAGTACCTGCCGATTTCCCCGATGCTTGCGTTTTCCCGCCCGCAGACGCGTTTTCTCCCGCCTGCGACCCTTACCTGTGCACAGTGTGGATAAAGTCGCTCAGCGGGCGCCGGACGCTCACCGCTGGCCCCTTTTTCACTTGGGGAGATACCTGCGCGCCAGCCAGTCATTCACCCACGGGGGAGTAAACAGCTCGACTCGAATCCCGGCCGCTGTCGCCTGCTGATGCACGATCGGGTCATCGATTGCCACCAAAATCACCGGCGACACCACGCGCGCCGCGTACTGCTTCACCAGCTCGGTTTGCAGCACGAGGTTCACGTAATGTTGCACCTGACTGATCGCGCCCGGGTCGAACTGCATCTTGGCCTCGACCACGATCACCTCGCCGCGCGCGATTCCCACCAGGTCCGCGTAGCGATTGAACACTGACAACATTCGCGCGTAGTTCGGCGCGACGTAACCGCCGCCAGTCACCTGTGGCGTCGGCCCAAGCCTGAGCTCATACCAGGGCCCGGCGTCCCATTGCTGCATCGACGCCCATTCGTGCAGCAGCCGCGTCGAGGCGAATTTGCTACGTCGAATGCCGTCGCTAATTGCCGTTGGCGTAATCGAGCTCATTTATTTCCTGCGCGAGGAAGCCCGCCGCGGCCATGAAGGCCACGAAGCAGGAGTGCGCGCCTGCTGAGTCTCTGCTCTTGATCGCCTGGTCGATCGCGCCGATGTTGGTACCCATCGCCGCGATCAGGTTGAACCGCTCTTCATCGCTCATGTTGACACTAACCTCCCACTGTGGTTGATATCGCATGTCACCAGGTCCGCCGCAACGGCCCGGGGTAAGCCCGAGGCGTTGCGGCGTTTCTGCTTTCCCGGGCTTAAGCGGCCTTCACGGAGGAGAGCAGAAAATGGCGACGATCACCCCGACGCTCAACACCAACCCGACCACGATGGCGGCCAACTGGTCCAAGGGCGTTGCTGCGAACGCTCAAAAATGGCTCGCCAAATATCTTGCTCCCAAGGCCGCCTTCAACGCCAATCCCACCCAGGCGCAGGCCGCATGGATCGCCGGCATCCAGTCCGCGATGGCGCGCAACGCCTACGCCAACGGGATGCAGAATGCCGACCTCACGATGGCGGCGAACAACGCCTCGACCTTCGGCGTCACGAACTACGCAGCCTCGGGAACCAACAAGGCCGCCAAGTACGCCGCGAAAGCTCCGAACCTGGCCAACGCGATCAATACGGTGCGCGCACAGGTCGAGGCGATGCCCAAGGGCGGCCTGCAGAACGGTATCGCGCGCGCAACTCAGTGGATGACCCTCATGTCCGCCTACAAGGGCAAAATCTGACTACTCACTGTACTACTAACTGAGTATTCAAGGAGATTAGTCAGATGGCATTTCACATGGAGTATTTCCGCAGCTCGCTAGCGAGCGGCGCGACCGACGTTCTCCAGCAAGTCACCTTCGTCTCGACCGGAGTGCTCGCGCCGTCGGCGAACGGCGTCCAGGTCTCCGCAAAGCTTCCGTTCCTGCATTCGCTATTCGGCGTCGGCGCGCACCTCGAGCGGATTCAGCCGCAAGCCGCGTCGATGCTCCCCCTGCCGTATCCGGACCTCGCCGGCAACAACGTCGGCACCGCGATCAATACTCCGGCGTCGGTCTGGGATTTCAACAAGGCGCCGAAACCGCTCCGGCCGACTGAGACGTTCAACATTTTCGCCTCGCAGATTTCGGGCGGCGCCGAGACCGAGACAGTCTTCGTGCAGTTCACCGATGGCGTCGTCACTCCCGCGCCTGGGCTCGCGCTCGCGCCCGCGCTCAACGGCAACGGGATGCTGACCCAGGTGCACGCCACCGCGGCGACCACGCTCACCGCCAACGCCTTCACTCAGGTGACGCCGGTCCTCGACCTGCCGCTGCCGGCCGGGATGTACGCGCTAGTCGGTGCGCGCGTGATGACGGCGCATGCGCTTGCGTTTCGCCTCGCGCCGATCAATGACCCCCTGTGGCGTCCAGGCGGTATAGCAGTGCAGGCATCGACCGATCTCGATTGGCCGAACCAGCGTTACGTAAATCCGCTCACCGGGCATATCTCGCCCTGGGGCGTCTGGCTTACCTTCTTTCAAAACACGGTCCCCAACGTGCAGATCTTCAGTACCGCGGCCGACACCGTTGAGGATATGTGGTTTGACCTGATCAAGATCAGCGACGTGGTGACCGCCAACGCGCTATAAGCGCGCATGGCGATGTCCGCGTTCGAATGGCTGCAGCGGTGGGAAGCCGGATGCAAAGCTGGAGTAGGTGGGCAAGTACTCGAGTACTATCGGAGGCAGCACATGGACCAAAAAGTTGACACCGCCGCGGAGATCGAGGCCGCGAAGCAGAAGCTCGCCGACGCCGAAGCCGCGCACACCAAAGCAGTAGCCGAGGCAGCCGAAAATCGCAGGCCTGAGCAGCTCGTGTATGATCTGTTCGCGTCGATCGTAGCGCGCCTGGGTAACCGCCCAGACATGGAAGCGATGCTCACCACACTCGGCAAGCGCATCGAGCCCGCGCCGGCGCCGGAAGAACAGCCGCTGCCGCCGCCTGACCTCACTGGCGGAGGCGCCAAGTCAGTAGTACCCTAACGATGCCGCTCGACAATGGCAGCATCTCCAATTTTCGCAGCGTCCAGGAGCTGCTCGCCATCTTCTATGGCGCCGGGTTCATCACCGAGCCGATCGAAAGTGACTACACTATCGGAGCATCAGCTGCGATTGTTGGTTCGGCTCCTGGGGGCGTCCGCGTTGGGCTTCTGTTGTCAAATACCGGTAGCACCAATTTCGCGATCGCGTTCAACGCCGGTCTCACGATAACCACCGGAGTACTTTTGCTACCGGGAGGCACCTACGTTTCCGACTGGTACTATGACGGCGACCTGGTAAGCCGCCCGATCTACGCGATCTCAAACGGCGCCGGCGGCACCTTGCACATGCTCGAGCGTTTCCTGACCGGAGCGTAGCCGCGATGCCGATAGTTCAAAATCCGTCGATCGGCGCCGGCGCCGCGCCGCTGCTAGACACCACGGTCAATCTTACCGCAGCGCAAATTCTCGCGCTCTCTGGCACGCCGGTGATTCTCATTCCCGCGCCCGGCGCCGGCAAGATGGTCGTTGTCTTTCTGCTCGCGCTTTCCTATTCGGCCGGTTCTATCATGTACGGCGCGCTTGCCGGAGACACCCTTGACGTCGAGTATGTAGCGGCCTCAGGCATTGATGCGATTCAGCAGGTGCAGGATTTCATTTCTGGCACACCATCCAGCGTTGCGGTTCTTGGAGGGTCTTATGCTAACAACTCGTTACCCACTGCCGACGCCGTAAATCAAGCCGTGCAGCTCAGGGCTCTTCAAACCTATCCGGCCGGCGCGATCCTCACCTCGACGCTCGGCGCCGGCGGCGCCGGCTACGCCATCGGCGACACCGGCACGATCGAGGATGGCTCGGACAACGCGACCTATAAAGTGTTGACCGTTGACGGTAGCGGCGCCGTGCTCACGTACCAGGTTACCGACGCAGGTCAGGAGTACACAGTCGAGAATGCCATCCCGACCGTAAACGGCGGCGCGCAGCCTGGCGTCGGCGTTGGCTTCACCGTGAACGTCACAGCTGTCACCCTTGGCAACGGCACCCTCAAGGTCGTCACCTACTACCAAATCATCCCGGTGCCGTAGCTCGAGGAGGCTCGCGCGCGATGCCTTCCGATCCCTCCGGCGTGCATCCTCAGGGCGTGCTCGTCCGCCCCGCGCCTGATTTCTTCGACGACAACATGGCATTCGGTGGCTTCCAACTCACCATAGCAACCGGTAACAATTTCGTACTGACCTCGCTCTACAACGACGCCACCACCGGCATCGCGCTCAAGGTCTACGCGATCTCATGCTCGGGCGACGGCGGCGGCGGATGCTCGGCCTGGATGGATCAGAATCTCGGCGGCAGCACTCTCGTCGGCCAATGCTCCAACGTCGCGGCGAACCTCGGCGCGCCCTTCGGCCAGATATGGCAGAACACGCAGACTATCGCCGGCCCGTTTCCCAATCCCTTCAACCCGCCGCCGTCGGTCGCGATGCTCGGGACCAACGGCTTCGACAGCGTGACGCACGTCTTTCCGTTCCCGGCTTTCATCATCCCGGCCGGCTTCGCGCTCCACGTCACCAACAACAACGGCAGCGAGCTGCTCGGCGCGAGCTTCTGGTATCAGCAGAGCAACGAATAGGCGATGGCAGGACCGTACGTAAATATTCCGCTCCCGCCGATGCTTGGACCGTGGCCCGATGGCACCGCGCCGCAGGCGCCGAAGGGCAAGGTCGCCATCGAGCAATTCCTGTGGAATCCGACGCTTAACAAATGGGTCGAGGGTGAACCTCAGTTCTACAATTGGGACGCGTATCCGATCGGCTACTATCACACCCCGATCGATTGGGTTGGACTGCCTCAAGTCATCGCGGTTGCGTCGCGCACGTCGCCGGAAGGAACCCCGCTTCCGAACGTGCTATATGACCCTTCGGCCGGCACCTGGATACAGAGCTCCGGCGCCGGTGAACCGCTCCCGCCGCCGCCGGCCGTCGCGCAGCTCCCGCCGCCGCCGATCCCGCAATGCGCGAGCGGAGAGATCTGGATACCCTTTTTTGACGGGCTCGCGGAGGATGGACAGCCCTGGATCCCGATCATCGTGAACCAGGGCGTTGACCCGACACCGCCAGGTGTGTGCATCCCGATCTCGCTCCTGATTCCGTCACAGCCGCCGCCGCCGCCGCCGCCGCCACCGCCGCCGCCGCCACCGCCACCGCCGCCGCCGCCACCGCCACCGCCGCCGCCGCCACCGCCACCGCCGC
>Ga0209579_10003761_pt1 | contig 10864 bp, 8 predicted proteins | sample Coa_R1_2_FD_187152 | JGI IMG/M metagenome (GOLD analysis project Ga0209579, IMG submission 187152) | Surface soil microbial communities from Centralia Pennsylvania, which are recovering from an underground coalmine fire - Coalmine... | ecosystem: Environmental > Terrestrial > Soil > Unclassified... | reverse complement strand
CATCTTTAGGCGCTGTGGGCTGCGGTTTCAGGCCGTGGAAGCGCATTCCGGCGCCATGGGCGGGAGCCAGTCGCATGAATTCGTGGTGGAGTCGGATGCGGGCGAGGACTTCATCGTCAGGTGCCGGCAGTGCGGTTACGCGGCCAATCGCGAGAAGGCCGTCGCACGGGCCAGCGCACCCGGCGCGCCCGATCCCGATGGCGATTTTGCGCCGGAAGAGTTTCACACCCCCGGCCGCAAGACCATTGCGGAGGTGAGCGACTTCACTGGCTTGCCGCAAAGTTCTCAGATAAAAAGCCTGGTGCTGATGGCCAACGGCAAACCGGCGCTGGTGCTGCTGCGCGGCGATCATCAGCTTAGCGAGACCAAGTTCGCCGCGGCGTCCGGGGATGCGGCGTTTCGCCCCGCGTACCCGGAAGAGATCCGCGCGGCATTCGGCGCCGATCCGGGATCGCTGGGGCCGGTAGGTGTTACCAGCCTTAGAATATTCGCGGACCACGCGCTCCGGGGACGGCGCAACATGATTGCCGGCGCCAACCGTGACGGTTTCCACCTGCGGCACGTCACACCGGGTAAGGACTTTCAGGCCGAATTCATGGATCTGCGGCAAGTGGCGGATGAAGACTTGTGCGCGCACTGCGGCGCTCCGGTGGAAATCCGCAAGACGGTGGAAATCGGGCACATTTTCAAGCTTGGTTACAAGTATGCGGAGTCCATGGGGCTGCACGTCACCAACGCTGACGGCGCGGAGATAACGCCCATAATGGGGTCGTACGGCATTGGGATCGAGCGTATCCTGAGCGCGGCGATTGAGCTGTATCACGATTCCGACGGCATGAGCCTGCCGCCGGCGATCGCGCCTTTCACCGTGGTGGTGACGCCGGTGAATACGGGCGACGCGGCGCAGAAGCAGGCGGCCGAAGAGATCTATAGAGCCTGCCGGGCGTCGGGGTTGGATGCACTACTGGACGATCGTGACGAACGCCCGGGAGTGAAATTCAAAGATGCGGATCTGATCGGAGTGCCGTACCGCATCACGGTCGGAAAGAGGGTGTCGGGCGGTATGGTGGAACTGGTGGAGCGGCGCGCGAAGAAGACAGTCGATGTGCCGGTGACGGAGGCGGCGGCGCAGGTGGTGGAGAGGGTTAAAAGTGATGATGGCGGTTGATTGGGAGCAGGTCCGCGGCGAGTTTCCGGCGCTGGCGGAGTGGACCTATTTGAACACGGCAACATTCGGCCAGATGCCGCGGCGGGCGGCCGAAGCGGCGGCGCGCCACTTCGCCCGGCGGGACGAATTGGCTTGTACCGATTTCATGCGATGGTTCGAAGACGCCGACCGCATTCGAGGGCGAATTGCGGGATTCATCGGCTGCCAGGCGGCGGATATCGCGTTCATTCATAACGCATCGGCGGGTCTGTCGCTGCTGATGGGCGGCCTGGATTGGAAGACCGGCGATCAGATCGTCACGCTGGAGGATGAATTCCCGAATCACTACTACTATCCGTCGCACCTGCGCGGCGTCGGCGTGGAGTTTGTCGAGGCAGCCTGGGAAAACTTCTATCAGGCGCTCACGCCGCGCACGCGCTTGGTGGCCATCAGCACGGTGAATTACTCCACCGGCTTCCGGGCGCCGCTCGAAGAGATCTCGGAAGAGCTGCGCCGGCGCGGGATACTGTTGTATCTCGATGGGACGCAGAGCCTGGGCGCGCTGCGGTTCGACGTAGGGCGCGCCCGGCCGGATCTCTTCGCCGTAGATGCCTACAAATGGTTGCTGTCGCCGAATGGCGCCGGTTTTATGTATGTCAGTCCGGAGCTGCGGGAGCGCCTGGCGCCCGCGGTGATCGGCTGGCGCAGCCACAAGGACTGGCGCAACCATGAGAACCTGCACCACGGGGCGCCCCAGTTCTCCACCGATGCGGAGAGATACGAAGGCGGCATGCTGCCGTTTGCGCTGCTCTACGCCATGGATGCGGTGATCGAGATGATGCAGACGATTGGGCCGGAGCAGATCGAGCGGCGCGCGATGAAGCTGGCATGCGGCGTGGGCGAAGTATTGCGCCGCGCCGGCGCATCGCTGGCGGCCGACCGCGGCCCGCACTTCGACTCACAGATCGTCACCGCGCGGTTTGACGGCCGGGATGCGCGCCTCATCGCCCGAGAGTTGCAGTCGCATAAGGTGCTGGTGGCGGCACGTCACGGTAATCTGCGGGTATCGCCGCATTTCTATAATAACGAGGCGGACCTGGCGCGACTGGCGGAAGCGCTGGCGGAAACACGAGTTCCGGCGCGCGCCATATAATCTAGCCATATAATCTAGCCATATAATCTAACTATGGCCTCGCTGGTGGATCTGTCGCACCCCGCCCTGTTGCGCGAGAAGCAGGAGAAGCTTTTCGCCGTGCTTCGCGCCCTGGACCGGGTGATGGTGGCATATTCGGGCGGAACCGATTCGGCGTACCTGGCGTGGGCCGCGCACCACGTATTAGGCGCCAACGCGCTGGCCGTCACGGCGGACTCGGCGTCCATCCCGGAGTCCCACAAGCGCGATGCCGAAGCGTTCGTCCAGCAGTTCGGGATTCCTCACGAGTACATCGAGACTCACGAATTCGAGAACCCGGATTATCTGAAGAATGACGCGAACCGCTGCTTCCACTGCAAGGACGAACTGTTCACGCGCCTCGAAGAAGTCGGCCGACAGCGTGGCATCGCCAACATTATCTATGGCGTGAACGCAGACGATTTGGGCGATTACCGTCCCGGCCAAAAAGCCGCCGGATTGCATCAGGTGAAGGCGCCCCTGGTGGAAGCGGGCCTGTCTAAGGCGGAGATTCGGGAACTGTCGCGGCTGGCCGGCCTGCCCACCTGGGACCGTCCGGCGGCGGCTTGCCTGAGCTCCCGTGTCCCGTACGGCACGCCGGTGACCGTGGAGAACATCAAGACCGTGGAGCGCGGCGAGGAGGCGGTGAAGGCGCTCGGCTTCCGCCAATTCCGTGTGCGCTATCACGGTGAGCTTGTGCGGCTGGAGATTGCACCCGCGGAACTGGCGCGGGCGCTGAACCCCGAAATGGCGCTCCGATTCACGGCCATCTTCAAAGGGCTGGGTTTCCTGTATGTGACGCTGGACTTGGAAGGGTACCGCCAGGGGTCGCTCAATGAGGTGTTGAACCTTTCTTCGCGTCCCCGCTGACCGGAGCGCTTTCCGAACGCTTTCCCGCCGCCTTATCGTCCGGTTCCGGCGCCTCAATGTACTGCACCACCACCGAGATGCGCCGGTTGGAGGCGTCTTCGGGTTCCTTGGGTTTGCGCAGCCGCTGATCCGCGTAGCCCCTGACCTGGGTTACCTGGCGGGGACCCAGCCCGTTCTGCTGCATCATGCGGCGAGCGGCATTCGCGCGATCCGCCGAAAGTTCCCAATTGCTGTAATTGCCTCGTCCGGCGAACGGTTTGGAATCCGTGTGACCTTCGATCGAAATGGTATTGGGCAGTTTCGATAGCTCGGCGGCCAGCATGGCCAGGATCTGCTTGCCGTCGTTACTGGGCTCGGCGATGCCGCTGTCGAAGAACGTGCCTTTTTCACTTTCCATCAGTTCGATACGCAGCCCTTCGGAAGTTACCGTCATTTCGATCTGGTTTTTTAGCTTCTCGAAATCGGTGACCTTGCGCACGGCCTTCTGCAGCTCGTCTTTGAGATGGTTCATGTTCTCTTTGGTCAGCGTGAAGTTATCGCCCGCCCCGGTCTTTCCGCTCCCGACTTTCTTGGAAACGCCGGTGGGATCCTTGAAGTAGCCGCCCACCGCCTCCCGAATCTGCTTGCTGCTGTTGAGCAGCCACAGCACGATGAACAGCGCCATCATCGCCGTGACGAAGTCGGCGTAAGCCACCTTCCAGGCGCCTCCATGGTGCCCGCCGTGCGATACCTTCTTCTTGATAATGATGATGGGGCGAGGCATGCCTGTGAGCTCTTAAGCCGCCTGAGCCACTTCGGGCCCCTTTTGACGGCACAGTTTCTCCAGCTCTTGGAACCCTGGGCGGACCTCTCCGGGAGTCGCCCGGCGGCCGATCTCGACCGCCAGAATCGGAGCTGTGCCCTTGATGAACGCGGCCATGGCCACGCGCAGTACGTGGTAATATGCGCCCTCCTCCTCCGCGGACTTGCCCATATTAGCCGCGATCGGTCCCAGCAGCCCATAACACAGCAGGATTCCCAGGAAGGTGCCCACCAGGGCAGCTGCCACTTTGTGGCCGATCTCTTCCGGAGGGCCGCCCAAGGCGCCCATGGTGATGACCACGCCCAGCACCGCGGCCACGATTCCCAGGCCCGGCAGCGAGTCCGCCACGGTGCTCAATGCCGACACCGGCTGCGCGCTGTCGTGATGATGGACCTCCATATCCAGTTCCATCATCTGATCGATATCGAACGGGTCCATCGCTCCGCTCGAAGCCGTGCGCAAGGTATCGCAGATGAAGTTCAGAACGTGGTGATCCTTAATGACGGCCGGGAAGGCCGAGAATGTCTTGCTTTTCTCGGGCTCCTCGATATCGCTCTCAATGGCAGTCAACCCTTCACGCCGTGACCGGTTGAACAGGTCGTACAGCATTTTCAGCGAGTCCAGATAGCGCTGCCTCGTGAATTTCGAACTGCCAAAGACTCCCGCGATGCCTTGCGCGATCTGTTTCAGCACGTACGGCGGGTTGGCGATCAGCACGGTTCCCGCCGCGGCGCCGGCGATGATCACCAGTTCGGCCGGCTGCACCAGGACCCGCAGGTTCCCCTTCTCCATCAAATACCCGGCTACGATCGATCCAAAAACCAGCACTATTCCAATGATTGAATACATGAGATAAAATGCCTCAAACCAACTGGATGGCGTCGGCGCCTTCCGCCAGGCTGGCCGCCAATGCTTCTTCGACGCGCCGCGTCAGGGATTCCACTGTGTCGCCGGCCTGTGCCACGGTTCCCCCAATCGACACGGTGACCGATAATCGATCCCCCCACCAGGGGACACCCGTCAAGCCGACCAGACGCTTCACCCTTTCCGCGCAGTTCAGGAGCCCCTCGGGCGCCGGGCACGCGATCAGCGCCATAAACCGTTCCTCCTGCCAGCGCCCCACCATATCCGAAGGGCGCAGTGTAGCCGATATAGTCTGGCCGGCCGCATAAAGGACCGCTTTCACCGCTTGCCGGCCGTCGAATTGGCGCAGATGCGCCGGATTGTCTATGGCCAGGCAGAGGATGCCGAAGGGTACCTGAGACGTGGCGAACTCTTCCAGTGCGCTGCCCAAAGCGCCCAGTACCGCATGGCGATCCGGTAGTTCGGTGGTGTCATCCAGCGTCATGCCGGCCGAAGCGCGGCGCGCACGAATCTCCGTCTCCCGCGACAGGCGCTCTTCGAAGAATTCCGCGGAACCGACAATGGCGCCGAAGTCGTCTCTGATCGGCACGGCGCGTACTCGCACCGGTATGCGCCGGCCGTCTTTGTGGCGCAGAAAAACACTCGCCGCCCTGGGCCGCCCATCATGCATGGTGTTGGCTAGCGGACAAGCGCTGCCGCAAAGGTTCGCCAGGTTCTCATCGCAATGCACCAGCAGATTGTCCTGGCAGAAGCGCCCGATCACTTCCTGGCCCAGATAGCCGGTAATCCGTTCCGCGCTGGTATTCCAGAATGCAATCTGACGGTTCACGTCCACCAGGTAGACGCCGATCGGCAGACTATCCAGGACCGCCCGGTAGATGTCCGGATTTAACGCCAGCGCCATGCAATGCACCCGGTTTGATAATCGGCGGGGCGGGCGTGTGCCTTTAGTAAGTCTGGCGCAACCACCGACCCGGAGAGTTAGAATAGGTTACGGGAGTTCGCGTATGTCGCTGAGACACTGTCTGGCAATACTTCTTCTGACTTCCGGCGCGATGCTGGCGCAGGAACCGGCAGCCGAATACGTGGTCGCTCCCGGAACCCGCATCCCCCTAGGCCTGATCAACACGGTAAGCACCAAGAATGCGGCCGAGGGCGACCGCGTCTACCTGGAGACCGTGTTCCCCATCCTGGCCAACGGCCGGATCGTGATCCCGCCCGGCAGTTACGTGGCCGGCACGGTGACGGACGTGAAACGGCCCGGGCGCGTAAAAGGCCGTGCCGAGATCTATCTGCGCTTCGATTCATTGACCCTGCCCAACGGTGTGACGCGCGATTTCCGCGCGCGCCTCGGCGGCATCGACGGACGCGGCGGCGAGGAATTCGACAAGAACGAGGGCAAGGTCATCAGCGAGGGAAACAAGGCCGGAGATGCGCGCACGGTGGCCGAGGCCGCCGGCGCGGGCGCTTCGATCGGCCTCATCGCAGGATCCGCGAGCAAGCACTACGCCATGGGAGGTGGCATCGGCGCCGCCGCCGGAGCTACCGCCGGACTCGTGGCTGTGCTGCTGATGCGTGGACCGGATGCCATGCTGGCCAAGGGCAGCACCATCGAAATGATTACCGATCGGCCTCTGCACTTCGAGAAGGGCGAATTGGATTTCGGGAACGTGCAGCCGGGTCACTTCTCTGAAGGCTCCGGACCGGAACCCGCCAAAAGCTCCAAGTGGTGGCGCTGGCCGTTATAGGCTGTGGGCGGCGCTTTGCGCGGACGCGCGCCGCCCCTCTCCTCTTCGGCGTTCAGGAGGGCTCCGCTACACGCTGGCGTGAAGCCGAATTGGTTGTTTGAGCGAGTATATCACCGCGCAAGGCCTTGTCAAACGGTTCTTGGGCTTTTTAGGCCAAAAAGTAAAAGGCCCCGGCTGGGTATCCGGGGCCTTGCACTCAGAGGGTTGGCGACGGGAGGGGACTCGCCGCCAGGGATGCTGTCTGTATTAACTTCACTATAACAGAATCAGACCCTAATGTCTAGTATTCTGGAAATGTTTTTTTTGCGAGCGCCCAAAAAGTAAAGGCCCCGGCTGGGTATCCGGGGCCATGCACTCAGAGGGTTGGCGGCGGGAGGGGACTCGCCACCAGGGATGCTGTCTGTATTGGTTTTAATATAGCTTATTTCAGATCTGTTTGTCCAGTATTAATTTAAGGAAACTTCAAAAAACTTTTGCGTGCGCTATTTTGTGGAAAACCACCGCAGTTCGGGGCCGGCGGGTGTTAGAATCCGCTGCAACTGGCGGTATGGGAGAAGAGAGGGAATCCGGCAATTGACAAAGAAACGCTCCACAAGGGAGCGGATGGGATGCTGGGGTAGGATGCGGGGTCTTCCTGGCAGGGAAACAGGTGGACCGAACTCCCTCTTTCGCCTATAAGATACCGGCCATGCGCCCGGAAGGCCGCCGCAACTAATTGGAAACCGCTGAAAACACGGCCAATATAAACTCATCGCGAACGTGACCATCCATACCACTCCCGCCCTGGTAACAGTGCTACGGCCGTGGATCGGGCCTTGCTTCGATCCCAGGCAAACTATAGGCAACCGTTCTGTTGCGTTCGCTTGGCGCTGCTGGCGCACAGCGAATGAAGCGCGCCCGGCCTACCTCTCGTGCACGTCCTCCAGGTAGGTGTACCCGTGCAGCCCCTCCTCATAGAACCTCAACAGCCGCCCGGACTCCTCGTATCCCAGCCGCCCTTCCCGCAGCGCCGCCTCAATGTCGCGGCGCAGCCGGCTCACCAGCGCGTCGGATGAAAACTGCACGTAGTTCAGCACCTCGCGCACGGTGTCGCCCTTGATCACCGAATCCAGTATGCACTCGCCCGTCTGGCTCAGCCGCACGTGCACCGTATTGGTGTCGCCGAAGAGATTGTGCAGGTCTCCCAGGATCTCCTGGTAAGCGCCCAGCAGGAACGCACCCAGGTAATAATCCTCCCCGTTGAACGGGTGCAGCAGCAGCGTGCGCTTCACGTCGCGGCGGTCGATGAACTGGTCCACCTTGCCGTCCGAATCGCAGGTAATGTCGCCCAGCACCGCCGGGCGCCGCGGCTCTTCATCCAGCCGGTGAATCGGCATAATCGGAAACAACTGCTTGATGGCCCAGCTATCCGGCATGCTCTGGAACAGCGAGAAGTTGCAGAAATAGGTGTCCGAGAGCATGGCGTCCAGCCCTTCGAACTCTTCCGGAAAATAGTCGAGGGACTGCGCCAGGCTCTGGATGCGGCGGCAGATGGCCCAATACAGGTTCTCGCACTGGCAGCGCTGCTCGAGCGAGAGATATCCGAGGCTGAACAGGTTGAGCGATTGATCCAGCGCCTGCTGCGCATCGTGGTAGCTCTCCAGCATGTTCTTGCTGCTGAGCGAGCGGTTGGTCTCCTGCAGGTCGATGAGCGGCTGCTCGGCGTCGGCGGGCACTTCCGACGGTACGGCCGATTCGCCCATGCCCGACACGCCCAACACGTTGAACACCAGCAGGCTGTGATACGCCACCACCGCGCGTCCGCTCTCCGTGACGATGGTGGGATGCGCCACGCCGGATTCGTCGCACACGCTCTGGATGTGATAGACGATATCGTTGGCGTACTCCTGCAAAGTGTAGTTGACGCTCGACTCGAAATCGGTTTGGGAGCCGTCGTAGTCGATTCCCAGGCCGCCGCCCACGTCCAGGTAGCGCAGGCCGGCGCCCGCGCGCGCCAGTTCCACATACACGCGCACGGCCTCGTTCACCGCGGCCTTGATCTGGCGGATGTTGGTGATCTGGCTGCCGAGGTGGAAGTGCAGCAGGTTCAGGCAGTCGGCCATGCCGGCGTCCTTCAGCTCCTGCAGCGCCCGCACGGCTTCGCTGACCGACAGGCCGAACTTGGAGCGATAGCCGCCCGATGAGCGCCACCGGCCCGAACCCCGGCTCGCCAGCTTGACGCGCAGCCCGATGGTGGGCCGCACTCCGACCCGCTCCGAATACCGCAGGATCAGGTTCAGCTCCGTGTATTTTTCCACCACCGGGATGATCTGGCGGCCCATCTTCTGGGCCAGCATGGCCATTTCGATGTACTCGTCGTCTTTGAAGCCGTTGCACACAATGGGCGTTTCATTGTCCGCCATGGCCATGACCGCCATCAGCTCGGGCTTGGAGCCGGCCTCCAGACCGAACTTGAAAGGCCGGCCGAATTCCAGCACCTCTTCCACCACCTGCCGCTGCTGATTCACCTTGATGGGATAAACGCAGCAATAGTTGCCTTGATAATGATGCTCGGCGATGGCGCTTTCGAATGCGCTGTGGAGCTCTCCCAGGCGATGCTGCAGGATGCCGGCGAAACGGATGAGCACGGGCAGCGAGATGCCCCGCAGCACCAGGGTGTCCACCAGTTGCTTGAGATCGATGGAGCGTAGCGGGTCCTTATCGGGATGTACTCTCAGATGCCCGTCGGCGTCCACCGAGAAGTATCCCTTTCCCCAACTGGCGACATCGTACAAATCGCTGGCATGCTGGGGCGTCCAGCGCTCGGACGGCTCAATGACCAGCGAGCCCTTCCTGGCGTTTCTCTCCACTCTTACCTCCAGAACTTTCAGTTTCCTAAGAATTGGCGGGAAGGGCAAGCGGAAAATGTGTGTTACAGCTTGGTGAACGCGCGATGCGAGCTGCAATGGTGGCTTACCATTGCGGTATGCACGCTCCAGGTCCGGAGAAAAGGACAGGGCCGAGGATGCAATTGAGGTGTACTCATTCTGAACACTGCTGATATGGCCAGCCAAGCTGAATGGGGGCCGGGTCGCTCGACTTGAACGCGAACTCGGAGCCAACTGGACTTGTTATTCGCAAGGCTCGCCTCACGACCCGGGAGAAGCGCAACAGCCTATGGAGCGCGTTTGAAGGAAAGATCGCGGCCGATACGAGCCTCGTCGTATTCGGATCTGTCGCTCGGGAAGAGATGACTTCTGGTAGCGATTCCGATTGGATTTTCCTGGTTGACGGCCAGGCACAGCCGGAGCACGCCGATCGTTCACGAGATTGGGGGCGAAGACGACAACCAACTCCAACACCACAAGAAAGGGTTTTGCTCCTCGAATCTCGGCCCGTTGGAAACCGCGAGGCATCCGACCGCGTTCGCCGCCAAATCCTCAAACGTTATCTTCACGATGATCGCGGTCTGACCCGAAGCACCAGCGCAAGATGCGTACCGCGATTCTTGCTAAACGACCTCACCCGCTACTGGCGTACAATCACGGTTGACTTAGATGGTCGGGAGAAGAGGGAGGCCCTTGGACGAATGACGGAAGCCGAAATGGGAAGCTCGGCAATCTGGGGCGAGATTCGTGATCTGCCGAGGAGCGCCTTCGGTTTTGGGCGTTTCTGTTGTTGAACTCTCTGCCCTTCGGCTTGAGGAACTCGACTACCTGGTAGACGCCCTGCCTGCCCTCAAACTGCGTTGTTTCGAGTTCGTTTCTTTCCACGCGCCGAGCCGTTTCCCTGTCTCTCATGAGCGACACGTTCCTCATCGGCTGCGCACCGTGGTAGATCAAGCGGTACCGGTAGTTGTTCACCCCGACGTCATTTCGACGCCGGAGGACTGAGAGGTCCGGGGGTCCATGCTGCTTATTGAGAACATGGACAACCAAAACCCGTCGGCAGGACAGCCTGCGACTTGGTTCGTTGGTTCGGGCTCGGTTCCCGTCATCCTCGAAACGCTAATTGATCAAGGCCAGAGTGATATTCCGGTCGAGATGGACCGTGCGCGGCGGGCGCTTGACCCTACGCTGCTGTTGGCCGCCGGACAGGAAAAGAAGGGCGATAATCGTTGGGGCGGCTTGTGGGATTCGAACCCACGACATTCGGAACCACAATCCGACGCTCTACCACCTGAGCTAAAGCCGCCACAAAGAACATTCCCAGTTTACCAAACCGCGGAAGCCGCCACGCTATCATAGGAACAGTGGCGGGCGTCTACCTTTCCTACCCCTTCT
>Ga0209579_10003757_pt1 | contig 10872 bp, 12 predicted proteins | sample Coa_R1_2_FD_187152 | JGI IMG/M metagenome (GOLD analysis project Ga0209579, IMG submission 187152) | Surface soil microbial communities from Centralia Pennsylvania, which are recovering from an underground coalmine fire - Coalmine... | ecosystem: Environmental > Terrestrial > Soil >... | reverse complement strand
TTAATGCAGCAATTTGATAAACTAACCGAGTCATCCGAAGCCGACGTAGCTCAGTTGGTAGAGCAGCCGATTCGTAAAGGACTCAGTCTTGCGTATGTTGTTGTGAAATTAGGGATCGCAGAAGTGCGATTTTGGGCGTTTTAGGGGGTTCCTGAGCACGTTTCGTGCAGCAGTTCGTGCAGCAGTAAGTTTCGTCTCCCGTTCGAAAAATATTCGCGAGACCTTCGCTTCTCGTCAGGGTTCTGCGATCAATTTCACGTAAATTTTGCTCTCTGAGCAGCCGACCGTTTATCCGCTGCTCAAAGGACGCAGCACGATCAGCCCCGGTCTCGCTCGTGTTCGAAGGACAAAAAGCAAAAGCCCGCCGAAGCGGGCTTTGCAATCGCATGTAAGCTCTCAGCCTCTCAAGAGGCGTCCCATGGGTGATTAGCCGCCCACGGTCAGTGACCCCAGTTGTTGGGTAGATTCGGAGAGCACGGCTCCAGCAAAAGTTTGGTCAAAATCATCACCACCTTTGCGTGATTCTATTCTAGGGTGTGCCACTCGTCTTGTCATTGGGATAGCCCGTTCATCAGCTAGCAGCCTAGTTCGGTTCCGACGTGCTCGCCGCCTGTAAGGTCTTCTTTGCCTCGGCGCTGGTTCACCATTGAGGAAGCACCTTCCCAACTGGCGTAGGCGGGTACGGGTGCGACAGAAATCCCGTTTGTCCGTTCCCAACAACTCAGCCGCAAGTTCTGTTTTGCCTGTTTCAAAGATTGCTTCAATCGCAGGAAGGACGCTTGAGTCTTCGCGCTGTACAAACTGCGCGAACTCAGTCAACGCCTCCCTAGCGTCCCTCTGCCTGTCCTGCCGCTGGCACCTGCCCCGCAGGTATGACGAGTGCGCATGGCAGAACTCGTCGCCCACCTGCCCGGTATCGGTCTCATCAAAGTGCCCGCCGAGAGAGATATTGCTTGCGCGGCAGATAGGGTTCTTCATCCGTTTCGAATGGATCGACTTGAGTTTGTTTCCTAGGCAAAGGTTGATGTAGTTGAAGAAGCGGGCAGCGCTCGCGCCATAATGCTTGTGCGGGTCGAACGTTTGCACGATGTCCTCTTTGCCAGCCTCCCGGTGTTTGGACTCCACAGGCAACAACCGCAGGTGGATCAGCAGGTCTTGCGTCCAGTCCTCGACATCTTCTTTTGGCGTTGACCTGTCCACGTGCCTTCTGACCCAGTTGCCGATGTATTCGGGAAACCGCTGGTGGAACTCATCGAAGTTCTTTGGCACCACGAACCCATCGTGCCCTACGTAATGCCCATCGACCATAGTGAACGGGTCAAGCGTGGGGTTTTCCACAGGTTTATCGGCAAAATTGAGGGGTTGATTCTGAACTGGTTCGGTATTGGTCAGCATGGAGACATTCCTTTCGGAGAGGATTTGAACTGCATGCGAGCAAGCGTAGGCGGTCGAGACGAATTGGTTTCGCGGGTTCAGCAGGCGTTAGCTGTGCCGACGAAGAAACAAGCCGAGATGATCGTGGAGGCTGTGGTTGCAGCACTCGAAGAAACACTGCTTAACAATCTGCCAGTGGATGGGTTCACTTTGAAGCTGGGCAGTTTCGGCAAGTTCTCAGTCCGGCACAAGAGGGGAATCTTGAGAAAAATTGGCTTCAGCGGTGAGATGATCCTGACGAGGGACAAACGGAAGGTAAGATTTGTGACTCTGGGCAGCCTGAGGCAATGTGAGCGGGTAAATTGAGGTCGGACAGGAGTGTGGGCAATTTAGAACTAGAGGCTCAGTGACGCGCCTGCAAGAGAACTGATTCTCGATGGTAATCGAGGAATTGCTTCTGCCCTTCCGTGAAGGTGCCAACGTTCACGATTCTGTTCGTTTCCACCCCCATTCGATTCAAAGATGGAACATGGGCAACGGGTGAGACGATCAGTACACCGGAATCTTCGAAGCTGATAAACCCGCGATCAAAAAGGTGGTCAATCGTGGGAGTCAACAGAAGTCCGTTCTCACCGTTAAGCCGTTCTTGATTATCTGAATCTCGCCACGGTTTGCAATGGCTGGCTCGCAAATGGATCGGATTCGTGACGCCCGTGATTCTGCATCGAGTTTCGATGTCCATGACCCGTTCTTTGAAAAGACCCTGCCCGCGCCTCGCGACGATCAGGGCTTCACGTTCTGTGTCTGGTATTCGGTTGTCTGATTCGATATTTGCTTCGATGTGATGCTCCCAGATTTCCAGATCGGCGTTCTCGACCTGCATAGGTCTTTGGAGCAGAGATTCTGCGCTCCGGTCGCTCAGCATTGAGGCTTCCTTGCCGATGAGACCCATAAGCACGTTTGCAAGATCGGGCGGCAACTCCGTCAAATAAATAGACTGGATTCCGTTGCCCGATTCTTGCAATGGGGAATAGCGCGACGGAAGCAGCCCTTTGAGTAGCTCGATATGATCTTTGGGGCGAATCCTCTCCTGAAGAGAAGCAAAGTTGACTCGCACGCGCCAGCCGATTGCCTCCCAGTTCAGCCCGACCCCACCAAATTCGACGGGTTTGGGGCTTTCGTAACAATAGGAGGACACGATTCCAAGAGCGGCTATGCGAGTGTCAACGAAGGAAAAGACTAGGTCTCCCGGCGTTACCTCCCGCATGAACTCGTAGAAGGGGTTTCGCGCACCATTCGCGTTTCGCTTCGGCGACCAGAGATACCCGCCCGCGATCTCTTGCCGATACGTCTGGTTCTGGTTTACCCACCAGTAGCGCACGTAGGTTTTCTCTCAGCAGAATGAAACGGTATGTCTTTCGAACAGCCATCGTACTCGAACGATTGCACCAACAGCTAGGGGTGTTGTCCGATTGAGGCTCCTTCTGATTCCTCGCGGTGATCGTCACCGCTCCCCATTGGGCGTAGCGGGCGATTTGGCTCCCCGGAGGAGGTTCGCGTCGGCGGGCGCGTTTCGGAGGTGCAAGCAGCCTTTGTGACCACCTTGGTGGTGGTTCCGGCGCATCGCCACGCGCAACCCGACCCTCATTCGGGGACGCTGTTTCGGTTTCTTTTGCTAGGTGTCACCGTGGGAAGCCCGCTTTCGACGCGAAAAGAGTCTAGCCCTCAACGTCGTGATGGCGGCGTTGAATAGCCCTTTGTCGTCAGCAAGCCCCAAATCACGGAAGCTCCGCTCAAGAATTTCCAGAGCGGTCACAGCGATCTCTGGATGCGCCTTCGACTTTTTCTCTGAGACCAACGGTTCGGGGGGTGTAAGCGTCCAATCATCTTCAGGAGTCAGTTTGGGCATCTCGGCTACCGTTGAGGGTATTCCGGTGAGCAACTCGCTATGCTCGGCGAGCCTCTTTAGCACCGTTTCGTAGTCCTTCGCCTCAAATTCTAAGGCTCGTTTCGAACGAAGTAGCATGTGAATCCCAGCGTATTGAGATAGGTGAGATTCTTTATCCAAGGGTCTAGGGCAAAACACGAGCCTGTTTTGCGCTTCTGCGAATCGAACCGTGTGCATCGTTCCACCTTCTGTATCCGTTTGTACAGGAACGACGGCGACCGACATTCCACTCTGAATCCGGTCGCGTTGGACGAAGGCACTCCTATGAGTTCGTTGACCGAGAGGCATTTCCGAGACCAATGCTCCACCGGAGTTCAAGATGTCCATCGCAAGCGGGCGATTTTCAGATGGATAAATGTTCTGGATGTCGGTCAACACGGCAACGGTTATCCCCCGCGTGTCCACGCAGCCCTTATGCGCGGCAGCATCTATCCCCTTTGCAAGACCGCTAACCACAACAAATCCCGAACGAGCGAACCACCCGGCTACGCGAGCGGCAACTGCACATCCCAGCGAAGTCGCATCACGGGTTCCAACTACGGCAACTGATTTCAATGAGTCAAGCACCTTCGTGTTTCCGCGAACGTAAAGTATCGCCGGAGGGTCTGGTATCAGCCTCAGCAATTTCGGGTAGCTATTGTCGAGCATACTGACTGGCTGGATGCCCTGTTCGGTGTGCTTCAACACTGCTGTTTCAGCAGAGCGCCACTTTTCTGCCGAATTCTTGAGCACTTTCGCGAGCAGAGACCGAGCCAGTTGCTCTCCAAATCTGTTCTGAAGTTCATCACCGGGTGCTGAGGTGAGGGAAGCCCAATTCGGGTAGTCTCCCGCAATTCGTAGAGCGGTTTTTGCTCCGATGCCTTCTGTCGCCGTCAGTGCGGACAGGTAAATCGAGTTGGTCAGGTCGTCGTTCACTGGGTTCTCGCCAGAAATAGTCCAACCACAACTTTACAGTGTGTAGCAGCCTTTAGAATATCGCGACAGGCGTCTGACGTGACACCAGAGGTAAGCACATCGTCAAAGAGCAGAATCCCTTGTCCCCGTAGATCAACCGCCGATCCTGCGTACCTGATCGAATTGAGATGATCTTCCTTCGTGGGGCGCTCACCGGGCGGGGCATATGCCGCCTTTCGCACCGCCTTAATACGTTCCAATGCGCGGGGGATATGGGTCAACGAGAAGCGTTTTGCTAGTCTCTCGCAAAGAAGCTCGTTGGAAGCACTCGCGAAGCCCTTGCTGTGCGGTGGTGCGCAAACTATGTGGCTAACGCCGTTCAGAAGGAGACCCCTCTTCTTTTCGAGTTCGTCACCGACCACCTGAATGGCGATCTGGACAGCCGCCTCGACGCTCTCCTTAAAAGCCAACACGAATCGGCTGGTGTCATCCGCCCTCCCGGATCGTTTCGATCGGTAGGGCAAAACCGAAAAGTCGGGAGGCTCTAGTCGTGCTATGATGCTTGCTCGAATTGCCGCGACATCAAAGTCCATTCGTTTGCCCTCCTAGCCAATAAATCTTCTGAGAACCTCCATTACAGCGTTCCAATCTCTACAAACTCCAGCCGCGATCTCCGCTTCCTTCTTCGTGAAAAGCGACCCGTCCCATGACAAACCAATTGGCACAGCACCAGCCCTTGCGGCAGCAACAATGTCGTCTGGGTCGTCGCCTATATACACACACTCGCTGGCAGGAATCTGTATCATAGCGGTCGCTTTTGCTATTGGATCGGGATGTGGCTTTCTGCGCACAACGTCGTGATACCCGACTAAAACGGGGATCGGGAGGTTATGGTGTGCGAGCAGCTTCTCTGCATAGGGGCGAGGAGCCGTCGTGACAACTCCGAGAGTGGCGAGCGGTCGGAGTCGTTCTATGAATTCAAGAGTTCCGGTCGGCAATTTTGTTAGTCCGAACGCTGCGTAGCACCGACTCCACGGCTTGCGACGTAGCGCCTCGATAGCGTCTGTAAGCACCAGTGTGTTGTCGAGGTCGAAAAGCACACCCCAACGGCTGTTTGTTTTTGATGCAGGGTCGAAGCAGCGCATCTTTCTCCGAGGTCTAGCTTACTCTCTAGCTCTCGCTGCTTACGTGGCTGTTCTCAACTGTTCCGATTCCAGAACACAGAAGATGGGGCGACATTCAGGCGGATTTCACGAACCAAACCGGGCAGGAAAGCCAAGACCAGACTTGACAGGGTCACGATCCGCTTGTGATCTTTTTCCGACTCGCGGCTCTGAACGACTCCGGCGAACCTTTCACAAGTTCAACCTGATACAACCGACGATCTAGCACTCCTAGAAAATCCATGACGCTGGACTCTTCAATGATCAGCTTGCCCTTGACCACCTCTACCTTGACGCCTGTGTTCTCACAGAGTTGCAAAAGAGAGGCTTTGTCAACGTTGCGTGCCTCTTTTTGCGCACGGATCGAAGCGATATAGCGTGCTGCGCGAGGATGTTTGGAGGCGTATTGCACAATGGGAGCAAAATCCACGAATGGTAAGTCGCTCTGAATCAGCTTCACATTGGCAGGTGCCGCAGCGAGAATTGCTTCCTTGAGTTGACCAACGAACTCGAAGCCGCTGGGTCTCAAGATGGAGACCCCCTCATCGTCGGCGAGAATATCAAAATCACTGTCAAGTTTGAATACCTTGTCTGGGACAAGCCGTAATGCGTCAGTGGTGAATTGAACGAGCCTACTTTTGAGAATTCCTTTGAAGGCGGTCGCCCGCCTAATCGCCGTGAGACGACGCTTCTTGCTATCGACCATTCTGACGAAGTAACAAAACACGTTTGACGTGTCGGACATCACCTTCCCGTTCACAGGTAAGTTGTTAGCCTGATGAAGGGTTCGAATCTGCGCTGCCATTTCGTCGTCAAGCGCCAGATACAAGTGTTCGAGGCTGGCATATTTCTGAGAGGGTTCGTAGGGAAGCGGAGGGTCGTCAATCTCACTCATTTCGGTCTGCGTGGTTTGTACCATCTCGCGCAAGGCGTCTTGCACGCTGCCATCGACTGGCACCAGAACGAAGTGCTGCCCTTCGTTTTCTTCCAGACCGACGCCAAATTCTGTTGCGGTAACGCTTTTGAAATCGAAGGCTACACTCATTGCTTCACCTCGAAGTAGACCGTGTCGCTTAGGCGGTACGCAATGATGTGTTGTCCCGCAGCCAGCGCTACTCGTGGAGTGATTAGAACTTGGCTGATCCTTCCACTCAATGGATTTTCGTCCTCCGGTGGTGAGACCGTGAAAACACGATAACCTCGGATGGCGAAGAGGATATTCATATAGTGAAGGTTCAGGTGCCAAAACAGAAAGACAACAAACGCGAGCGCGGAGAGTAATGCAGCAAGGTCTCTCCATGAGCCTGTGTCTATCGGATAAAATGGCAGCAACATCGCGAACAAATAGACAAGCAAATGATCGCGATGGTCTTCCGCTGATCCGATTACTAACTCCCTCTTCTCCTGCAATTTTTGTGCTGTTCTGATTCGGAGCCACAAGAACAAATTGGGGAAGACCACCATAACGCCACAGAAGGAGAGCAGGTAGAGGTCGGGGAGGATTTTACTTCCCCTAATTGCCCACAGAATGAACAAGGGCGACACGCTGCTCAATACCATCAACAGCCTTGCGATCTTTAATCCTTCGCCTTGCGTTGTGCTTGGCATCTATGATCTCGGAGTGTATCTCAACGCCAACTCTAGTGTAGCTCATGTAGCGAACAAAAAGCGAATATGCTACGCTGGTTTGTGGACGAGGGTCGCAAGCGCGTGTTGTTGATCGCCGCCTCGATTTTGGCTGCCCGCAAGCTGGCACAGTACGACAGCGGGGCGCGGGTTCCTGCCACGGTGAGCGCCATTGCCGATTCCATCCGGTGGGCAGAACGGATAATGGAAGAAATTGATCGGCGGCATCCGGTGAAATGAACCTATGAAGTTTTGCTGTCCAAAATGCAGAAGAGAGGAAGAGATCATCGGTGATAAGAAGCCGAAATGCCTGATCTGCAATGTCAGCATGGTTCAAGCTACCAACAGCTACACAGGCTTGTGGATGAGTCCACGTTTTGTTATTTCGAGAATGAAACTTCTCATTGAGAAATACGGCTACCAAGACGCAACCACTAACGGTCGCTTCAAACAGGAACGGGAAGCGTGGACTTCTGGAATGTATGCCCTTGGGCTGAGTGACATGCAGAACCGGGAGTGGTGGGTGGAAATTGAAACTAAGGAACGAACCCCCGATACGAGGTTGCATTACATGGATCAGAGTTCGGGACGAAACTGCATCCAGACGCAGAGCATCGAAATCGTAGATTGGGAAGAGCATGTGGACGATCCGGTTACGGTTCTAAAACAGAAGTGTCAACGAGCTTATCCGCCCCACTTCTGCCTGTTGATGCTCGCCCGAAACGGAAAGAACCTCGACGTGGAGTTGCTCACTCAGGAGGTTCTTCGTCAGAAGGTGCCATTCGGCGAAATTTGGATAACTGGTTGCCTTGCGGAAGGACTCATGACTATGGTGAGGATTGTTCCGAACGCTTTTCGATTTGATTTTGAAACTGCTCGTAGTCTTGAAAAACTAAAAGAGCAGGGGGACATCATGCAAAAGCTGAAACGCGGGACGAGCACCGAGGTTCAGGAACTCGGATTCGTATACCTGCCATTGCCGTGAAGAAAGAATTGGGAAAGGTTGCCAGTACTTAGCGGCGTAGGCGAGAGTCCTGCGACCATCAATGTGATAGATGCCAACGCCAAGAGCTTTTATTACCTATCGCGATCTTTATGACCGCCGTCCGACTGCGGAGGACTTGCATGAACTCCTGAGAGGCTTGAACGCGTTCAATACCGTTCTGCTTCTGACCCGCCTGAACACCATGTTCCGGCACGCTTCGGTCAGCCTCGTGGAGCAAGACAGCGCTTCGCTTCAGATGTTTTTCGGTCAGCACTTTTTGGACGCGGAGACGCGGCAGCGGCTTCAACAACGATTTGGAGCACAGAACGCCGCTCATCGCCCTCTGTGTTATCCACTCCAACTTCTCGCCATGATCAGGCTTTCGTTGGTTTTCTGCGAAGGTGCTGATGATGCACGCCCAGACATTTCCGACGCGCATAGGCACCGTCTGGGGGCTGCCTGCTTAATGATGGGTGATTTGTTTCTATCGCCTGAGGAGTTCCGCAACATCAATGAGGGCGCTCCTGACGACCGGCGAAAGCAGTTGATGGTGCAATTCATCCCACAATTTGAAATCGACAATCCGACTAGACTCCGCAATCTGCTATTCAGGTCGTACGCAATGTACAGAATCGCATTGCAAGACCCGATCTTGCTCGACAGGATCAAGAGAGAGTGTGGCGGACTCGACATTGAGAAAGAGTTCGAGCAGCTTGCCGATATTCCTATGGTGAACTGGCTGAGCCTTGTGTTCGGGGTCTACGTGGCTCTCGCGATCCACACGCAACAGGAATTTCTGGAAAAACCTGAAATCTTCATCATGAATCGTAAGAACTTCGTCGCAAACCCGGCGATCAGTCAAGCGCACATTGACGAGTTTTTTGAATTGCTCTCGCTTGATTTCGATGAATTACGCGCCGAAATCCGCAAGGAACGTCCCGTCGATGAACGATTTGATCTGGTTCCGTTCAAGTCCACACCTCTTTGGAAGACCGCCGAAAATAACTACGTCTGCGTAGACTTTTCGCTGGTCTCAGAGAAGTTGCACAACGGGGCTTATTTCATGCTCAGTTCGCGGTTACCTGAGGACAAACGCTGGCGTATCCACAATGCGTGGGGATTGCTATTTGAGGCATACGTAAATTGGTTGCTGAAGAGTCTCGACGGTCAAGACTCCGCTGAATTTTACCCCGACACATGTTGGCAAAACGGGGCAAAAGCCTTTGATGCAGTCCTTCGCAGAAAGAAAGTGGTGGTCGCGATGGAATACAAGGGCGGGTTTTTGCGGCAGGATGCTCGGTATTCGAGCAATGCGGATGCTTTCATGCGCGACTTAGACGGCAAGATTTCTGAGGGCTGCTTTCAACTCGCTCGCAACATCGCAGAATTGTTTCCACCGACCGCGAACGGCAAGAATCTCCGGGGTGTGCCCATTCCATCGGATGCGTTTTGTGTGCTCCCAGTGCTCGTCGTTCAAGATTCAATTCTGAGAACGCCGTTTGTCAATTACTTCCTCAACAAGAGGTTTCAGACCGAGCGTGATCGATTCCCCAGCAAGCCGCAAGTGAAAATTCTGCCCTTGAATGTGATTCAGATTACTCAACTTGAAACTCTGGTGGAGATGGCTGAGACATTCGGAACGGATTTTATAGACACACTCCACAAGCGTTGCAACATCGATCCAATAATGGGAGTAGACCTTCAAGATTTCATTTCACGGATGCCCGAATCGAAGCAGATGCGCTGCTCGAAACGGTTTGATGAGATGATGACGAAAAGTCAGGAAGAAATGGAGACGATACTGTTCGGCGCAGGATACAGAGCCGAATCTGGTCAGCAACCTACGTAGTGTGCGTGACGCGGCGGGGTGCAGTTGCCGCGACACCTCATCGCTCGAGGACTCATATTTCGGGAAGATAACGCCATGACATTGGACGAATTCCGCCAATCGCTGACCAAGACTGAGCCGCCATCAGGACTCTCGCAGGCGCTTACCGGATTGTGGTTTGACGCCGAAGGTGATTGGACACGGGCGCACGAATCGGCGCAACAGGATGAAGGATGCGACGGCGCGTGGGTGCATGCATACTTGCACCGGAAGGAAGGCGATCAGGGCAACGCCACCTATTGGTACAGCCGGGCTGGCAAGCCTGCTTGCCGGGAGCCGCTCGGTGCAGAATGGCTCAGCATAGTGAGGGATTTGCTGTGAAGGCTAAACCGCCGTGGATGCTGGCTGGGACTTCGCGCCCGAATCACGTTTGATGTCTTTCCAGATGATCAATGCCTTAGCCGCAAGATCATCTGCTCTTCCCTCAATCGCCGACTCGTCCCATTTTTCCTCATCCAGATATTCGACTGTCATCTTCAGACTTGAATTTGGCTTCAGATGCAGTTTCTTGTCCTTCCATGCAGCGTTTTGCATGGCAGAATTCAGTCTCTTCGTAACCAGTGTTAAATTGCCAAGGGTTCTGAGCTTGCGATTTCGATTGTCTTTCTCCTCGACATTCATTTCCTTCTCCAGCCAGTTAGCCTCCCACTTCACTGGCATCATGTGCTCGACGGAGTAGTTTCCAAGTGTGAGGCTAGGGACGTCTGCTTTACCGTTCGAAACGTCGTATAGAGCTAAAAGGAACAGAATCTCGCGTGAGTTCTGATTGCTGAGTGCTTCCTCTTTGAACGCCTTCCTGAACTCCGTGTCGGTGGGCATCCTGTTGCTGGGGTCAGTAAATTCGCCCAGCATCTCGCTCATTGTGAGAGCGGTCAGCGGAGCCTTCCTGTTGCGAATTTCTCGCAGGATTTGGATAAAAAGAACGTTGTAGTTCTTCGTAGTTAAGCGACAGACGTTCCTCCGAACGAGATAGGATTCCAAAATTCCAAGAATT
>Ga0209579_10003753_pt1 | contig 10877 bp, 12 predicted proteins | sample Coa_R1_2_FD_187152 | JGI IMG/M metagenome (GOLD analysis project Ga0209579, IMG submission 187152) | Surface soil microbial communities from Centralia Pennsylvania, which are recovering from an underground coalmine fire - Coalmine... | ecosystem: Environmental > Terrestrial > Soil >... | reverse complement strand
AAAGGAAAGGGGTAGCCATGGCAACGGTTGCCGATGTGCGCCCTGTGCCGACGCTCGTGGAGGCGGTTCCGGCCGCCGACCCGGCGCCGCTCGGCCTGGGTGCGTTCGCGCTGACGACGTTCGTCCTCAGCGGACACAACGCCACGTTCATCCCCGACCTGATCTGGGTCGGGTGCGCGCTCTTCTACGGCGGGCTGATTCAGCTCCTCGCCGGGATGTGGGAGTTTCGCAACCGGAACGTGTTCGGCGCCACGGCGTTCTCGTCGTACGGCGGGTTCTGGCTGGCGCTCGGCATCTTCATCACGTTGTTCGTCGTCTCGAACAACTTCCACGCTGCGCTCAGCAAGAATCCGGGCGATTTCCCGAACGCGGCAGCCTGGTTCGTGATCGCGTTCGCGATCTTCAACACGTACATGCTGCTCTGGTCGATGCGGGTGAGCATCGCCGTGTTGGCCGTCTTCTTGACCCTCGAGGTCACGGAGATCCTGCTCGCGATCGGGTACTTCGAGGCAGCCCACGGTGTCGCGAACAACCACTGGCTCCACGCCGGCGGCTGGGCGGGCATCGTCACCGCGGCCTGCGCCTGGTATGCGTCGGCGGCTGGAGTCGTGAACGGCATGGCCGCGCCGGCCCGGGTGCTGCCGGTCGGCAACCCGATGTGGGCCGCGACGGGTTCGCCGATGCCGCGAGGCGTGCAGGCATAGATTGCCGGTATGGAAACCGCGTCTCAGGCAATCGACACGCTGTTCCTCGAGGAGCGGCGCTATCCGCCGCCGGAGGAGTTCGCCTCGCAAGCGAACGCGACGGCCGAGATCTACAACCGGAGCTTCGACGAGTTCTGGGGGCAGGAGGGGCGTGATCGCGTCACATGGTTCGAGCCCTTCTCGAAGCTCTACGAATGGGAGCTGCCGTACGCGAAGTGGTTCATCGGCGGCAAGCTCAACGTCACGTACAACTGCGTCGACCGCCACGTCGAGAACGGGCTCGGCGAGAAGGTCGCGTTCTACTGGGAAGGCGAGCCCGAGGGCGACAGGCGGACGATCACGTTCGCCGATCTCCAGCGCGAGGTCGTGAAATGTGCGAACGCGCTCAAGCAGCTGGGTGTGAAGAAGGGGACGCCGGTCGGCATCTACATGGGCATGGTCCCCGAGGCGCCCGTCGCGATGCTCGCGTGTGCACGGCTCGGTGCACCCCACACGTTCGTCTTCGGCGGGTTCTCGGCCGATTCGCTGGCCGGCCGGTTGCAGGACATGGCGTGCGAGGTGCTGATCACGCAGGACGAGGCGTGGCGACGTGGGACGACCGTCCCGTTGAAGAGAACTGCCGACGAGGCGGTCGCCGACTCGCCGAGCGTCAGGAAGACGCTCGTCCTTCGTCGGACCGGCGGCGACGTGCCGATGACCGAGGGTAGAGACGTGTGGTGGCACGACGTCGCCACCGACGAATCCGACTGTCCCTGCGAGCCGATGGACGCAGAAGACCTGCTGTATCTGCTCTACACGTCCGGCACGACCGCGAAGCCGAAAGGGATCGCGCACACGACGGCCGGGTACCTCGTCGGCACGTCGACGACGCACTACTACATCTTCGACGTGAAGCCCAACTCGGTGTACTGGTGCGCCGCCGACGTCGGCTGGGTCACCGGCCACAGCTACATCGTCTACGGGCCGCTCTGCAACGGCACGACCGGCGTCATGTACGAGGGGACGCCGGACTTCCCCGACAAGGACCGCTGGTGGGACATCATCGAGCGGTACAAGGTCGACATCCTGTATACGGCACCCACCGCGATTCGCTCGCACATGAAGTGGGGGCCGGAATACGCGCAGAAGCACGACCTGTCGACCCTGCGGCTGCTCGGCTCGGTCGGCGAGCCGATCAACCCCGAGGCGTGGGCGTGGTACCACGAGCACATCGGCGGCGGGCGGTGCCCGATCGTCGACACGTGGTGGCAGACCGAGACGGGGATGATCCTGATCACGCCCCTACCCGGCGTCACGACGTTGAAGCCGGGGTCGGCGACGAAGCCGTTCCCGGGGCTCGAGGCGCAGATCGTCAACGACAAGGGCGAGGAGGTCGGCACGGGCGGGGGCGGGTACCTCGTGCTGAGGCGGCCGTGGCCGGCGATGCTCCGCGGCATCTACGGAGACGACGGGCGGTATCGCGAGACGTACTGGTCGCGGTTTCCAGGGAGTTACTTCGCGGGCGACGGAGCCCGGGTCGACGAGGACGGCGACTTCTGGCTGCTCGGTCGCGTCGACGACGTGATGAACGTCTCGGGCCACCGGATCTCGACGATCGAGGTCGAGTCCGCGCTGGTCGACCATCCCGAGGTCGCCGAGGCGGCCGTCGCCGCCCGAAACGACGCGACGACCGGTCAGGCGATCGTCGCGTTCGTGACGTTGAAGGGCGGCAAGGAAGGGTCGGTCGACAAGCTCGAGGAGCTTCGAAACCACGTCGCGCAGAAGATCGGCCCGATCGCGAAGCCGGCGAACATCGTGTTCACGCCGGAGCTGCCGAAGACCCGCTCCGGCAAGATCATGCGCAGGCTGTTGCGAGACGTCGCCGAGAACCGGCCGCTCGGCGACACCACGACGCTCGCCGATCCATCCGTCGTCGACGAGATCCGCAAGCGCGGACAGTCTGACGCGAGCGACGAAGGCTGAACTGCGGGGTCGCCGCGCAGGGCGGCGGCCCCGCGACTTCTCTAGGGCTGGTTGGAGCCGCAGTCGCGGAGGCCGGCCGTGTCGAGCAGATGGTTGAGCGGCTTTCCGGCCGTGTTGACGGATGTGATCTCGGCGAGCATTCCCTGCGAATCGCCGCGCGCCGCATCGACCACTGCGCGCTTGAGGTGCACGTCGATCGTGCGCAGTCGCGTGAGGATCGGGCGCATGCGGACGGCGAGCTTGGGCGGCACGGGCACCGCCTCGAGTTGGGTGTCCTGCCGCAGCCCGAGCCCGATCAGCTGCCCGAGCGCGACGCCGTAGGCGTAGTCGTCCTTGTTCGCCTCGGCCTTCGTGAGCGCCGCCTCGAACGACTTGAACCTCGGCGTGTAGCCGCGGCAGATGCCGTTGAGCTTCGCACGGTACGCGGCAGGGGTCGACGCGGACGCGGCGGCGGCCGCGAGCAACGCAACGGCCAGAGCGCCTGCCAGGGCGAGCCTCACCTCGGCAGTATCGGCTACGCGAGCAGCTTGCTGAAGCGCTCGTCGTCGTCGAACGGGCCGATCACCGCCAGGCGCATCCCTCCGCCGCCGATCAGATCCTGCGCGACGCGCTGCACGTCCTCGGCGGTGACGGCGTCGAGCCCCGCGAGGAGCTCGGTCGGCTCGGCGGCCTTCCCCTCCAACACCTCGCGCCGGAGCCCGAAGAGGAGCAGCCCGTTCGGGCTCTCGGTCTGGAGCACGAAGCGGCCCTTCGCGAGGGCCCGCGCCTTCTCCAGCTCGTCGGAGGGGACAGTCTCCTCGGCCAGGCGGCGGAACTGCTCGACGATCGTCTGCACCGCCTCGTCGATGCGGGCGATGTCGACGCCGCTCTGCGCGAACAGCGTTCCTGCGTCCGTGTAGGACTGGTTGACCCCGAAGATGTAGTAGGCGAGCCCGCGGCGCTCCCGCACCTCGAGGAAGAGTCGCGACGACATGCCGGTGCCGAGCACCGTCGAGAGCATCTGCAACGCGTACCGGTCCGGATGCTGCAGGGGATACGACGGGACGCCGATGCAGACCTGCGCCTGGTCGGAGTCTTTCGTGTGGACGTGCACCCGCGGCTCGGCCGTCCGGTCGACCGCCGCCGGGGCCGGAGCGCCCGCCCCGTTGCCGCCGAGGTCTCCGAGCAGATGCTCGAGTTGCGGGATCAGATCGTCGCCGACCATTCCGGAGACCCCGACGACCATGCGGTGCGGTGCGTACCAGCGGTCGAGGTACTGGAGGAACGTGTCTCGGGTCGCGGCCCTGATCGTGTCTCGGGTGCCGAGGGTCTCCCAGCCGAGCGGGTTGTCGCCGAACACCAGCTGGTCGTAGATCGACGAGACGTAGTCGCGCGGCGTGTCGAAGTACATGTTCATCTCCTCGATGATCACGCCCTTCTCGCGCTCGACTTCTTCGGCATCGAACTTCGAGTGCCGGATCATGTCGACGAGGACGTCGAGCGCGGTGTCGCGCTGTTCGCCCGCGCAGCGGATGTAGTAGGCCGTGTACTCCTTGGAGGTGAAGGCGTTGAACTCGCCGCCGAGTCCGTCGACGATCGACGACAGCTCGCGCGAGGTCGGGCGACGCTCCGTCCCCTTGAAGAACATGTGCTCGGCGAAGTGGGCGATGCCGCGATTCGACTCCTGCTCGTAGCGGGACCCGGCCGCGAGCATCACGTAGCAGGCCACCGACTGGGCGTGCGGGAGCGGCGCCGTCAGGACGCGCAGACCGTTCATCAGGCTGGTGCGTTCGTACACGCTCACGGTTCGACCTCCTCGGGGACGGCCGCCTATGGTAGAGACGCCGGTATGCCCGGCGAGACGAGACGTGCGGTGTTCGCCCAGCCGCAATGGCTGCGGGCGGTTCCTTCCGATCGGCGGCTCCCGGAGGGGGCGCGGGTCGTCCACACCGGCTGCGGTACCTCGTTCCACGCCGCGCAGACCGGCGGCTGGGCGGTGCAGGCGCTGGAGGCGGTGCTCGACCCGCCCGAGGCGGACGTCATGGTCTGCGTCTCGCACGAGGGCGAGACGCAGCTGACCCTCGAGGCGGCCCGGGCATTCGACGGGCCGGTGTGGCTCGTCACCGGGACGCCGGAGTCCCCGCTCGCCTCGCTCGCGGCGGAGGTGGTCGTCTGCACGCCGGAGATCGAGCGTTCGTGGTGCCACACGGCGAGCTACTCGTGTGCGGTCGCGGCGATCGCGGCACTGCACGGCGATGACATCGCGTGGCTCCCCGCGGCGGTCGAGGACGCGTTGCGGGCGGAGGTCGCGCCCGTGTCCCAGTCGCGCGTCGTCGTCGCCGGTGCCGGGCGGGATCGGCCGACGGCGCAGGAGGCGGTGCTGAAGCTTCGGGAAGGCTCCTGGCTCGCGGCCGAGGCGTACGAGACCGAGCAGCTCCTCCACGGGTACCTCGCCGCCGTCGACGAATCGGTGCGCGCGTTCGTGCTCGAAGGGCGCGGCCGCGCCCAGGAGCAGGCGGCGGCCGCGGTCGAGGCGCTCTCCGCGATCGGGTGCGAGACGACGCTCGTGCCGACGAGCCACCCGGTCGTGGACGTCGTGTTCTTCCAGCTGCTGACGATCGCGACCGCGGAAGCGCGCGGCATCGATCCGGATCCGATCCGCCGCACGCCCGGCTCGCGCTGGGCTTCTGCGGCCGGGTCTGCGTATCCGGGCTAACAGGTCGAACCAGGATGAGCGCGGGCGCGCTGTGCGCCCGCACAGCGCGCCCGCTCGAGGAACGTCATTCTGGTTCGACCTCTAACCCGCGATCTCGTCGAGTGCGGACAGAAGGCCGCGCACCTCCGCCTCGGTGTTGTAGTGGACGATCCCGGCGCGCACCGCGCCCTCCGGGAGGCCCAGCCGTTGCATGATCTCGACGGCGTAGTAGTTGCCGTGCCAGACCGCGAACCCGCGCTCGCCGAGGAGCCGTGCAGCTTTGCCGGGGGCGAGCGAGGGATGCGTGACCGCGAACGTCGGCACCCGACCCTCCATCGTCGGAGGCCCGTGTAGCTCCCACGGCGCCGGCAACCCCTCGAGGAAGATCGAGCCGAGCCCCCGCTCGTGCTCTTGCACGAACTCCCACCCGACGTCCTCGAGGTACTCGACTGCGGCGACGAAGCCGGCCAGGAGCTCGTGCGCCGACGTCCCCGTCTCGAAGCGCCGCGCCACCGGAAGATCGGGTGCAGGTCGGACCTTGTACGGGCGCCAGCGACGCGCGACCTCCGCCCGGACGTACGCGAGCCCGAGGTGCGGTCCGTAGAACTTGTACGGCGAACAGAGGAGCACGTCGGCTTCCACCGCCCGGACGTCGATCGGCCCGTGCGGCGCGTAGTGAACCGCGTCGACCCATGCGAGGGCCCCCGCTTCGTGTGCAAGCGACACGATCTCCGCGACCGGCGTGACGGTCCCCACGGCGTTCGACGCCCACGGGAACGCGACCACGCGCGTGCGCTCCGAGAGCAGCGACCCGAGGTGGTCGAGATCGATCCGGCACTCGTCGTCGACGTCGCAGAACTGCACGACCAATCCGATGTCGCGTGCGAGCTCGAGCCACGGTCCGACATTGCCGTCGTGGTCGAGCCTCGTGCAGACGACCTCGTCGCCCGGCGACCAGTCGCGCCCCGCGGTCCGCGTCAGCGCGAAGTTCAGCGTCGTCATGTTCGCGCCGAACGCCACCTCGTCAACCGTCGCGCCGACGAACGCGGCCGCCGCGACATGCGCGCGATCGACCAGCTCGTCGGTCGCCTGCGAGGTCGCGAACGGCCCGCCCGAGTTCGCGTTCGACTCGCGCAGATAGTCGCCGATCGCCGCGACCACCGAGTCGGGAACCTGTGTGCCGCCCGGGCCGTCGAAGAACGCGAGCGGCTGCTCCAGCGCCGAGAAGCGCGCACGCATGGCATCGACGGTCAGGACACGTGCCACTCGTACTCCGGTTCCACGTTCAACGTCGCGCCGACGAAGCAGTCGCGCTCGGCCTTCTCGAGCAGCTCCCCGAGGCCTTCTGCGCGAGGGGAGAGCTGCGCGTCCACGCGCACGCCGATCTCGACGAACGCGTAGCGGCCGTCGTCGCGCTTCGTGACCCTGCCGTGACCCTCGCCGGTCGCGGAGACCTCGTGCCCCGCGCGGCGGGCGTGGAACACCAGGCTGTCGATCGAGCAGCGGACGAGCGCGGCCAGCAGGAGGTGATCCGCGGTCCAACCCTGAGGGGCGGCGATCTGCGCGCCGCCCGGGACGGTCATGCGACCCGCCCGGTCGATCTCGACGGCGTAGTCGAAGATCTTCGCCCTCATCGCCACGGCGCAACCGTAGTTGGTCCGTCCGACCCCGGTCCTAGGGTTGCGGGCGATGAGGCTCAGGTCGCTGACCGAAGCCGAGTGCTACGCCCGGTGCTACGGCGGGCACGGCGGCGATCGGGTCGACGTGGTGCGCGTCCTGCCGAGGCCGACCTCACGGCCGGCGCCGAAAGGCGAGCGCCTGCGCGAGCTGTTCGAGCAGCGCCTCGACGCACGCGGACCCGAGGAGGAGGCGGCGTGACGCGGCCCTGCCGGGCGTGGACCGCGCGCCGGCGGAGCATCGTCACCAGCGCCCGGCGCCCCGCACCGCCGCTTCCGAGCGCGTGGGTGTGCACGGCGACGTGGACGCAGCGCGTGCCACGCTGCAAGCCGCGTGGCCGCACCCGCTCCTAAGACGGGCTCCGCCGTCCCGGACGTCCTGGCTCCCGGCCTGGGGTGCGTCTTCTGCGGGATCAACCCCGGACGCGTCTCCGCCGCGGCGGCTGCGCACTTCGCCAACCCGCGCAACGATTTCTGGCGGCTGCTGCACGACGCCGGCTTCACCCCGCGTCTGTTCGCGCCGCACGAGCAGTTCGAGTTGCTCCAGCTCGGGATCGGCGTCACCAACGCCGCGTACCGCACGACGGCGGGTTCCGGTGACTTGCGCAGGGGCGACTTCGATCCCGGCCGCCTGGTGCGGATCGCGAGCGAGCTCGCCCCCGGCGCGATCGCGCTCGTCGGCAAGGAGGCGTACCGCGGGCTCTTCGGCGAGCGGCCGGAGCTCGGTCCGCAGCTACGGACCATCGGCGGGACCGGTGAGACCGGGCTCTTCGTCCTGCCGTCGACGTCGCCGGCGAACGCCGCCGTTCCGTACGCGGAGCGCCTGCGCTGGTTCCGCGAGCTGCGGACGTGGAGCGAGCCGGAGCAGCGCGACGCCGTGCGCGCGGCGGTACTCGACGAGGAGCGTCGCGTGCTCCTCGTCGAGTACGTCGATCCCGGCGGCGACCGGTGGTGGGGGACGCCCGGCGGCGGCAAGGAGCCCGGCGAGACCGACGAGGCCGCCCTTCGGCGAGAGCTCTTGGAGGAGACCGGCCTCGCCGAGTTCGAGGTCGGACCGCTCGCGTGGGAGCGCACGACCCGGTACGCGTGGAACCGGCGGCTGTTCGTCCAGCAGAACCGGACCTACGTGGTTCGCATTCGCGAGCACGCTCCGGCCCCGACGATCGATCTCGAATCCGAAGGGGTCGCCGGGTCCCGCTGGTGGAGGCTCGAGGAGCTCGAGGCCGCGGTCGTGACGGTCCCGCGGAGCGTGCTCGAGCGGCTGCGTACCCTGCTCGCGTGACCGCCGTCCTCGTCGCCGTCCATCTGCTCGCCGCCGCGGTGTGGGTCGGCGGCTCGACGGCGCTGATCTTCGTGGGTGTCCCGGTGGTGCGACTCCTCGAGGGCGACGCACGCGGCCGTGCGATGCGCGAGCTCGGCCTTCGCTGGCGTCCGCTCGGCTACGGCGCGTTGCTCGTCGCGGGCGCGACGGGCGTGGCGCTCGCCGCGCGCGACTGGCAGGACACGGCGAGCTTCCAGATCGTGCTCTGGGTGAAGGTCGCACTGGCGGTCTGCCTGCTCGCGGTCTCCTACCTGCACAACTTCGTCCTCGGACCGCGTCTGCAGGTCGAGGTGCGCGAGGGCCGTGAGCAGCGCACCCGGCCGATGCTGGTCGCGGTCGGCTGGACGAGCTATGCCCTGACGCTGGCGTTGCCGATCCTCGGCGTCGCGCTGCAACGGCTCGCCTGATACGGCCATGTCTGGGGACAGTCCCCGGACATGGCTAGCCGGGCCAGCGGTTCGTGATCGGTGTGCGCCGGTCGCGGCCGAATGCCTTCGGCCGCAGCTTCACACCGGGCGGCGCCTGGCGGCGCTTGTACTCGGCGCGGTCGATCATCGAGAGCGCGCGCTCGACGACGTCCAGGTCGAAGCCGTCCTGCGCCAGCTCCTCGCGCGAGCGGTCGAGCTCGACGTATGCCTCGAGCACACGGTCCAGCTTCGGGTACGGCGGGAGCGAGTCCTCGTCGAGCTGGTCGGCGCGCAGCTCGGCGCTGGGTGCACGATCGATGATCGACTGCGGGATCAGCTCGCCGGCGCGCTCGTTCAGCCGGCGCGCGAGCCGGAACACATCCGTCTTGTAGACGTCCTTGATGAGCGCGAAGCCGCCGGCGAGGTCGCCGTAGAGGGTCGAGTAGCCCACAGAGAGCTCGGATTTGTTGCCCGTCGCGATCACGAGCCAGCCGAACTTGTTCGAGAGCGCCATCAGCAGCGTGCCGCGGATGCGTGCCTGCAGGTTCTCCTCCGTCAGGTCGGGCTCACGGCCGGCGAAATGGTCCGCCAGCGCGCCGAGGTACGCCTCGACCATCGGCTCGATGACGATCTCGCGGAAGTCGATGCCGAGCGCCTCGGCCAGTCGTCGCGCGTCGGTGCGCGTTGCCTCCGACGAGTAGCGAGACGGCATCGAGACTCCGTGCACGCGCTCGGCGCCGATCGCCTCGACGCACAAGGCAGCCGTCAGCGCCGAGTCGATGCCGCCGGACAACCCGATCACGACGTCGCCGAAGCGGTTCTTCGTCACGTAGTCGCGCACGCCGAGCTCGAGAGCGAGCCGCATCTGCTCGAGCTCGTCGAGCTGCCGCGCGATTTCCGGCTGGACGGTTTCCTTCTGTGCGCGCGGCGGCGCAAGCTCGATCTCGACCGGTGCCGGCACGCGCCTCCGCTCACGCGCGAGCGCGCGGCGGCGCACGTCGCGCAGCCGGCGGCCGACCGTGGCCACCGGGTCGACGTCGACGACGAGGAGCTCCTCCTCGAAGCCCGCCGCTCGTGCAAGCACCTCTCCCTCGTCGTCGAGGACGACGGAGTGCCCGTCGAAGATCAGCTCGTCCTGTGCTCCGACGGCGTTGCAGAACGCGATGAAGCACGAGTTGTCGCGGGCGCGCACCTTGAGCATCTCCTCGCGCTCGCGGTCCTTGCCGACGTGGAAGGGCGAGGCCGAGATGTTCGCGACGAGTTGCGCGCCTGCGAGGGCGAGCGCCGTCGCAGGAGGGCCGGGCTGCCAGATGTCCTCGCAGATCGTCGGCCCGACGACGACGTCGCCGAACCGGAGCAGGAACAGATCGTCGGCGGGCGCGAAGTAGCGGTCCTCGTCGAAGACGCCGTAGTTCGGCAGGTACCGCTTGCGGTACACGCAGCGCACCTCGCCGTGGGCCAGCACGAAGCACGCGTTGTGGAGGTCGGAGTCGAGATGCGGTGCGCCGACGAGCGCGGTGACTCCGCGCGTCGCCTTCGCGATCTCGCCGACCGAGCGGCGCGCGGCACGGATGAAGCCGGGGCGCAGCAGGAGATCCTCAGGGGGGTAGCCGGTGACGACGAGCTCTGGGAAGAGGACGAGGTCCGCATTCCGGGAGCGCGCCGCCTCGATCAGCTCGACGACCCGCGCGGAGTTGCCGTCGAGGTCGCCGACGACGCTATTCGTCTGGGCGAGTGCGAGTCTCATCGGTTTGCGCCTCTCGGTCGAAAACTCTAGCACCCCGGCGCGCGCGCACGATGAAGAACACGGCGACGGCGAACGCGAAGAACGACAGCGCGACCAGCCAGCGGGCGTGGAGGTCGTTTCCGGCGAAGCTCAGACCGGCGGCGACCGCGAGCAACACGATCAGCCAGAACCGCAGGTCGCCCCGGCGCATACTTCGCCTCAGTATGTCGACCCCCGCCGACCGCTGGATCGACGCCTGGTTCCGGGCCTGGACGGAGCACGATCCCGAGGCGTTGGCGCCGGTCTACGCGGCCGGACCCGTGCAGCGGTCCGAGCCGTTCCGCGAGCGGCAGGAGCCGCAGCTGTATGCGGCGTGGGCGTTCTCCGACGAGACCGGCGCGGAGGTG
>Ga0209579_10003752_pt1 | contig 10878 bp, 8 predicted proteins | sample Coa_R1_2_FD_187152 | JGI IMG/M metagenome (GOLD analysis project Ga0209579, IMG submission 187152) | Surface soil microbial communities from Centralia Pennsylvania, which are recovering from an underground coalmine fire - Coalmine... | ecosystem: Environmental > Terrestrial > Soil > Unclassified... | reverse complement strand
TGACAAGCTTTGTGCAGTGCATGGTGACGGGAAGCAACTCGAAAGGCCCTTACCTGACGATCTTGACACGACCGTTCACGCAAAACACCTTCTTGTCAATCACTGCTAGCATTCTCACGCTCCTATTCGCATTTTGGGTCCGGCGAACCCGCCCAACCAGTCAACCCGAGTCGTGGCGAACCGTGGTTTGGGTAGTGTTTTTCATAGCGCTAATCGTAGGCGTAAGCACAGCGTCGGTCTTCACGGGAGCATGGTGGCCGGGTTCGGATCCGTTGCGGGGTCCTATCCCGGGAACGCGGGAGGCTCATCCGTTGCCATTCCCGACTCTGTTCTTCGACCTCGCCCAGGCGTTGATGCTGGAGTTGTCGATCACCGGAAGCATGCTAGTGTTTTTTTACTACGGCTTCCGGTTCACAAAGAATGGCCTGACGAGGCGGGAGGAACAGATCTGGCTCATGAGCGCAGCCTCGTTCGGCGTGGCGTACATGCTGTCGCTGTCCTGGGCAGCCTATTCACCAATGGTAGTGCCCGGGGTCGCGATGGTGGCGGCGCTCGCGCTCGACCGTTTGCAGGGCTCCAAGGGAAAAGGCTTCGCGATCGTTGCCGGCCTCTCTCTACTCTACGTTTACGGTGGTTTCGGGATGAAACTCCTCCGACCGCATGGTTGGATGTTCTGGTCCGAGCCATCGATTGCCGAGGCGCTGCACGCTTCGAAACTGCCCAAGCTCGCTGGCTTGCGTATTTCCGAGCCCACCCTGTCGCTTACGGAGGAGATCACTGCCCTGGTTCGGGCGCATACCAGACCGGGCGATTCGTTACTGGTCTATCCATACTTCCCCTTGTTCTACTCGCTAACCGAACGGGAGCCTTCGACTTATGTGTTCAATCATTACCTGGACGTTTGCCCAGACCCGCTTTGCCGCCAGGAAGCTGCCGCAATTCGCCGGCATCCACCGGATGCGATTATTTACATGGTGGAGGACGACAAACAACTAACACGCGATGAGAAGGTCTATCGGGCCGGAGGGAAAAGCGCTTCCCGGGGCGTGGCGCGAGCCATTGAAGATATCGCGCCCGGCTACCACAAACTTCTCTCCACCCAGATTCCCAATACTTTCCGAGTCATCGAGGTCTACACAAAGCGATAGCATGGCTGAAGGCGGACCAATGAAGAGAGAGACATCATGGCCAAGGTTTTAATGGGCGTGCTAGCCGAAGACGCGTCAGGATGGCGCGAGGGTTGCAAACGAGCCAGCGCCAGGTGTGCCAAACTTGGTAGGAATTACATGAGAGGCTGATCTAACGTGGAAGCCGGAGAACGGTCGCGTCTGACAGATAACGCAGTTCAACAAGTTGGTATGTGCTTGGATGAACCGGCGGCCTCGATCCGGTCTGATGGATCGGTTCTGGCCGTCGCGGGACGCGCCCTCGCACGCAGGCACAGCTGGCTTCTCATCGTATTTGTCTTGTCGTTCTTATTCTTCTCCGCTCTGAAATGCTTTAGGAGATTGTGGTACGACGAGCTGTTCATTTACTACGTAGCCAAACGACCTGGACTAAAAGGCATTTGGCTAGCTCTAACCCAAGGCGCGGACAACCATCCGATTCTGGGATATGTCCTTACCCAGTGGTCTCAGACGCTGCTCGGGGATTCCCCTTTCTCCATCCGCCTTCCAGCAATGCTTGGTTTTCTGTTGATGTGCATTTCGCTCTACCTCTTCGCCGAGCACCGCTTGCCCAAAATCTTCGCGGTAGCCGCAATGATTTTCCCCGCGCTCTCGGCGTCCGGCCTATACGCGGTTGAAGCAAGACCGTACGGTCCATTCTTCGGATTTTCGGCCCTCGCCCTCGTCTGTTGGCAACGCGCCGCGGAGGGGGCTAAGCGCCAACTCAATCTGGGTTTGCTAGCGCTCGCGCTCCTGGGCGCAATCCTCTGCCACGTCTACTCCGTCGTGGTTCTCGCCTGGCTTATTCTTGGGGAATTTGTGCGAACTCTGAAAAGCAAACGCATAGATTGGGCGATCTGGTCATGTCTTTTGATACCCGCGCTCGGTACGCTTTCTTACTTGCCACTCCTTCGATCGACGGAGATTGTACAGGTAATCGCCGGACCAGAGGACCGCCCCACTTGGTTTTCTCCGCTGTACACTTACTACCTATTGCTCGATCCATCGCTTGCGGCAGTCTTGCTAGCCCTTTTGCTCATATTCGTCATCACGAACAATTCGACCAAGGATCAGCCGGGGATGCCAAAATTACTTGGACTCCCGCAGCATGAGCTTACTGTTGTCGCTGGCTTGGCCTCGTTCCCGATCTTCGCGACCGTGCTCTCGGTGTTGACGACAGGCATTTATTGGCCGAGGCATGGATATGTATCTATCATCGGTCTCACAATTCTACTCGTTTTCTTTGTCGCCACTTACTCGCGACACCACGTAGCCGCCGGTGGACTCTTAGCAGGCAGTTTCCTCTTCTTTTATATTGTTGCTAAAACCATTTGGTTGATAGGCGCTTTCCATCCGTGGCCTAAAACCGCCGCGGATAACGCTACCCACGAGCTAGCTCTTTCCCGTGGAATATTGCCTCCAATGCCTCGAGGCTTGCCGATCGTTATTTCTAACGGAATCGAGTACCTAGAATTCTTCCATTACGCTGAGCCAGATATTGCGCCTCGGCTCTACTTCCTTACCGACCGCAATGCGGCCCTAAAATATAACAAATTCGAGGTTCCTGACGGCATCTATTCTCACATGAAGCAATGGGCGGGACTTCCGATGAATGTGGTGCCCTACGCAGAGTTCGTCGCGGCTCATCCACACTTTCTTGTCTATGGTGCCTGGGCCTCGCGGGAAGACTGGACACTCCGCAAATTGAGCGAAGACGGGGCCACGCTTTGGGTGAAAGGTGTCTATCGCAGTGCACGGGGCGATCTGCGCGAATTGCTGGTTGAGGTCAACGTAAACCGCGGCCACTAGAGGAGGCCGAGTTGGTTTCACACAAAGGCCTCTAGCGAGCGTATTGGCGCGCCATCCATTAGCTCAGCGAAATCCGTAGGTGGCGACGCAGCGCGCCACATCCCGTATTGAGTCTCGTATGTTCCGCCAGCTTGCTCCCGTGGCACGGCCCTCCGTGCGTGTGGTGAAAAGAATCGGAACATACTCAATCTTGAAACCATCGCGATGAGCGCGAATGATCCGCTCGGCTTCGAAAAAAGGGCTGCGTGACACCAAACCATACTGAAAAGGGTCACGCTTTCCAAGCTTTACACTTCCTGCATCGCCGACGCGGACTCCGAACAGCAGCGGCGGAATCAGATTGAATCCCACCGAAATGAACCGGCGCATGGGACTATAAACGGCCTTCCGGTTAGTCCGAATGCCGATAACTAAATCGGCGCCCGCCGCGAGCTTAGCGAACATGGTACGGAGGTTCTCAACCGGCCATTGACCGTCCGATCCCGTTGAATAGATGTGCGATCCTCGCGCCTGGTTGTAGCCACGCGTGACGGCGCCGCAGATGCCCTGATTCGCCTGGCTGACCCAGCGCAGCTCGGGCACCCGTTGCCCAAGCGATTTCAGCACGCTCTCGGTGGCGTCCGTACTGCCGTCGTTTACAACAACGATTTCCCAACGCAGGATAACCGACTCCATTTCGCGTAGCAGCCTGGCATGGTCGAGGATCACGGTCTCGATGGACTCCGCCTCGTTATACGCAGGCATCACGACCGACAAGAAATCAACCACGGTGGCAGGCGAAGGCGTCGGCACGTCGCCTATCGAGACCTCCGGCGGTATGCCGAGCGGCTGTCCAAAATCGAAGCCAACAGTTCCTCAATCCTCCCCCGGGCGTTTTCCGGATATGCATCGGCGAAATGCCTCATCCACGGATGGCAGATCTGCGATTCGAGATTAGCCAGCAAGGAGACGTGCGAGATTACTTCGCCGCGGGTTCCCTTTACCACTCCGCCTGCAGGCACCTCGCCATGGGCGTGCGAACCCGCCGTGATGAAGACGCCTCGCCGCAGCACTGTGCCGGGCATGACCAGGCAAGACACACAGACCACTACTCCATCCTCGATCGTCACGGGACTAGCTATGTGAGAAGGAGGTAGGGGATCGTTTAGCAGTGTCGTGGAGGAGAAAATCCAAACGAAGTGACCGATCCGGCTGCCGCGCCCGACATGAACATACCCGTGCAAGCGGCAATAATCGCCGATCACGCAATCTCCTTCAATGTCTGAATAGCTGCCCACCCGCAGATCGATGCCGGCACGTGTCCCCTCGCGCACGAGCGTGTGGTGCCCGGTTTGGAAATTGGGGCCCGTCTCGACGTCGCGATAGATGACCGCGTGGGAACGAATCGTGCTCCCGGGGCCAATCACGGTCCGACCCCGGTCATACGCAGTCGGATGGCCGAGGATCGAGTAGTCCTCGATGACCGTGTCGTCCCCAATTTCGACCCACGGATAGATTCGGACCGCGTCGCCGACGCGCACCCGTTCGCCGATTATCGCTTGTGATGAAATGTTTTGGCCGGACATGGGCATGACGAGGACAGAAAGCGCTGCTCCTTATCCTGATTCCGTTTCGCATCGAACGATTTAAGAACCTTGGACAAATTGGCCAATCCCCGCCTCATCTCGTCAGCTTAACGTGGCGGCGGTCCCCGCTGCCACTAGCGGTCCTCAGTTCTGCACCACGAAGGACCCGGAAGCATCGACTCTAACCGCCTGGCCTAGTCACGGCTTGAAAAGCTCCTGGTATGTCGCTGCACGCGAACTGGAGTAAAGTGCAGCCCGGTAGAAACGCGTCAAACGTGACGCAGGGTACCAACTCGATCCCCTTGGCTTTGAAGCGCCATCCCCAGAAGCAGCCCCACAAAAGCCATTCGCACCAGGTTGAATTTGTCGCCCTGGATGAGGACCAGATAGGTCCACGGCGTAAAGAGCGCGATGCACAGGTAGTTCAGACGCCAGTCGGACGAACGGTGGATGACGATTAGCAATGCCGGAAGCAGGAGCGTGCAATCCTGCGGGTAGGCATGCACGCTGATGAGGAGGCCGCCGGTAAGGGCCGCGGCCAGCCCGTATTCAAAATCCGTGCGGCGGGCGATCAGCCAAACGATGGCGGCGGTCGCCAGGGCGAGCAGCGCCTCGATGCTGTGCCGGTACGGGATGCCGAGCAACATACCATGAAAGTTGGGCATTATCTGCTGTTCCGGATCGGAAACCTGGCTTAGCATTTCGAAGTACTGGAAGGGCCAGCGGGCGCCGGCGGCTGCGAAGGAGACAGCGGTCAGGAACGCGCCGCCCGCCAGAAGACCGCCCAGCATTCTCCAACGCCGCTGGGCCACCATCACCAGCGGCAGCAGCAGAAACAGGTGGACCTTGATGGCACACAGAGACAAAAGAACTCCCGCGGCAAACGACCGTTTCGGGTGGATTAACAGCGCCGCCGCGATCAGCAGCAAGAGAAAGGTTAAATCCTGCCCATGGGCTAGAGCCAGGATGAGCGGCAGGGACCAGCAGCACGCCGCCATCGCGGCTTCCTTACCCGGAGTGCGCCAGAGCAGAATGAATCCCAACAGCGCGCATACGCAGAGAGCCTGCCACAACAGGTACGACTGCCGGTACGGCAATTTTCCCAAAGGCCACAACAGCACGGCGTAGAATGGTGCGCGGTTAAAGCCAAGCGACTCGCCATAGAATCCCGCTGACTCCATCTGTACCCTGGAGATTTTCCGGAGATCGTACAGTTGGGGCGTTCCTACCAGGCGGGCGCCCGCATACAGTTGGAGATAGTCATTCTGTCCGCTTGCAAGATAGTGCAAGCCACCGCGGAGGAGAAAGAGCACGATAGCGAGACCCAGTAGAGCCGCCATGCACATTCCGGCACGGGACAGCGTTTTGGGTTTGCCGGATTGCATTGGGTCGGCTCTAAGGCGTCAGACTTGCTCTCTCACTCCGGTGGACCAAGACCGGGTACCAGCCCGGGTCAACAGCCATGGCAACCAGCAGCGCGATGAGCGGCAGTACCATCATTGAGCCCAGCCCGTGTCCGTATGACAAGAGCTGATATGGCAGCGGAGTCAGAAGAATTACGCATAGCAAATTGACCCACGTAATGGTGGTCCGGCTTACCACGATGAGCAAGGCGGGTATCAGAAGGGAGGCATCCTGCGCGCCAGCATGATGACTCACCAGCAGGCTCCCGGTGATCACCGCGGCCATGCCGTAGGCAAAGTCCGCACGGCGAGCGATGATCCAGACCATGCCGGCGACGACAAAGTCGAGCAATATTTCAGGCAGCAATTGATCCGAGAAGGGTTGCAGCAGGCCGCGAAGGTTGGGGAATACGTCCTCGCGCGGAGCAATCGCCCCGGAAGAGAGGGTTCTTAACATTTGCATGGGCCAATCCAGACCCGCCACCGCGAACGAGATGGCAATCAGAATAGTGGCGCCCAGCAGAAAACCGGAGGCCATTTTCCAGCGCCGTTGTCCCAAGAGGAGCAGTGGCAACAGAAGAAACAGGTTGAACTTGATGGCCAGCAAGCTCATGATGAGTCCGGTTGCCAGCGGACTCTTTCCGTGAAATTTGAAAGCCAGAGCTAGCAGCAAGAGAAGCAGGGTCACATCCTGCGCCAGTGCAAAGACGATCCACAGCGGTAACGACCAGCAGCAAGCGAGGATGGTCAACCTTGTGTTGGTGATGGGCCACAGCGTCACAAATCCAACGAGTGCCGCCAAGGATAAACCCTGCCAGATTAGAAGAGCCGCATGGTAAGGAAATTTGCCAAGCGGCGAAAGCAGTGCGGCATAAAAAGGCGGCCGCACGAAATATTCGAGCGCTGGGCCGTAGCCTCCAATTGCGTTGATCTGCTCTTGCCGAAAATGTGCGCGATCGTATAAATAGGGCGTGCCCGCCAAACGAGCGCCAGTATAGAATTGCAGGAAATCATTTTTCCCTGCGACTACATCGCCCAGAAAGGGGCGGATCGGCAGGAACGTGATCATCAGTCCCAGCAGGAGAGCGGCGTAGTAGCTTCGCCCGGAGAGATTCAGCCAAGTCTCCAGAACTGTGGCGTGAGGATTGGCCGAATTCATTGCGCCCGGCCGGCCTTAGGAACTGACGCGGCTGGGCACCATGCGTAACCCGCTTGCACCCGCTTGTTCACCGGCGGCACCGCCTTCATGATATTCGGCATCCTGATTGACGCACCAGACATCATAGACGGGTCTTCCCGCCAGGATGTTCTCTACAGTCAGCATGGCGGTCATCATGGCGTGGTCCTGGTTGTTGTACTTATGCATTCCGTTGCGGCCGATCAGGTGTAGGTTGGGGCAGCGCTGCTCGATCTCCTGGCGGATGATCGCCACGTTTTGCGCATACTGATCGTCGTACACGGGGTAGGCTTTGCGTTGGCGCACTACACAACCGTCGGTGATGTCCTCGGGCTTCGCCACTCCGATCTGGGCCAACTCGCGCTTAGCGAGTTCGATCAGTTCCGCATCGGTCGAATTCCAGAGACCATCGCCCTCGAAGCAGAAATACTCGAGCCCGTAGCAGCTATATGCGGGATCAGGAACCATCTCCGGCGACCAGGACTTGTAATTCTGAATGCGGCCCACTTTCACGCCGGGATCGTGAATGTATATCCAGTTGTCGCTGAAGGCTTCTTGATTTTTCAAGATCAGAGCCACGGTCAGGAAATCGCGGTATTTGAGCGATCGGCCGGCTTCGCAGGCTGCGGGCGTTAGCGGCGGATCGAGCGATTGCGCCAGTTGCCGCACAGGCGCCGAGGAGATGACGTGATCGGCCAAAACCGAGCCTGAAGCGCCATCGGACGACTGGTATTGCACGGTCCAACGCTCATTAGCAGGATCGAGCCGGCATTGGCTGACTTTCTGGCCCATTAAAATCTCGCCGCCCATTTCCCGAATTTTCCGCGCGCAAACTTCCCACATCATTCCGGGACCTTTACGCGGATACCGGAAGGAGTCGATGAGCGATTTGATGACCTGTTTGCGGTCGCCCGACGCTCGCTTGGGGAACAAGCCATTGCGTATGGCTGAGCCAAGCGAGAGGCCTTTGATTCGCTGGGCCGCCCAATCTGCCGAGATATCCTTGCAGCTCATCCCCCACACTTTTTCGGTATACGTCTTGAAAAAGATGCGGAATAAACGGGCTCCGAACTGGTTGGTGACCCAATCCTCGAAGCATTTCGGATTGGCCTTGGGAGCCAGCCGCGCTTTTGCATAGGAGAGGGCGCACAGTCCTGATTCAATGATGCCCAGCTTTAGGAGCGCTTCAAATGGCTTTAGCGGGTAAGAGTAGAACTGGCCGTTGTAAAAGATGCGCGACGACCGCGGCCGTTCCAGCATATCTTCCGGCAGGATCTCGGTCCAGAAATCCTCGACCTGGCGGGACTTCGAAAAGAACCGGTGGCCGCCTATGTCGAAGTGAAAGCCCTTGTACTGAACCGTGCGGGACAAGCCTCCGACGTACTTCGGGTCTGCTTCCAGTACCGTGACGGAGACGCCGCGCTTGGCGAGTAAATAGGCCGCGGTGAGTCCCGCCGGACCGGCTCCAATGATCGCGACTCTTTGATTAGCTCTCACAGCTCTGACCAGGTTACCTGCACAGCAATTGAATCGCCGAATCACCGGCGCATAACGGAGCGAGCCTCATGCCGCGCCCCGAACGAATATTACCGAGAGCTGGTCCTCATAGACTTTCTTCCAGCCGGGTAAATACCCTAGCACTCGCGTCGGTGGCGCATCTTTTCGGAACAGACAATAATCGATGCGATACTTCTCGAGCAGGAGCTTGGGATCTTCCGACAGAGTCGCCCATCGGCCATACTCGGCCAGCACACCGGTCCAATCAAATATGTCGCCCCGGCCATCAATGAAAACCTTTTGTTCCGGAAGCGCCCAGATCAGATAGCCGCCAAAGTCATACCCGTTCAGCATTCGCCCCTTCAGTCCGGTTCGCCGGATGTATTCGACGGCTTGCACGGGGCTGTCTTTGATTACTTGTGACTGAATTTGCCTGGGGTTCGGAAATGCCGCAACGATAATCCACACCGCCGCCCCAATCATAACCGCGTTGGCGAGGCGCAAGTCTCGGACGGGGTCGTACTTGTCCCAGGCGTTGGCAAGCAACCGGCAGATAATCGGCGCAGCGAGAATGCCAAAGACAAACAGCATGCGTTGGTGCCGGATTGCCAGCCCAAATCCCAGCGCCAATAGGATCAATTCCTCCAGACGCAGCTTGGTCCCCCGCAACAGCACCATAAGGAAAAACCAGGCTGCCACGCCGAACAAGACGGCGGCGCGCGGATCGAGCAGATCGAGTGGGAGCCACTCCGTGATATTGGCCAGGCTCTCCGATTGTTTGCCGAACACGTTAAACGGATAAAGCGGCAAACGCCAGCCAATAGGATTAACGATCAACGCGGCAACTGACAATGCGGCACTAACTGCCAGCAGCCGGCGTTGTTCCGCGGGCCAACGCGAGCACACTAGCGAGCCGGCTTGCCATTCGAAAAAAGAGCAGGCGAGAAAAATACCCAGCACCATCAACCCAAGCGCCCACGAACCGTGGGAGTTGACCCATAGGGCGAACAGCGCCGGTAGCGCCCAGAACCAGCGCTGGTCTCGCGTCCGTGCCAGAAGCACGACGAGGAGCTCCGCTACGAGAAACAGGTAACCCAGAATATGAGGCCTGATCGCCAGCCCGACGGTTCCAAAGAACCACGCCACCAGGCCGCCAAGCAGGGAGATCTTGGCGTTTCCGGAATAGAGGGAGCAGACCGCGTATACCATGACGAACAATAACGACGGCAGGGCGCAGAGCCAGATCATCAGCCCCGTGTACCCACCGGCCAGGTAAGTGGCATAGATCGCTACCTCAGACAGCCATTCATGGGCGACCCAGGGATGGTTCGCGGTGGTGAACGAAAACAGATCGGCGCTGGGAATCGAATGAGTGGCCCAAACGATCTCGCCAACCTTGAGATGCCACCAGAGGTCGGGATCGTTGAAGCGTTTACCGACCGTCAGGACGGTTAAAACAGTCAGCGCAAAGCAGAGCGCAACCGGAAAGGAAAACGCGGCGCGCAGAAAATAAATGATCTTCGACCGGGAGGCGGCAGCCGGGGCAACCTGCGGAACAGTGGCATCCCATTCCACAGCATCCATGACCGGCTCACGCGGCATCGATGTCCTCCGGCGATGATCGTATCAGCCGGTGGAGGTAGGCTCGGGAAATGCTCAGGCTCCGAGCAGCCAACGTCTTGTTGCCGTTGCACTCCCGAATCGCCGTGTTCGCCAGTCTAATTTTGTACTGGCGCAATTGGTCTTCAAACGAACCGGTGGCCTGAGGATCTCCGATGCCCATCAGATCGATCTGCTGTAAAGGCTCCGGCAGGTTTTCCGGACCGATACTTTCGTTCTCGGCCAGAATGACCGCCCGTTGGATGACATTCTCGAGCTCGCGAACGTTTCCCGGCCAGTCGTACTCGAACAACAGCGCCATAGCATTGGGCCGTATCTCGGAGACGGTCTTGTGGTAGGAGGAAGCGTATTGCCGCATGAAATGGTCGGCCAATACGGGGATGTCCTCAATCCGATCACGCAGCGGAGGGACGTGGATACGCATTACGTTGACCCGGTAAAAAAGGTCTTGCCGGAAGGCACCCTCATCCACCATCTCCATCAGATTCCGATGGGTGGCAAACAGAATCCGAGCTTTGAGGGGAATCAATTTGCCACTTCCAAGACGGCTGAATTCCCTCTGCTGAAGGACGCGCAGCAACTTCACCTGCGTCTGCTGGCTGAGCTCGCCGATTTCATCGAGCAGCAGTGTCCCCTTGCCA
>Ga0209579_10003750_pt1 | contig 10881 bp, 8 predicted proteins | sample Coa_R1_2_FD_187152 | JGI IMG/M metagenome (GOLD analysis project Ga0209579, IMG submission 187152) | Surface soil microbial communities from Centralia Pennsylvania, which are recovering from an underground coalmine fire - Coalmine... | ecosystem: Environmental > Terrestrial > Soil > Unclassified... | reverse complement strand
GGGTGAGGGTGGATCGCCGTTTCGGGCTCATCCTTCGACAAGCTCAGGATGAGGCAAAGACTACTTCCCCCTATCCTGCCCCGGAAACCTCACAAAAACACGAATTGCGACGTTCGGTTGCCCGGCGAATCGGTCCGGGCGTATTTCCCGGGATCGCGGCCGACTCGACCGCTGTTTCTTTCGCCTTCGGCGATGCGGGCGAGGACCGTCCCAACGAAGATCAACTCATTCCGTTTGCGGCGAGGCGGCGGACCCGCCACTTCGTATCTTTCGTGCGATCTGGCGCAATTGCCCGGCGACTTCCTCCCGCCCCCCCGGCGGTACGCCGAACAACCCGGGAGTCCAGAGATAATCCGGCAGGCGCGAGCAATACGATAGAGCCGCGGATTCATCGCCAAGCCGCGCATGGCAGTGCGCCTGGAACAGCAGCCCTATTGCGTGCTCATGCCATTCGTCGGGATTTATCGCTTCTCCCCGGTCAAAATCCTCCAGCGCGTGCTGATAGTCGCCGAGTTGGTGTTTCGTACGGCCACGGACAAAATAATCCGCCGGGTTGTCCGGCTCTAGCGCGATCGCACTGTCAAGATCTGCCAGCGCTTTCTGCGGTTCACCCAGAGCAAGCCATGCGTAGTGCCGCTCGAACAACGCTGTCGCGTCGCTGGGATTCTGAGCGATCCATTCGTTGACGATTCGAAGATACTTTTGTGGATCGGCCCTCAGGATTTTGCCGAAATCGCGAATCTCTTGAGGTGTGGACGGCTGCTTCATTAGTGCTCCCTTTCTCAAACCGCTTTCAGCATGTTGCTTGCACGAAGCCGTAAGGCGGATTCGTACAACTCAGCCTTCGCGAGAGGCTCTGCATCCGGTTCCGGGGGTTCCTGTATCTGCATGAGCAGCGTTGCGACTTGTGCGCGCGCCATGTCGCCACATTCGAGCGCTTTCACGAAACCAGATTTCCGTCATCGTCGGGACGTTCCTTTCCTCAACTCTCCAGGCAGGAACGTATCAGGAACAAATACGCCTGTCAAACCGGAACAGAACATTAAATTCCCGGCTTGGTTTAGAGGCGGGTTTGTGGCCGGGCATGCTAATGACCCTGGATGATTCACACCCCCGCCCTCGTCTTCGACCTGGACGGCACGCTCGTCGACACCGCGCCCGACATTCTGGGCGCCCTCAATTTCGTGCTTCAGCGCGAGGGTCGCCGGCCCGTCACCCGCGCCGATCTCCGCCACCTCGTGGGGCATGGCGCGCGCACGATGTTCGCCGAGGCGCTCGCCATCACCGGGGGTCCGCTGCCGGAAGAGCGCGTCGTCACGCTCATCGACGACTACATCGCCCATTACCGCGCCCACATCGCCGACGAGAGCCGCCCGTTTCCGGGCGTCCCGGAAACGCTCGCGCACTTTGTACAGACAGGCGCGCGGCTCGGCGTCCTCACCAACAAGCCGCAGGAACTCGCGGTGCCGCTGCTCGAGACGCTGGGCCTCGCGCAATATTTCGCCGCGATTCACGGCGCCGGCCGCTTCTCCTGGTCGAAGCCCGACGCGCGCGTCTTCCACCACGTGGTGGACGAAATGGGGGGCGGTGGCGCGGGCGCGCTGATGATCGGCGACTCGACGACCGATGCGAAGACGGCGCGTGCCGCCGACGTACCGGTGATCCTTCTTACGTACGGCTACACGCCGGATCCCGTGGAGACGCTCGGCGCGGACGCCATCGCGGACAATTTTGCCGAACTGCCGAATTTGGTCGCGCGGCTTCTCGATGGCGCAGCCCGGCCTCCCCGCGAGGCCGGTTGAGATCAATACGGCGGCGGCGTGCGCAGTCGCTGTGCGGCTGCCGCTTCGATCCACCATTTGAGATCGTCGACGAAGCGCGGAAACTTCTTCTCGAGATATGCGCCGGACGCGCCGGTCGGCTCGCCGTCCTCGTTCAGGGCTCCCGTGATCGGGCTGATGGTCAGCGAACTCGACACGACGATCATGCCCATTTCGTTCAGCGTGGCATGCCAGTTGTAGGCGGCGCGCGCGCCGCCTGTCTGCTGCAGCGAATAACTGGCGATCGCCGCCGGCCGCCAGTACCACTCTTCGAGGAAATGGTCGGTCAGGTTTTTCAGGCCGGGCTGGATGCCCCAATTATACTCGCCGCAGACGAAGACGAAGCCGTCCGCCGCCCTTATCTTCTCCGCGAGAACTTCCATCGCTTTCGGCGCGGTGCCTTTCGGATACTCCTTGTACATCCTGTTCAACATCGGCAGTCCGACCTCCCGCGCGTCGATGAACTCGACAGCGAGCCCGCGCGCCGGCATCCGCGACAGCAGGTATTTCACAAGACGTATGCCGTTTCTCGGCTCGCGGTATGAACCGTAGAAGAGCAGAACGTTCCTGGGCACGATCGGCGTCCACAATGAGGGGGCGGGCCCATCTTGCCATAGTTCGCCCCCGGGAACACAGTCCGGGCGGAGCCTTTCGACCATGACCAGAATCGGAGAATCGTTCTTCGACCGCGACGTCGACGTGGTCGCGCGGGCGCTGATCGGGACCACGTTTCTGGTCGACGGTGTCGGCGGGGTGATCGTCGAAACGGAAAGCTACAGCCCGGACGATCCGGCGTCGCACAGTTTCGGGATGCGGCGCGCGGAACGCACCAGGACCATGTTCGGACCGCCCGGCCACGCTTACGTGTACAGAGTGTACGGTGCGCACTGGTGTCTCAACTTTGTCTGCCGCGTGGCATCGGCCGTGCTCATTCGCGCGATCGAACCGACACATGGCATCGAACAGATGATTCGCCGGCGCGGGACGGACAGGCTGCCGCTGCTGTGTTCGGGACCCGGACGTTTGTGCGAGGCGCTTGGCATAACCAGAACCTTTGACGGCGCATCCCTGGTGCGCGCGCCGGTTTCGCTGACCGCGCCGCGGAACCGGCCGCGGGTCGTGACCGGCACGCGGATCGGGATTACCAGGGCGCCGGATTTCATCCGTCGCTTCGGCCTGAAAGACTCGCCGTTCCTCAGCCGGAAATTTCCGGTTGAGACGAACATGGCTGACGCGTGATGGACGGAGCCGCGTCCCCCGCGTCCATCGCGTGCGCGGCCTGCCGCCGCCTGAAGGCGCGTCCGGCGGCTGCTGCCGCTTGAAGGGAATGAGTCCAAAGCGCGACCGGAAACGTGCATTTCCCATCCCCGGATTCTGTACACGCCGGTTTTCGTGAATTCCCTCAGAATTTCCCTGGTGTCCAGCCGGGCGCTGGCGTAAGTCGTTGACATCACTGGCTTTCCAATTTTTGGACCCCATTTTTTCAGGAAACTCCCTCAGAAATTCCCTCACTGAGGGAATTTTGCCCTCGCGACGTGGCGGCACGCGCCGGCGGCAAAAAAATCCGCCCCCCGTGCGAAACGGACAGGCAACGGATGCTGTGTGGCAGGCATGGCAACGAACCTCTCTCATTGGAAAACGCCGCCTCCGGCGCCAACATCATGACGGTTGTATATACAACCATTTTGGTTGTGTCAATGGGCCCTGGAAAAAAGCGGCGCGTTCTTTTGTTCCCTCCCCCGCTCCGCTGCTGCTGCGCGGGAGAGGGAATGTGTTGCCCGGCCGGCTTGTCTCGGTTCCGGAATTCCGCTGAATTACCGGCAGAGCTGGGAGATTCTCGATATGTGGAACGTGTTGCGGGCGGCCGGCGCCGCCCTTGTGCTCGTGTACGCGTTTGGCGGGCAGCCCGCGGCCGCCGCCGATGCCGACCTCAAGGTCACGGTAACGAACGGCGCCGACAGGCAGGGCGAGGCCTCGATCCAGGTGCGGCCCGCCGGCCAGCACAATGGCGACGTGATCGTGAGCGGCGGGTCGGGCGACGACATCAAGGTGCCGGCCGGAACCTACGACGTCGAAGTCTCCTACAACGACGGCGCCGCCAACAAGATCGTCTGGTTCGACAGGCTCGCGCTCTCCGGCCGCGTCGTAAAGGCGGTCGATATGGGCATGCCCGTGGCTTCGCTGCGGGTGGTGATAACGAACAGTGGTACAGATGTTGCGGGGAACGGTACATTCGACGTTCGTCCGAACGGAAAACACGACGCCGACGTCATCGTCTCCGAACGCTCCGGCGGGACCGTCCGGCTTCCCGCCGGCACCTACTCGATGGATGTACGATTCAGCGACGGCAACGCCGGCAAGACCGTCTGGCTCGATGGCCTGGCCCTGAGCGGCAAGGTCGAAAAGTCCGTCGAGATCGGCATGAAACTCGCCGACCTGCGCATCGTGATAACCAACGGCGGCAAGGACGTGGCCGGGAACGGAATGTTCGAAGTCCGCCCCAACGGGCAACACGACGCCGACGTCATCGCCTCCGAACATTCGGGCGGCACCGTGCGGGTGCCCGCCGGCACCTACGCCGTCGATGTACGATTCGGCGATGGCGCCGCCAACAAGACCCTATGGCTCGATGGACTGGCGCTGTCGGGCAGGGTCGAAAAGACCGTCGAGATGGGCGCGTCGCTCGCCGACGTGACCTGGCACATCCTCAACCATGGCCGGGACCTCGGCAAGGACGCCAGGTATCAGATCCGTCCCGACGGAAACCACCAGGGCGATGTCATCGCGGAGGGCGCGTCGGGCGACCCGTCGCGGCTCGCTGCCGGCACCTATGACATCGACATCGTTTACACGAAGGGGATGTTCAACAGGATCGTGTGGCTCGATCATCAGAGCCTGAACGGCAGGGTCGACCGTACAACCGATCTCGCGCTCGATCTCGCCCACCCGACGGTGTCGGCCACGCTGAATGGCGCGGATGTGGGCGCCAAGGCGCGCATCGGAATAACGCCGACAGGGAAGGGCGACGAAATCGGCGCGATTCAGGGCGGCGAAGCCGCCGACCTCGAGAGCGGCCATTACGACCTCGCCGCCACGATTCCGGGCGCCGAAGGGACGCTGCGCAACGTCGCGATCGCCGGGCAGCCGCATCTCGTCGTCGCCATGAAGCCGTTGCAGACCGCGGAACTCAAACCCGGCGGGCCGCCGCCGAAGACCTGTACGATCGAGGTCTACGGCGTGAACTTCGATTTCAACAAAGCGACGCTGCGGCCCGATTCCGGGCCCGTGCTGCGCGCAGTCCTGCAGCTTTTCAACGCCGCGCCCGCATTCAGCGCCGAGGTTGGCGGCCATACCGACAATATCGGTAAGCCCGATTACAACATGAAGCTGTCGGAGGCGCGCGCGGCGGCGGTCAAGACCTGGCTGGTCGCGCAAGGCGTGCCGGCCGATCGCGTAACCTCGCGCGGCTACGGCGACACGCACCCGCTGGCGCCCAACGACACGGATGCCAACCGGTTCAAGAACCGGCGCGTGGAACTCCGCCGCACGCATTGTACATGAGCGCGCCGGGACTCGTGGAATCCGTGCTCGCGCGCAACGCTTTGGAACCGGCGTAGTCCGGCAGGAACTGCTGCGCGTCCGCAGGCAACGCCCTTTGTTGCGCGTGCCATGGCTTCTTCCGATAGTGTGTTGATGTCCGACCACCCGACCGTCACCGTTCGCCCGGCCTTTCCCGTCCGGAAATGGCAGCGGACGTTTCCGTGCCCGAATTCAAGCAGATAGCCCTCGCAATTTCTCCATCGTCAGGGGCTTCTGCGTGCCGCGCCACGTGACCGGGCCGCGACGCCGAGGTTTTCAAGGTCCATCGGGTGATATAGTCTGTCCGCAGGCTGGCGGCGGGTAAGCGATCGGGGTCGCTGCGACCCACTGCGTGCGAGGGGACTGGCCGGTGTCCCTCAGGCACGGGGCCAACCCATTCCCGGCCAGGGAGATTTCTCGTGTCTGCAAAGCTTGATCCGGTTCGGCTGGCGGGGCGTACGTTATCAAATACCAATCACATTTGCGCCTTCTTCAACTCACCGGAAGAGCAGTACAAGGTCCTGATGCCGTTCTTCAAAGACGGTTATGACCAGGGCGAAATGCTGTTTCACGTCGTGGATTCGCGTCTGCATAAGGATCATCGCTGCGCCTGCCAGCAGGGCGGTATCGATGTCGACGCTGCGGAGGCATCCGGCCAGCTCCTGCTCAACGATTGGGAGAGCACCTACCTTCGGGATGGCTATTTTGATGTCGACCGCATGATTCGTACCCTCGAGGATACCCTGGCAAGCAGCCGCGACCGGTTTCCGCGCGTCCGCGTGACTGGGAACATGGAATGGGCGCTCGAAACCGCGCCGGGCGTCAAAGACGTCATCGAATACGAGGCCAAGCTCAATTACATGCTGCCCAGATATGCGGATGCCTTCGTATGCGTGTATGATCTCAACCGTCACAGCGGCAGCGTCGTCATGGATATTTTGCGCACGCACCCCATGGTGATCATCGCCGGCGTGCTGCAGGAGAACCCGCTTTACGTTCCGCCCGACGAGTTCATGGAACATTTGCGCCAGCGCAAGGTTGGCAAAGAGCAAGGCGCAACGGAAGCGACCGCTCCGGCCGCCTGACCGCAGCTGTGAACGAATAGTCCGTGCTGCCTGATCTCGCTCACGCCGACGCGGCGACGATTGGACGGTGCCTGGGCGATGTCGTGGCGCTCTCCACGATGCCCTCGGTTTGGGCGGGGGCAAAACCGCTGCGCATCGCTGAAAGTCTTGCGGCAGCGCTGTACACCATGCTCGACGCGGAATTCGTCTATGTCGCGCTGCACGACCCGCAAAGCGGCGCCCTTGCAAACGTTGCGCAGACGGAGCTCTACCAGACCGACCCGCAACTTGCCGAGGAGCTCGGACCGGCACTGCTGACATGGGCGCGCCAGCGCGATCCGCACGAGCTATTCCTTCACGAAGACGCGCGCTTCGATGGAACGGTGCGGGTGACCTGCCGCCAGCTCGGCCACAATGCGGAATTCGGAGTGGTCGCGGTCGGCTTTTCCGGCGACGACTCGCCGTCAGCGTTGCACCACCTCTTGCTCAATGTCAGCGCAACCCAGGCGACGACCGGGCTTACCAACGCGCTGCTTGTACATTCGCTGCGCCAAAGCGAAGCGCGCTTTCGCACGGCGCTCGAAATCCGTACCGTGGGGGCTATTACCTTCGATCCCCAGGGCAGGCTGATCGACGCCAACGACGCCTTTCTCTCGATGAGCGGCTACGCGCGCCGCGACCTTGAGGCCGGTCACCTGAGCTTGCAGTGTCTCACGGCCCCCGAGTGGCGCGCGACCGTCGAAAAAACGCTCGCCGAACTCCAGGAACAAGGCGAAACCACGCCGATCGAGAAGGAGTATTTGCGCGCAGATGGTTCGCGCTGGTGGGGCCTGTTCGCCTCCAAGCGGCTTCCCGATGGCATGGGCTTCAAATTTGTCGTCGACATTACGGAGAGGAAGAAGGCGGAATTGGCGTTGCGCGAACAGACTGTCGCGCTCGAGGCGCTCAACCGCACCGCCGCCACGACGGCGATTGAAAAGGACCTGGACCGCGTCGTTCAAGCGGTGACCGATGCGGGCGTAGAGCTCTGCGGCGCTGAATTCGGCGCGTTCCTTTACAACGTTGTCGAGCCGGCGGAGGAAAGCTGTACGCCCTACACCCTCTCCGGCGTACCCAAAGACGCCTTCGCCAACTTCCCGATGCCGCGCAACGCCGCGGTGTTCGCACCGACCTTTCGCGGCGAGAGGATCGTTCGTTCGGACGACATCAAACTCGACCCCAGATATGGCAAGAACGCGCCCCGAAACGGCGTGCTGGAAGGCCATCTTCTGGTCACCAGTTATCTCGCCGTGCCCGTGATCTCTCGCAGCGGTGAAGTGCTGGGAGGGCTCTTCTTTGGTCACTCGGCCAAGGGCCGGTTCACGGAAGACCATGAGCGGCGGCTGGTCGGGCTGGCCGGCCAGGCGGCCATCGCCTTCGACAATGCCCGCCTGTTCCAAGCTGTACAGTCCGCGAACGAAACCCTGGAGCAGCGCGTGGCGGAGCGGACGCGGGAATTGACCGAGGCGCACGAGGCGCTGCGGCAAGCGCAAAAGATGGAGGCCGTCGGCCAGTTGACCGGCGGCATTGCCCACGACTTCAACAACCTTCTGATGGGAATCAGCGGCGGTCTGGAACTGGTCGAACGGGGCTTGGCTCGCCGAGGCGTCGAAGGTTTGGAACGGTACCTTCAGGGCGCCCAGTCGTCGACCAGGAAGGCGGCGGCCCTCACTCAGCGGCTCCTCGCCTTCTCCCGCCGCCAAACCCTGGATCCCAAGCCAACCGACGTCAACCGGCTTATTTACGGCATGGAAGATCTGATCCGGCGCACCGTCGGTCCTTCCATCGAAGTTGAAGTGGTTGGGCAGGCGGGCCTGTGGCCGGCCCTCATTGACGGCGCGCAACTCGAAAGCACGCTCCTTAATCTGGCAATAAATGCCAGAGACGCCATGCCAGACGGTGGCCGGATTACCATCGAGACCGCCAACAAATGGCTGGACGACCGGGGCGCCAGGGAACGGGAGCTGAATCCCGGTCAGTACCTGTCGATCTGCGTCAGCGATACAGGACTGGGCATACCCAACGACATCATCGACAAGATTTTCGATCCCTTTTTCACCACTAAGCCGATCGGCGAGGGAACGGGCCTCGGCCTTTCCATGGTACATGGCTTCGTCCGCCAATCGGGCGGCCAGGTGCGGGTCTATACAGAACCCGGAAAAGGCACGACTATGTGCCTCTATTTCCCGAGGCACACGGGTGATGTCGGTGCGGACGCCGAAGCGGATATGGCCGTTCCGTCCGTCGGGTCGGGCGAAACGGTACTGGTCATCGACGACGAACCGACTGTCCGCATGCTCATATCGGATGTTCTTTCCGAGGCAGGGTACGCGGTACTGGAGGCCCAGGATGGGCCTTCAGGCATGCGGATTCTCCAATCGGATGCGCGGATTGATCTCTTGATCACCGACGTGGGCCTGCCCGGAATGAATGGACGGCAAGTGGCTGATGCAGGGCGGGTGACCCGGCCGAATCTCAAGGTTTTGTTCGTCACGGGCTTCGCGGAGAACGCGGCCATCGGCAACGGTCACCTGCCACGCGGAATGGCGGTGATGACCAAGCCCTTCCTTGTGGCCGATCTCACCAGCAAGGTTAGTCAGATCATCGAGAGCTGATCGCATCGCCAGCGCGGCTCCATGAGCGCGCCGGGCGGACCCGACAATCATCACGGATTCGATCTCAACGGATTTCGCTCCGCTCCGTTGGTTTCGAACTCCGGATACGTTGGCAACGCGTGCGACTGTTACTCTACTCCTTCAGTTTGAAAACGGTGCCGCAGCCCGGGAAGACGCCACCGCAAACCGGGTTCCCGCCATATTCCGCGGTTCCGTAGAGATTGCCTTCGCCATCCGTGATCAGCGTGGCGCCCGGATTTGCGCCGTCGCTGCCGCCGGTGAAGGCGTGAAGTACGATTTCCTTTCCCTTCGGCGTCAACTTGAAGACGACGCCCTTGTTATCCGCACCACCGTCGAATGTGGTGCCGTAGAGGTTACCCTGCCCATCGGCGATCAGGCCGCCGGCCGGGCTTGCGCCGTCGGTTCCGCCCTGGAAGGTGTACAGGAGATCGTAATTGCCGCCTGCCGTTATTTCGAACACGACGCCGCAGCCCTGGCCTCCGCAGCCCTGCATGTATCCTCCCAGCTCGGTCGTGCCGTAAAGATTGCCGTTCGCGTCGGCGATCAACCCTCCGACCGGATTGGTGCCCACATCGGTCGTGCTTGAAAACCTCATCAGCGTCGTTTCGGTGCCGTCCGGCGCGAGTTTGAAGACCGTGCCGCAACCCTCGCTTAATTCGCCGCATCCCCCATTGCCGCCGAACAGGGTCGTGCCGTAGAGATTCCCCGCCTTGTCGGCAATCAGATTGCCGTTCGGAAAGGCGCCATCGCTCCCCTGAAAGACATGGAGCGTGGATTGCGTACCGCCGGGCGCCAGTTTGTAGGCGACGCCATATCCGATACCGCCATACGCGGTCGTGCCGTAGAAATTTCCCTGCCTGTCGCCAAGCAGATTGCCGACGGGAAATCCACCGTCGTTTTCGTCGGTAAAACCGTACAGAATCTTGTCGTTGTCTCCCGGGAGTATCTTGAAGACCGCGCCGCAACCGGACTGACCGCTGCAGGTTACGCCGCCGAATTCCGTCACGCCGTAGAGACTTCCCGACTTGTCTGCGATCAGCGCGGAGGACGGATCCTCGCCGTCGCTACCCCCGGTGAACGCATGCAGCACCTTCTCCTTGCCGCCCGGCGCAATCTTGAAAGCGACCCCTTCGTCGTCGGCCGGGCCGCCGAGGTTGGTCGTGCCATAGAGATTTCCGTGTTTGTCCAGCAGCAGGCCGTTGGGAACGTAGCCGTCCGACCCCTGAAATTGATGGAGCACCGTGAAGCCGTTCTGCCCGGCAGCACCGGGGAGCCTGGATAGGGCGACCGCAGCAAGGCTGGCCAAACCGAGCCTGCCCAGGCCATTCATCATTTCGCGCATTGCATCTCCTCCGCACGGCGGTCGATCGCGCCCTGGTCCCCGGGACGAATCCAATCGGGAATTTATTCCTGCCCTTGTCCGTTCGTGGAAACTCACGTCCACTCGCCGGCGATCGCTGGCGGGCGCCCACCTGCGTCGCGCCGGCTGAAAGCATCGGACAGCCGCCGGCAGCGGCTTTGGCCGGGGCCGACGGCACGAAGCGTACAGATCGTGAGATGTGACGTGACGAAAGCGGCGGCCGGAGCGATTGTTGTTCTTGTTGCCGGCGCCGGGTTGGCCGTCGTCGTCGCGCGGCGGATCGTGACCGGCAAATCCTGGGGCATCCCGCCCATGGCATTTTCGCGGCAGGAAGACCCGTTTTCGTTCTGGCTGTCGCTGCTATTTCCGGCCATCTTCGCGAT
>Ga0209579_10003749_pt1 | contig 10890 bp, 8 predicted proteins | sample Coa_R1_2_FD_187152 | JGI IMG/M metagenome (GOLD analysis project Ga0209579, IMG submission 187152) | Surface soil microbial communities from Centralia Pennsylvania, which are recovering from an underground coalmine fire - Coalmine... | ecosystem: Environmental > Terrestrial > Soil > Unclassified... | reverse complement strand
AACGGCCAGTTGCGACGCACTTCCTCGAGATGGCGCCGGTCGCACTCGACGACGAGCAGCTCCTCCGCGGTGCGGGACGCCTCCTTCAACATCACGCCGAACGGATCGCAGACGAACGACGCCCCCCAGAACTCGATACCGCCGTCGCGCGGGCCCTCGTGCCCGACCCGGTTGACGGCCGCGACGTAGACGCCGTTCGCGATCGCGTGCGCGCGCTGCATCGTCTGCCACGCCGACAGCTGCGCCTCGCCGAACGCGGCCTTCTCGCGCGGGTGCCAGCCGATCGCCGTCGGGTAGAGGAGGATGTCGGCGCCCGCGAGCGCGGTGAGCCGGGCGGCCTCGGGATACCACTGATCCCAGCAGATGAGCGTGCCCACCCGGCCGATCGGTGTGTCGAACGCGCGGAAGCCGAGGTCACCGGGCGCGAAGTAGAACTTCTCGTAGAAGAGCGGGTCGTCCGGGATGTGCATCTTACGGTAGACGCCGGCGACCACCCCGTCGCGCCCCAGGACCGCGACGCTGTTGTGGTAGACGCCCGCCGCGCGACGCTCGAAGACGGGCGCGACGAGGACGACCCGAGCCTCCTTCGCGATCCGCCCGAGCGCGTCGGTGGTCGGACCGGGGATGGACTCGGCGAGATCGAACGCGGCGTGGTCCTCGGACTGCGGGAAATATTGCGAGCGGAACAGCTCCGGCAGACAGACGAGCGCCGCGCCGGCGCGTGCGGCGTCGCGCGTGCGCGCGATCGCGGTGTCGAGATTCGCATCGACATCGGGCGTGCAGTTCATCTGCACGAGGCCGACCGCGAACCGCTCCGGGACCGACACGGCGCGCAAGGTGCCGGGCAGCGCCCGGGCTGTCAATCGGCGCGGGCTCGTGCAATGGAAACCGGGTGCCGAGACAGCTCGCCGCACGCCTGGCCGCCCGGCTCGCGGAGGTCGAAGGCGTCGTCGCCGTCGCGCTCGTCGGCTCGTACGCACGGCCGGACGCGGACGAGCACGCGGACGTCGACCTCGGCATCTATTACCATCCCGAGAAGCCGCTCGCGGTCGAGTCGGTGCGCACGCTCGCGGCGGAGCTCGACGACCGCGGCCGACCGGATGCCGTCACGGATCTCGGCGTGTGGGGCCCGTGGATCAACGGCGGTGCGTGGTTGCACGTGAACGGTCGCCACGTCGACTGGCTCTACCGCGACCTCGGCCGCGTGGCGACGACGATCGAGGACTGTCGCGCCGGGCGGACGACGTGCGACCACCAGCTCGGTCATCCAGACGGCTTCCACAACCACATGTACGCGGCCGAGGTGCACTACGCGCTGCCGCTGTTCGATCCGCTCGGTGCGCTCGCGAAGCTGAAGGAGCACGTCGCCGAGTATCCGGAGGCGCTGCAGCGTGCGCTGGTCGCGAAGCACCTCTTCGAGGCCGAATTCTGGCTCGCCGGCTGCGACCGGTCGGCGCGCCGGGGCGACGTGTTCCACGTCGCCGGCAGCGCCTTTCATGCGGCGGCGTCGCTGCTCCAGGTCGTCTACGCCGTGAACGAGCGGTGGTGGATCAACGAGAAGCACGCGCTCGCCGACGCCGGCTCGCTCGCGATCGTGCCGGACGGCTTAGTCCGCACGGTGGCGCAGGCCCTCGCGCGGACCGGCGCGACGTCCGCGGAGCTCGCGGCGAGCGTGGACCGCCTCCACGCGCTCACGGGCGCCGTGCGCGAGGTCGCGGCGCCGCTGCTCGTCGCCTGACGCGGCTGGCGTCGGCCATCGGGCCCGGCTACGATCCGCGCCCGTCGGAGGTCGAGCAATGGATCTTGCGTACACGGCGGACGAAGAGGCGTTTCGCGCGCGCGTCCGCGCCTGGCTCGCGGCGAGCGTCCCGGCGCCCGGGTCGCTCGGGACGCTCGACGCCATGCGAGCGTGGCAGCGGAGGCTCCACGCGGCCGGCTTCCTCGCCGTCGCATGGCCGAAGGAGTACGGCGGCGCCGGCCTGACCGAGATGCAGCAGGCGATCCTCAACGAGGAGCTCGCCCGCGTCCGCGCGCCCGGGGTCGTGAACGCCATGGCGATCTGGTGGGTCGGGCCCGCGATCATGCGCTACGGCACCGACGTGCAGAAGAAGCGCTTCATTCCACCCATCCTGAGCGCGGAGGAGATCTGGGCGACGGGCTACTCGGAGCCGACGTCCGGCTCGGACATGGCCGCCGCGAAGATGCGCGCCGTCCGCGACGGCGACGTCTACGTCGTGAACGGACAGAAGATCTGGACGACGCTGGCCCACATCTCGGACTGGTACTTCGTGCTCGTCCGGACCTCGACCGACGGCCCGAAATGGGCGGGGCTGTCCCTGCTGCTCGTCGACATGAAGAGCCCGGGGATCGAGATCCGGCCGATCCGGCAGATCGACGGCGGCTCCGAGTTCAACGAAGTGTTCATGACCGACGTCCGCGTGCCGGTGACGAACCTGCTCGGGAAGGAAGGGCAGGGGTGGGAGGTCGTGTCGAGCGCGCTCGTGAACGAGCGCACCGGCATCGCCGGCAGCGTGCGCTTCGACCAGGCGCTCGACTGGCTCAGCACGACCGCGCGTTCTCAGGGCAAGGCGGGCGACCCGCGCGTGCGGCAGCGTATCGCGGAGCTCGCGACCAAGGCGGCGATCGTGCGCTACTCCGGGCTCCGCACGCTCACCGACTCCCTCCGCGGCCGGATGAATCCGCACCTTTCGGCGGCGATGAAGCTGACGACGACGCAGCTCACGCAGGAGTTCTCCGAGACCGCGATGGACGTCCTCGGCCCCTGGGCAGCGCTCATGGGCGACTCACGCGCGCCGTCGGATGGTCGCTGGCCGCGGCAGTGGCTCTACGACCGCTCCATGACGATCGCTGGCGGCACCAGCGAGGTGCAGCGCAACATCGTCGCACAGCGCATCCTCGGCCTGCCGCGCGACCGCGGCAGCAACACGGCGACGAAGGCCTAAAACTTACAGCTGCCGTCGCTGTCGTGGTTGCCGCCCAGCGACACGACGGCGCCGAGACAGTTGCCCGTCGCATTCTTCACGACCGTGGTGTTGCTGATGGTCGTGGTCGCCGGGCCGAAGTTCGGATCATCCTCCGTCGCGATGCCGCCGCCCATCTTCGCATGATTCCCGACCACCTGGCAGCCCGTCAGCGTCAACCGACCACCGTCCTCGTTCTCGACGCCGCCCGCATCCGAGACTCCGTGGTTGCCGCGGATCGTGCAGTCGGTGAGCGTGGCGGTGGACGCCGACACCTCGAGCCCCCCAGATTCGTTCAGGGCGCCGTTTTTCGTGATGACGACGCGTGTGAGATCCGCGCTGCCGGAGTCGATCTCCATGCCACCGCTGTTGTGTCCCGCGTGATTCCCGACCAGCATGCTGTCGCGGATGGTGACCGACGCACCGGTCGCGAAGATGCCGGCGCCGTCCGCTGGCGTCGAGCACCCACGCACGACGACGTCGCTCAGGGACAGGCTGCCGACGACGAGGAATCCGCCGCCGTCCTCCTTGGCGGGCGCCGTGCCCCGGCGTACGGTCACACCGCTCACCGTCGCCGTGCCGAAGACGTGGAAGACCCGGTCCTTCAACTTCTTCGCGCTGATGAAGGTCGTCTTCGAGCCCGCGCCGACGATCGTTACGTCGCCGGTCAAGTCGAGATCGCCGCTCGCGGCCTCGTCCTCGTCGATGCCGGGTAGCTTCAGCTTGTACGTCCCCGCCGGGAGCATGATCGTATCGGCACCCGGCGTGGCATTCGCCTCCTGGACAGCGGCCCGCAGCGTGCACTGACCCGCGGCGGTCGCGCAGTGGCCATCCCCGGGGTTCGCGTCTACTGCATCGGCCGTGCTGTCGACGGTGAACGTCGCGGCGACGGCGGACACGGGGAGGGAGGCGAGCAGCACGGTGAGGAACCAGCGAGCCAGCATGCGATCGAAGTACCCACGCACGCCGGTGCCGGTCAATAACGCCTAAGCGGGGTCAGCGGCGAAGGGCGACGTTGAGGAGCAGGCCGAGGACGAACAGGCCACCCGCAAGGCGGTTGTGATAGAAGGCGAGCGAGACGTACCAGAGGGGCCAGATCCGGTACCCGGGCGGCGGGGCTGCCGGCTTCGGCTCCGAGTACGCGCGCAGCACCTTGACGAGGCGGGGCAGGGCGGCCGCGACGAGCAGCACGCCGAATCCGACCCAGCCGCCGACGACCAGCGCGACGACGATCGGATAGAAGGCGAGCATCAGGACCTGGTTCAGGCGGAGCGATGTCGCCTTCCCGAGCAGGACGGGCAACGTGTGGATGCCACGCGCCCGGTCCTGGTCGTACTTGTCGACGTGCTTCCCGATCAGCACCGTCGTGACCGTGATCGCGTACGGGATCGTCGCGAGCCAGAGCCAGCCGGGGAGCGTGCCCGCCGTGACGTAGTACGTGCCGCCGATCATGAGCGGACCCCAGACGACGAACACACCCGGCTCGCCGAGCCCGTGATGTTTCAGGCGGAGCGGCGGCGCGACGTAGAACACGCTCACGAACAGGCCGGCGAGTGCGAAGGCGGCGACGGTCCACCCGCGGGCGGCGACGAGCGTCATGAGGATCCCGAGGTCGACGAGGTTGAGGAGCGCGATCGCCGCCACCAGGCCGCGCTTGCTGATCAGCCCGGAGAGGATCGGGTGGGGCGCGTAGAGCGCGCGCGTGTATTCGGCCGTGTCGACGCCGCCGGTCGTGTCGAAGTAGTCGTTGATCATGTTGTTGCAGGCGTGGGCGATGACGAGACCGACGAGCGCGAGCGCGAAGAGGCCCCAGCGCGGCGCGGACGCCGTCGTGGCGGCGAGTAGCCCGCCGATCAGACCCGACGTCAGCGTCATCGAGAACACGCAGGCGCGCGTGATCAGAAGCCAGCGCGAGACGCCGTCGATCGCGCGGCCGCGGGGCAGGTTCCCGGTCGTGATGATCTGCCGCCAGTTGTCGACCAGCGTCCCGAAGCCCGGCGTGGCGACTGCGGCGTCCGAAACGTACGTGCGTTCCGCCATGGCCGCGGTTTAGGGGGTCGCGAACGGCGAATCAACCCCGCGACGTTCCACTGTCGTCGCGCCGGTGCGGTTTGACGCTCCACCGGCCATGCACTATTTACGAACGCACACCTGCCGCGGGTTTTCGTGCCGACGGACGAGGGGGCGGAGGAGGTCGCGGGTGGCGTCACGCATGGACTTTCCACGCATCAAGCGGCTCCCCCCGTACGTCTTCAACGTCGTCGGCGATCTGAAGCTCGAGGCGCGCCACCGGGGCGAGGACATCGTCGACTTCTCGATGGGCAACCCCGACGGGCCGACGCCGCCCCACGTCGTCGAGAAGCTCGTCGAGGCGGTGCGCAAGCCGGCGAACCATCGCTACTCGGTGTCGCGCGGCATCTACAAGCTGCGCGTCGCGATCTGCGACTGGTACCGGCACCGCTTCGACGTCGATCTCGATCCCGACGCGGAAGCGATCGTGACGATCGGCTCCAAGGAGGGCATCGGGCACCTGACGCTCGGCATGCTCGGCCCGGGCGACGTCGTCTTCTGCCCGAGCCCGACGTACCCGATCCACGCGTACTCCGTGATCATCGCCGGCGGCGACCTGCGCTCGATCCCGCTCATGCCCGGCACGGACTTCCTCGCCAGCCTGCACGAGGCGGTGCGGACGACGTGGCCGAAGCCGAAGCTCCTCATCCTCAACTTTCCGCACAACCCGACCACGGAGGTCGTCGACCTGGACTTCTTCCGCGGCGTCGTCGACTTCGCGCGCGAGCACGACTGTCTCGTCGTGCACGACCTCGCCTACGCCGACCTCTGCTTCGACGGCTACGTCGCGCCGTCGTTCCTCCAGGTGCCGGGTGCGAAGGAGGTCGGGGTCGAGTTCTTCACGCTCTCGAAGAGCTACAACATGCCCGGCTGGCGCGTCGGGTTCGCGGTCGGCAACCGCGAGATCATCGGCGCGCTCGCGCGCATCAAGAGCTACCTCGACTACGGCATCTTCCAGCCCGTGCAGATCGCGGCCACGCAGGCGCTGAACGGCCCGCAGTCGTACGTGCACGAGATCTGCGAGACGTACCGAAAGCGGCGCGACGCGCTCTGCGAGGGTCTCGACCGGATCGGCTGGCACGTCCCGAAGCCGAAGGCGACGATGTTCGTGTGGGCCGAGATCCCCGACGCCTTCAAGCCGATGGGCTCGCTCGAGTTCTCGAAGCTCCTGCTGAAGGACGCGAAGGTCGCCGTCTCCCCCGGCATCGGATTCGGCGAGTACGGCGATCACTACGTCCGCTTCGCGCTCATCGAGAACGAGCATCGCACCCGGCAGGCCGTGCGCGGCATCCGGCGCGCGCTCGGCGGCGCCCTCGCGCCGCGCGTCCGCGCCAGCGCCGGGTGAGCCGGCCCGCGAAGAGCGCCCCGCGCGCGCGCCCGGCGCCCGCGGAGCCCGTGCGCGTCGGGCTGCTCGGCTTCGGCACGATCGGTGCCGGCGTCGTCAAGGTACTGCGCGCGCACCGGGCCGATATCGCCCGGCGCGTCGGGCGCCCCATCGACATCGTCGCCATCGCCGACCTCGACCTGAAGACCGATCGCGGCGTCGCGCCCGAGCCGGCGCGCTTCACGAACGACGCGCGCTCGGTGATCGAGGATCCGAGCATCCCGATCATCATCGAGCTGATCGGTGGATACGAGCCCGCCCGCCGCTTCGTCCTCTCCGCGATCGCCGCCGGGAAGGACGTCGTCACCGCGAACAAGGCGCTCCTCGCCGTGCACGGCGAGGAGATCGTCGCGGCTGCGGAGGAGCGCGGGGTGCGGGTCGGCTTCGAGGCGAGCGTCGGCGGCGGCATTCCGATCCTGCGTACGCTGAAGGAGGGGCTCGCCGGCGACCGGACCACCGCCGTGCACGGCATCGTCAACGGAACCTGCAATCACATCCTCACGACGATGACGCGCGAGGGACGGAGCTTCGACGACGTGCTCATCGAGGCGCAGCGGCTCGGGCTCGCCGAGGCGGATCCGTCGACCGACGTCGACGGCATCGACTCCGCGCATAAGCTCGCTCTGCTGACGACACTCGCCTTCGGCGTGGCGCCGCGCTTCGCCGACATCCCGACGGAGGGCATCCGGCGGATCGACGCGCTCGACATCGCGTTCGCGCGCGAGCTCGGCTACACGATCAAGCTGCTCGCCGTGGCCCGCGACGGCAAGGAAGCGGTCGAGGCGCACGTCCAGCCGACGATGATCCCGAACGGGCACCTGCTGGCGGACGTCGCGGGCAACTTCAACGCGATCTTCGTCCGCGGCGCCGCGCTCGGCCCGACGATGTACTACGGCCAGGGCGCGGGCGCGATGCCGACCGCCACCGCGGTGATCGCGGATCTCATCGCGGCCGCCCGCGACCGGAGCGTCGGCGGGGCGGTGCGCGTGCCGCCGTGGGGCGTGTCGCAGCGCGCGCTCCGGCGCCTCCCGGTGCGGCCGCTCGCCGCGCTCGAGGGCGAGTACTACCTCCGCTTCATGGCGCTCGACCGGCCCGGCGTGCTCGCGCGCATCGCGGGCGTCCTCGGCCGGAACGACATCAGCATCGCGTCGGTGATCCAGAAGGAGCGGCGGGCGGAGACGACCGTCCCGATCGTCATCCGCACCCATCACGCCCGGCAGCGGAACCTCGCGCGCGCGCTCGCGGCGATCGGCCGCCTGGACGTCGTGCGGGGCCGGCCCGTCGAGATCCGGATCGAGGAGCAGCTCGGCTAGATGGCGCGGTAACACGTCCTCCCGCGCTTCCACCTTCTCGCGCCTCGGCTGGCAACCCGCCGAGGTTTGATATTAGTATCGACGACTCCCAGGAGGATCATCGGCGGTGAGTGTGGCGCGCGCGTGGGGCGGCTTGATCGAGCACTATCGCGATCGGCTGCCCGTCAAGCCCAGCGACAAAGTCGTGACGCTGAACGAGGGGAACACGCCCCTCGTGCGGGCGGATCGGCTCGCCGCGGTCGTCGCGCCCGGCATCGAGCTGTGGCTCAAGTGCGAGGGGCAGAACCCGACCGGCTCCTTCAAGGACCGCGGCATGACCGTCGCGGTCACGAAGGCGCTCGCCGAGGGCGCGGAGGCGATCATCTGCGCCTCGACCGGCAACACCTCGGCGTCGGCGGCGGCGTACGGGGCGCGCGCCGGCATGCGCGCGTATGTCGTCGTGCCGCACGGGAAGATCGCACTCGGGAAGCTCTCGCAGGCGGTCATGCACGGCGCGCGCGTCATCCAGATCGACGGCAACTTCGATCAGGCGCTGCGGCTCGTCCGCGACGTGAAGGAGCGCTACCCGACCCGGCTGGCGCTCGTGAACTCCGTCAACCCGCACCGGATCGAGGGCCAGAAGACCGCGGCGTTCGAGATCTGCGACGCGCTCGGCCGCGCCCCCGACTATCATCTGCTCCCGGTCGGCAACGCGGGCAACATCACCGCGTACTGGCGCGGCTACCGCGAGTACCAAGGCGCCGGTCGCGTCGAGACGCTGCCGCACATGATGGGATTCGAGGCGGCCGGTGCCGCGCCGATCGTCCACGGACGTGTCGTCGAGGAGCCACGGACCATCGCGACGGCGATCCGGATCGGCAATCCCGCCAGCTGGAAAGGGGCCGAGGCCGCGCGCGATGAGTCGGGCGGCGCGATCGACGCGATCAGCGACGACGACATCCTCGCCGCGTATCGCCTGCTCGCACGCACGGAGGGCGTCTTCGCCGAGCCCGCCTCCGCGATCTCGCTCGCGGGCGCACTGAAGCTCGGCGCGAGCGGACGGCTCCGGCCGCGCGACGTCCTCGTGCTGACGTTGACGGGTCACGGTCTCAAGGATCCGGATACCGCGATCGCCAATTCGGAAGCCGCGCTGTCGATCCCACCGGATCTCTCACGGCTGGCCGCGGTACTCGAGCTGGGCTAAACGAGCGTGTCCGCATGAAGTACCTCGTACTGCAGGGCGACGGCATGGCCGACGAGCCGATCGCCGAGCTCGGCGGGAAGACCCCGCTCGAGCACGCGCGCACGCCGAACCTCGATCACATGGCGTCGCGCGGCATCCTCGGGCTGACGCGCACGATCCCGCGTGGGCTGCCGCCGGGGAGCGACGTCGGGACGATGTCGATCCTCGGCTACGACCCGGCCCGCTACCACACCGGTCGCTCGCCCATCGAGGCGGCGAGCATGGGCGTCGAGCTCGGTCCGGACGACGTCGCCTTCCGCTGCAACCTGGTGACGCTCGAGACGCCGGAGGGCGGCGTCGAGATCATGCGCGACTTCGCGGCGGGCCATCCGCCCACCGAAGAGGCCGCCGAGATCATCCGCGACATGAACCGCGCGCTCGGCCGCGAGGGCCTCGAGTTCCACCCCGGCGTCAGCTACCGCCACCTGCTCGTCTGGCGGAAGGGCGAGCACCGCATGCGGACGACGCCGCCGCACGACCTGAGCGACAAGCCGATCGCCGGCCACTTCCCGGAGGGACCGGGCGGAGACCTGCTCTGCGATCTGATGGACCGCTCGCGTCTGTTCCTCGCCGATCATCCCCTCTGCCAGGCGAAACGCGAGCGCGGCGAGCGCGTGCCGACGTCGATCTGGCTCTGGGGGCAGGGCAAGCGGCCGCGCGTGCCGACGCTGCGCGAGCGCTACGGGATCGACGGGTCGGTCATCGCCGCCGTCGATCTCGTGAACGGGCTCGGCGTCCTCGCCGGCCTCCGCCGTATCCGGGTCCCGGGCGCCACCGGCTACCTCGACACGAACTTCCGCGGCAAGGCGGAGTATGGGCTGCGCGCGCTCGAGGATGTGCCCTTCCTCTTCCTGCACGTCGAGGCGCCCGACGAGGGCGGTCACCTCGGCGACTGTCAGAAGAAGGTCGAGGCGATCGAGAACTTCGACGAGAAGGTCGTCGGGCCGCTGCTCGACGGCCTGCGGCAGGCGGGCGGCGACTGGCGCATCCTCGTGCTGCCCGACCATCCGACACCGTGCGCGCTGAAGACCCACACCGACGACCCCGTCCCGTTCGTCGTGTACGTCTCCACCGACGAGCAGAAGTCGCGCGGCATGACGCGCGGCTACAACGAGCGCGACGCGCGCGAGCAGGGGATCTTCATCCCAGAGGCGCACACGCTGCTCGACCGTCTCCTCCGGCGCTGAATTCGGCGGGTCCGCGATGGAACGCAACCTCGCGATGGAGCTCGTCCGCGTCACCGAGGCGGCGGCGCTCGCCTCGGCGCGCTTCATGGGACGCGGTGACGAGACGGCGGCCGACATCGCGGCGATCGAGGCGATGCGCAAGGCCTTCGACGCGATCGCAATCGACGGCTCCGTCGTCATCGGCGAGGGGCCCGAGGACGCGATGCCGATGCTCTACGTCGGCGAGAAGGTGGGGACGGGGCACGGCCCGGCCATCGACGTCGCGCTCGACGCGCTCGAGGGGGCCGCGATCTGCGCGGCCGGCGGGTACAACGCGCTCTCCGTGATCGCGATCGCGGAGCACGGCACCTTCCTGCGCGTGCCGGACACCTACATGGAGAAGATCGCCTGCGGCCCCGAGGGCCACGGCGTGATCGACCTCGACAAGAGCCCGGCCGACAACCTGAAGGCGCTCGCGGACGCGAAGGGCATCTATCCCGAGAACCTCACCGTCGCGATCCTCGATCGGCCGCGCCACAACCAGCTGATCGAGGAGGCGCGCAAGACGGGCGCGCGCATCAAGCTGATCGGCAGCGGCGACGTGTCGACGGCGCTCGCGACGACGCGCGCGGACACGGGCATCGACATCCTGATGGGGATCGGGGGCGCGGCGCAGGGCATCCTCGCGGCCGCGGCGCTCCTCTGCGTCGGCGGCGAGATGCAGGCGCGGCTCCGGCCGCGCAACGAGCACGAG
>Ga0209579_10003746_pt1 | contig 10900 bp, 10 predicted proteins | sample Coa_R1_2_FD_187152 | JGI IMG/M metagenome (GOLD analysis project Ga0209579, IMG submission 187152) | Surface soil microbial communities from Centralia Pennsylvania, which are recovering from an underground coalmine fire - Coalmine... | ecosystem: Environmental > Terrestrial > Soil >... | reverse complement strand
GGGCATGATGACGACGGCTGCGATCGACGCGCCGACCCTCGAGGCGCTGAAGGCGACGACGGGCGACGATTTCGTCCGCGAGCTCGTCGACACATTTCTCGTGGAAGCGCCGACGATGCTCGCCGAGCTTCGCGATGCGTACGCGAAGAACGACGCGGAGCGCTTCCGCCGCACCGCGCATTCGCTGAAATCGAACGGCAACACGTTCGGCGCCCTTGCATTGGCCGGTCTCGCGAAGGAGCTCGAGCTCGGCGGACTCGCCCCTGTTCGCGCGGCGAACGGCGCGCCGATCGACACGCTGGCCGGCGAATACGCGCGAGCCGCCGATGCATTGAGGGAGCTCTCGCGTGCCTGATTCGATTGCGGGCGGCGCACGGCTTCTCATCGTCGACGACAACAAGGTCAACCGGCTCCTGCTCACGCGAAACCTCGACACGATGGGTCATCGCGCAGTGGCGGTCGAGAATGGCGCGATCGCGCTCGAGATGCTTCGTCGCGACCCGTTCGATCTAGTGCTGCTCGATCTCGAGATGCCGGAGATGAACGGCTTCGAGGTGCTCGAGCAGATTAGAAGCGACCTCGCGCTGCGCGACGTGCCGGTGATCGTCACGTCATCGCTCGAAGGGCTCGACAACGTCGTGCGCTCGATCGAGCTCGGCGCGGAGGACTACCTGACGAAGCCGGTCAACGTCGTTCTGCTGCGCGCACGCGTCGGCGCGACGCTCGAGAAGAAGCGCCTTCGCGACCAGCAGAAGGCGCTCGTGCGCCGCTTCGCGACGCCCGAGGTCGCGCAGGATTTGCAGCGTTCGGGCTTCGCGCTGGGCGGCAAGCGCATCCGCGCGTCCGTGCTCTTCGCCGACATCCGCGGCTTCACGCCGATCGCCGAGTCGCAGCCGCCCGAGGAGACGATCGAGCTCCTCAACACGTGGTACACGCTGATGTTCGACGCGGTCGGCGGGCATGGCGGGATCGTGAGCCAGATCGCGGGTGACGGCCTGATGGCGATCTTCGGCGCGCCGGTTCCGCTGGCCGATCACTGCGTGGCCGCCGTCGCGGCGGCGCAGGAAATGGTCGAGCTGATCGCGCTTTTCAACGCGGAGCAGGAAGCGGCAGGCAAGCCCGCGATCCGCATTGGCGTAGGAATCGCATCGGGCGAGATGGTCGCGGGCTACACGGGAACGAGCGAGCGCGCGACATACACGTGCATCGGCGACGTGGTCAATCTAGCCGCCCGGCTCGAGCAGCATACGAAGACCGCCGGCCGCACGATCCTGATGGACGAAGCGACGCGTGCGGCCGTCGGCGAGCGCGCGGACGTGATGCCGCTCGGCGCGGTCACGCTGCCGGGGAAGAAGCAGGCGGTCGAAGTCTTCGCGCTGTAACCCGGTCCGTGCCGATTGTGCTGCGACGGAGCCGATCGCCAGTCCAAGTTCATCCACGCTGGCGCGGTATATCCAGGGATCGATGCAAACGTAATGGGCGAATTGCAAATGTTCCAGCCGCGCATTAAGCTTTCGTCCCGCCGCCATTTCGACCCAGGATGATCGAAGAGAGGCAAACCGACGTCCGCGCCGCCTGGCTCTATTACATGGAGGGCCTGACGCAGGCGGACATCGCGCGGCGTCTCGGCACCACGCGGCTTCGCATCAACCGGATCCTCGTCGACGCGCGGCGAAACGGCCTCGTCGGCATCACGCTCAACTCGCAGCTTGCAAGCTGCGTCGAGCTCGAGCGGCAAATGGTGCGCGATTTCGGCCTCGATGCCGCGGTCATCGTGCCGACGCCCGCCGACGACGAGCAGGTTCCGGTGATTCTCGGGCGCGCGGCAGCGACCTATCTCTCGGACCTCCTCGAACGCAAGGCCATCCGTGGACTGGGGTTAGGCTGGGGTCGCACGCTGCGCGAGATGGTTCGGCACATCCGTCCCGGGCGCTATCCGAACCTCTGCATCAACTCGATGATGGGCGGGCTCACGCGCGGGCTCGAGATCAACACGTTCGACATCGTGAGCGAGCTGGCGCGAAGGCTCGACTCGCAATGCCAGTATCTCGCCGCGCCGATTTACGCGGGAAGTCCGCGTTCGCGCGACACGATCATCGCGCAGGACGTTTTCCGCGACGCCTTTCGCCGCATCGAGACGAACGACGTGGCGGTGCTCTCGATCGGCGACCTGACACGGAAGTCGATGCTCGTCCGCTATGGCTTGCCCGAGGACGTCGGCGTGCAGGCGTTGCGTGCGAAGGGCGCGGTATGCGACATCGTCGCGCAGTTCGTCGACGCGCGCGGCCGTCCCATCGACCATCCGCTGAACCGCCGCGCGATCGCGCTGCCGCTGCGCGACCTCGCGCGGGTGTCGACGGTGATGTTCGCTGCGGGCGGCGCGCACAAGGTGCAGGCGATCGCCGCCGTGCTGCGCGGCGGATATGGATCGGTGCTCGTTTGCGACGAGAACACGGCGCGTGCCGCCGCGGTGCTCGCGCGAAAAGGCGAGTGACGAGCGATGCGGCTCACCGGACTACCCCTTCGCTTCCCCCGAAGGGGGCGCAATTCGCGCTCGGGGCGGCCCGTCGGGCTCACGACGCAATCAGGACAGGAGCCGATGCGTGATGGCCGCGAGCTCGTTGCAGTCATGCGCAATGTAGCGAGCGCCCGCGCGGCGCAGCCGCGCTTCGTGATCCGGCCCGATGTGCGAGGCCGCGAGCAGTCCGATCGGCGTCATCCCGGCGGCGAGCGCTCCGCGAATTCCCGCTTCGCCATCTTCGATCACGATCGCCTGCGCCGGCGCCACGCCGAATTGCGCGGCGACATGCAGGAAGAGATCGGGATGCGGCTTGCCGCGCGCAACGCAGCTCGCGCTGTAGACGTGAGCGCCGAAGGCGTCGGCCAAGCCGAGAACCTCGAGGCACGCCGCGAGCCGCTCCGGCGAGGACGACGATGCGATGCACCGCTCGACGTGCCGGAACGTATCGAGGTACGCGCGCACGCCTCGCACTTCGCGCAGGTCGCTACGAAAGCGCGCGAGGGTGCGATCGAAGAATTCCGCTTCGAGATCGGCGTCGACGCGCCGGCCCGTGATCGCGCCGACCTTCGCCATCACCTCGTCCGCCCGCTTGCCGGCGAACGCCTCGATCGAATCCTGTGTCGTCATCGGCACGCCGAGCTCGGTCACGAACTGCGCGAGCACTTCGTTCGCGAGCATCTCGCTGTCGGCGACGACGCCGTCGAAATCGAGGACGATCAGCCGCTTCGCGCCGGGCCCTATACATTTGTCACGCTCGCCGGTCATCTATATATTCTGCGCTCGGATCGCCCACGCGCGCGCAGCCTCCGACCAGTGCTCGCAACGCACTCATGACGCGCGTTCTGCAAATCTCGGATACGCATCTCAGCCCGGGCAAGCGGCATTTCAGAGGCAACTGGACGCCGCTTCGCGACTGGGCATTGCGGCAGGAGCCGGATTTGATCATCCACACCGGCGATCTGACCGTGGATGGCGCCGACACCGAAGACGACATGCGCGATGGCGCGACCCTGATGCGCTCGCTTTGTGCGCCCGTGCTCGCGGTGCCCGGCAATCATGACGTCGGCGAGGCGGCAAACCGCCATCAGCCGGTGAACGACGAACGTCTCGCGCGGTGGCGCCGCCATTTCGGCGACGACTGGTGGGTACGCGACGTCGACAACTGGCGTCTCGTCGGACTCGACGCGATGCTCTTCGGCGCGGGCATCGAAGAGGAGGCGCGGCAGCTTCAATGGCTCGACGGCATCCTCGCCTCGGCGAAGGGCCGGCGCATCGCATGGTTCATGCATCGGCCGCTTTTCATCGAATCGCCCGATGAGCCGGATACCGGGTACTGGTCGGTGAAGCCGCGGGAGCGCGCACTGCTGATGGAGCGCATTCGCCGCCACCGTGTCGCCCTCGTCGCAACCGGGCACCTGCACAAATGGCGCGACGTCGAGGTCGATGGCTGCCGCTACGTGTGGTGCGCGTCTTCCGGCTTCCTCGTCGGCCCCGACAACCAGCCCGACATTCCCGGAGAGAAGCGCCTCGGCGCCGCGGTGTACGAATTCGAGGATTCCAACGTGTCGGTCCACCACGTCGACGTTCCGGGACTATCCATCTTCTGGATCGACGACGTGATTCACGAGGTGTATCCGCCGCGACACGCCGGCTGACCGGCGGCGTCGCAACCCCCGATGGCGAGCGTCACGCTGCAATCGATCTGCAAGTCGTTCGGCGGCCCGCCGGTGCTCGACGGCATCGACCTCGACGTCGCCGACGGCGAGTTCCTGACGCTCGTCGGCGCGTCGGGATGCGGCAAATCGACGCTGATCCGCATCATCGCGGGCCTCGAGCCACAGACGTCCGGCTCGGTGCTGATCGACGGGCGCGCGGTCGACCATCTGCGTCCGCACGAGCGCCGCGTCGCGATGGTGTTCCAGAGCTACGCGCTCTATCCGCACATGCGGGTGTTCCACAACATCGCGTTGCCGCTCGTCATGACGCGGCTCGCGCTCTACGAGCGCTTGCCCGTCGTGCGCCTGCTGTCGATGCGCCGACGGCGCGTGATGAGCGACATCGCGCGCGAAGTGCAGGCGGTCGCGAAGCAGCTCCAGATCGATGCACTGCTCGATCGGCGACCGTCGCAGCTTTCCGGCGGTCAGCGCCAACGCGTCGCGCTCGGCCGTGCGATGGTGCGTCATCCGTCCGCATTCCTGATGGACGAGCCGCTATCGAATCTCGATGCGAAGCTGCGACTGCACATGCGCAGCGAGCTCGCCGAGCTGCACGGTCGCCTGGGCACGACGTTCGTCTATGTGACGCACGACCAGGTCGAGGCGATGACGATGTCGGATCGCGTCGCGATGATGGATGGCGGCCGCATCCTGCAACTGGGACGACCGGCCGATCTCTACGCGCGCCCCGCGAACATTCGCGTGGCGCAGTTCATCGGCACGCCGCCGATCAACCTGCTGCCGGCGCGGACGAGCGCTTCGGGTGCAGTCGAGCTTTTCGGAAGCGAGCTGCCGATTCGCGTGTCGGCGCCGGCCGGCTCGGCGTCGACGCTCGGCCTTCGTCCCAACGCCATCGTTCCCGCGCCGATCGGGACATCGCGTGCCGGACACCATTCACTGTTCGGCCGCCTGCGACGCAGCGAGAATCTCGGGGCCGAGCAGGTGCTGCACGTCGATCTCGCCGCACCCGCGAGCGGATCGCTACTCTGCACGACGACGAGCGATCCCGAAACGTTCGTCGGCGACACACGCGGGCTCGCACTGCTCTTCGCGCCGTTCGCATGCCACGTCTTCGATGCCGAGGGCAATCGCGTCGACGCGCAGAGCCAGGCCGATGTCGCGCCCTCGCTGATGCGCGCCGTATGAGCGCCACCGTCGCGATTGCCTCTGGCATCGCGCCGCCGAGGCGCAATCGGCAGCGCTTCATCGAAAGCCTCGCGGGCTGCGGCTTCGCGTTTCCGGCTTTCCTGCTTCTGCTGCTCACGAATCTCGTGCCGCTCGTCGTGCTGCTCTACTTGAGCTTCACGAATTACGAGCTCGGCGCGCTCGACACGAAATTCCTGGGCCTCGACAACTTCCACAAGGCGCTCGTCGATCCGGTGTTCCACCGATCGCTCGTCAACACGTTCGTCTATGTCGCGATCGTGCTGCCGGGCGCCGTCGGGCTGGGTCTTCTGATCGCCGTGCTTCTGCATCGTCGCAAGCGCATGCGCTCGTTCTACGAAGTCGTCTATTTCCTGCCGGTCACCTCGACGCTGATCGCGATGGCGACCGTCTGGCAGTTCCTGCTGCATCCGAGCCTGGGGCCGATCAACGGCGTGCTGCGCGCGCTCGGGGTCCATGAAATCGCGTTTCTGACCGAGCCTTCGTACGTGCTGCCGACGCTCGCCGCGATCGGCATCTGGCAACTCGTCGGCTTCAACATGGTGCTGTTCCTCGCCGGACTCTCCGCCATTCCGCGCGACCTCTACGAAGCGGCCGAGATCGACGGCTGCCGAAGCGGCATCGATCGTTTTCTCACGATCACGTGGCCGCTGCTCGGACCGACGACGATGTTCGTCATCGTCACGACGTCGATCACCGCTTTCAAGGTGTTCGACACGGTCGCCGTCATGACGCGCGGCGGACCGATGGGCGCCTCGGAAGTGCTGCTCTACGCGATCTATCTCGAGGGTTACCAGTACTTCCACATGGGCTATGCGGCCGCGCTGACGCTGATTTTCCTTGCGTTCGTGCTGCTGTTCTCGATCCTGCAGACGCTCGTGCTCGAGCGCCGGGTGCATTACGGATGACGACTGCTGCCACGTACGCAGGCATGCGTTCCGTCACGGTCAGCCCCGTTCGCGATGTCGCGCGTCGCATCGTTTCGCTGTTCGTCGTGCATACGGTACTGATCGCCGGCGCCGTCTTTGTGCTGCTGCCCTTCGTCTGGATGCTGATCACGTCGATCAAGTCGCCGGCGGAAATCTTCGCGGCCGACTTCAGCCTGTGGCCGAAGCACTTCAACGCGATCGAGAACTACCGCGCGGCGATCTTCGGCAAAGCGCCGCTTTTGCGCTTCGCGCTGAACGGCTTCATTGTGTGTGCCGGCATCCTGATCGTGCAGGTGCTCGTCGCCGTGCCCTGCGCCTACGCGCTCGCCAAGCTGCGCTTTCCCGGGCGCACGGCGCTTCTCGCCCTGGTGCTGCTCGGCCTCTGCATTCCGATCCAGGTCCCCGCGCTGCCGCTCTACATGGGGCTCGCGCAACTCGGACTGCTCAATACGTACTTCGCGATCATGATGCCGTTCTTCCTGTCGGTGTTCGCGATCTTTCTGTTCCGGCAGTTCTTCAAGAGCTATCCCGACGAGATCATCCACGCGGCGCGACTCGACGGCATGAGCGAGTTCGAGATCGTCTGGCGCATCGTCGTGCCCAGCGCCTGGCCGGCGATCGCCGCGTTCGCCGTGTTCTCGATCGTCGCGCACTGGAACGACCTGTACTGGCCGCTGATCGTCATCACCGACACGAATCTCGCGACACCGCCGCTCGGCATGATGTTCTTCGCCGATGCGGAGACCGGATCGAATTACGGCGCGTTGACCGCTGCCGCCACCATCATCACCGCGCCGCTCGTCATCGCGTTCCTGATTGCCCGACGTCGCTTCATCGAGGGCATCACGATGACGGGCATCAAATAGGCAACCGCATCCATTTTCACCAAGGAGGAGGTCCACGATGAAACGACTCGCAATCATGCTTTGCTCGATCGCGCTCGCTGCCGCCGCGACGATGTCGCACGCCGACCAGGTGACGCTCGATGTGCTCTACGCGTTCCCGTCGTTCGCGAAATTCCACGAGCCGATCGCGCAGGAGTTCATGAAGCGCCACCCCGACATCAAGATCGCGTTCCGCGCGCCGGCGCCGACGTACGACGACGGCCATCAGACGATGATGCGCGAGGCGGTGACGAACCAGCTTCCCGATGTCTACTACTCGGGCTTCCACCTGCTGACCGAGCTCGTGCATACGCTCGGCAAGCGCAACCAGGTCGTCGATCTCGATCCGCTGCTCGCCAAGGAAGGCAAGGAATTCCGCCAGAAGAATTACTCGGACAGGATCATCGCCTTGGGCAAGATCGACGGCAAGCTGTACGGGCTGCCGTTCAATGCGTCGTCGCCGATCATGTACTACAACGTCGAGCTCGTGCAGAAAGCGGGCGGCGATCCGGACCACATGCCGGACACGTGGGACGGCATCATGGCGCTCGCGAAAAAGATCAAGGACGGCAATTCCGACGTCGCGGGCCTCGCGTACAACGTGCACGGCTGGCCGGACGTCTGGCTCTATCACGCGATGATCACGCAGGCCGGCGGCGTAGTCGTTGACGGCAAGAAGGTTCCGCTCGGCGGTCCCGATCTCGGCGTCAAGGTGCTCGAGCGCTTCCGCCGATTCGCAAGCGAGGACGGCATGCCGCTGATCGATTGGGATCAATCGCGGCAGCAGTTCATCGCCGGCAAGATCGGCATCTTCTTCGACACGCCCGCGCGGCTTCGACAGGTCACCGACCTGATCGGCGACAAGTTCACGCTGCGCACCGCCGTCTTTCCGATCGACAACAAGGCCAAGGGCGGGCTTCCGACCGGCGGCAACGCGGCGATCATCACGACGCGCGATCCGAAGAAGCAGAAGGCGGCGTGGGAATTCTTGAAGTTCGTCACCGGACCCGAAGCGCAGAAGATCGTCGTCGAGACGACCGGCTACCTGCCGACGAACCTGCGCGCGACCGGACCCGAGTTTCTCGGGCCGTTCTACGACAAGAATCCGAACTTCCGCACGGTGTCGCTGCAGGTCGACCGCTCGGTGCCCTGGCAGGGCTATCCGGGGGGCAACTCGGTGCGCATCTGGCGCGCCCAGCGCGAGATCATCACGGCGGTCATGCGCGGCGACATCGACGCGGAGACCGGGTACGAGCGTCTCATGAAGGAGACGGCGTCGCTGATGAAGGAATGACGCGACCTCGGTATGAAGACCCCAACCGCTCGCTGTCCCCGGAAGGGCGCGCGAGTCGGTTGGGACGGCCCGGCGCAGCCGAATGATCATCGCACAGATCACCGACTTCCACGTGCGCCCGCGCGGCGTGCTTGCGTACGGTGGCATCGACACGAACGCGATGTTGCAAAGCGCGGTCGACGCGATCGCGGCGCTCGATCCGGCGCCCGATTGCGTCATCGCAACGGGCGATCTCGCCGACTGCGGTCTCCCCGACGAATACGCGCTGATCGGCGAGATGCTCGGCGAGTTGCCGATGCCATCGTCGTCATTCCCGGCAATCACGATCGGCGCGAGGTGATGCGTGAATCGCTCGCCGGTCGGCATCGCTATCTTCGGCAGAACGACTGTTTTCTCGATTACGTCATCGATCATTTTCCGGTGCGCCTCGTCGCACTCGACACCGTCGTCGCCGGCGCGCACGGCGGCGAGGTGTGCGCGACGCGCGAAGCGTGGCTTGCGCGCACGCTCGACGAAGGCGCCGGCAAGCCGACGCTTCTGCTCATGCACCATCCGCCGTTTCGCACCGGCGTATCGGCGATGGACCCGATGATGTGCCGCACGGCGCCGTCGTTCGCGAGGCTGATCGCGCATCATCCGGAAATCGAGCGAATCGCGACCGGCCACTTTCATCGCCCGATCGTCGTGCGTTGGGCGGGGACGGTGGGCTTCGTCGCGCCGAGCACGGCCCACCAGGTCGCGCTCGACCTGCGCGACGGCGAGCCGACGCGCTTCGTGTACGAGCCGCCCGGCTTCGCACTGCACGTGTTCGAGCCGGAGCTCGGCATGGTGAGTCACGTCGTGCCGATCGGCGATTTCGGTCCGATGCACGACTTCGTGCTTGCGCCCGAGTATCCGGGGCAGGCGTGACCCGCGCGCAGTCTTCGGTGCGCTATCGCGAAATCCTCGCCGGCGCCGAAGCGATCGCGGCGCGCGCGGCCGATGCGCTCATGCGCATGCGAGACGGCGCGCTCGACGTCAGCCGCAAGGAATTGCGCGACGTCGTGACCGAGGCGGACCTCGCTTCCGAGCGCATCGTCCTCGACGGCATTCGTGCGTTGACGCCCGACGCCTCGATCCTTTCCGAGGAAGCCGGCGCGAGCGGTCACCGTGGCAACGCGCATTGGATCGTCGATCCGCTCGACGGGACGGTCAATTACGCCGCCGGACTTCCGTGGTTCTCGGTGACGCTCGCGTACCAGGAAGGCGGTGTCACCCGCGCCGGCGTCGTCCATGCGCCGGCGGCAGCGACGATCGCACGCTACGCCGAGGGCGGCATCGCAACCGTGAACGGGCGCCCGGCGCACGTTTCATCGCGCGCCTCGCTTGCGGATGCGGTCGTCTCGATCGTACTGACGTCGCACTTTTCACGCGACGACGTCGCGCGCACGGCGCGGGCGATCGAACGCGTCGGCAACAGCGTGCGCGGCGTGCGCATCATCGTCTCCGGCGGTTTCGAGATGACGCTCGTCGCCGCCGGCGCGCTCGACGCGTTCGTCTCGCTCAAGGCCGATGCGGTGTCGCACGCGGCCGCGATGGCGCTGGTACGCGCGGCGGGCGGGCGCGTCACTCGGCTCGATGGTCGCGACGCGCACGACGACGATCTCGAACGGGCGGCATCGAACGGCCCGATCCACGACGAGCTGCTCGCGTGCCTCGAAGGCGTTTGACGCGCGCGGACGCGGCGCTCGGAGCCAGCGTCGCGCGTGCGTCGGTCACGCGCTTCGTCGAGGTCGATTGCGGCGCGCTCGCGCGCCTGTCGTCGATCTTGCGCGAGCTGTCGCATGCTGGCGCGTGCAGGATCGTCGCTGACGAGAATACGATGCGCGCGGCCGGCACGCGGGTGCTGGAGCTCTTGTCCGATGTGCGAATCGAATGCGCGCAGCCGATCGTGTTGCGCGAGATGCCGCGGGTCAAGCCGCGCGTCGAGACGGCGCGCGAGATCGCTGCGCACATCGGAACAACCAATGAATTGCCGATCGCGGTCGGTTCGGGTGTCGTCAACGACATCGTGAAATGCGCCGCGCAATTCGCGGATCTGCCGTACGTCAGCGTTCCGACCGCCGCGTCGATGGATGGCTATGCGGCGCCCGGCGCGGCGATGCTCGATGCAGGCTTCAAGCGCAGCCTGTCATGCCGCGCGCCGGTCGCGATCGTCGCCGACCTCGATGTCATCGCTGCCGCCCCGGCGCGGATGACCGCGTGGGGTTACGGCGATCTCGCCGGCAAGGTTGTTGCGGGCGCCGATTGGATCCTCGCCGATGCACTGGGGGAAGATCCCATCGACGACGATGCTTTCGCGCTCGTCCAGGATCACGTGGAGGATTGGCTCGCGCCATCCCAGCGAAGCGACG
>Ga0209579_10003745_pt1 | contig 10901 bp, 8 predicted proteins | sample Coa_R1_2_FD_187152 | JGI IMG/M metagenome (GOLD analysis project Ga0209579, IMG submission 187152) | Surface soil microbial communities from Centralia Pennsylvania, which are recovering from an underground coalmine fire - Coalmine... | ecosystem: Environmental > Terrestrial > Soil > Unclassified... | reverse complement strand
AGGCGGGAGACCTTTTGATTTGCATGGCGAACTGGCAATCCAGCAGCGCCACTGCTTCCATGAGCGATCCGAACAATGGCACATGGAAACCCGTCGGGTCCGCAAAGGCGGGAATCGCAACGAACGCAGCTTTTAGCGGCCAATTATTCTATGTTCCTTCGGCCGTCAGTGCTTCGACCACAATAACCTTGACAGTCAGCAGTGCCGTAGCGTTCCGGGCGTTTGAATGCGCGGAATATTCTTACAGCGGCACGCTCGCTTTCGACGGGACACCTCAGTACAGCACGACTCCGGCGTCAAAAGGGGTGGCGACGATCAGCGGGATAACGACGTCGAATACCAATGATCTGGTGTTCGCTGCGTGTTTAGGAGTAACGACAAATTGCACAACGGGGAGCGGCTACACGGGGCTCGATGATAAGAACACCTTCAATGTGACCAGCGGAAGTTTTGGAAACAGCTTCGTAGGGTTGAACGGGCAGACGATGGAATACAAGATCGCGTCAGCAGCTGGAGCGCAAAGTGCGACGTTTGGAACGGGAACTGCCAGCGACGACGTGACTCTTGGACTGGTAGCATTCTGAGTTCTACATAATCAAAAACAACTTCCGAATCGCCGACAAGTCGGTAGGAGCTCATCTCATCTTTGCGCTTCCCAGGGTCCCGCTTGCGCAGGTATTGTAGGGAGCGTTGCACTCCTCTTGAATGGAGGATGGATGCGTTTTCAAAGGCGCGAACTGCTTCGAACCCTGTCATTTGCTTTTGGGTCGAGCTTTATCTGGAGTGGGAACCGACTTGGCATCTCCGCGCCGATAGCTACACGGCCAGAGGCCTCCCCTCTCCCTGCGGGGACTGCTGTTCGTGATGGGATTGCTGGAGGAACGGAAATGGAAAAAGTGACCGGGATCGGTGGATTCTTCTTTCGAGCCAAAGATCCGAAAGCGCTGGCGCTTTGGTACCAGCAACACCTGGGAATTTTGACGGTACCAACGAAGGAGGGAGAAACCTCGTGGCAGCAGGAGGCAGGATCAACCGCTTTCACTCCCTTCAAGGAGACGAGCGACTATTTCGGCGATCTGCAGAAGGTTTGGATGCTGAACTTTAGAGTGCGAGATCTTGAGAAGATGGCGGCCCAGCTACAAGCTGCGGGAATCGCGGTGAAAGTTGACCCGGAGTCTTATTCCTACGGCAGGTTCGCGCGGTTGCACGACCCTGAGGGAAATCCGATCGAATTGTGGCAGCCTGCGGTTCCGGACACTAAGAGCTAGACCCGCAAAGTAGTTCAGTGCTGTTTCTACATTTCCTCAGTTGCATCGGCAGCGTGTTGGTGCTGCAATGAAAAGCGTGAGCGGGCTTGCCATTCTTGGCATACCTCTGCACTTCAAGTCGCCGTGATGCCGATGGCGATTCTGGAAAGCGCTTGCAATTGGGCGATGACTCGGCTGCTGGACTTTTGGCGTCGCAGTAACCATTCGAACGCCGACTGCGTCTCAACCCGCTGTAAGTGACTGCGGAACTGAATTGCCACTCGTCAACCTGACCCACCCAATATTCCAAGTGTTTTGGAGCCGATACAATGAGGAGGATTTCTGATGGCACAAAATATTTCAGCACAGAGGCAAAAGAGCGGGATACCGGTCACATCCATTCGCAGGGTTGAAGCCGACGGCGTTCAGGTTTTCTATAGAGAAGCGGGAGATCCACAAGCGCCGGTGGTTCTTCTGCTGCATGGATTTCCGACTTCGTCGTTCATGTTTCGCGAGTTGATTCCGCGGCTGGCGGATCGCTACCGGGTGATCGCGCCGGACTTGCCTGGCTTTGGATTTACGGAAGTGCCGGAGAAGCGGAAGTATGCGTACACCTTCGACGGTTTTGCGGCGACGGTGGATGCTTTCACGAGGGTGCTGCAACTCAATCGTTATGCAATCTACGTGTTCGATTATGGCGCGCCCACAGGGTTCCGCTTGGCGATGGCTCATCCGGAGCGGATTACGGCGATTGTTTCGCAGAACGGTAATGCTTACGAGGAAGGGCTCGGAGATGCGTGGGGACCGATCCGGAAATATTGGGCCGTTCCGAACGCCGAAAACCGCGAAGTGATCGCGAAGAATGTGCTGACCCTTGAGGGCACGCGATGGCAGTACACGCACGGAGTGGCGAACCCGGACAGCGTTGCGCCGGAATCTTACACGCTGGATATGGCGCTCATGGAACGGCCCGGAAACAAAGAAATTCAGCTGGATTTGTTTTTGAATTACGCAACCAACGTGGCGCTCTATCCGGCATTTCAGGAATATTTTCGCAAGTCGAAGCCTCCGCTGCTTGCCATTTGGGGCAAGAACGATCCTTTCTTCATTCCGGCGGGAGCGGAAGCATTTCGAAGGGACATTCCCAACGCGCAGGTGAAGATGCTCGACACAGGGCACTTTGCGTTGGAGACGCACGTGGTGGAGATTGCGGCGGCGATGAGAGAGTTTTTTGAAGCCAACGGAATATAGCCTTGGACCGAAAGGTGGGATTTCAAGATGAGCGCTGAAAACGGAACAATAATTTTGGTGCATGGGGCGTGGGCTGACGGTTCGTGTTGGCAGAATGTCGTGCTGCCGCTGCACGGGCTGGGGCTTGATGTGATGTGCGCTCCGATTCCTCTGACGTCGCTTAGCGACGACATCGCTGCTCTCTCAAGGGCAATCGAGAGAAGCAGCGGCCCCGTGGTGCTCGTTGGGCATGCGTACGCGGGAGCTGTGATCGCCGGACCTACCGACGAACGGATCAAGGCTCTCGTCTACATCGCGGCGCTTGCTCCCGGCGATGGTGAAACGGTAGCGCAAGTGTTTTATCGCGAGAAGCCGCATCCGAAGGCGCCTCATTTGGAACCTGACCGGCACGGCTTCATTTGGATGCCGGAAGAGGGCTTTCGTAATGCGGTGCTTCACAAAGCTTCCGCCGAGCAGAAAATTATCTCTGCAGCTGTGCAGCGGCCGATTGCGGTGAAGTGCATTCAAGAAGTGACTCCTACACCGACATGGAAAACGAAGCCAACCTGGTACTTACTGGCGGAAGAAGATCGGATGATCAGTCCTACGACGCAGCGTTTCATGGCTGAACGGATGGGCGCGAAAATCCATTCCCATCCCGTGGACCATACTCCGATGTACACGGCGCCGAATCTTGTGGTGGATATTATCTCGGAGGCAGTGCGGGAGAAGATTTCAAGCGGGAAGGCGCGGAGCGTGACGGGCGAGTAGCGGTGGAAATTTTGCGGGCCATTGAAGGGAGCCAACGATGCCGAAGTCTGTAGCCATTGTTACCGGGGCTAGCCAAGGAATCGGAAAAGCTACCGCGCTTCGATTGGCGAAGGATTTTTCATCTCTCACACTGGTCGCACGGGACGAAGAGCACCTACAAGAGACAGCTCAGCAGGCGAAGTCCGTGGGAGCTGAGAGCCTCGTGCTCGCACTCGATCTGCGTGAACCGGCGGCGGATGAAAAAATCGTGAAAGAGACACTCGCGCGCTTCGGACGGATCGACGCCCTGGTGAATATCGCCGGTGCGGTGCCCCAAATCGATCTCTTCGAAATGACCGATGCGCAGTGGGACGACGGCATGGCGCTAAAGTTTCACGGGACTCGCCGACTAACGATACGAGCCTGGGATGCGTTGAAGGCTTCCAAAGGTTCTGTCGTGCTGCTTTCGGGGCTTGCCGCTTATGACCCCAAGCCGGGATTTGCTGCGGTGGCTGCAACGAATGCCGCGATTATCGCTCTCGCGAAAGCGTTCGCAGAGCAAGGAATCAAGGACGGCGTTCAGGTGAACAGCGTTTCGCCGGGAGCCGTGATGACAGGCCGGCGGCAATCCTTTTTTCAAAAATGGGCGCCGGCGCACCACATGACCGTGGAGGAGGCGATTAAAAAATATCCAGAAGAATCCGGCATCGCGCGCTTTGGCCAGCCGGAAGAGATAGCGGATCTTCTGGCCTTCCTGGTGTCGGCCCAAGCGAAATGGTTGACCGGAGCTTCGCTACGAATGGATGGCGGTGAATTCAAAGGGATCTGACAGAACGGTTTCATGCCGTGGGGTGACTTGAGTTATATTGCGCAGCGAGCTGTGCTGCGCCTTTACAGGAGGAGTTGTCCCATGCTCAATCACATTGGCGGATTCGGTTGTGTTGCTCTGCTTGCTGTTACGAGCGCCGTTCTTTCGTGCGCCGTTGGGGCGCAAGAGGTGCCGGAAAAACTTCGGCCGCCGGCCAACGAACAACTTCTTTTTCGGCTGCATGCCAAGGGTGACCAGGTCTACAGCTGCAAGGGTGAAGCTGGGCAATTGGCGTGGACGCTGAAGGCTCCGGACGCGCGACTCTTCGACCAGGATGGCAAACCTTTCGGCAAGCATTTCGCTGGACCGTCGTGGGAAGCAAACGACGGCAGCCGTGTGACGGGGAAGGCTGTTGCCAATGCTCCTTCGCCTGACGCCGATTCCATTCCGTGGCTTCTGGTCAACATTGTGAGCCACGAGGGAAATGGGGTGCTGTCACGCGCCACAACGATCCAGCGCATCAACACCAAAGGCGGCAAAGCGCCTGCGTCCGGCTGCGACAGTTCGCACTCGGGCGAGGAGGCGCGTGTGCCTTATTCCGCAGATTATCTTTTTTATGCCCCGAAGTGATCAGCGTAGCCGAATTAGTTGAGTTTTAGCAGACCGCTTCTCACAGGGGCGCAGCCTAGCGCTGAACTTTCGTTTCACACCTGCATGAAGACGCGTATTCCTACGTTTCTACCTTGAAGCTGGCTTAGTGACGCTTTAGCCGCGGATAGCTTCGGCAAGCGTCACCCATTCCAAATGGTCTGTGCGGACTGGAGAGATCTGCGTCTGAAGGTTAGATGACGGCTTTAGGACTTATCCGATTGGTTTGAGATATAATTCGCAAAAGTATTCAACCGGTTAAGAGGGGACATGCGTGACATGGTGATGCACCTCTTGCGGAATGTAATTGTGGTTTGCGCTGTCGGCGCAGCTGCCGGTGCGCTGTCCAGGCCCGCAGAAGCCCTCCAAGTCGTCTTGGGCCCGCCCGTTGCCATCGATAAATCAAGTGGTACGGGGCAGTACACCTTGACCGGGACCGTGGTGGACGCTTTGACGGGCGCACCAATCCGGCGAGCGTTGGTGCAGTTGAGCGGAATGGCAAACCAGCTCGTGCTCACAGATGAGGGCGGCAAATTCCGATTCGAGAACCTGGCGCAAGGCGAGTGTGAAATTAACGCACGTAAGCCGGGATACATAGATTCCACCGGCAGACGTCCTACTATGGTCACGATCGGTGGGGACACGTCGCCGCTGGTGCTGAAGCTCGATCCGGAGAGTACGATTACGGTGATCGTGACGGGCGAGGACGGAGAGGGGGTGGAGGGTCTGCCCGTGCGCGTGTTGGGCTCGCAGGTTCAGGAGGGACGCCGCTACTGGAGTCCGAACGGAGCAGGGCAGACGGATGAGCAAGGCGAGTTCCGGGCCGGTAATCTGCATCCGGGAAAATACTATGTGTCAGTGGGACCGAGTTTTCGACCTGTGGGACACGTTGGGGACGGGGCTCAAGGGAGCGATGTGGGCTATCCGCGGGTGTTCTATCCGAACGCTACCGACTTGGAAGGGGCTGCGCAGGTGGAGGTGAATTCGGGAAGGCGGGCGCGACTGGAATTCACCCTGAATACAGTGCCGCTCTACCGAATTTCGGGCGCTGTGGTGGGTGGAACGCTTGGACAGCCGTGCCGTCCGCAGTTGAAAGACAGCTCTGGCGAGGATATGGCGATCGGTATGAGAGTGGACCCGACGACAGGAGGGTTCCGAAGCGGGGAGGTGCCCGCGGGACTCTACACACTCTTGGCGAATTGCTTCGGCGACGGGGAAATTTCTTCTGCCGGGAGGATGCCGCTCCACGTGAGCTCGAATATTACGAACCTGACCGTGTCCGTCGCACCGATGGCCTCGATTCGCGTCGACTTCCGAACGAATGAAAATGGCGCGGGTGCCAGTGAAAATAATCCGACTGGCGCGGTGTTTTTGATGGAGAAGCAACCGAGTGCACGCCCCCGCACCGCGTGGTCCCAATGGGAGGTGGACGGAGATCAAAGGCGCGCGGCGATCAAGAGCGTGGAGCCGGGAATTTATTCGGTGGGCATACGGCCGAATTTCGGGTGGTATGTGGAATCCGCTCTGTACGGGTCCGTTGATCTGCTAACCGACGAGTTGATAGTGCCGGAGGGCGGACCGATGGAAGCAATTGAGATCATGCTAAGGAACGACGGCGCGAAAGTGAGTGGGAATGTCCGAGGGAAAGGATCCGTACCCGCGAGTGGAATGGTGCTGCTAGTGTCCGGTCGTACGCCGCGATTGGTAAGAGTGACGCAAATTGTGAACGGGACTTTTTACATTGGCGACCTCGCGCCGGGCTCATACCGCGCGATCGCAATCGATCAAGCAGACGATCTTGAATACGCGAACCCGGAAGTGCTGCGAAATTACCTGACGAAGGCGCAAGACGTAACCCTCAGTGCGAGGCAAGAGAGTCATTTGGATCTAGAACTCGTGCAGAGAGAGAAATAAAATGATGCTCGAAACGGTTGCGTGGGTAGCCCTGTTGTTGGCGGGAAGCGGCGCGCAGGATGCATCTCGCGCGGGACCGCCGGCATCGCCGCGGACACAAGCAGCGCAGCAGCAAAGACAGGCTGACGCGCCAGCCACAGGCACTTTCCGAATCACAGGCCGCGTAGTCAACTCGATGACAAACACGCCCGTGGCTGGAGCATATGTGGTGATAAATGCGGCGTCGGCGATGAGCTTCAGTCGCACAGTGCAAGCTGGCACAGACGGGAGCTTTGTGTTTACCCAGATTCCAGCGGGCCGCTACGCCCTAATCGCCCGGCGGAAGGGTTATGTTGAGCAGATGTATTTGCAGCACGAGCAATTCACGACCGCGATCCTTGTAGGTCCAAACCTAAATTCCGAAAATTTGGTATTTCCGCTGGCGCCGGAGGGTGTGATTTCCGGCGAAGTGACGGATGAGGCCGGCGAGCCGGTCCCGTCCGCAAGAATATTTTTATTTCGTGAGGATACTACGAGCGGCGGGCGGGTGAAGCATTTGAATGGGCACCAAAATACGAACGAAGAGGGGCGGTACCGATTCGTGTCATTACCGATCGGCGACTACTATCTGGCGGTCTCGGCGGAGCCATGGTACGCGGACTACGCGCGAAATTTTTCCTTCCGCGACTCCTCAACTGCGCAAAAGCCTGGGCAAAGCAATTCCAGCCTCGATTTGGTCTATCCGATTACGTACTATCCAAATGCGATTGATGCGAGTGGCGCGGTGCCTATCCGCGTGGAGACGGGCGGTAGCGCACAGGCTGACATGAGGCTTGTACCCGTACCCGCGTTGCACCTGCGTCTCGAAATGGAGGAAAGGGATTCGAAAATGTTTGGGCAGATCCTCGTTAGCCAAACAATTCTCGGAACTTATCAGGATCGGGTAAGGGCTTCGACTCAGGAGTCGAGTGCGGAAGACGGTGATTCCGAACAACAGTCCGGAACTGCCATCGTGGAAATCGACGGCTTGCGCCCCGGCCCCTCAGTCCTCCAAGTGATGATCTTCAACCCGCGAACGGCCCGGCAGTCCATGAGATTCAGTAAGTCGGTGCCCGTGAATCCCTCGGACGGGCAGACGCTTGATGTGAGGGGAATTGCGCCCGCGGGAGTGGTCAGTGGAATCGTACAGTTGGAGGGAGACGCATCTCCGCCAGCGGGCGTGCGCGTGATTCTGAGAAACGCTTCGACGGGAACCGGTTTCCGGCAGGACGTAGACTCGGCCGGAAATTTCAGTTTTTCTTCCGACCAGATCGAGCCGGGAGTTTACGAAGTTCTTGCTGCGGCGCCGGGCGGATTGGAGCTTCGGAGCATAAGCGCGAGCGGAACGAAGGTGACTGGGCGCAAGATCGAGATTAGTAACGAAAGCGACCTGCGATTGACTTTGACTTTAGCACGCGGCGTAAATGCTCGCGTGAAAGGAATCGTGGAGCAGGGAGGAAAGCCGGCGCCGGGAATGATGGTGGTGCTTGTTCCGGAGGATCTTCGGGATCTTAGCGAGTATCGGCGGGACCAGAGCGATAGCGACGGATCGTTCTCGTTGAACCAGGTGTCGCCGGGAAAGTACACGGTGGTCGCGGTTAAGGACTGGAGCCTCGAGTGGGGAAAGCCGGACGTGATTCAAGGCTATCTGGCGGGTGGAACGCCCGTCGAGGTGGGAGGCGGCGAAGAACGGGACATTAGGGTGACGGCGAAGTAGGCGCGCTTGGCGGGGCACGCATGCGCTACTCAAAGGCGACTGAGAGGAGACGAGATTATGTGGGCGACAGGCATTGGTGCTGTGCGGCGCGTTGTTTCGTAGGCACAAGGCCTTCGGTTCTCAGGGTAAACAGGAAGGCCGGTGCTGCCGAAAGGCGACGAACGGTGAGGACTACTCTCGGCTGGCTTTGATGAATGTGACTACGAGACGCGTGAATTCTTCCGGTTTCTCGAGGTACATGAGGTGGCCGGAGTCTTCGACGATGATGCGGCGCGAATTGAGAATTCCGGCTTCGATTACGCCGGCGTGAGCGTGCACGTCGGGGATATCGATGTCGCCAACGAGAATCAGAGTGGGGACACGGATTTCGCCAAGACGCGGGAGCGAATCGGGGGTGGGGCGCAGGAAGTCGGGATGATTTAAGTCTTGCGGGGCGGCCGATAAGATTTCGTGTAGTTTCTTTTTCGCTTCGGGGTGGTCGGCGGCGAGGAGGTATTTGTCATTGGCCCAATTGGAAATCATGGCCGCGGTGTCATTCTTTTCCAGGGGCGAGTTATTAGCATTGCCGCGATTGAGGAAATGATCGGAGAAGCCGTAGCCACTGACGACCGCGCCGACTAGCACCATTCCTTCAACGAGTTTTGGATGCGCGAGAGTGAAATCGATTGTGAGTCCGCCGCCGTGAGAGCTGCCCACCAGGAATGCGCGATTGATTTTCAAATGGCGGAGTAAGGTGAAGAGGTCGTCCGTTTCGTAATACCAGGTGGTGGCGGCGGGCGAACGACCATAGCCGCGACGGTCATAGCGCACCGTGTGGAATTCCTTGCAGAATGCGGGCCAGACGGCGTCCCATACGGCGGAGTGCGCGATTCCATCGTGAATCAGGACGACGGCGTCAGGACCGGTGCCGCATTCCTCGTAATAGATCTTGCCTTTTTCCACCTCGATGAAATGGCCGTTAGCGGATTCATCAGTGGCGGCGAGTATGACTGCGGGATACGTGAATATCACGAGCGCGAGACTGAGCGCGAATAGCCAATGGAGCAGACATCGCTTCATGCGACCTCCAAAGCGAAAGGAAGTTGTAAGACTCTCGCATTAGACTGCTTCATCGCGCAACAGTGAGCGGTGTCGCGGCAGGCCGAGGCCGTTGACTTGCGAATGCGCGCCGCCCTAAGATGCTCGCGCATGCCCGAGCCCTCGTCCCTGACTGGCCGCACGATATCTCACTATCGCATCGCCGAGAAGCTGGGTGGCGGTGGAATGGGCGTGGTCTATAAGGCGGAGGACACCCGCCTACACCGCACGGTCGCGCTGAAATTCCTGCCGGACAATACCTCGAACGACGCAGCAGCCCTTGAACGATTCCGCCGCGAGGCAGAAGCTGCGTCGGCGCTGAACCATCCGAATATTTGCACGATCTACGACATCGGCGAGGAAGACGGGCGAGCGTTTATCGCTATGGAGTTCATCGACGGGCAGACTTTAAAGCATCGAATCGATGGCAGACCGCTGCGGATAATCGAGGTGCTCGAAATTGCGATCCAGATCGCGGACGCGCTCGATGCTGCGCATTCGAAAGGAATCGTTCATCGCGACATAAAACCGGCGAATCTTTTCGTTACGAAGAACGGCCAGGCGAAGGTTCTCGACTTTGGCCTGGCGAAGCTGACGGCAGACCGGCACCGCGTAGCAGATGCTGTTGGCGTTTCATCGATGCCTACCGCCGTCGGCGAGTCGCTGCTGACGAGCCCGGGGAGTTCGCTTGGGACGGTGGCTTATATGTCGCCGGAGCAGGCGTTGGGGGAAGACCTGGACGGGCGCACCGATCTTTTTTCGCTGGGCATCGTGATCTACGAAATGGCGACCGGGAAGCAGGCGTTTCCTGGAGCCACGTCTGCGGCAGTGTTCGATGCGATTTTGAATCGGGCGCCGGTTCCGCCGGAAACGGTAAATCCGAAAGTGCCGGCGAAACTGGATCAGATTTTGAGTAAGGCGCTCGAGAAAGACAGACGGCTCAGGTATCAGACTGCGTCGGATTTGCGGGTCGATTTGCAGCGGCTGAAGCGAGAGACCGAGGCGCAGGCTGCGACGGGAAGCGGGCGACAAGCACCTGCGGCGACTAGCGCGGCGACGATCGCGGAGTCTTTGGACTCGACCGAAACAGCAACCGCAGCGACACCCGTCATCGGGCCGCACATTTCTGCTGCAAAGAAGTATGTAGTGATTGTTGCGTGCATCGCAATGCTTGCCGCTCTAATGGCGGGAGCATACTGGCTAGGCAAGCGCAACGGGCTCGCGGCATCGATCTCACCGCCGACCTATCAGCAGCTCACTTTCCGCGGCGGAACAATCCGACAGGCGCGCTTTGCTCCGGATGGAAAGACGATCATGTACAGCGCGGCATGGGAAGGCAACCCCGTCGAGCTGTTTACGACTCGACCGGAGAGTCCCGAGTCGCGCCCATTTGGACTTAACGGTGCCGAGGTACTGTCCTTCTCCGTAAATGGCGAGATGGCTGTGCTGTTGAAAAGCCAGAACGTGGCGCCGTATATCAATGAGGGGACAT
>Ga0209579_10003743_pt1 | contig 10902 bp, 12 predicted proteins | sample Coa_R1_2_FD_187152 | JGI IMG/M metagenome (GOLD analysis project Ga0209579, IMG submission 187152) | Surface soil microbial communities from Centralia Pennsylvania, which are recovering from an underground coalmine fire - Coalmine... | ecosystem: Environmental > Terrestrial > Soil >... | reverse complement strand
CGGCGGCGCGCGGACTGACCGCGGTCCACGCGCTCGACGGCCTGCGCCTCTGGGCCGAGCTCGACGCCGCCGGCGCGCTCAAGTTGCGTGTGTGGCAGCTGCTCTCGCCGTCCGACCTCGCCGCCGCCCGCTCGATCGGCCTCCGACCGGGGTTCGGCAGCGCGTTCCTGCGGCTCGGGGACGCCACGGCCGAGGCGGACGGCGTGTACGGCTCCGGCCGGCTGCTCGGCGACGCCGATCCACTCGCGGAGCTCCGCCGTGCCGTCGATCCCGCCGAGGCGCTCGCGGCGATGACCGTCCGCCCGGCGGCCGTCACGGGCGACGCGCACCGCCGCGGCCGCCTTCTGCCCGGGTTCGCCGCCGACCTCGTCGTCCTCGATCGCGACCCGCTCGCCGACCCGGCCGCGGAGGTGGTCGCGACGATGGTCGCCGGCTGCTGGGTGCACTCCCCACCGCCGTGGTGAGCTCCGGCCGCGATTTTGCGTGCGGCTGATGTGAGCCGCACGGACTCCTGACCGGTCTCGGGCATCAAGGGACGACTACGGGAAGGAGAGTGAGTGGAAATGACACACCGCCTCATGCCGGTCCTCGCAACCGTCGTCGCCTGCTTCGCCGCAGCCGCAACCGGCGCCGCCGCGAGTCACAGCCCGAGAGGCCAGCTCTACAGCTTCAGCGGCGAGCTCCTCGCAGCGCCGGGGCCGAACGCGACGAGCCTGTCGCTCCAGGTCGAGACCGGCAACAAGCCGGCGCTTCGCCTGCTGCTCGGGGCGAGCGACGACCAGGTGCTGGCGCTCGACGCGAGTACCGAGGTTCTCATCTGGTCGCACGGCATTCCGCACGTCGGCTCGACGGCCGACCTCGCGCAGGGCGACTGGGTGACCGTCAACGTGCGGGCGCCGGGCGGCTCGACGCTGCAGCAGGTCGAGCAGCAGCCGGCCGGAACAGTCGCCGACCACGCCCAGCCGAACGGCGGCGGGCCGGTCTGGCTCTTCATCGGGACGGTCGCCGGACCTCAGTCGGGAGACAAGATCGCGCTGCAGGTCGGAAGCGGCGACTGGAAGGCCCTGCAGGCCATGCTCGGGCAGCCGCTTAACCAGACGTTCACGTACGACGACGGCACGATCTTCCTGCTCTGGGAAGGTCGCGTGCCGACGGTGATCGACCCGTCACAGCTGAAGGCGGGCGACCGGATCACGGTCCGCATCCGCGCGCCGCGGAACGCGACGTTGGCACAGGTCGAGTCGACGCCGGCCGCCCATGTCGGCGACCGCGAGCCGCCGCCGCCGGCGGAGGACTAGCGCAGGCTCAGATCGCGGCGAGCCCGTGGAACGTCTCGCGGGCCGCCGCGATCCCGAGCGGCACGTACTCGGCGCGCAGCCGCTCGTTCGGCGAGTGCAGCTGCGAGTCGGGGAGGCCGAAGCCCGTGATGATCGCCGGGATGCCTCTCGCCGCGAATGCAGCGACGATCGGAATCGTGCCGCCGGAGCGAACGAGCAGCGGCCGCCGCCCGACGGCGCGCTCGAACGCATCGAGCGCGAGGCGGACCGCAGGCGAGTCCGGCGGCACGAGCCCGGGCGGCGACGCCGCCCAGCGCTCGAGCGTCAGCTCGGCGCCGGCAGGAGCGGCGTCGCGGAGGAGACGCTCGAGCGCGGCGGCCATCACGTCCACGTCCTGCCCGGGCGCGAGCCGAAGTGACACGTTCGCGGCCGCCTCGACCGGGATCACCGTCTTCTGGAGGCGCGGCGAGCCGGTCTCGATCCCGTGCACCTCGAACGACGGCTCCGCCGTCGTGCGCAGATAGAACTCCTCGGCCGCGCGCGCGTCCATCGGCTGCGCGCCCTGCTCCGCGAGCTCCTCGGCTCCGCTCGGCAGCTCGGCCCAGCTCGCGCGCTCCTCGTCGCTCGGCGAGGCGATACCGACGCGCAGCGGCTCGGGCAGCCGCCCGTCGCGCGCGAGCGCCGCCGACAACGTCAGGAGCAGCGCGTGCGCCGCGTTCAGCGCCGCGCCGCCGTAGAGGCCCGAGTGGAGGTCGCGCTCGCCGGTACGCACGGCGACGTGGTAGTAAGAGTTGCCGCGAGTGGCAACGGCGAATGCCGGCACCCCGGGCTTGATCATCGACGAGTCGAAGATGATCGCCGCGTCGCCGCCGCGCTCGTCGGCGGCCAGGTGGTCGAGCAGCGAATGCCCGGCGGTCTCCTCCTCGCCGTCGCACCAGAACCGCACGTTCACGCGCAGCTCTCGTTTGCCGGCGAGCTCGCGCGCAGCGGCGAGCAGCATGTAGAGCTGCCCCTTGTCGTCGACAGTGCCGCGCCCGTAGAGGTAGCCGTCGCGGAGCATCGGCTCGAACGGGGGGCTCGCCCAGAGCTCGAGCGGGTCCGGCGGCTGGACGTCGAAGTGGCCGTAGCAGATCACGGTCGGCGCACGGTCGGCGCCGTTCGATGCGCGCACCTCGCCGATCGCGAGCGGCTGGCCGTGCCAGTCCACGAGCTCGGCCTCGCCGCCCGCGTCGCGGAGGAAGTCGCGCACCCACTCCCCGGCGCGCACGACGTCGCCGGCGTGCCCGGGATCGGCCGAGATCGACGGGATGCGAAGGAACGTCGCGAGCTCGTCGAACCAGGCGTCGGAGTCGGCCATCGGCCGCCGACTCTACTCAACTGAAAGGGGTCAGACTTCAGTCTGACGACGTGAGCTTGTTGCTACGCGACGTCGCGAAGCTTCTGCGCCTCGGCGAGCGTGCGCAGCTTCTTGAGCGACTGATTCTCGATCTGGCGGATCCGCTCGCGCGTCACGTTGAAGGCGCGGCCGACCTCGTCGAGCGTGCACGGCGACTGGCCGTTGAGCCCATAGCGGAGCTCGAGGACCCGCCGCTCGCGCTCCGCGAGCATGGCGAGCGCGCGCGTGAGCGCCTCGTTGCGGAGGATGACGTCGGCGGCCTCGTCGGGCAACGGCTCCGAGTCGTCCTCGAGGAAGTGGCCGAACTCGGACTCGTCGTCGTCGCCGACCGGCTTCTCGAGCGAGACCGGAACCTGCGCCGTCCGCCGCACCTGCTCGACCTCCTCCACCGTCAACTCGAGCTCGCGCGCGATCTCGAACGACGTCGGCTCACGCCCGTGCTCCGCGCGGAGCTTGCGCTCCGTCCGGAGGATCTTGTTCAGCTTCTCGACCACGTGCACCGGCATCCGAATCGTGCGCGCCTTGTCGGCAAGCGCGCGCGCGACCGCCTGCCGAATCCACCACGTCGCATACGTCGAAAACTTGAACCCCTTGCGATAGTCAAACTTCTCCGCAGCCCGCACGAGCCCGATCGTCCCCTCCTGAATCAGATCGAGGAACGGCAACCCCTGGTTGCGATAGCGCTTCGCGATCGAGACGACCAAACGCAAGTTCGCCTCCACCATCTGCCGCTTCGCAGCCATATCACCACGCTCGATCCGCTTCGCGAGCTCCACCTCCTGGGCCGCGGTCAAAAGGTCGACCCTACCGATGTCCTTCAGGAACAGCTGCAGCGAGTCGGTCGAGATCTCGAGCTGGATCGGCTCGTCGTCCTCGACCGGCTCGTCGAGTGCCGTCAGGTCCTGCGGCGGCTCCTCGTCGGGCTCGGGCTCGGACGCGACGAAGCCTTCGTCCTCCAAGAACGGGAGGTCGTCCTCGGCGTTCAGGTGCCCAGCCATCCCATCCCATGCCCTCCAAGCCCCGTGCGGATGCGCAACTCTTGCAGCCGCCCCGGACGGACGCATAGGCCGGGCGGCTCATCTTTCCGGCGTACGAGTCCTAACTTGCTGCAAACGGCTGAGGAACTCGGCGGCGTTGCGTCCGAGCGCGGAGCCGGGAGCGAGCGCGACGGCGCGCTTGAACTCGGTCACTGCGGCGTCCCCCTGCCCGGTCCAGGCGAGCAGCAGACCGAGGTAGTAGCGGACGGTCTGGCTGTGCGGGAAGCGGGTCGTGAGCGGGCCGAGGTGTGAGAAGGCCGGCGTCAGGTCGCTTTTGTCGAAAAGGCCGACCGCAACCGCGACCTCGGCCTCGTCGCTCCGCGGCTGGCGTCGCGCCGCCTCGGCGTAGACCCGCTCGGCCGAGTGTTGGTGACCCTCCGCCTGGAGGACGGCGCCGCGGCGGAGGAGCGCATTCGGGCCGCTGTAGGCGAAGAGCGGGTAGCCCGGGAAGTATTGCGGGTGGAGGAGGCTGTCGGCCTGGGCCTCGACCGACGTGTCGCGCCCGAGCCTCTTCGCCTCCTGCAGCGCGGTGACCGCGTCCGAGTCGTAGCCGCCGTAGACGAGCGCGAGCCCGAGGCTGAGCTGGACGTCCGCGTCGCGCGGCCGGGCCGCCGCGAGCCCCTCCAGCGTCGTGATCGTGCCGTGCGGCCAGGCGGCGAAGGCCGCCCGGATCTCGTTCGCGACCGGGGTCACGAGCGGGCTCGGTACGGGCGGCTTGCCCGCGAGCGGCTTCGGCTGCACCGGCGTCTGCCGGGTGGCCAGGGTAACGCCGACGACGAGCGCGACGGCCAACGCGGCGACACCCGCCACGACCAAGTAGATGCGGCCGCGCGCCCGGATTCGAGCGGACCCTGGCGGCGACCCCACCGCCATCACTATCCTTTGTATAGCCATGCAGACCTACCGGGAGCTTCTCCAGCGCGTCAAGTCCGAGATCCGCGAGCTCGATGCCCGCGAGGCGCAGGCGCTCGACGGCGCCGCGGTCGTCGACATTCGCGAGCAGGACGAGTGGGAGCAGGGCCACATCCCCGGCGCGGTCCACGTTCCGAGGGGCTTCCTCGAGTCCCGCATCGAGACCATCGTGCCCGACCGCGCCACTTCGGTCGTCCTCTACTGCGCATCCGGCGCGCGCTCGGCGTTCGGCGCCAAGTCGTTGCAGGAGCTCGGCTACGAGAACGTCGCCTCGCTCGCGGGCGGCTTCACCGACTGGAAGCGGAACGGCTACGACATCGTCCTCCCCACCACGCTCTCGCCCGAGCGGCGGACGCGCTACTCGCGCCACCTGCTGATCCCGGAGATCGGCGAGGCCGGCCAGCTGAAGCTGCTCGACTCGAAGATCCTCCTGATCGGCGCCGGCGGCCTCGGCTCGCCTGCGGCGCTCTACCTGGCCGCCGCCGGCGTCGGGCACATCGGCATCATCGACGCGGACATCGTCGACGAGACGAACCTGCAGCGGCAGATCGCGCACTCGCTCAACACGCTCGGAACGCCGAAGGTCGACAGCGCGAAGGCGCGCATCGAGGGGCTCAACCCCGACGTGCAGGTGACGACGTACCGCGAGCGGCTCTCGTCGGACAACGTCGACCGCATCCTCGACGACGGCTGGGAGATCGTCGTCGACGGCACCGACAACTTCCCGACGCGCTACCTGCTGAACGACGCCTGCGTCTGGCGCGGCATTCCGCTCGTCTACGGGTCGATCTACCGCTTCGAAGGGCAGGTGACGGTGTTCAAGCCGCATGAGGGCCCGTGCTACCGCTGCCTCTTCCCGGAGCCGCCGCCGGCCGAGCTCGCGCCGTCGTGCTCCGAGGGCGGCGTGCTCGGCGTGCTGCCCGGGATCGTCGGCACGCTGCAGACGAACGAGGCGCTCAAGCTCGCCGCCGAGTTCGGCGACCCGCTCGTCGGGCGGCTGCTCCTGATCGACGCGCTCCACGGCGAGTTCGAGGAGATGCACATCAAGCGGAACCCGAAGTGCCCGGTCTGCGGCGACGAGCCGACGATCACCGAGTACGTGGACTACGTCGAGTTCTGCGCGCGATGAGCATGAGCCGTTTGCGGTTCGGCCTGACGAGCGCCTCGCGGGACACGCGCGCTCGCTCGTCGGAGCAGCGGCAGCCGACCCTGTGAGCGTCGTACGCGTTCCTCCGGTCCTGCGCGACGACGCGGGCGGCGCACGTGAGGTCCACGCGAACGGCGCGACTGTGCGCGAGCTGCTCGACGACCTCGCCGCGCGTATGCCGGCGCTCGGCGATCGGATCTACGACGGCCAGCAGATCCGGCCGTTCGTCAACGTCTACGTCGACGGCGAGGACGTGCGGACGCTCGGCGGGCTCGACGTGCCCGTGCGCGCGGACTCGACCGTCGTGCTGCTGCCGGCGATGGCGGGCGGCTCCGCCGCCGCCTGCTGTGGGGCAATCGTCACCGAATCGGCCCGAAGCCGCGACCGTCTCGGCACGCGTCGGCCGGTATCGTCGACCTCGAGGGAGGCGGGCTGAGTCCCCACCCTGGGTGGGGGCGTGGTCGCTGAGTCGCTGCTCGACCTGATCGGCGACACGCCGCTCGTCGCGCTCGAGCATCTGTCGCCGCCTGGCGTTCGCATCTACGCCAAGCTCGAGGGCGAGAACCCGACCGGCTCGATCAAGGACCGGATCGCGCTCGCGATGGTGGACGCCGCGAACCTCGAGCCCGGCCAGGAGCTGCTCGAGCCGACGAGCGGCAACACGGGCATCTCGCTCGCCCTCGTGGCGAAGTTGCGCGGCTACAGGCTTACGTGCGTCATGCCCGCGAATGCGACGCCGGAGCGCAAGCTTCTGCTCCAGCTCTACGGGGCGACGATCGTCGAATCGCCGGCGGAGGGCGGGTCGAACGGCGCGGTGCGGCTCGCCCAAGAGCTCGCGGGCACCGATCCGCGCTACGTCATGCTCTTCCAGTATGCGAACGAAGCGAACCCGCGCGCGCACTACGGGGGCACCGGCGCCGAAATCGTGCGCGACTTGCCGCGCGTCGACGCGCTCGTCGCCGGTCTCGGCACCGGCGGCACGCTGATGGGGACCGGCGCCCGGCTGCGCGAGGCGTTCCCAGACGTGGTTGTCGCCGCGGCCGAGCCGCAGCCTGGCGACCTCGTCATGGGCCTCCGGTCGCTCGAGGATGGCTACGTGCCGCCGATCCTCGACGTCTCGAAGCTCGACCGGAAGTTGCTCGTGTCGAACGCGGAATCGGTCGCCGGGGTGCGCGCGTTGCTCGAGCGTGAGGGCATCTTCGCCGGCGTCTCGTCCGGCGCCGTCGTCCACGTCGCACGCCGCATCGCCGAGGAGCTGCCGACAGGCTCGAGGGTCGTCTGCGTGCTCGCCGACGGCGGCTGGAAGTACCTCTCGGCACCGTTCTGGACGGCCGAGAACGTCGAGGCGTCGATGGAGGGGTCGTTCTGGTGGTAGTCCCGGCGGCGATTCGCGCCGAGCTCCGCGAGCACGCGCAGGCGGAAGCGCCGAACGAGTGCTGCGGGCTCCTGCTCTTCCGCGACGGCGTCGCCGAGCGCTACGTGCGGGGGCACAACAAGCTCGCCTCTCCATACCGCTACGAGCTGGAGATCGATCCGGACGTCTGGTTCGCCGAGGACGACGGCTACGAGCTGGCCGTCTTCCACTCGCATCCGGCGACCGAGCCGCGACCCTCCCGCACCGACCGCGAGCTCTCGGGTCTCTGGGCAGGAAAGGTGTTCTTGATCTACGGCCTCGCGCTCGACGAGTTGCGGGCCTGGCGCATCACGCGCGACGAGGTCGAGGAGCTCCCGCTCGGGTAGCCCTGCCGGCGCCGGGCTAGCATCGCCCCATGCTGACGGCCGCCGAGGTTGAAGACGCGCGCAGCCGTGCGGCGAATGCTCTGAGCGACGCGGGCATCGTGGTGACGGCCGCGGAACGCGAGGCGATCGAGGTCGTCGACTTCGGGCTCTCGCGGCTCGACGAGCTCGGGCTCGAGGTGGTCGTGTACGTCAACACCGACCGCGTCTGCGCGAAGGAGCTCGTGCTCTTCCCGAATCAGACATGCCCCGAGCATCGCCATCCGCCGTTCGAGAGCACGCCGGGCAAGGAAGAGACGTTCCGCTGCCGTCACGGCCTCGTCTACCTCTACGTCGAGGGCGAGCCCGCCGGCGCACCGGCGGCGCGGATCGGCGACGACGACCGCATCCACTTCACCGTCTGGCGCGAGGTGGTCCTCAGGCCGGGCCAGCAGCACACGATCCCGCCCGACACGCTGCACTGGTTCCAGGCGGGCCGCGAGGGCGCGATCGTGTCCGAGTTCTCGACGACGAGCCGGGACGACCTCGACGTGTTCACCGACCCGCGTATCCGGCGGGCGACCGTCGTCGCGGCCTAGCGCTCCAGCGGTCGCAACGCGGGATAGAGCTCCCGAAAGCGCGCGTACCCCGCCTCGTAGTCCCAGGCCGGCTCGACCCGGTCGCGGACGCGGACGCAGCGCGCGACGGCTTCGTGCACGTCGCCGAACGCACCCGCGCGTACGCCGGCGAGCAGTGCGGCGCCGTACGCTGCGCCCTCTTCGACGGCGACCCGTTCGAGCGGCAGGCCGAGCACCGACGCGACGATTTGTACCCACAGCTCACTTCGTGCCCCGCCGCCGGAGATCCGCCCGACGGCCGGCTCGACGCCGAGCGCGCGCAGCAGCTCGAGCGAGTCCCGCAACCCATAGGCGACGCCCTCGAGCACGGCGCGCGCCAGTGCGCCGCGGTCATGGCGCAGCGACAGTCCGACGAACGCGCCGCGCGCGTCCGGATCGGCGTGCGGCGTCCGTTCGCCCGCGAGGTACGGCGCGAACTGGAGTCCCTCGACTCCGGGCGGCCAGCGCGCCGCCTCGTCGTCGAGCGCGCGAACGTCGCCGCCGACGACGTCCCGCAGCCACCCGAACGATCCAGCCGCGCTCAGCATCACCCCCATCGCGTGCCAGGTGTCCGGCACCGCATGGCAGAAGACGTGGACCCGCGCCTCGGGGTCCGCGCGGTAGGCGGGCAGCGTCGCGAAGACGACGCCCGAGGTGCCGAGGACGACGGAGACCGGCCCGGGCGCAGCGACCCCGACGCCGAGCGCGCCCGCCGCCTGGTCGCCTGCGGCGGCGACCTCCGGCGACTCGTGCGCTTCCGGCAGCCAGTCGACCGGAATCTCGAGCGCCTTGCAGACCTCGTACGACCAGCGACGCCTGGCGACGTCGAAGAGCAACGTCCCCGACGCGTCGGCAGCGTCGATCAGCCGCTCGCCCGTCAGCCGGAAGCGAACGTAGTCCTTCGGGAGCAGGATGTGGCGCACGCGGGCGTACACCTCGGGCTCGTGGCGGCGGAGCCAGAGGAGCTTCGGGGCCGTGAACCCCGGCAGCGCGCGGTTGCCAGTCAGCGTGATCAGCCGCCCGAGCCCGATTCGAGCTTCGATCTCGGCGCACTCGGCGGCGGTGCGCTGGTCGTTCCAGAGGATCGCCGGCCGCAGCACCCGACCGGCCGGGTCGAGCACGACGAGGCCGTGCATCTGGCCGCTCAGGCCGACCGGGCCCTGCGGCAGGCGCGCGAGCGCCGCCTGGGCGGCGCGCCACCAGTCCTCCGGATCCTGCTCGGCCCAGCCGGGCCGAGGCGTCGACAGCGGATAGGTCTCCTCCGCCGTCGCGAGCACCTCGCCGTCGGGCGAGATCGCGACTGCCTTCAGCGCGGTGGTGCCGACATCGAGGCCGACGAGAGCGTCGGTCACGCCTCGATCCGGCAGAGCTCGATCAGGTTGCCGAACGGGTCGCGGCACATGAAGCGCGGCCGGCCCGTGAGCGGAGTCGGATCCTGCGTCCCGACGCCCGCCGCCTCCAGGCGCCGTCGCACGCCGTCGAGGTCGTCGACGGCCAGGCAGAAGTGCGGCCGGTCGGGCGGGGGCTCGTCGACGAGCATCAGGTGCAGCTCGCAGTCGCCCCCGGCCCGGAACCAGACGAACGAGGCCGGATCGAGCTTCGGCAGCACATCGCGCTCCTTCAAGCCGAGCACGTCGCCGTAGAACGCCCGCGCTCGACCCGCGCCGTCGCGCGGGACGGCGATCGACACGTGCTGGAGCCTCACGTCACGCGCCGAGCGCCGCGTAGACGAGCTCGTAGGCGCGGACGGCGTCCTTCGCCTGCTGCGCCCCGCGCAGCGCGGACTCGTCGATCCGCGCGGCCACGGAGTCGATGAACCGCCACTGCAGCACCGAGCGCCGCACAGCCGCGACAGCGTCCTCCGTGTAGGGGTAGAGGTCGAACCCGAGCCGTTCGCCGCGATCGCCGTAGCCGGCGCGCCGCAGCTCGAGCGCGAGCTCGAGCGTCTCCATGAAGGCCGTCGCCCCGACCATGTTGTCGTCGTCGAACGTTCCCCAGCCGGAGTTCGCATGCTGGTGCCCGAGCAGACCCTGCGCAGCGAGCATCGCCGCGTACTCGCCGAGGTTCTCGCCGTTCATCAGCAAGTGCTGCCAGTCCATGTTCACCTTCACGTTCTGGAGGCCCTGCGTCCGCAAGGTGTGGATCACGTGCAGGGTCATGCCGACGTTGCGCATCAGGATCTTCATCGCCGGCTCCGAGTTCTTGTGCTCGAGGAAGATCGTCACACCGAGCTCCGACGCGCGCTGCGCCGCCTGCCCGACCCCGTCGATGAACCGTGCCCACGCGTCCGCGTACAGCGTCTGGAATGGGTAGTTGTAGCCCTCGATCCCCGGCCAGATGATGAACGGCACGCTGCCGAGCTCGCCCGCGAACTCGACAGCCTCGAGCGTGAGCCGGACCGCCTCGGCGCGAACGGCGTCAGCCGGTGAGCTGAGCCCGCCCTTACCGAAGCGCGGATCGAGGTGCAGGCCGGCCGCGAGGCAGTAGACGTCGTGGTCGCCGAGTGCGGCTCGCACGTCGTCGACGTTCTCTGCGGAGAGCTCCTGCGGGTAGTGGAACTCGTAGCCGTCGATGAGGTCGCCGAGCCCGTCGACCGCACGGGCGACCCGCTCGGCGGTGGTCTCGCGGGCGTGCTCCGGCTGATAGCCGCCGGGCACGAAGCGGGTGACCATCGGGCCGAAGGCCCAGATCCCGAGGCTCGTCTTCATAGACCGGAGCCTATCCACCTATCGAACAGGACCGAAGCCCCTTGACGGGCCGCCCAGGATGCGAGACGGTCTATGGTGCCGCGGCCGGAAAG
>Ga0209579_10003736_pt1 | contig 10915 bp, 10 predicted proteins | sample Coa_R1_2_FD_187152 | JGI IMG/M metagenome (GOLD analysis project Ga0209579, IMG submission 187152) | Surface soil microbial communities from Centralia Pennsylvania, which are recovering from an underground coalmine fire - Coalmine... | ecosystem: Environmental > Terrestrial > Soil >... | reverse complement strand
GTCTGCATCCCCGCCCTCCAATCGGGTTTCGGAACCCGTCTCGCCTGGCTGGCCGACCACAACCAGGAGATCGTCCTCGTCGGGCGCGACGATCAGGATGCGCGTCACGCGGGCAGCCTCGCGCTGGCCATCGGGCTGCGGTCGCTCGGCGGCTATCTGGCTGGGGGCATGACCGAGTGGAGGCGGGCGCGGCTGCCGGTGGCCAAGGTGGAGCGCCTCGACGTCGAGGACCTCCCCGCGCGACGTGAGTCCGAGCCGTCGCTCCAGATCCTCGACGTGCGTGAGCAGGCCGAGCGTGAGGAGGGCTACATCCCCGACTCGCTGTTCGAGCCGTGGCACGACCTCCACGAGCTTCCCGACGACCTCGACCCGGATCGGCCCGTCGCCGTCATCTGCGCCTCGGGCCAGCGGGCCGCGGTCGCCTCGAGTCTTCTCCAGCGCCACGGCGCCCGCCGGGTCATCCACGTGGTTGGGGGCGGGGTGCCGAAGTGGGGTCGGATGGGTCAGCCGCTCGAGCGTCCGGAGACGGTGCTGAGCTGAGCCGTCGCCTCAGCTGTCTCGCCCGGCTCGCTCGAGCTCAGCTCAGCGACCGGTAGACCGCCTCCCGCAGCGCCTTCTCCCGCGGGTCGTTGTTGAGATAGAACCCGAGCCGGTTCATCACGTAGGCGAAGGAGATCTGCCGATCCGGGTCGGCGAACGCGAACGACCCCCCGGCTCCGGGATGCCCGAACGCGCGCTCGCTTGACCCGAAGCGGAACTCGTTGTGGGGGCGGGAGAACCCCAGCGAGAACGCCGTCTCCACCTTCAGCACCTCATCGAACCACCCCATCCGCGGGGGCAGCGGGACCCGGGTCAGCTGCTCGAGCGTCGAGGAGGCCAGCTCGAGCTCGCCGCCCGGGCGGCAGAAGGCGCTGTAGGCGCGCGCGATGTCCCGGGCGCTCCCGATGGCGCCGCCGGCTGGGAACTCGAGCCGGCGGTACTCACGGCGGTCGAGATCGGCGAAGCCGCGCAGCCGGGGATTGGCAAACGTACGCGCCGAGACGGAGCGCGGATTCATGAACGCCAGCAGCATCCCGCGGGGGACGTGGCGGAGGCCCGGCAGGGCCTTGAACGGTCCGATGCGCTCGATTCGGGCCAGGCGCTCCTTGGGCACCTCGTCAGGCAGCCCGAAATGGACGTCCAGCGATCCCAGGCGTCCGGCGATCTCCTCGGCGAAGAAGCGGCCCAGCGAGCGGTGGCTCGGGTCGACGCGGCGAATCAGCTCGCCCATGTACCACCCGAGACTCACGCCGTGGTACCCGTGACGCGTCCCGGGCTCCCAGATCGGGCGTTGGCGCGCGATCAGCTCACCCAGCCGGTCGAAGTCGGCCAGGATCTCCGCGTTCAGTGGCGCGTCGATGATCGGCAGTCCCGCCTCGTGACCGAGGAGCTGTCGCACCGTGACCCGCTCCTTGCCGGCCTGCCCGAACTCGGGCCAGTAGGTGGTGACCCGCTCGTCGTAGTCGAGCCAGCCGCGAGAGTTGGCCACTGCGAGGGTCATCGCGGCCAGCCCCTTGGAGGTCGAGTAGACGAGGACCAGCGTGTCCTCCCGCCACGGTGAGCCGTCGCGGGCGTCTCGGACCCCACCCCACAGGTCAACCACCTTTTCGCCCCGCACGTAGGCCGCGCAGGCGGCGCCCAGCTCGCCGCGCTCGGCGAGGTTGCGCTCGAACTCGCGCCTGACCTCCTCGAAGCCGGGGGCCACTGATCCTTGGGCCGTCTGGATGACGGGCAGGCTAGCCCTTGCCCAGGTTCGAACTGCAATAGGGTGCCGAGGACGTGGAGCTGAGCGGCCGCACCATCGTCATCACCGGGGCAGGCAGCGGCATCGGTCAGGCGGCCGCGGAACGCTTTGCCGCCGAGGGACCGCGGGCGCTCGTCCTGGCCGACATCAACGAGGAGGCCGTGCGTGACGTCGCCGAGGGCCTCGGCGACGTGGCCACCGCGGTCCGCGTGGACGTGGGGCGCGAGGAGGATGTGAGCGCGCTGGTGGCCCGCGCGCGTGAGGTCGGCGGCCAGGTCGACGTCTTCTACTCCAACGCCGGGATACCGGGGCCTGACGGCGGCCCCGTCGAGGCCCTCGACCCCGAGTGGGATCGCGCCTGGAGGATCAACGTGATGGCCCACGTGTGGGCGGCGCGCGCGGTCCTACCGGAGATGCTCGAGCGCGGCGAGGGCTATCTGGTCAGCACCGCCTCGGCCGCCGGCATCCTCACCCAGGTCGGCGCCCTCGTGTACTCGGTGACCAAGCACGCGGCGGTCTCGGTGGCCGAGTGGCTGTCGATCACCTACGGTGACCGCGGGGTCAGGGTCTCCTGTGTCTGCCCGCTCGGCGTGCGCACGCCGATGCTCGACACAGCGCTCGAGGACAGCGTCGGCGGCGCCGCGCTTCTGCGTGACGAGCTGCTCGAACCCTCCGACGTCGCGGAGGCCGTCGTGGCCGGGATGCGCGACGAGCGGCTGCTGATCTTTCCCCATCCCCAGGTGGCCAAGTACTTCGCCTACAAGGCCGGCGACAACGAGCGTTGGCTGACGGGCATGCGGCGGATGGTGCGCCAGGCGCGGGAGGGCGGGGCCGCGGGCTAGCCATGCGGGCTGATTCGAGCGGGGTCGGGATCGAGTACGAGGCGACGGGGGAGGGCAGGCCGGTGATCCTGCTCCATGGGTTTCCCGATTCAGGTCGTCTCTGGCGCCATCAGGTGCCGGCCCTGGCCGAGGCGGGCTTGCGGGTGATCGTCCCTGACATGCGCGGCTATGGCCGCTCGGACAAGCCGGAGGACGTCGACGCCTACGCGATGCATCACCTCGTCGCAGACGTAGTGGCGGTGCTGGACGACGCCGGCGTCTCCGCCGCCCACGTGGTTGGCCATGACTGGGGCGCGGCGGTGGCATGGGCGGCGGCTGTCCGAGCCGCCGACCGGGTCGATCACCTGGTGGCGCTGTCGGTGGGGCACCCGGCCGCCTTCCGGGCCGCCGGCCTTCCCCAGTACGCCCGGTCGTGGTACATGCTCCTGTTCCAGTTCCAAGGTGTCGCCGAGACGTTCCTGACCGCGAATGACTGGGTCGGCTTTCGCCGCTGGAGCGGTCACCCCGACGCCGACGCCGTCGTCGCGGACCTGAAGGCCGGCGACTCCCTGACCGCGGGCCTCAACTACTACCGAGCCAATGTCCCGCCTGAGTCATTCCTGGGGGAGCCGCTCGAGCTGCCGCCGGTGAACGCGCCCACCATGGGCGTCTGGAGCTCGAAGGACTCCGCCCTCACCGAGACGCAGATGAAGGGCTCCGAGGAGTACGTTGCCGGGCCGTGGCGCTACGAGCGGATCGAAGGTGTCGGTCACTGGATGCAGCTCGAGGCGCCGGACGAGGTCAACCGGCTGCTGATGGACTTCCTGCCTGCCTGAGGTCCGGTTCGGCGTCGGCTTCTGCGGCGGCCGCTAGAAGCGCTCGCAGTCGGGCTCTGGCGCGGTGGGCGCGGACGCGCACGACATTGGCCGAGCAATGGAGCGCCTTTCCGACCTCCCGCGGGGTCAGGCCGTCCCAGCAGATCATCGTGACGATCTCGCGGTCCAGCTCCGGCAGCTCGGCGAGGGCGGTCACGACCGGGTCGGTGTCGGCGATGGCGGGAGCCGGCGCCACGGCACCCGACGCGAGGACCTCCCGGGCCAGGTCCCGCGTGGCCTCGGTGGCCCGATGCTCGCGCTCGCGGCCCCGCCGCATGACGTTGCGCGCGACCCCGAACAGCCACGGCCGGGTATCGGGTTCGTTCGGCATCTGCCGCCGCTTCTCCCAGGCCACCAGGTAGGTCTCGGCCAGACAGTCGGCGGCGTCCTCCGCGATTGGGCAGCGCCGCAGCAGAAAGGCCAGGATGTCGCGGCTCGTGGCGCGAAACAGCGCGCTGAAGTCGTCTTCCCGCATCAACGCGTGCTCGGCCCGATCGACGGGTGGTAGGGGAGGCGGCCACCGCCGGGCAGCTCGTCGAAGGAGTTGACGATCCCGCGGGCGAGAAAGACGGTGTAGCCCCACGTCATCCCGGCTCGGAGGGTCGGAGTGTGACTCTGGCGGAACGGCGCCACCAGCACCTCGTCGGTCTGGAGCACATCGCTTGTCGCCGGATCGAAGAGGAGTTCCTGCCGAAGGTTCGGCGCGCTCTTTACGACCCGCCGGGTGATCGCCACCGCCAGCCCGCGACGTCCGATCCGGTCGTTTCGCCACCCGAGCAGCTGGACGCCGGGCAGCTGCGCGAGGGCCCGATAGAGCGCAGCTCGTTGGCTGGGCGAATTGGAGTCGAAGAGCAGCTCGCTGATGGCGGCGAACACGTCAGCCGCCGCCGGTTGATGGCCTCCGGCGTTGGCGCGCATCTTGCCCTCGACCGCCTTGAGGAGATCCCCGCTTGTCGGGAGGTCGGCCGGGTTCCAATACCCCCAGGCGATCCCACCGGCGGGATAGAGGCCGTCGACCGACTGGTTGGGGAGGATCGAGTCGATCGCCTTGTGGTTCGCGCGGGCGATCGCCGCGTCGCGCAGCGTGAGAAAGCGACGGCTCGTCTCGATGATTCGCTCCCGACCCGACCCATTCGGCTTGAACCAGTCCCGCTTGGAGTCCGAGTACCAGACGTGCACCCCCCAGGCGAGCGCTCCGGGGGGACCTGAGCCGGCGCCTTCCCCGAAGCCAGAAACACTCGCCTCCTCGACCGCGAGGTACTGGTACTGGCGCGCCGTTGGGACGAGCTGCGGCCGCTGTGCGGCGGCCCGGGCGGCCCGGTCGAGCGCCACCGCGGCGGCCGTCGCGGGAGTGGGGGCCAGCTGGTCGTTGTTCGCCTCGTTGGAGGGCAGGAGGGCACTCCCGACCAGGATCCCGGCCGCGAGCGCGCCGATGAGTGCGGCCGAGAAGACCGCCCGTCGGGGGCGTCTCGGCCTGGGATCCGTTTGCGTATCGCGGGCGATCGCCCTTGGCTCCGGTTGCGTATCGCGGGCGATCGCCCTCGGATCCGGTTGCGTATCGCGGGCGATTGCCCTTGGCTCCGGTTGCGTATCGCGGGCGATCGCCATGTGGAGCCGTTCGAGCGCGGCATCGACGTCCTCGTGGGAGAGGAGCGAGCGGTCGACCGGGTCCCGCTGATTCACGAGCCGATCGAGTTCTTCATCTGAGCGAGGTGCTGGTCTCACGCTGTCCTCCGTCCGCAGAGTTCACCCCAACATCCGCGGAAGGGGGTATTTCATTACATGGGCCACTGAGGAAACATCCACGGCCGCTGGCGCTGTGAGCGTGAAAAAGGTGGCTCTCCACGCGGACGTCCGCGTTTGGGGCACGTTTTTGGTCCCCACGAACAAAAATGCGTCCAAGAACTGGGGCGCGCGCGAGCCGGACGCTTTTTTTCACCCCGTAACGCTCCCCGGAGCCGAGGCCCGCGAGGTCCCGCGCCGGGCAACCCCGACTTCCGGACTTGACGGCCGCGCCGGGCGTGCTTCACCGCAAGCGCGCAAATCAACCTCCAGCGGGATCTCCGTTTCACATTTGCGGTCCCTGGGCGGGCGAATGTGCAGAGAACCTCCACCGCCGAGCTTGATTTTCACCTTTGCGGTGATCGCGGAATCGGCGGCTGCAAACGGCCCCCAACCCCCCGACCGCCCTCTTACCCCTCCCGCAGCCCGATCGGCGCCCGCAGCACGCCGTCGGGGATTCCGAAGGCGTCAACCAGCTCGCCGGCCACGCCTCGCACCTCGTTACAGAGGCGGTTGACCTCACGGGTGATGGCCTTGCAGCGCGGGCCGGTCAGGCGGCCGTGCTCCTGGAAGAAGGCCCGCTCGGACTCGATCACCCAGAGGGCGTAGAGGTCGCAAACGACCCCGAGTGCACGCGAAAGCGACTCGTCCTCGCAACCTTCGATCGCCCGGCAGAAGGAGTCGAGAATCACGCGGTCGACGTGCGCCCGCGCCGCATCCACGGCGTGGTTCTGAACCGCCCGGAACACCTCGAACGGATCGTGGTCCTCATCCAGGCCGCGCCGGAATCGGCGCGCCACCGAGGCGGTGATGTGGGCTTCACGCCAGCGGAAGATCTCCTGCTGCTGCGCGCGGTCGAGGAGGTCGCCGGTGTCATCCGAGGTGGGGACGAAGTCGGCGATCACCTGCCCGATCTTGCGGGCGAATGAGCGCTCGAGCACGGTCTCGACCGCCTGGCCGGCGACGAACACGACTGTCTCCCGCGGGTCGAGCTCGGCGAAATGGTCCTTGAAGTCGGTCAGGATCGCCTTGGCCACGAGCATCATCAGCACCGTGTTGTCGCCCTCGAAGGTGGTGAAGATGTCGGTGTCGGCCTTGAGCGCGGCGAAGCGGTTGGCGCTCATGTAGCCGGCGCCGCCACAGCACTCGCGGCAGGTCTGGATCGTCTCGGTGGCGTGCCAGCTGGAGGTCGCCTTGAGCCCCGCGGCCAGCGTCTCGAGCTGCCGGCGCTCCCGCTCCTGAGGCTCCGAGGCGCTGAACACGGCATGGAAGTTCTCGGTCAGCTCGGCCTGCGCGAAATGCAGCGCGAACGTCTTGGCGAGCAGCGGTATCAGCCGCCGCTGGTGCGGGCGGTAGTCGAGGATGGGCACCTCCTCCTCGTCGGGCGGCCCGAACTGCTTGCGCCGAAGGCCGTGGCGGACCGCGATCGTGAGCGCCGTCTTCGAGGCGCTGATCGAGGCGGCGGAGATGCAGACGCGCCCCTGGACCAGCGCGCCGATCGTGGTGAAGAAGCGGCGGTTGGGATTCTCGATCGAACTGAAGTAGGTCCCGTCCTCCCGGACCTCGCCGTACCGGTTGAGCAGCGCGTCACGCGGAACCCGCACGTGGTCGAACCAGAGGCGGCCGTTGTCGACGCCGTTCAAGCCCATCTTCTCGCCGCAATCCTCGATCCGAACCCCGTCGCAGACGTTGCCCTCAGAGTCGCGGATCGGGACCACCAACACATGGACGCCGTGACACTCCCCGGCCACGATCAGCTGCGCGAACACCGCCGCCAGGTGGCCGTGGCACGCGGCGTTTCCGATGTACTCCTTGTGCGCGCCGTCGGTCGGCGTGTTGATCACGAACTCGCCGCTATCGGCATCGTAGGTGGCGGTCGTCTCCAGGGCCTGGACGTTCGAACCGTGGTCGGCCTCGGTCATGGCGAAGCAGCCGCAGAGCTCCATGCGCGCGGTGGGCTTGAGGTAGCGCTCGTGGTGCACTCGGGTGCCGAGCTGCTGCACCGCGCCTCCCCACAGGCCGAACTGGACCCCGAACTTGACGAGCAGCGAGAGATCGCCGTAGGCCAGGGTCTCGAAGGCCACCACGTTGGCGCCGAAGTCGCCCATGCCCCCGAACTCCTCGGGGAAGCCGGGAGCCGTCATCTCCTCTTCGGCCAGCGTCCGCGCCCACCGCAGGACCTTCTCGCGGTACTCGCCCGTCTCGATCGCCAGCGGCGGGGCGAACTCCGGGCGCTTCAGAACCTCGCGAATCTGATCGCGACCCTCGGCGTAGCGGCCGTCGAGCAGGCGGGCCAGCGCGGCCGGATCGAACTCTGTGGCGGCAGACTCGGTCGTCGCCATGCCGCGATCATAGGTATCTGCGCCGGCGCCGGTCGCACCTCACCGAGCGAGTGCTTCACTACGCCCGAGACCCGACCGGCGTCAATCGGAAAGGGGACCGGAGATGGGGCGCAACAAGTTCCTCGCGGCCGTGGCAATTGCCGCGCTGGCCGCAACGACGGGCGGCGCGATCGCCGCGGCATCGAGCGGCGGCGGCACCGTTATCCACGCGTGTGCCAACAGCAAGACCGGAGCCTTACGAGAGCTGAAGGGCAAGAAGTGTGGCCGGGGTGCGCGCTCGCTCAGCTGGAACCAGCAGGGGCCGATCGGGCCTCCCGGAGCCGCCGGACCTCGCGGCGCGAACGGTCAGAACGGTCAGAACGGGGCGACGAATCTGACCTCCCGCTCAACGACGGGATCGATCGCCATGACCTGCGCCGCGATCAGCCCGGGCAACTACCTTTGCAACGGCTTAGCGACGACGAGGGCGTCATGTCAGCCCGGCGAGCGGGCCACGGGCGGGGGCTACGGCCAGGCTCCCGGCGGGATGGCAACGGTGAGCGAGACGCGGCCCGATCCGGCCAGCGGGACGCCGACCGGGTGGGCCGTGACGGCGACCGCGATCGAGGCCTCGAGTACGCCGTCCGTACCCCCAGTGCAGTACACCGTCTACGTCGTCTGCGCGGCTCCGTAACCCGCGCGCCGGTTAGAAGTGCAGATGGAACCGCTTCTTGACGTGGCGGAAGAACGTCCCCACGTGGCCGTGGACGTCGGTCCCGAACCCGGTCACCCCGAACACGATCGCGATCGCCCCCACGAGCGCGAGGATCACGACCAGGACATGCGGCCAACGCCGCTCGAGGAAGATGCGGGCCCGCATGAGGAGACGCTCCGTCTTGTCGCCCCCGAACGTCACCACGGCCTGAATCGCGAGGAGCGGCAGGATGAAGCAGATGTTGAAGACCAGGAGGAGTAGAAAGCCGCGAATCAGCCCAAGGCCTGACCCGACGACGGCCGCGATCGCGGCGAAGTACGGGAACGCGGTCGGGAGTTCGAAGGCCATGATGGTCGCTCCGAGCAGCGCGCCTGACCGGCGCTTCGGGTTGGCGCCGGGCATGCCGCGCGCCACCATCCGCCCGCGGCGCTTCCAGACGAGCAACGCCCCCGTGATCAATAGCACCCCGGCCACGACCTGCCCCGTGTACCTGACCTCCTCCTCAATGTGAAGGTTTGAGATGGCGTTGCGGATCAGCTCACCCGGGCCGAGCGCGATCAGGCAGCCGCCGGCCAGGTAGACCACGAACACCGCCAGCGTGAACTGGGCCAGGTGCGCGCGAGGGTGCTCTCGGGCCGCGAGGTAGAGCGCCGGCGCGATCGTCGAGGGATTGAGGGAATCGGCGAGCCCAATCGAGATCATCAGGACGAGCAGCCGGAGCATGTGGGCATTCTTCCTGCTGGCAGCGCCAGCTCAAGCGAAGTGCAGCTCCTCGCCGTCGTCCTCGGACACCGGCTGCTCACACGTCGGGCACCACCAGCGGGCTTCCAACGACGTCCCGCAGACCGCGTGGCGGATCTCGCTCTCCTGGCCTGAGCTGCGCGCGCCCCAGCCGGCGAGAAGCCGGAGAACCCCGGCCAGCTCCTGGCCGGCGGTCGTGAGCTCGTAGGTGAAGCGCGGCGGTCGATCCGAGTAGGCGCGTGCTACGACCAGCGCGTCGCGCTCGAGCGCGCGCAGCCGCTGGGTCAGGACGTTGGGGGCGATGCCGGGGAGTTCCTCCTGGATTTCGCCAAACCGCCGCGGGCCGTCGAGCAGCGCGGCGATGACGAGCAGCGTCCAGCGATCACCGACGCGATCGAGGGCTTCGGCCAGCGCGGCGTGGCGTGAGCTGCGCATGCGCGACGACTCCATCTCGGTGGGGATCGTAAGCGGCGACGTCACCTCTGATACGATAGCGACTTGCTACTAGCAAGTGAGTATCGCTACGGTCCTCGCGCCACACGGCTCCGGGGCCGGAGCTGGAAGGAGTAGTGGGTGATGTCAGTACTGCAAGAACTTGAGACCTCGGTGCAGGACGTCGCCGAGCGAGTGGGTCCGTCGGTGGTCGGGATCGGCCGCGGGTGGGGGGTCGGGTCAGGCGCGGTGTTCGCGCCGGGACGAGTCCTCACCAACGCACACGCCGTCCGCGGCGACGACGTCACGGTCACGTTTGCCGACGGCCGGCGGGAGGCCGGCCGGGTGCTCGCCTCGGACGCCGACCTGGATCTGGCCGTGATCGAAGTGGAGACGGGTGAGACGCCGACGATCGACTGGGAACCGGAGGACGGGGGCGTGCCCACCGGCCGCGTCGTCCTCGCGCTCGCCAACCCGGGTGGGCGCGGGCTGCGCGTCACCCCCGGTTTCGTCTCCGCGACCTCGCGGAGCTTCCGCGGGCTGCGCGGGCGCCGGATCGCCGGCGCGATCGAGCACACGGCGCCGCTGCCCCGAGGTTCCTCCGGCGGCCCACTGGTCGACTCTGCCGGACGGCTGCTCGGAATCAACACGGTGCGCGTGGATGGCGGGCTGATCCTGGCCATTCCCGCCGATCCGTCGATCCGGGAGCGCGTCGAGGCGATGGCCCGCGGCGAACGACCGCGCAGCCTACGGCTCGGGGTGGCGGTGGCGCCGCCGCGAGTTGCCCGTCGTCTTCGCCGCGCCGTCGGCCTGCCGGAGCGCGACGGGATCCTCGTCCGCGCGGTGGAGGACGACAGCGCTGCCGCCCGCGCCAGGCTCGAGCGCGGCGACCTGATTGTCGGCGTCGGCGAGCGCGAGATCGACGGGATGGACTCGCTCTACGAGGCTCTCGAAACCGCGCGGGAGGACGGGTCGCTCGAGCTCCGGATCGTGCGCGGGACCGAGGAGCGCACGGTCGAGGTCAGCTTCTAGGCCCGAGGAGGTGCAGCGATGAGCGCAACCACAGCGCAGCCCGAGCCGGCAGTGCCGGTCGATGAGGAGGCGGAGGCGCTCGATGCCTACTCGCGGATCGTCGTCGGCGTGGCGGAGCGGGTGTCGGGCTCGATCGGGAGTCTGAGAGTGATGCGACGTGGTCGCGGTGGCCGCGTCCCGGCGGGCGCGGGCAGCGCCGTCGCTCTGACGCCGGACGGTTTCCTGCTGACCTCGGCGCACGTGGTCAGCGGACCGGGCCGGAGCGGTCGGGTCGCCTTCGTCGACGGACGTGAGCTCAGCTTCGACATCGTCGGCCTCGACCGGCTCTCGGACCTGGCGGTGCTTCGGGCCCACGGCGACGACCTGACACCGGCGCGTCTAGGGGATGCGGAGAAGCTCCGCGTCGGCCAGCT
>Ga0209579_10003734_pt1 | contig 10918 bp, 10 predicted proteins | sample Coa_R1_2_FD_187152 | JGI IMG/M metagenome (GOLD analysis project Ga0209579, IMG submission 187152) | Surface soil microbial communities from Centralia Pennsylvania, which are recovering from an underground coalmine fire - Coalmine... | ecosystem: Environmental > Terrestrial > Soil >... | reverse complement strand
ACTTCGGATGAACAAACATCTAGGAACTTTACCATTTTGTTTGTCGCTGTCGCTCTGCACTACGCTGCAGACATACGCGCAGGAGAGGGTGGCGCTGAAGGCGACGCCGAAGACGGTGGCTTGGGGATACTACGACGCGAAGGCGGCGCCGGTGCTGCGTGTGAAGTCGGGGGACACGGTGGAGATTGAGACGCTGATCACTTCCAGCCCGAAGCGGCTGGAAGATGCGGGAGTGCCTCCGGAGCAGGTGCAGCAATCGTTGCGCGATATCACCGACCAGGTGAAGGACAAAGGCCCGGGCGGACACATTCTCACCGGACCTATTTACATTGAAGGCGCGGAAATCGGCGACGTGCTGGAAGTGAAAATTCTCGCCATCAAGCTGGCCATTCCCTATGCCTACAACGCATTCGGGGCCGGCCGCGGCTACCTGCCCGACGACTACCCTTACTCCAAAATTAAAATTATTCCGCTGGACGAAAAGCGCATGGTGGCGAAGTTCGCGCCAGGGATCGAAATTCCGCTGCATCCTTTTTTCGGCAGCATGGGTGACGCGCCGCCGGAAAGCGCCGGCCGCTTCAATAGCGCTCCTCCATGGGTCATGGCCGGCAATCTGGATAACAAGGATCTGGTCGCCGGCACCACGCTGTACATTCCGGTGCACGCGCCGGGCGCGCTCTTTGAAGTCGGCGACGGCCACGCCGGCCAGGGCGACGGCGAAGTGGACATCACCGCGCTCGAAACTTCCCTGGTCGGCACGTTTCAATTTATCGTGCGCAAGGATATGCACTTGAAATGGCCGCGCGCCGAAACGCCGACGCACTACATCACCATGGGCCTCAACGACGACCTGAACGCCTGCGCGACGCTGGCGGTGCGCGAAATGATCGATTTTCTGATGACGGAAAAACATTTGTCGCGCGACGACGCCTACATGCTGGCCAGCGTGGCCGCCGATTTGCACATCACCGAATTGGTGGACGGCAACAAAGGCGTGCACATGATGATTCCCAAGGCGATTTTTGCGGGCGGGGCGAATAAATAAGTGAACGGATCGATCGGCGCCCAAGGAGCGAAAAAGCAGATTCCTCGCTACGCTCGGAATGACAATGTTGTGCGCCCGAGAGAATGATTGGCCCGGATTAATGATGTGGCTTGAGATGACAATGGTGGACGAGTATGACAAACGGGGCAACTCTAGGCTAATGATGCGAATATTCGGAATTCCAACTTTTGCTCTATCTATCCTCTGTGCGCTCTGTGTCTCTGTGGTATCCCTGGGCCTTTCTTCGGATTGCCTGGCGCAGGAAGAGAAGCCGGAGTGGTGCAAGGCGCTGCCGCGGCCGGAGTACAAGGCGCTGCAGCGGGTTTTGCCGGATGAGACTTGGTTCGAGGTGTACAAAGTGGCGCCGGCAACGTTTGCGATTTATGAGCCGCACCAGTTCGAGGAGACGATTTCGTATTTAATTGTGGGAACGAAGCAGGCGTTGCTGTTCGACACCGGCATGGGCATCGGCAACCTGAAGGCACTCGTGGCACGGCTGACCTCGAAGCCTATAGTGGTGCTGAATTCGCACACCCACAACGACCACGTCGGCGACAACTGGCAGTTCGCCTACATCTTCGGGATGGACACGGCATTCACGAGGCAGAATGCCAAGGGCTCGCGCACCGACGCGCAGGCGGAACTTTCAGAAGGGCAAGTCTGCGGCGATCTTCCTAAGGGCTTCAATGCCGAAAAGTATGTAACCAAGCCGTGGAAAATCGAACTGTTTGTGCACGACGGGTTCAAAGTGAATCTGGGCCATCGCACGGTGGAGATCATCGCAACGCCGGGACACACTCCGGACGCGATTTCGCTGATTGACCGCGAGAATGGCCTGCTGTTTACGGGCGATACGTACTATCCGGCGCCGATCTGGCTCTACCGGCCGGAGACGAATCTGGCGGCGTATGTGGCTTCGGTGAAAAAGCTGGTAGCGCTGGCACCGCAGGTGAAGGTGGTGCTCGGGGCGCATAACATTCCAGTGGCTGACCCTGCGGTGCTGGCGAAATTGCAGGCTGCCATTCAGACCATCGTGGATGGTAAAGCGAAGCCGGCCTCGGTGAATGGCGAGGAAGCGGCGTACCAGGTGGGTGATTTTTCTTTCCGGATGCACAATCCGCTGCCGGCGGTAAACTCTACTACTGGGAAGCCGTGAAGTTTGGGGCAAGAAGGCTTTGTGCCTAACGGCTTACGGAGTTGGGGTGGATTACGCTGCTGCACAGGCAGGATTGCCGGTGCTACTGGGACGCCATGATGTTCGCAGTGCGGGCCATCGCGATTTTAGGCAGCGGGATGTCGCTGCTGCTGGCGGCGGGGCCTGCGTGGTCGTTGCAAGCGCGCATTGAGGATCACACCGACAGCAAGATGGAAGCCCGCGAAAATGCCGCGGCCAAACCTGCTAAACCCTCCAAGCCCGGCAAACGCACAGTGTGGAACCTGGACGGCGGCGTGTTTTTTGCTACCGATGGCCATTTGCCCAACGGATCGTGCTTTCGCCTGCAGGGGCAGATGATCGCGCCGGAATTTTTCGACGGACTGCGGCGCGTGGACACCGACGACGGCAGCAGCTATCTGCAACACGACAAAGTGGTGACGGAATATCCGGAGCAGGTGCAGATTGTGCTGCACCTGCTGGACTATCCATGCTCGCCGGACCTGAAGGATACGGCAGTGAGGCCGCCGATTACGCGGGAGATGATGGGCACGCTGCGGCTGAATTTTTATTGGAAAGAGGGAGTACACATGACGCCGGTGGAGGATACGCGGCGGGTGGGAGCGAGCGTGCGGCGGATCGGATCGTTCGCGACAGGGGCGGCGGCGGAGGAGCTGGCACCGCGGTATGAGTGGGACTATGCGTTCGCGGTGGAGAGCGAAAAAATACCGCTGAGCGAGGACCTGGTGCTGGTGATTGAGGATCCGGCGCACAAGATCTGTGCACGGGTGGCGGCGAGGTTGTGATTGTCGTTTTCCGCACAGTAAAATAGAATTGAGGGACATGAAACACGCGAGGGGGATGGCATGGTCTCCAAAGAGCTGAAAGAGACGCTCGACCGCTATCACGTAGGGGAAAAGCTGCGCAGCCTGCGGTTGCGGCGCAAGATGGGGCTGGTGGAACTGAGCAAACACAGCGGGCTGTCGCCGGCGCTGCTGTCGAAACTGGAGCACGGGAAGCTGTATCCAACGCTGCCGACGCTCTCGCGGATCGCGCTGGTGTTCAGCGTAGGGCTGGAATATTTTTTTGCGGACGAGCGGCTGCGACATACGTTTGCGATTGCGCGAAAGAATGAGCGGCTGCGTTTTCCGGAAGCGCCGGGAACCAGGGAGCTGGCGTTTGAGTTTGAGTCGCTGGATTTTCCGGCGACGGAGCGGAAATTTAATTCGTATTTCGCGGAATTTCGTCCGGTGGCGCCGGAGAAGGTGCGACTGCACCAGCACCAGGGCGTGGAATTTATCTATGTGCTGAAAGGGCGGCTGGCGTTGAAGGTAGGAACGGGCACGGAGTTTCTGGAAGCGGGCGATTCGCTATATTTCGATGCACAGCTGCCGCACGGGTATAGCAGAGCAGGAACCAAGCCGTGCAGCGCGCTAGTGGTTACGGCGGAGTAGGATCGGGCGATGAAGCGCAGCAGCGTGGCGGTGCTGGTAATTGTGCTGGCGATTGGACTGCTGGTCGCGGCGGCAGCGAGTATGTTGCATGATGGGCTGAGTGCGCGGACGCAGCCGAGTGCGCTGGAAGCGGTGATTGCGGCGGTGATGCGCAGGATGGCCATGCCGGGAGCTATGCGCGACGCGAAAAATCCGGTGGGGAATTCGCCGGAGGTGTTGCGGGAGGGCATGCTGCACTTCGCGGATCACTGCGCCATTTGCCACGGCAACGATGGCGGGGGCGATACGATGATGGGGCATGGGATGTATCCCAAGCCGCCGGATTTGCGCGGGGTGGCTACGCAAAAGAAAACGGATGGGGAGATTTTCTGGATCATTGAGAATGGCGTGCGGCTGACGGGGATGCCGGGATTTGGCGGGGATGGCGGGGAGCACGGTGGCCCGGAGGATAGCTGGAAGCTGGTGCACTTCATCAGGCACTTGCCGGCGCTGACCGCGGAAGAGCGGATTGAGATGGAGAAGTACAATCCAAAGGGGCCGGAGGACCGGCAGGAAGAACAGGAAGAACAGGATTTTTTGAAGGGTGCGCCGGAGAAGGCTCCGACCGCGGCGCCGGAGCATCATCATCATTAGCACCAGTGGCGGATTTTAACGGAAGGTGGAAGATGCGAATTATTGGTTCGATTGTAATTGCGATTGCAATGGTTGTGGCACTGCCGGCGGCGCCGGTGTTAGCGCACGGCGATAAAGTGCATGTGATGGGAGTGATCGAAAAGGTGACGGCGGACGCGGTTACGGTGAAGACGAAGGAAGGCAAGTCGGTAGAGGTAAAGCTGGCGGCGACCACGGTGTACACGACCAGCGCGGACCAGCCGGCGAAAGCGTCGGACCTGGCGGCGGGACAGCGAGTGGTGATTCATGCTGACCCCAAGGGTAAGGATTTGATTGCCGCGACCGTGAAGTTTGCAGCCGGGCCGGAGGGAGGCGCGGCTTCACCCAAGTAGTTTATAGAAGACTGAGATCCAGTCTTAGTAGTACTGCTACGTACGCCGGTTGTTTACATTCTGTTGATAACGATTTGCTGGACACCATGCTGGCCGCGGCTTACGATACGCCGCGTTCCCGCCCGCGTGGGGTGTTACATCTCCGTCCGATTTCCCAACACAAGTGGAGGATCTCTATGAACGCGTACTCAGTGCCATGCGTGCGAAGGGTGTGTCTCGCTTCCGCAGCGGCGACCGTGTTGTTTGCAATCTGCGGCGTGCCTATGGCATCCGCGCAGTCGCCGGTGTCGGTTCAGAAGCGCGCGAGTTCGGTGAACCACGTGGCTTTCATGGGAACACACCCGCTGACACAGGGGACAAGCGGCGGGACCCTTCCTGGGGGCTTTCTCATCTCGCAAGGGAACGACGAGGATGCGGGGTTTGACATCCCAGGCGTCTCCGGCAACAACAGTCCAGCACGCGAACGGGCGGCGGGCGTGCCAATGCCTGCGGGAAACCCGATAGGCACCGGAGCTTTTTTCCCGCTGCCGGGCCTCTCGCAATTCGACCAGGCGGTGGCTTTCACCGGTCAGGCGAACGGTTCGAATGGGCAACTGGAGCCTCCTGACCAGGGACTTGCGGTGGGAAACGGTTTCGTGGTCGAGGCGATCAACAACGCAATCCAGATTTACTTGACGAACGGTACACCGCTCCTTCCGTCAGGCCTGGCAATGAACGCCCTTTACGGCGTAGCCCCCACTTTTACCCTCGATTCGGCGGGGCAAGTGATATCGTTCGGGCCGTTCCTCAGCGATCCACGCGTATACTACGACTCGATCAACGGCTTTTTCTTTGTTACCGAGACGGAGACTGACGTCGATGCCGCGACGGGAGCGACGGGGTCCAGCAGCCACATCTTCATCGCCGTGATACCGAACAATTTCTCCGTGGTGAACGTGTTCTCGCTGGACGTAAGCAACGATGGAGATGCGGCGTTCGGCGCTTGTCCGTGTTTTGCGGATCAGCCGCTGATCGGAGCGGACGCCAACGGCTTTTACATCAGCACCAATGCCTTCAATATCGCGCAACGAGCTTTCCGCGGCGCGCAGATCTACGCAATCTCCCTCGCGGCCCTGGAAACGGGCGCCCCCGGCAGCATTACCGCGGTGCGCTTTGGCGACCTGACGCAGGGTGGGGAGCCGGGTTTTTCGATCCAGCCATCCACGGTGCCGCCGGGTGGCAGCTTTGAAGCCAGTCAAAACGGAACGGAATACCTGGTCAGTACTTTTCATAACATAATGGACAACCGGCTGACCGTGTGGGCGCTCTCGAACACTGCTTCGCTGAACGGGACGCCTTCGTTGATGCTGGTCAATGGTGTGATTAACACAGAAAGCTATGGTGCACCGCCATCCACCGACCAGAAACCTGGGCCGACGCCGTTCCGCGACCTCCTGGCTTCGCCGCAGAGTCCCTACGGGATCTTCAAGAATCACCTGGAACTGATCACGGACAATGACGATCGGTTGCAGCAGGTCACTTTTGCCGCCGGGAAGCTTTGGACCTCGGTGCCGACCATCGTGAAGACTCAGCAGGGACCGGTACGCGCCGGCGCGGGATGGTTTATTTTGATGCCTTCGGTCGGGCCAGCACAGGTGAGCGCAACGGTCTTTAACCAGGGATACGTGGCGATCGACTCGCCGCATCAGGACAGCGTGATGTTTCCAGCGGTCGGAGTGAACGCCGCAGGCAAAGCGGCCATCTCTTTTTCCGTAGTGGGCGAGGACTTTTACCCGAGCGCGGCGTACGCCCTGCTGGATGCCGAGAACGGCGCCGGGCCCATTGTAATTTCTGGACCGGGCGTTGGCCCTGACGACGGATTCAGCGGCTACGCGCCGTTCGCCACGCGCGGCGCCGCCCGTTGGGGGGATTACTCCGCAGCGGTCTCGGACGAGGCCGGAAATATCTGGATGGGTGCGGAGATGATTCCCAACAACCCGCCGTTTATCCTGGCAGCCAACTGGGGCACATTCATCACGGCAGTCGTACCTTAACCATAGGTGGAGTTTTAGCGCGGACCAGACGCCAGCGCCTGTGTGCAACAGCGCGCTCAGCCTGTGCTGAATGTGTGGACGCTTCAAAACGATTCTTCGCCGATCGCAACTCCGGGACTGACAACTTGAAGGCATAGGAGGCGCGGGCCGATCAGGCCCGCGTTTTTTTGTGCGACGTCAGTCTTCGACGAGATAGCAGGAGTGGGTTTTGATGACCAGCCAGACGCGGCGGCCGACGAAGAGCTCGAGGGCGCGCAAGGCTCCGGGCGTGACGTGAACCTGGAAGATAGCGCCGGCGTTGACGCGGCAGACGACGGTGGAGCCGTGCTGTTCGAGCGAGTCTATGGCGCCTTCCAAGATGTTGCGTGCGCTCAGACCCTGCGGCTTTTGTATGGCGAGCAGAATGTCACCGGCACGGATGGCGATGTGCACCCGGTTTCCAGCCGAAGCGTAGCCGAGAGGAACTTCCAGTTCGGTGTCCGAGCCGGCCAGACGGACGCGCATGACGCCATCAGGTTCGCGGATGTCCTGGACGGTAGCGGTGAGGTGATTCTCAAAACCCGCGGCGTAGGCGAGGCGCTTTTTACGCGGGGCGTCCAGGACGGCATGCGGAACGCCTTCGGCGACGACGCGGCCGCGGTCCATAGCGATGACGCGTTCGCCCAGAGCGTCCACTTCGTCGCGCTGGTGGGTGACGTAAAGAATGGGCAGCTGGCGGGCGCGGTTCCAGGCGCGCAGGTCGTCGAGGATCGCGGATTTGAGCTCGGCGTCCAGGCCCTTAAGCGGTTCGTCGAGCAAAACGGCGCGTGGCGAAGGTGCGAGCGCGCGAGCCAAGGCGGCGCGCTGGGCTTCGCCACCGGAAAGCTGAGCGGGCTGGCGTTCGGCCAAGTGGGAGATTCGGAAGGCTTCGAGAAGATCGTCCACGCAATGGGCGCGTTCCTTGCCGTCGAGGTCGCGCAGACCGAAGGAAATGTTTTGCTCCACAGTCAGATGCGGAAAGAGCGACGGCGACTGAAAGAGGTAGGCGAGGCGGCGTCTTTGCGCGGGTAGAAAGACGGAGCTCTCGGAATCCTGCAGGACGGAGGAATCGAGAATGATGCGGCCGGACTCGGGTTTGAGCAGGCCAGCGATGCAATCGAGCAGCGTGGATTTGCCGGCGCCGGAAGGGCCGAAAAGAATGGTGATACCGGCGGAAAGCTGGAAATCCACGTCGAGCGCGAAGCCTCCGGCGGAGGGCGAGGAACGCGTAAATTGCAGGCGCACGGCAAGCATCGAAGCGCTCATGCGGTTCACCGAGACGGCCATGGAGACCAAACGCGACGATTGACGGCAAAAATAGTCGCGAGGACGGCAAAGGAAATGAGGAGCAAAGCGACAGCGAGGCGATTGGCGGCGGCGTATTCGAGCGATTGAACCTGGTCGTAAATAGCAATAGAGACAGTGCGGGTGATGCCAGGAATATTGCCGCCGACCATAAGCACCACGCCGAATTCACCGAGGGTATGGGCAAAGCTGAGAACCGCGGCGGTGACGACGCCTGGAACAGAAAGCGGCAACATGATTTCGCGAAAAGCGCGCCAGCGCCCTGCGCCCAGGATGGCGGCGGCATCGAGCAAGCGCTGATCCACATTTTCGAAGGCGATGATCAACGGCTGAACGGCGAAGGGCAGACTGTATATGACGGACGCGACGACCAGGCCAGAAAAAGTGAACGCCAAAGTGTGGCCAAACCAGGCGGTCCAGAGTTTCCCCAGCGGGCCATGCGAGCCCAGGGCGACGAGCAGATAGAAACCGAGGACGGTGGGCGGCAGGACGAGCGGCAGGGCCACCAGACTTTCGAGGAGAAACTTGCCGCGCCAGCGGGTGCGGGCAATCCAATAGGCCAGCGGCGTGCCGAGCAGCAGCAGTATGACGGAGACGCAACCGGCAAGGCGAACGGAGAGCCAGAGAGCTTCCATTATTTATGACTCTCGCCGGAGCGCACCGGAGGCGGCGGCTGAAAACCAAACTGGTCGAGCAACGTGTGTCCAGGCCCTTCGGAAACGAATTTCACGAAATCATAGGCGGCGGATTTTTCTTTCGCGGATTTCAGAACCACAACAGTTTGCTGGATAGCCGGGTAGGTGTCGCGCGGGATCTCCCACGTTTCGCCGTTGCTCATGGCCGGCGCACGAACCTGGGAGAAAGCCAGAAGGCCGGCTTGGGCGTTGCCGGACTGCACGAATTGGGCAGCTTGAGAAATGTTTTCGCCGAGGACCAGCTTGGCGCGAACCTGGTCGTAGATGTGTGCGGATTGCAGGGCGGAGACGGAGGCGCGCCCATAGGGAGCATGAGCGGGATTAGCGATGGCGATTTTGGCGACCGCGGGTTTCAGGAGACAGTTCCACTTTTCGACCTGCGGATGGCATTTCGTATTGGCAGGCATCCAGAGAATCAGACTGCCAACGGCGTAAACCAGGGAGCTTCTGGGTTCCGCGAGATTGGCTTGGACGAGCCTGGCGGGAAATTCATCGTCCGCCGAAAAGAAAACGTCGAAGGGAGCGCCGTTCTGGATCTGCGAGAAAAAGTTTCCGCTGGAGCCGAAAGTGAGCTCGACGGAGACGTGGGTCTCGGTTTCAAAGGCTTTGGCGATTTGCGGCATGACGGTTTGCAGGTCGGAGGCAGCGGCCACGTGAATCTGCTTTTTCTGCGCAAGGCAGGGCGGCGAAATGCAGAGCAGAGCGGCAAGAAGGAAAAGCCCGCGAGGGCAGAAAATTGTTCCGGCCAGCATCGGTTTTCTCCGGCTCAATGCGCGGTCAGACGCGCAATATCATAACTTCGGTGGACTTGATGAGGGCAGCGGCGCGTTCGCCGGCTTTCAGGCGCATTTCCTTGGCGGCGTCAGCGGTGATGATGGAGGTGATGTGCTGTTCGCCGATGGCCAGAGTGATCTGGGCCAGCAATCCGCTGTATTTGATGTCCACAACGCGGCCGATCAGCTGGTTGCGGCCGCTGATCTTGCGGAAATTGCCGCGGCGCGAGGCCAGGTCGCCGCGCTCGAGCTTTTTGGGAATAAGGCGGTCAATCTCGCTTTCGGGCACCCGGTGGTGGCCGCCGGGGGTCTTGGCGGTGCGGATTTTGCCGTGGTAGATCCACTGTTTGAGCGTGGGATAGCTGATGCCCAGGATGCTGGCGGCTTCACGGGGTGAGAGAAGTCTCTGCACGATATCTTCTCCGAAACGATATGCAGTATAAGTCATTTACGAACACCAATTCAATGCGATTTTATACGCTTTTACCGGCTGCTGGCGGGCTAGTTGCGCAGCGGCTTTCCGGTTTTCAGGGTGAACGCGATGCGTTCCTGGGTTTTCTTTTCACCGCAGAGGGAGACGAAGGCCTCGCGCTCGAGATCGAGAACATATTGCTCGCTGACCAGTTGTGCCGAGGTGAGCGTACCGCCGGCAAGAATGCTGGCGAGCTTGCGCGCCACAACCGCGTCATATTCGGATGCGTAGCCGCCGCGCACCAGCATGTGAATGGCGAGCTTGGCACCAGCCAGGAACTGTTCTCCGAGAACTTTGATCTGCGTGGCCTGCGCGCCTTCCTGCCAGGAAGCGGCGGCGGGCTTCCAGCCGGAACGGAGCAGGCCCAGGGCGGTTTCCTTGGCGTCGGCAACCAGGCGCTGGGTGTTCATAGAGTAGAGATCTTCGCGACGGAAGTAGCCGAGTTCGCGGCACTCCTCGGCGCTGGTGCCGACTTTGGCCATGGCGACATTTTCAAAGATCGGTTTGAGCGCGTGGAAAAGGTCGAGGTCTTCGCCGCCGGCTGCGTGCTCGTTGGCGCGGATGAGCATTTCCTTGGTGCCGCCACCGCCGGGGATCAGGCCGACGCCGGTTTCGACCAGTCCGACGTAGCATTCGGCGGCAGAGTGGATGCGCGCGGCGTGCAGACTGATTTCGCAGCCGCCCCCCAGAGCCATGCCCTGCGGCGCCGCGACCACCGGTTTCTTAGCGTACTTAATTGCGAGATTCACGTTCTGAAACTGCTTTACCGCCATATGCAGTTCGTCCCATTCCTGTTCCTGGGCGCCGACGAGAACGAGCATGAGATTTGCGCCGACGGAGAAATTGACGGCCTGATTGGCGATGACCATGGCGTCGAAATCGGTTTCCAGCCGCTTGAGGCCTTTGTGAATCATAGCGATCAGGTCGGCGCCGATGGCGTTCATCTTGGCGTGGAACTCACAGCAA
>Ga0209579_10003727_pt1 | contig 10935 bp, 9 predicted proteins | sample Coa_R1_2_FD_187152 | JGI IMG/M metagenome (GOLD analysis project Ga0209579, IMG submission 187152) | Surface soil microbial communities from Centralia Pennsylvania, which are recovering from an underground coalmine fire - Coalmine... | ecosystem: Environmental > Terrestrial > Soil > Unclassified... | reverse complement strand
TCGACCGTTGACCACGACATTTTGATTAAGGAGTTATATGCAAATGACGCACCCCTGCGAAAATCCCGTAGAGACCTGGCCCATTGATCGGCCTCAACCCAACCCCCAATCTGCTCGGATCCATCCGGATGAGCAGATCCTGCAGCTTGCGAAAAGCATTCAGACCCACAAGATGTGCCGCCCAATCCTCGTCGATGAGAACGACATCATACTCGCCGGCCATGGTCTTTGGCTTGCCTTGCGTTCCGTCGGCCACACGGAGGTTCCGGTTCAAGTTCTCTGCCATTTGACGGCGGCCGAAAAGCAGACATTCTTAATCGCTGACAATCAGCTGGCCGCAAACTCAGTGTGGGATGATGTGAAACTACGCCGGTCGCTGAGTGAGCTGGAGAAGGATCTTGTCAATCTCGATGTCATCGGTTTCAGCCCGAAGGACCTCGACCGGATCCTGGCGGACCTGCAGCCTGAGGATCTGAGGGGAGATCCAGATGAGCTTCCAGAGGACGAACCAAATCTGCTGGTCACCATGCCCGGTGAACTCTGGGTAGCGGGGCGTCACAGGGTCCTGTGCGAGGACAGCCTGTTAGAAAAGGCGCAAAGAGTGCTGGAAGGCGAACTCGCCGACATGGCTTTCTGCGACCCACCTTACAACGTAAATCTAAACCATCACAAAAGGGGAAGGAAAATCACCAACGATAACCTGGGGCCGGAATTTGAGAAATTTCTCGAACGCGCGTGTGCTCAGATCTTATCGGCCACGAAAGGCGGTGTATATATCTGTATGTCCAGTTCCGAGGTCCCTACACTGGCCCGGGCATTTAAGTCCGCCGGAGGGCATTGGTCCGACTATATCATCTGGCACAAAGACACCTTTACTTTAGGCCGTTCGGATTATCAACGGCAATTCGAGATTATGCTCTACGGATTTAAGGAAGGAGAAAAACATTATTGGTCGGGTGCCCGGGATGAAGGTGATGTATGGTCCATTCCGAGGCCCAAGAAAAATCGTCTCCACCCCACTATGAAACCGGTTGCTCTGGCAGAACGCGCGATACGCAACAGCAGCCCACGCGGAGGTGTGGTCCTGGATTTTTTTGGGGGCGCCGGATGTACTCTAATTGCGGCGGAAAAAACGGGCCGGCGCGCCGCAATCGTTGAAATCGAACCGAAGTATGTAGACGTGATGATCCAAAGGTGGCAGAAGTATACAGGTAAGGAGGCGCGACTCGAGAGCGATGGACGGACGTTTCAGGTGGTCGCCAACGCCCGGCTGCTCGCGGCTGCGTGAAGGGAAATTTGAAGTGGCGCCGGGGCCGTATCTGTTTTCCCCGGCAACCTAGCGATTCTCGCCGCGAGTTCGTGTCGATGACCTAGGGTGTCCCCTCGGCCGACAGAGACGATATTGTTGGTGGTTCGATGACAACGGATGGCAGACGGCTCAATCGATACTAAGATTCTGGGGATGGCGCTACTGGCCGGCCGGATGACGATCCCAAACTGAACCACGTTCACCATGATCGGGGGGATCGACATACGTTCCTACATAAGCGGTTTGGGCGGTCCGCCTGGGCCCTCGATCGCTGCGATTGTGATCACCATGGTCGACGCACACCAAAGATTCGAGAACGTGGTGACGTGCCCAGGCTCTAAGCAGTAAAATTCTCCTAGTTGGACGATTGATGACGCCCGAACGCTTCCGCCAGATCGAACAACTTTACAATGCCGCGATGGAAGTTGGAGCGGACGATCGGGATTCGTACGTCGTCGCGGCTTGCGGCGACGACAAAGAGATGTACCGAGAGGTTGCATTATTGCTGGCGCAAGACACCTCGACCGATGTGCTGCCTATTCCTAAAGACTTGGATCAACGCGGTCGGGTCTCTCCAGTACGAACGATTGTGGAAACTGGCACGAAGTTGGGACCATACCAGATTGTCGGCCTTGTCGGTGAGGGGGGTATGGCAATGGTCTACCGGGCACGAGACGTCCGACTCGGTCGTGTTGTAGCAATCAAGGTCTCGGACGGGCAATTCGGCCAGCGATTTGAACGCGAAGCTCGAGCAATTTCCAGCTTGAATCACCCCAACATCTGCACGCTATACGATGTGGGATCGATGCCGAACGGTGCGAGCTTCTTGGTCACAGAACTGGTGGAAGGCGAAACTCTTCGGGAATGGGTCAAACACTCGCACGATTGGCATTGCAAGATGCAGGTGATCCAACAGATGAGCGCAGCTATTCGCGCAGCTCATGAAGCTGGAATCGTGCATCGGGATCTTAAACCTGCCAATGTGATGATTCGTACCGACGGTTTGGTAAAGGTGCTCGACTTCGGCTTGGCGAAGCGCCTTCCGTCATCTCCGGATGGTAAAGATGACCAAACCGCCACAGACCTGAGCCTGCCGGGCTAAATCATCGGTACGGTTGCATACATGTCGCCAGAACAGATTCTTGGTCAAGACGTGGACGCGCGCAGCGATTTGTTCGCCCTGGGAATCATTTTTTATGAGTTGGTGACCGGTCGGCATCCATGGGCGGAGCAAAAGACCTCGTTAGCCGACACTATGCACGCCATCCTTCATGTTGACCCGATCCCGATCGAGGCCGCTTCGGCGGACAGTAACTTTTTAACTGCCGTGACGCGACGTGCCATCATGCGGTGTCTTGAAAAGAAACCCGAAGAGCGTCTCCAGAGCGTGGCCGATTTGGAAATAGCCTTTCACCGAGACGGTGCAGAGCCGGTAACGCTGCGCCGTGAAGGCCGCACCGCAATCGCGGTCTTGCCTTTTGCGAATATGAGCGCAGATAAAGAAAACGAGTATTTCGGCGATGGACTGGCTGAAGAAGTGATCAACGCGCTCGCCAACGTGCCGGGGCTGAAGGTGGCCGCGCGCACTTCGTCTTTCTTTTTCAAGGGCAAAGATATCGATTTAGGGGAACTTGGCAGGCGGCTGAATGTCGAACATGTTCTTGAAGGGAGTATTCGCAAATCTGGGACTCGCATCCGCGTCACCGCACAACTCATCAAGATTGCGGATGGATTTCAACTTTGGTCGGAACGTTACGATCGAGACATGACCGACATTTTCGCGATACAAGACGAAATCACGCAGTCAATCGCATCGGTCCTACGAATCAAGCTCTCTCCGGCAACCGCGGCGCCGAGACGCCACGTGCCCGGCATCCGAGCGTACGAGGCGTATCTTAAAGCGCGAAATCTATGGTTCAACGGGGCGAGACCGGAGTTGTTACAGCAATTCAAAGGATTGCTGGAACGCGCCATTGAACTCGATTCGAAGTTCGCATTACCCTACAGTTTTCTTGGGCTGTACTACACAATGCAAGCAAATCTCGGGCTGAGATCAGCGCGAGAAGTGATTCCTTTGGCTAAACAAGCTGAGCAAGCTGCATTGCGCATCGACCCTTCGCTGAATGAAGCGCACGCGTTGTTGGCATGTTGTCTCGGCCCCTACGACCTCGACTGGAACGGGGCCGAGCGCCATTGGCGCATTTCGATGAACTGCGAGCCGGTTTCCCGTGATGTCCTATTTTGGTACGGCAATCATTATCTGTTGCCTATTGGCAGGACACTTGAGGCGATCGATGCGATGTCACGCGGCATGGAGGGAGACCCGCTAAATCTCTTGTACCGCCATCATTTCGCCCGCGGTCTTCGACTTGCCGGGCGAATTGAAGAGGCGGAAGCCGAACTCATTGACATCCTGGCGGTCGATGCAAAGTTTGCGCTTGCACTGACCACTCTTGGGTCCGTCTACGCGCAGCAAGAAAGGTTCAGCGAGGCTCTTTTGTACGCCGAACAGGCACATACAGAAACACCGTGGTCGACCTTAACGATCGGGTTACTCGCCGGATCGCTATTTCGCACTGGCTCCAAGAGCAGGGCGGATGACCTCGTTGAAAAACTAACGTATCACACGGACCATGGAGGTCCGGCAGGCCTCGCTATCTTTCACGCCATTTGTGGAGAACTTGATCGGGCCGCCGAGTGGGGGGAGAGAGCGATCAAAGAGCAAGATGTACCATTTATTCACAATCTGGGTCCTTTCCTCAAGTCCAGCCCCCGGTGGCCAGAACTAGCTAGACTGATGAAACTGCCAGGATGATAAACGATTAATCGCCTCTTCTTTTGGGAAAACGGTCAGCCGACTTCCTCGGAATCCTTACTTATCGCTGGCGCGTTGATCACGAATACGAACTCGGCCCAACCGAGAGAAACTCTGTTGTTCTGGGGCATGGGCGTGGGCGCTGATCCGAATCACAGCGACACGACGGCCGGGACGAACGACAGCATCAACATTCCAGCCATGTTCTCTGTCGGAGGCGTACCGGCCAAGGTGGTGTTCACCGGCGCTCTGTTTCATCCCGGAGTGCAAGGTTTCGTCTGACCATTCCGCAGGGCGCTCCGTCGGATGCTCCGTGCAGATCATGGCTGTCACGGGAAGCGGCACGAATCAGGCAGCAAGTGACACGCCGACGATCCCGATTACGCCTGGTGGTGGCACTTGCTCCGATTCCCGCTGACAACCGTCCAACGGCACATCTACGGTCTGGCGTGTTTCTGCCATGTACTCCAGGAGTCGTTCGTGAGCGCCAAGCGACTTATCTGCGGAGAACTGAACCGGAATGGATGGGCCTGCAGGTCCAGCCTGAGCTTGCGATACTTCTCGGTCGACCGGCACCAAACTTTTTCGTAACCTCTGCGGCGACCGTAAGTACCTGTATTGAGACGTCTAAGGATGGCGAAGCCGACTCGCTCCAAGGTTCGCTCGATCTTTAACTGGTGCTGAAAATCCGCCCGCGGACCGCGTCTCCACGGATACGGCATCATGTCGGCGCTCAGGACTGGTCCGGCGATGTGCTGCGCGCCGATGAAGGTTCTCTCGATCCGGCACTCCACCGGATCGAAGAAGCTGGCCTGATTCGGGCCAAGTGGGTCGTTAAGAGAGGGGCCGGCGGGCACCTATGAATTGAAGGCCCCCGGCAAAGAGCGGGTTGACGCTGAAGAATCGAGTGCCGAGAACGGAGTGATATGTCGTTTTGGTCACGAATTGCAAATGTATTCCGCGGCGGTCGACTGAGCCGCGAAATTGACGACGGGTTACAAACACAGATCGCGGAGGCCACCGAGCAGCGCCGCGACCGTGCCCGGGCGCGGGAGGCGTTCGGCTCCGTCCTGCGAAATCGCGAAGAAAGCATCGATGTCCGCCTGCCCGCATGGTTCGATTCTCTGCGCGCGGATGCCGTTTTCGGCTGGCGTCAGCTCACGAAGAGGAAGGCGACTTCCGGGGCGGCGATCCTGTCCCTGGCGCTGGCGACCGGGGCCTGCACATCGGCGTTCCGGCTGATCGATGCACTGCTCCTGCGCCCCTTGCCCGTATCTCATCCAGAACGGCTGTACAGCGTAGCTTTTGCCCCCGCAAATGCGGATGCCCCTGTCTCGACGTACGACAGTTGCTCTTATCCGATGTTCCGCCAGATGCGGTCCGCCGTGAAAGATCAAGCCGAATCGGTGGCGGTCTCCTATGCCGAACGAGTCGATCTGACCTACGGACGGGACGAGGAGATGGAGAAGGCCTATCGGCAGTTCGTTTCAGGCTGGATGTTCGATTCGTTCGGACTACGGCCCGCACTCGGGAGACTGCTGACGGAATACGACGACGTGACGCCTGGCGCGAATCCCCTGGCAGTCATCTCGCACGACTATTGGACGCGCCGCTTCGCACAAGACCGTAATGTGATCGGGCGGACGTTCCGCATGGGCGACGACCTGTATCGGATTGTCGGCGTCGCCGAAGAACGCTTCACTGGAACGGAAACGGGCACCGTTACGGACGTTTTTGTTCCGATGATGATGAAAAACCCTCGAACCCTCGCCAGTTCCACTAATTTCTGGCTGCGGACGCTGGTCGAACTGAAGCCCGGCGTTGCCCCCGAACTTGTTCGCGAAAGATTGCGCGCAACGTTTCACGCCATTCAAGAGGAGCGAGCTAAGGGCTTCATGGGAATGTCCAAACGGCGTCTGGAGGAATTCCTACAAGAGAAACTCTTGCTCGAGCCAGCCGTCTCCGGACGTTCGAACCTCCAGAGAGACTACGGCCGGACGCTGCTTGCTTTGGGCATTCTGGTCATGCTGGTCCTGCTGATTACGTGCGCCAACGTCGCCAATCTGATGACAGCACAAGCGGCCGGGCGGACACGTGAAATGGCATTACGCATCTCGATCGGGGCAGGACGACGGCGGCTGGTGCAATTGGTTCTGATGGAATGCGCGTGCCTGGCCTTGCTGGCTACGGCCATCGGCGGATTGTTCGCCTGGTGGAGCGCGCCGTTCATCGTGGGTATGATCAATCCGCCGGACAATCCGGCGCGCCTCGTGCTGCCCGCGGACTGGCGTGTCGTGGGCTTCAGCCTGGCGCTGGCTTGCGGAGTAACCTTCTTGTTTGGTCTGGCGCCGGCGATTCGCGCCTCGGCCGTGCAGCCGGTCGGCGGGCTAAAAGGCGGTTCAGATCCACATTCGCGGCACCGGATGATGCATGCGCTGATCGCACTACAGGTCACCTTCTGTTTTGTCGTCCTGTTCGTCGCAGGCCTGTTTGTCGCTACGTTCGACAGGCTAACCAGTCAGCCCACCGGTTTCTCGGCGGACGGGATTCTCAACCTGCAAGCCATCGCCCAACGGCCCCAGTCGCCGGTCTATTGGAACCAGGTGGCGGATCGCCTGCGGTCCGTCCCAGGGGTGGAGGCCGTCGCGCTCACCGTGTGGCCGCTCATGAGCGGGGAGTCCAGTATTGGCGGGATATCGGTCAACGGCGCTCCTCCCAGCGAAGTCGTCTCGGACTTTCTCAGAATCTCTCCCGGCTTCTTGGGCGCGATGCGGATTCCCCTTATCGACGGCAGAGACTTTCGCGCGACCGACACTAATCCTCCCGTGGCGATCGTCAATCTGGCGTTCGCGAAACAATTTTTCAACGGTGAGGATCCGGTAGGAAAATGGTTCGAGAACGAGCACGTGCGCTTTCAGATCGTGGGCTTCGTCGGCGACGCGCGATCCAGGGAAGACATGCGCCGCCCAATACGGCCGACGGCTTACTTTCCGTTCCAAACAGTAGACTCAAAAGACGCGTTCGTACCCATGGGCCGGGGAACCTTTGTGGTCCGAACCCGAACCCCAAACCCGATGGCTCTGGCGTCCATCCTCCGTCATGAAGCACCCAAGGCGGGGTCGGCGATATACATCAGTAACATCCGTACGCAGGCGGAGTTCAATCTGGCGAACACGGTACGCGAACGCCTCCTGGCGATGCTGGCGATGTTCTTCGCGGCCGTTGCCGTGTTGCTCGCGGGCATCGGTCTTTATGGAGTGCTGGACTACGGAGTCCTACAGCGGCGGCGCGAGATCGGCATTCGTATGGCGATTGGCGCGCAGGCGAGCGACATTGCACGGCGCGTGACGACCGACGCGTTTTCGATGGTGCTGTTGGGTGCGATCGCCGGTATCGCCCTCGGCATGACGTCGGTGCGATACATCGAAACCCTGCTTTACGAGGTGAAGGGTACCGATGTGCGCATGCTCGTGATTCCTTCGATCATCCTGGTGGCAGCGGCATTGTTGGCAGCGCTGCCAGCTGTGGTCCGTGCCGTGCGAATCGACCCGGTCGTAATGCTGCGCGCCGACTAGACTGCGGGTCCGCCAGTTGGCAATGCCCCTTTCTGGCAAAGCACTGAATTCGACCCGACAGGCAATTGACCGCAATTGCCGTGGCAGTTGAGACCGAAAAGTTCGCCAAGACGCCCGACTACAACATCCGCTTCAGCACCGACGACGTTCGCAGCATGGGTATCACCATCCTGATCGGCATGCAGCGGAGGCTGCTGGCTGCGGTATGGGCACCCCGACAGAGCGAAAACAGCGCCGGATTCGGGGATGCAACCATGCTGAGGATAGTCCGGTGGGCTCATCGCGACGATGAACGGAGCGCGGCGGCTTCGCTTCCGCGCTTTTCAAAAACACTACATTGATCTTTAGACCCCGATGTTTTTGGAAATCCCCGCCCGAAGGGCGGAATGCTCACTAACGGAGAGCTCCGTCTCTCCATTTCACGCTGAACCAGTGCCGCGATCGGACCTCTGAAACAAGTCCTCGGTCGTGCGCCGCGGTCCGGTCGCGAAATGCGTGAGCGACGCCTACATTGCCCTGATTGCTGGGGTTTCATCGGCTTTTCTGACGCCCGAGAACGGTCACCAGGAAAGATCACTCCCGACGCTGAGGGCCGCCACGTGCAGTGAACCAGTGAACCAAAACTCCGGCCAGGTACGCGCCTTGTGCTGTAACCAGCATCGCCGCCAACTTTAGGGAACGTGCCCATTTGTGGTGCTTAAACGGCGCGGCGACCAGTCCCACGTGGAATCTAAGACCCTCGAACCGGAATCTGCGGCGTGCTTGCGCGCTTCGTCGCGCTGCGTGGAATGTAACCGCCCCGACGCCGTAGCGGAACTGTTGCCGGACAAATGATTGGAGGGTGAATTCGTGGCGGTGAGCGACGATGGCTCCCGGCGTCCATGCGCTGAGCATCCCATGGTCGGCCCATCTCGCTCCGAATTCGCGATCCTCGTGCGCAAAGCGAAATGACTCGTTGAATCCCCCTATCTTCAGGAACGCTTCGCGGGGAACAGCGAGGTTATTCGTCGTGAAGTACCCGGCGCCGGTCGAGCCTCGGAACCATCGTTCCGCGTAGTCACTGGCGATTTGATGTGCGGAGGAATATAAGTTGTCGGGAAGTCCGTTGTGCTTCGGTCCACCTAGCATGTACGCCGGCTTGCCAGCGAAGGCTTCTTGAAGTGCTGACAACCATTCCGTACCCGGCACGCAATCATGGTCTGTGAACGCAAGATAGGGGCCCTTGGCCTCCCGGGCGCCATGATTCCGAGCGGTGGCCGGGCCGCCATTAGGAACTCGAATATACGCGATCTTAAGGCGCTTCGAGAAGTCATCGACAACGTTCACCAACGGCGGCACGCTGCCATCGTCAACGACAACTACTTCGAATCGGCGACTCGGGAAGGATTGTCGGGTGAGAGCTTCAAGACAAGCGCGAAGGCCGCCCGAATTGGAGAAGGCGGGTATAATTACGGAGATCAAGAGTTCGGATTGAACGGCTCTCAAACTTATCGTCGAATCTGGATCTACGATCCCGGCCATTTTACTCCCTACTATAATGCCGGTCTGTGCGGGCAATATGCGGCCATGGGCGTGGCCTGCACTTTGGTTACCTCACCGGCCACCTTCGAGGCGGTAGCGCCGCGCGGCTACGAAGTATCGTCTCTTTTCTTTCGGTCCTTACAAGGACCTCTTGGCCCAATGCTCCGGCATCGTGGCAGGCTACGTCAGATCGTGAAAGCGATTTCCTATCCGCGTGGTGTGTGGCGCGCCTTTCGGGAATTGAGGGAGCAGGAGCCTGGGGTGTTTCACATTCACTTTGCGATCAGCCCCGTCCTGGATGCTCTCCTGGCCCGGGCACTCCGTCGTCGGGGATGGCGCGTGGTTTACACCTTGCAGGAGCCGCAGCCAGAAGGCGTGTGGAGCCGTTGGCAATACGGGCGGCTGATGGCTACCTGCGACGTCATCGTTATGCATGATGAGAGCCTCGCAGTAAGCCTGCGTCGGATGTTCCCTGATTGTGCAAGAAAGATCACGTCGCTGACCCACGGAATGGACCTACCTCAGTTGCCCTCTGAATCCGACCGCGAACGGTCGCGCTCGAGCCTCGGCGTTGCTCCCAACCAGCCGCTCCTGCTGTTCTTCGGGATGATGAAGCCTTACAAGGGTCTGGAGGAACTGCTGGACGCCATGCCAGCCGTGTTAGCCCGGGTACCCGAAGCCCGGCTGTGCATTGCCGGCGAACCGCTGATGGACATGCGAGGAGTGATGAAGAGGATCTCCGCCCTCCCGGCTGAATCGGTGATTTTGCAATTGGGATTTGTCCCGCAGGCCGAAGTCGGCGGCTACTTCGCGGCGGCTGACCTGGTGATCACCTGCTACCGGGAGATCGCGGCCAGCTCCGTACTCTTGCAGGCGCAGGCGCACGCCCGGCCTGTATTGGCAACGCGCGTCGGAGCACTTCCGGCGTTAGTAGACGAAGGACGTTGCGGCTTTCTGGCGGGAGACAATTTGTCGGCGGCGATCGTTGACGCGCTGGCTGATCAAGATCGGCTGACGGAACTGGGCAAACGCGGGCGGGAGCGAGTGGAAAGGCTGCACTCGTGGGAACACGTGGCGGCCGCCACGCTAGGGCTCTATCTGGTCACAAGAAAAGCAAATGCCGATCCGCGTCGATGAGACAGGAGGCGCGGTCAAGTTCATCGTCGACCCGATAGAGCAGTGCCGAACCGCTTCCAAACAGGTACCCGCACGCCTCGCCCGTCGCGGCCATCATCGATGCGAGCGTCAACAGGGGCACCACCGGCAGCGCCCGCCAATCAGGCAGAAGCGCGCACGCTCGGATTAATCTCAAGACTCCAATCGCCGGGAAGACGGCGGCATAGAATCCTCGGCGAAGGGCCGTCCAGCGATGGTATGCGGCGCGGGTAGCGCCGTAGATTCTGGCTCCACTAAACTGTGACTTACACAGGACCAGCCCGCGAGAGACGTTGGTGTGCGCTACCTGGGCCGCCGGCTCCAGAAACAACCGGCCACCGCGGCACCGAAGCTTGAACTGCAGGTGATGGTCCATTTGGAGAAGCTCAGGAAGTTCGCGGCCGAGTGCCTGCAGCACGGCGGTCGGATAAGCACTGTTGTGTGGTGGAATATCACGGACTGGCCCGCCGTTGCGAGCTTGGAACCAGGATCCGTAATTGAGTAAGTAGTCGGCACGACTGACCCAAGAGGACGGGTTGTGATTCAGGACCAACGGGCCT
>Ga0209579_10003724_pt1 | contig 10943 bp, 11 predicted proteins | sample Coa_R1_2_FD_187152 | JGI IMG/M metagenome (GOLD analysis project Ga0209579, IMG submission 187152) | Surface soil microbial communities from Centralia Pennsylvania, which are recovering from an underground coalmine fire - Coalmine... | ecosystem: Environmental > Terrestrial > Soil >... | reverse complement strand
CGCTGGCCATTGGCGTGGACAACATTCACCACGACGTTTATTTAAGCCCCAAATTCGCGCAGGCGGCTAAGGACTATTTGTTTGAGCTGATCCGGCAGCATACGGCGACGACATTCATGCCGGGGATCGAGCTGCGAAACACCAAGAGCATTGACGGCGCGGGATTCCGCAAGATGCTCAGCGACCTGCTGCAATCGGCGGTGACGCAAGCCAAGTATCAGAAAAATATTGAGATTGACGTGCTGTTCCGGCTGGCGATCCTCAAATTCATCACGCAGGAGCTGGGAAACCAGTTCGCCAACATCATTCTGGAAGGCAAGGAGTGGATCCGGCAGCGCGGAGAGCACTTTGAGCGGAGCCAGCAGGCCCATGTGATCAAGGCCAAGCTGTCGGAGTTGCAGTCCGCGCGGCGGAGCGTGCTGCGGGTGGTGGGACAGCAAGTGGCGCAGATGCTGGTGGATGCGGAAGAAAACGTGGTGTGCAAGACGCGGCGCGCGCTATTTGGCGATGATTTCCCGGGTTATTACGAACTGCTGAAGAACCGGTTGATTTTTCTGGATGGCGGAAAAGACGACTCTTATTTCCTGGAGCACTTTGTGCTTTTGGGCAATTACGTGCGCGACCCGGACCGCTTTGAGGCCATGGACGCGCTGTTCCGGGAATTTCTGCAGCAGGCGGGAGTGACGATTGCGCAGGATCCGGAATTTGCGGAAGCGCAAAAAGAGCACCAGGGGATGCTGGAGCAAGTGCAGGGGATGCGTGACGAGATCGCTCGGCTGGAAGAGCAGCGCGATCTGCACTTCAAGAAACTGGAGCGGGGCGATGGATTTTTCGGAAAGTTTCTGGGGTCGGGCGATCCGGCGAATATCAAGGCCTCGTTGAACGATATCGAGTTGCGGCTGAAACACCAGCAATTGAAGCTGGAAGAGTTTGCGCCGCAGATTGAGACCGCGAAACAGAAGCTGGACTTTTTCCTGAAGGACCACAACGGGAAGCTGGGCGATTTTCTGAATGAACCGGAAAATGCCCGCCGGCTGTTTGATCCAGGGGCGGAGCCGGAAACCCTGCGCGGCCAGCGGGCGCAACAGCTGGGTCGGCTGATGGAGCGGCTGGAAGAGCACGAGGTGCTGTATCACGTGCTGGCCAGCTATGAGATTCGTCCGGTGGCGGCGCTGTATCATCCGCCGCTGCATCTCCAGCAGCTGCGAAAGGCGCTGGTGTCGAAGGATGAGCTGAAGCGCGTCGAGCAGGTGCTGAAGCAGGTGCCTGCGAAGCAGCTTTCGGTGAAGCCGATTGAAGAGCTGGGGAAAAAGATCCGGCGGTATTCGCGGGAGGAGACGCAGGCGCTGGTGGTGCGGTTCGCGTATGACTTTTTGCGATTGCGGCGGGAGTTGCGGGACGCCGAGCACCTGACCACGTGCATGGAACGTATTAATCTGGTTTCGACGGAACAGTCGCGGGATCTTTCGCGGCTGAACAACCGGCTGTATGAGTGCGTGCTGCAGGAAGAGGCCAAGCCGCAGCAGGATCCGGTGGTGTCGCACGTAATTATCAAGGCGGACGTGCGCGGGTCCACGAAGATGACACAGGATCTGCTGACGCGCGGGCTGAATCCGGCTTCCCATTTCAGCTTGAATCTGCACGAGCCGGTGAAGAAGCTGCTGGACCGGTATTCGGCGAAGAAAGTGTTCATTGAGGGCGATGCCATCATCCTGGCAATTTTTGAGACGGAATCGAGCCGGGCGTATGCGCGGCCGGTAGCCAAAGCGTGCGTTCTGGCGCGGCAGATACTGACGGTATGCAATTCGTACAACGATAGCGCGGCGAAAACCGAATTGCCGGCGCTGGAACTGGGGCTGGGGATTGCGTTTCAGGGTTCGGCGCCCGCGTATTGGACGGACGGCGACTCGCGCATCATGATTTCGAAAGCGCTGAATCTTTCCGACCGCTTGTCCGGATGCACGAAGCTGGCGCGGCGCATGTTGTCCGAGCAGCGGTCCAGTTTTTCGATTTTTCATTTTTTGCAGACCATGCAGGGAGCTTCGGCGGAAGAGCTGGATGAATTTCTGGTACGCTACAACCGGAACGGCATCGAATTGAATGAAGAAGGGTTTCAGAAGCTGTCGGAAGAGATTTCGCTGGAATCGGTGGAAACAAAGCTGGAGCTGCCGTGGGGCCGCGAAACAGTGACGCTGTTTTACGGCGAAGTGCCGATCGGGGATAGCGTTGAGTTGATTGTGCTGCGCAAGGGAGCGGCGCGGGAACTGTCGTCGGACGGCAAAATTGGCGGAGGTTCAGAGCACGCGTACTACGAAGTGTGCACGGCGCCCGCGCTGTTTAATCTGGTGGCGGCGTTGATCCGGACGACGCAAGTGGCGGCGGTGGCGCCTGCGACCGCGATGGCGCAGCCGGTGTTGCGATAGCCCCTACCTGTTGTACAGACCCTTATATTTTGTAATTCCGGCGAATCATTTCTGCGCCTGGAGCTTTTCGGCCATCGCGAGAATGGCATTCACCGAGTTCCAGTTCCGTCCGGTGCCGGGAGTCTTAAGCACCTTGTCGAGGCGGGACCACGGCAGCTTGGTTTTGCCCATGCCGTTGGGGAAGTAGATGTAAAGTTCGCGATCGAGAAGATGGAGTTCTTCAGGGGAGATGGCCATGAGACGCAGGCTTGCGGCGGCGTCTTTGACGGGAGCGGCGGCGAGGAACGAGACCAGGAGTTTGCCGGGTTCGATGTCGCGCCGCTTGGCGAAGGGGTTTTTGGCAACGACGCCGCGAAGATCTTCGACGGTGCGAAGGACAACCTCGGGGCGACAGGCGAACTTCTTTTCGATGGCGCGCTGGATGCTGACGGCGATTGCGGGGAGACTGCGTTCGTTGGTTTTGAAGACGATGTTGCCGCTTTGCACGTAAGTCTGCGGTTCCTGGAACTTCAGAGAGACAAAAAGAGCGCGGAGGGCGTCCATTTTAACAATGGCGTGGCCGCCGACGTTGATGCCGCGTAGGAATGCGATGAGAACCGGCATTGGCTGAGAAGGATTCTACCGCAAGGGAGCCCGGGGAAGACCGTAGAAGGGGAGGGATGACAGGCCCCTGGGAGTTTGCTCACGGCCGGCGCCCACTTCGCAGATGATGCTGAGCGTGTCGGTTTTTTGACACTGGCACAACCGTGTAAGCGAAATGTGCTTGCTTGCGGGCAGATTTACATGACCATGCGAAGTGAGCGCAAGTCCGTCTTCTATTCAGATTGAGGAGTGACAATGGGTTTAGGAAAAAATATCTTTTGGAAACTTGATTGCTTATGTCTGGCGAGTAAGGTCGAGGCAGGACAGTTCGCGAAGACCAAATCGGCGAGGGATTTGGTATTCGCGGCGCGGTGCTAGAGATGTTCTGACGGCGCAATTCTCCCTTGCGCTTGCAGGCTAGACAGTAGCTTGCGTGTTTGTGGCAGGGCATCCCCGGGGTAATACCCGACCCACCTGAACTTCTCACCTGAAAAATCAGTGAAGCACCTCCGGAAGGATCTCCCGAAAGGGATCGGCGTGGAGGTGGCGTGGGCGGTGGCTATGTATGAGAAGCGGCCGGGCGCATTGTGGAATTTGCGCGGCACTGCTGTTCCGATGGTTTGTGGTCTGGCGGCGCTCATTGCGGCTGGTCCGAGCGCCAGAGCGCAGGGAGCTAATTTCCGCACGGCTGCCGAGAGAGCGCAGCCCACGATATCGCTGCAGGAACTGTCTATTCCGCCAAAGGCAAAGAAGGATTGCGAACGAGGTCTGGCGCTGCTGGCAAGGCAAGATCCCCAAGGAAGTTTGCGGTATTTCGCGCAGGCGATTGAGGCCGCACCGGGATTTTATGAAGCTTATTACCATCAGGGTGTGGCGGAGCAACAACTGAACCGCGACAGGGATGCCGCGCAGTCTTTTCAACAAGCCATTGATCTGAGCGACGGGCATTATCCGCGCGCCGAATTTGGCTACGCGCTCTCGCTGACGCGGCTGGGAGATGCGGCGGAGGCCGAGCGCGTGGTGCGGCACGGGCTGGAGACGGATGCGAACATTGCCGACGGCCATGTGGTGCTGGGTTTGGTGCTGCTCGAACTTCACCGGACAGACGAGGCGGAGAAGAGCGCGCTGGAGGCGCTGCGTCTTAATGATCCCACCGCCATCAAGGCGCGACTGGTGCTGGCGGACATCGCCGCGGCGCGAGGCGATTTTGCCGCGCAGGCCAACGACCTGGACGCTTACTTGAGGCGTTGCCCGAAAGACCGGAACAGATCCGTATTGGAGGCGGCTCGGGGCCTCGCGAGAAGGATGGCGGCACGCGTTGCCGCGGGAAACTCACAGGTCCACCTGGCGAAGCGCCGCGACTCAGCGAAGTAGATTCTTGTAAAGCGCCATGCCTACCGCCGCATCCATGCCCAATTTTGCGAGGGTGGAGACTTCGCGACGAGTTTTGATGCCGCCGGCGGCGATGACAGGATGGGTGGTGGTGGAACGCAGGAGCGTGAAATAAGTAAGATTCGCCCCGGACAAAGTTCCTTCCCGATCCACGTCGGTGCAAAGGAAAGCAGAACAGAACGGTTCGAGCGCAGGCATGACCTCGCGCGGATGAAGGGCCAGAGCTTTGCGCCAGCCGTGTGTGGTGATTCTGCCTTTGCAAGTATCCAAGGCAATGACCACGCGGTTGCGGGGAAGGGCGCGGCAGAGAGCACGGAGAAAACGTAGATTGATTCTGCCTCGATCAAAAGCCGCACTGCCAATAATGACTTGTGTGGCCCCGCATCGAACCATGCGCCTGGCACCGGCCACGGTGCGGACGCCGCCGCCGACGCGGACTTTCATTTTGTATTTGCGACGGGCGCGTTGGCAAAGCGCTTTGACCAACACGCTGTTGTGGCCTCTACCCATGGCAGCGTCGAGATCAATGATGTGCAGCCAGGGATAGCTGCGGAATTTATCGAGTTGCGCGAACACATCGGCGACGGCGAGTTCGCGGCGGCGGCCATGGACCAGCTGAACGGCCTGGCCGGATTGCAAGTCTATGCAGGGAATCAGCATGGCAGGCGCACCTCAATGCGGCGCGCGGCGAGGAATTGCTTGAGTTCACGGATGGATTGGACGCCATCGTGAAAGATGGAGGCAGCCAGCGCGGCGTCGGCTGCGCCTTCCGAGAAGATTTCGGCAAAATGATCTGGGGTTTTGGCGCCGCCGGAGGCGATGACGGGCACAGACACCGCGCGGGAGATCGTCGAGGTGAGCGCGACATCGAAGCCCGATTGCGTGCCGTCGCGGTCCATGCTGGTGAGCAGGATTTCGCCCGCGCCTAATTCGACGGCGCGCTGCGCCCAGCATAGAGCGTCGAGGTGAGCGGTGTCGCGGCCACCGCGGACGCGAACGTCCCAGGCGTTGTTGGCAGTCTCGAATTTGGCGTCGAGGGCGAGCACGACCGCCTGCGAACCGAATTCGGCGGAAAGCTCGGTGATGAGAGCGGGACGCTCCACGGCTGCGGTGTTGATGGTAATTTTGTCGGCGCCCGCGCGGACCACAGAGCGAGCGTCCTCCAGGGTGCGAATGCCGCCGCCCGCGGTGAGCGGGATCGCAAGTTCGGCAGCTACGCGACGAATGGTTTCGAGAAATGTGGGACGCCGGTCGCGCGAAGCGGCGATGTCGAGGACCACCAGTTCATCGGCGCCTTCGGAGTTGTAGCGGGCGGCAAGCTCGGCGGGGTCGCCGGCGTCGCGGAGTCCGACGAAGTTGACGCCTTTTACGACGCGGGCGCCGTCGATGTCGAGGCACGGGATGACGCGGTGGGCCAGGCTCATGTGTTTGGGCTCACGCGGTGAGGCTCAGGAAGTTTTGCAGAAGCCGTGCGCCCGCGGCGCCGCTTTTTTCCGGGTGAAATTGTGTGGCGAAGACGCGGCCGCGTTCGAGAACCGCGGTGAACCGCGAGCCGTGATCGCTAGTGGCGACGGCGTCCTGGTTGGAGTTTAAATTCAGCACGGCAAACGTGTGCGCGAAATAAAAGTAGTCGGATTCTGAGAGACCTTGAAGCAACGCCGAAGGGCGAACGATGCTGAGGCGATTCCAGCCCATGTGCGGGAGCTTCACGATGTGGGGAAGAGATTTCACGACACCGGGCATCAGGCCGAGGCCGGAAAATGACGGAGCCTCTTCGCTGGAAGAGTAGAGCGCCTGAAGGCCGAGACAAATGCCGAGGAAGGGAACGCCGCGCCAAAGGGCATCTAACAGCGCGCGTCGGAAGTTGCGTTCGTCGAGAGCGCGAATGATGGCGGAGTAGTGGCCGACACCGGGAAGGATCATGGCGCTGGCGGAGGCCAGGCAGGATGCATCGGTGACGCGCTGCGAAGTGGCGCCGAGTTTTTGTAGGGCGCGCTCGACGGAAGCAACGTTGCCCGCGCCGTAGTCGATCAGGGCGATGGTCACAGCAGCTCCTTGGTGCTGGGCAGGACGTTTCTAAGACGCAGATCGCGGCTGACCGCAAAACGGAGAGCCCGGGCGAAGGCTTTGAAGAGCGCTTCGACCTGGTGATGGGACGAGCGGCCGTAGAGACAGCGCAAGTGGACATTGGCACGGGCGGCTTGCGCGAAGCCCTGGAAAAAATCTTCGAGGAGTTCGACGGTGAAATCGCCGACGCGCGCGGCTTTGATCCTGGCGTTAACCACGCAGTGCGGGCGGCCACTGAGGTCAATGGCCGCGGCGGCGAGGGTTTCGTCCATGGGCATCAGGAAATAGCCCGCTCGCAGGATGCCTTTTTTTGAGCCGAGGGCTTTTTGGACGGCTTCGCCGAGGGCGATGCCCACGTCTTCGACAGTGTGATGCTGGTCCACGTCAAGGTCGCCGCGGGCGGTGAGGGTTAGATCGAAGGCGCCGTGGCGCGCGACCAGGTCGAGCATGTGGTTAAAAAAACGGATGCCAGTGGAGACGTTGGATTTGCCGCGGCCGTCGAGAGCAAGGCGCAGACAGATGTCGGTTTCCGTGGTTGTGCGGTGAATGGTAGCGGTGCGCGGCATCAGCCTTTCCTTTTGGACGTCTCCCGGTTGCGCTCGATATAGCGGACCAGCGTCTGCATTTCTTTGCGAGTGCCGATGGTGATGCGGACGAAGCCGGGGCCCATATCTTTTGTCCGCTCGCGGAGCAAGATGCCTTTACGTTCGAGTTTCGCAAAGAGAGCAGGTCCGGCCGGGCCGAAATTAGCGAGAAGAAAATTTCCAGCGCTGGGGAAAGTGGCGATGCCGAGTTTATTTAATCGCGCGGCGAATAATTCGCGCGAGCGTTGAATGTCGCGGACATAAGAACGAATGGTTTTGCGTTCGCGGAGTGCGGCTTCCGCGGCGACCAGCGCGGCCAGGTTGACTGGGAAAGGCGGCATGGCGCGGCGCACCGGCTCGAGCGAGTCTTGGGCCGCGATGACGGCGCCCAAACGGAGAGCGGCCAGGCCGGCGGCCTTGGAGAAAGTTCGCGCGATGAAAAGATGTGGATAGCGGCGAATCCAGCCCAGGGCAGAAAAGCCGGAAAAGTCGGCATAGGCTTCGTCGAGAATCACGACGGTGTGGCAGGCGGCAGCAAGAATCTTGCGCAACGCGGCTGGCGCAACCAGTGTGCCCGTCGGATTGTTCGGATTGGCCAGAAAGAAAAGACGCGGCTTTTTTCGCAGGGCGGCGAGGACATCAGCAAGAGGAAAGCGCATCTGCGCGTCATAGCGGCGGACTTCGACGCGAGCGCCGGCGATTTCCGCCCAGTAGCGATACATGGGGAACGTCGGCTCGCAGATGAGAATGTGGGAATCGGGCTCGACGAAAGTGTCGAAGAATACGCGCAGTGCATCGTCGCCGCCGTTGGTCAGCAGCAACTCTTCCGGCCGGACGCCAAGATGGCGCGCAATATTCGCGGTCGGCTTCTGGTATTCCGGATACATGCCGAACTGTTGCGGGGTGAGCCTGGCCAGCGCGCGCAGAACCGCCGGCCCGCATCCGGCAGTGTTCTCGTTGAAGTCCAGGCGGATTTTGCCGGCGCGGCCTTCGGCGGGAGCTTCGTAGGTCTTGCGCTTGAGAATTGCTTTGCGAACCGGCAAACGGGTTTTCATCGGCGAATCCTCACTGCCTCGCGGTGGGCTGGCAGAGACTCGGCGGCAGCGAGAATCTCCGCGCCGCCTGCCAAACGTGCGAAACCGCTGCGGGAAATTTCCTGGACGCTGATGCATTTTACAAAATCGGCCGCTGACAAGCCGCCGCGGCGGCGAGCCCAGCCCGCGGTTGGTAAAACGTGATTGCTGCCCGAGATATAGTCGCCGAGTGGTTGGGCGCCATAGGGGCCGCAGAAGATCGTGCCGGACGAGCGAATTTGGGGCAGCAGGGAAGAGGTCTGAGACGGCAGGCTGAGGTGTTCGGGCGCAAACTGATTTACAAACTCGCAGCCCGCCGCTAACGATGGCGCGATGAGAATAGCTCCCGCGGATTGCAGGGACCGGTGTGCAGGACTTGTTCGTGGCAGAGCGCGAAGCTGCGCGGCGACTTGCTCAGCCACTTCATTCGCCAACTTGCGCGAGGTCGTTACCAGAAAGCTCGACGCGTCCGGCGCATGTTCGGCTTGTGCCAGCAGATCCGCTGCGATCCAAGCGGGATTCCCGCGATCCGCCAGCACCACGGCTTCGGTAGGGCCGGCCGCAAGGTCAATCGCGCAGTCCGCGGAAACCAGTTGTTTGGCGGCGGTGACGTACTTGTTGCCCGGCCCAAAGACTTTTTCGACGCGCTCCACGGATTTCGTGCCATAAGCCAGCGCCGCGATGGCCTGTGCGCCACCGATCCGCGCGATTTCACGTACGCCCAAAAAGTCGGCAGCCGCGAGGAGTTCGTCATTGGGCTTGGCGCAGACGGCCGTGATGCGCGGGACGCCGGCCACTTGGGCCGGTATGGCGGTCATGAGCAGGGTGGAGACCAGAGAAGAGCGGCCGCCCGGGATGTAGCAGCCGATGGATGCAATTGGCCGAACCAGTTGGCTGACTTTCACGCCCGGTTCTACTTCGAGTGACCACTCCAGCGGAAGTTGCCGTTCGGCAACGCGTCGAATGTTGCGGGCGGCTTGGCGAACCGCACGAAGAAACTGCGCACTGACCCGGCGCGCCGCACCGCGAATCTCTTTCTGCGAGAGCCAGATTGTTTTTGCGTTCAGCGTGACGCCGTCAAGCTTCCTGGTCCAGGCAAAAAGCGAAGCGTCGCCACGCTGGCGGACATCGATGACAATTGTGCGTGCTACGCGCTCCGCTTCCGAATCGCGCGAGCGCCGTGCCACCAACAACTTCTTTGTAAGGGCCGGAGTGAGGTCGAGGATGCGCATCACAGCACAATCTTGTTCAACGGATATTCGACAATGCCCTGCGCCTTGGCCGCTTTCAACTTGGGCAAAAGCTGGCGAACCACCGCTTCTTCGATGATGGTGTTCACTGCCACCCAGTCCGGATCGCTGAGCGTCGAAACCGTGGGATTCTTTAACGCCGGCAAAACCTCCAGGACCGCGGCCAGGTCATCGCGGCGCACGTTGAGCAGCAGCCCGACCTTACTGGCCGCGTCTATCGCTCCCTTCAGCATGAGGATCAGGTTTTCGGCCTTTTGCCGCTTCCAGCCATCGGCCGCCGCCGCGCTGCGATTCATGATGAACACCGTAGCTGATTCCAGAACCGTATCCACAATGCGCAGACGATTGGCACGCAGCGACGAGCCGGTCTCGGTGACTTCCACGATCGCATCGGCCAATTGTGGAACTTTTACCTCCGTGGCGCCCCAGGAAAATTCCACCCGTGCCTTCACGCCGAAGCGTTGCAGATACTTTTCCGTAAGCTGAACCACTTCCGTGGCGATTACTTTGCCTTCCAGGTCGCGCGGCTCGCGGATCGGCGAATCTTCCGGAACCGCCAGGACCCAACGAACGCGCGCCAGGCGCTGTTTCGCATAGACCAGCTCGGCAAGTTCGTCCACATCGGCGCCGGTTTCCATGACCCAGTCATGCCCGGTGATGCCGGCGTCCAGCGCGCCGGATTGAACATAGCGGGCCATTTCCTGAGCCCGCACCAGCAGGCACTCGATTTCCGGATCATCAATCGACGGAACATAGCTGCGCGAACTGAGTGAAATTTTCCATCCGGCGCGCGCGAATAAATCTAACGTCGCGTCCTGCAGGCTGCCCTTAGGAATGCCTAGCTTTAGGCGGTTCGAGCACATGGCTAGCGCGCCTCGCCAGACCATCCGCCAGCGGGAACCTTATACACCGCCCCTGGGTCAAAGGTCCGCGTGGCGATGATGCGCGGCACGCCCTTGTGGTTCAAACTGCGGAAGAAGCAGCTGCGGTAGCCCTCGTGGCAAACGCCGGGCCCGACCGGATTCACGCGAACCAGCAGCGCGTCAGCATCGCAGTCCAGCCGGATATCGGCGACTTTCAGCACGTGGCCGCTGGATTCGCCCTTTTTCCATAATTCCTTTCGCGAACGCGAAAAGAAAACCACTTCGCCGGTTCGCCGCGTTTCCTCGTAGGCCGTGGCGTTCATGAAGCCCAGCATGAGCACGTCGCCCGATTGCTCATCCTGAATGATCGCTGGAACCAGCCCGTTCGACTTGCCGAAGTCAATGTCCATGGTCGCTGTCCTTTCCGAAAAAGCCGCCAAAAAACAAAAAACCCGCTGAGCTTTGCGAAGCCAGCGGGCTGAAGAGTGCTTTGGTTTAGCGTTTCGCTATCCACACCCCAGCGCGCACGGCGAATGGCCATGATGATGGCGATGGATGTGGTGGACGAAATTCATTCCGCAAAAAAGAATAGGGGAGAGATCAGAATGTGTCAATGAAAATGCACCAGGCGAAAAAAACCTTAGGCGCGCGGCCCCGGCTTGCCGGGAGCGTTCATGTTCAGGGTCAACTTCAGGTCCACCGCGACACC
>Ga0209579_10003721_pt1 | contig 10948 bp, 5 predicted proteins | sample Coa_R1_2_FD_187152 | JGI IMG/M metagenome (GOLD analysis project Ga0209579, IMG submission 187152) | Surface soil microbial communities from Centralia Pennsylvania, which are recovering from an underground coalmine fire - Coalmine... | ecosystem: Environmental > Terrestrial > Soil > Unclassified... | reverse complement strand
CACTTTGCCGGTAGAACCGACGATGGGCGTCGACCAGCCGGCGCGAATGCCGAGCGGCAGCGCGAATGCGGCGAATGCCGGGAATTCCGTGCTCCTGGCAACGTCGGTGATGACGATGCGTTCGCGGGCCAGAACCGCCCCGCAGCACGGGCCGGTGCCCGAGCTTACTTCCATGCCGTCCACGGCGGAGGTATATTCCGGCGGCAGACTCGGCGCTATCGTCTGCGCAAAATGCGTCTCGGATTCATCCAAGAGGTGTATGGCGATCCAGCCTTGCAACCGCAACTGACTCTCCACCGAGCGAACGAACATTTCCAATACCTTCAAGAGCGGCGTTCCCGAGGTGAACATCTCGAAAGCCTGCTTCTGGCACAGCATCAGCGCTTCGGCGCGCTTGCTCTCGGTGATATCACGCGCAATCTTTGACGCGCCGATGATGTGACCGCGGCCGTCCCTGATGGGAGAAATCGTCAGGGAAACATCAACCAGGCTCCCATCCTTGCGCCGGCGAACCGTTTCATAGTGATCCACCGTCTCGCCGCGGGCGATGCGCGCCAGAATCCTCGGTTCCTCGTCCTCGCGATCCTCCGGGATCAGCATCGAAATCGATTGGCCTGTCGCTTCCTCGGCCGAATACCCGAAGAGCCGCTGGGCACCCTTGTTCCAACTGGTAATGATCCCGCTAAGGTTCTTGCCGACGATGGCGTCATCCGAGGATTCAACGATCGCGGCAAGCCGGGCCTGCGATCTTTCGGCCTCTCGGCGCTCGCTGATGTCCTCGATCGCAAGCAGGATCAATCGCGCTCTGCCGTCTTGTTGCAGAATCTCGCGGGCGTTGAGCAGCATGGTTCTCTGCCCGATTCTTGGAAAAAGATGTTCCACCGGAAAATCCACAAGCACCCGCTTGTTGGGAAGAACCTCGCCGAGCAAATGCCGCAGCTCCGGGATATCCCACTGTCCATTGCCGATCTCGTAAAGAAGCTTGTCTCGAGTCTCCTCCGGCGAAACCTGAAACGTGCTATAGAACGAGGGGTTCACGGCCTCGACGCGCAACTCGGCGTCAAGCACGAGCAGGGGTTCACGCACCGTACGGATAATATTCTCGGCAAGCGCCCGCGCTTCTTCAGCTTGCCGATGAGCGTCTTTGAGACTCGTCACATCGGTAAAGGTCAGTACAACGCCCTCGACCACATTTTTGACGGTGCGGTATGGCAGAATTCGGAGCTGGTAATGCCGGCCGCCAATTCCGGTAACCTGCCGCTCGCGTTCGGTGAGCGTCTCCAAAACCTCTTGCACATCGCGGGCGGGATAAAGCCCTGTGAATTGGGCGGCAAGATCCGAGATTGGCCGGCCGACGTCGCCCGCAATGATCCGGAACACCGCGGCGCCCGCGGGCGTGAAGGCCTTGATCCGCAGCTCCCGATCCAGAAAAACCGTCGCTATTTGCGTGCTGACGAGCAGGTTCTGCAGATCGCTGTTCGCATTGTCAAGCTCCGCGATCTTGCGATTCAGCTCTGTGTTGACGGTTCCCAGTTCTTCGTTGAACGACTGCAGCTCCTCTTTGGAGGTCTCGAGTTCCTCATTCGTGCTTTGATACTCTTCGTTCGCGGATCTCAATTCCTCATTCGAGCTTTCAAGCTCTTCAAACATGGCTTGCGCATGTTCCCGCGCAGCCCGAAGTTCATCTTCGAGGTACCGGATCGCTTCCGCCGAACCGGGATCCGCGGCGCCCACGCTCCCCGGTTGCGGCATGCTCGCGGGCGGCGCATCCTCAAAAACGACCATAAAGAGGTTCGCCGACTGAAACTCCAGAATCGGCTCCACGGTAATGTCCACCAGGCTGATGCTGCCATTTGTCTGCAAGGGCACCAGTTTTTGGATCACGCGCTCCCGCGTCGTCACTGCCGTGTGGAGCGTGGAGCGCAGTGGCAACCCGCAGGCCTTCGTGCGCCATATTCACGACATTCGTATCGAGACTGCCGGTAGGCAACTCAAGATAACGGCCGAGCCGCCCGGAAATAAAAACTGCATCGCCGTTCTCCTTCACCGCGACGCATGCCGGCCGGTAACGCTGCAAGATGACGCGCTCCAGCCGTTTTGGAAGCTCGCGATCGTCCGACTCGGGCATGGCCCCGCCGGGAAGCTTCGGACGGTCGATGTCTGCGAGCGGAAACGCTACCGCGGGTCTGGGCAATGATTCTTTACGCTGAAAGATACGATGCTTCTTGTCCACGGTCTCGAACAGCTCCCGCTGGGAAATGGCTGTCTCCGCGGGTCCAAGAAAGAGAAAGCCACCGGAACGGAGGGCGTAATGGAAAAGCGTGATGATTTTCTGTTGCAGTTCCTGCCCGAGATAGATCATGACGTTCCGGCACGAGATCAGATCGAGCCGTGAGAAGGGCGGGTCTTTAATGAAACTGTGGTTGGAGAAGAGGCACACCTCGCGCAGCTCCCGGTTGACCTGCCAGGCGTTCTCCTCCTTTGTAAAGAAGCGCTGCAGTCGATCCGCGCTTACATGCTCGGCGATGCTCTCCGGGTACCGGCCCTTCCGGGCGAATGACAAGGCCTGTTCATCGATGTCGGTAGCGAATACTTGTATTTTCGGGGGATTCGCCCATGCCGTTGCGTACTCCCGGAGCAGGATGCAGATCGAGTAGGCTTCCTCTCCGGTAGCGCAACCCACGACGCAGGCGCGAACCTGGTCGGCACTGCCTTTCCCGGCAAAGAGCTTTGGAATCACATTTTGCCTCAGCGATTCGAAAGCATCGGGGTCGCGAAAGAAGTGGGTCACGCCGATCAGCAGGTCGTTGAACAGGCGGTCTGCTTCCTCGGGCAGGCGCGTTAGCTGTTCGACATACTGCTCGACCGTTTCAATCTGTAGCGCCTTCATCCGCCGCTCCAGGCGGCGGGCAACCGTCGACTCCTTATACTGGCTGAAGTCATGTCCGATCCGGCGCCGCAAAATGGCGTGGATCTTTCCCATGTGCGCGCCGAGCTGCTCGCGAATGCTCTGGGCTTTGCCGTTCCCATTGAACGATACCAGGTGCGCGGCATACTCCTGGATCCTTCCCGGCATCTCTTCGACGGGGAGTACATGGTCCACAAGGCCGGTAGAGATCGCACTCCGCAGGATCGAGTCGTATTTCGCGGATTCCAGGCTCTGCGCCAGGGCCATGCCGCCGTGTTCTTTGATTGCCCTGAGGCCCAGGGTGCCATCAGTGCCGGTGCCAGACAGCATAATGCAGACGGCATTCTCACTGCGGTCATCCGCAAGGGAGCCGAAGAAAGCATCGATGGGGGTACGTACGCCACGTGCCTCCGCCGGTGTGGCCACCCGCAACACGCCGTCCAGGATGGTCAGCGTGGCGTTTGGCGGGATTACATAGACGTGGTTAGGCACGACCTGGGTAAGGTTTTTCGCTTCCTCCACCGGCATCGCCGTGTGCCGCGCAAGGAGCTCTGGCAGTGCGGTGGGATGATCAGGAGCCAGATGCTGGACGATCACAAACGCAAACCCGGCATCCGGAGGCATGTGCCTGAAGAACGTCTCGAGCGGCTCCAGGCCGCCCGCAGAAGCGCCCAGAGCTACTATTAGAAACTCATTGCTCTCCTGCTTCATCGTCTACCTTTTTCAATGAGAACCTGCGGACGCTCGCTTGCTGCGGCCATTCTTCTGTTTGGCGGCTGTGCGCTCAACGACAAAAGCTTGAATCGTGCGCCAATCCTCATCGTCGAGTTGTGGCAGATCTCTACCGCGAAACCCTCCACGGATAAACGCCTCAAGTGAACGCAGGGAGACGCGTTCCTGGTCGGTGCGGATCAGCGAGCGGATGTATTCGCTCGGGGTGCTGAACGTGCCTTCGCGCACCTTTGCTTCGATGAAGTCTTTCATCACGCGCGGGAGCGATACGGTTAGGGAAGCGTTTGTCATGGCTCAGAAACCAGCCCTTGTTTTAACATTTTTTGAGATCTAATAGGACTTTCTAGATGGCAGCTTGGCGTCGGATTGCAAAGAATCGTGTGCTATCGGACACTATGTCGAAGAGGATCCCGACCCGGATTTTCGACCGCACGCGCGCTTCTGGCCGAAAAAGCCGCCCGCACGGCGTGCCCAATTAGATGGAAAGAAATTGTCTGTCTGGCAGTGTGGGAACGTTAGCTGGCTTTGCAGAACGGCCCAACACGTTTGTTTTGGGCCGTTCAATAATTGTCGTTGGCCAGGCTGATTCCTCCTGCTCCCCTGCTGCATGCAGGAGGAAGCTGGCGCCGGAGATCGATGCTGGGCCAGCTTGGCGGCCTGCATCGGTGGAATCGTGCCGGCGTTATCGGTCCCCGTCGGTCAGGAGCGCGAGCACGTTGGACTTCTTACTTATTTCGACGCTGCAACAGAACCCGGAAAATGCACCTCCCGGCGTAGTGACGCCCCATAAAAAAATGCCAAACTTGCGGCAGCCATAGAACCAAGAGATGCACGATCAGCCGCGAATTCAGCTTCTCCCGCTATGCTAAGATACGGACCACATGATACCTGGGGAGGCGCCTACCAAGGTCATCGAGCCTTTCGGCCCGGGCAGTCTGCTAGGCGATCGCTATCGCATCGCCAAACAGATAGGGAAGGGCGGTTTCGGTTGCGTCTATCTGGCATACGACGAGAAACTGCATCGGAAGCCGGTGGTGCTCAAGGTGCTCAACGAGAACGCCGGCGAGGACGCCTGGCGCCAGACCAAATTTCGCAAGGAATCCGAAGCGTTGTCGCGCATCGACCATCCCGGTGTGGTGGGCGTTCTGGATCAGGGCACCACTCCAGAAGGCAAGCTCTTTATCGTGATGCAGTTCGTGGATGGTGTCACGCTGCGTAGTGCCATGGCTCCAGGACCCCTAAGTTTTTCCCGTGCCGCCAACATAATACGCCAGACGGCGGAAGCTCTCACAGCAGCTCACGATCAGGGCATCTGCCACCGGGATCTCAAGCCCGAGAACATCATGTTGCGCGCATTGGCGGCCGGGCGCGAGCAGGTAGTGATCATCGATTTCGGGATCGCGGCGGTGGGGAACTCGTCGGTTCCCGCCGCGGGCAAGACGAAGATCGCTGGTTCGCCAACGTACATGGCGCCGGAGCAACTGGAAGGGAATCCGCAGCAGGCCAGCGACATTTACACGCTCGGGGTGATTGCGTATGAGTTGGTAACCGGGCGCCTGCCTTTTGAATGTGATTCAGTTGTGGAACTGTACAGGCAGCAGCAACGCGGTGTCCGCAAGAAACCGTCGGACATTCGCCCCGAGCTCCCATCGAGTGCGGGGGCAGCCATCCTCAAGGCCCTGTCATTCGATCCCCAGGCGCGTTACGCGCGCGCCCTGGATTTTGCCGATGCCTTTGCTGACGCTTTGCCGGATGCCACTTCGGAGCAGGAGACACTCGGCTTGAATAAGTCCGGCGCCCAGCTCGATTCCGGAGCATCCTCTGGGGCCTTCGTACTGTTTATTAGTGTGGTGGGCTATTCGCGCTTGACCACCGATCGGCAAAACGAGATCGTGAGGACGCTCGGAGAAGCGGTGCGTAGCAACCCGGAGTATCCGAAGGTAAACACGCGCCGCGATCCCACCTCAGTGCCGACCGGCCACGGCCTGGCGCTGGTCTTCTTAGATAACCCCACTTCGCCGGTCCAGTGCGCTGTAGATCTATCGCGAGCTCTGAAGGCCCATGCCGAACTTCACCTGCGTATGGGCATTGATACGGGCACTGTCTTCCGGGCGCCGGACACAAACCAGAATCTCAGCGGGGCGGATGACGGAATCAATCGTGCCCAGCGAGTGATGGAATGCGGCGATGCTGGACACATTCTGGTCTCCAGCTCCGTGGCCGACACCCTGATGGGGGTGAGTGCATGGTCCGGCTGGCTACATGATCTCGGCGAATGCCGGGTCAAGCCGGGCGCCCGGATGCGCATCTATAACCTCTGCCGGGATGACGTCGGTAATCCCGCTCTCCCTTTGAAATTGGGCGGCAAGAAAAACGGACGCGCGCGCTGGATGGGAGCTATCGCGGCGGCGGTAATGGTGCTGGCCCTCTCCATGGCGCTTTGGGGCTACTGGCATCGGGTGCCTGGGCGCAAGACAGATACGGCCGGCGGACACCCCACAGCGATCCAGCGCTCACTCACTTATTACTTCAGCGTGCGCCCTCCGAAATCACCGGATTGGAGGCGGTACAGCCACGAGATGATCGTGCCGGCAGGATACCGGATGGTCTTTAATTTCGAAAGTTCCGAACCGGGACACCTTTACATTTTGAATGAAGGGCCCGAGCCGGTTCGGGGGCGTACGGATTTCAACACACTATACCCTGCCAGCTCCGGTGGATCGTCCTTTGTGGACGCAAATCGGGAACTTCGGTTTCCGCCCGGTGACGGATTCGTGTTGGACCGTAAGGTGGGCACTGAAAAGCTTTTCGTAGTCTGGTCGAGCCGCGAAATCGCGGAGTTGGAAGATTTGAAGAAATGGGCGAACCCGAGGGATGCGGGCGCTGTGCAGAGTCTCGCAGATCTAAACAGGATCCAGGATTTCCTGCTGCAAAACCCTAGCCTCGCGCGTGCTGAGGACCAGGCGGGCCGCACCGTGCTCACCCAAGCCGCCGATCCACTCATGTACGTGATCAGGCTTGAACATATGTGAGGGATTATGAAGGCATATAGCGTCGCCGTTCTAATCACAGGCTGGGTATTGTTTTCTGCCTCCAGCTTTCGCGCACAGGATGCCCAAAGCGACCTGCGGACTCGCCAGCTTTGGGACACCAACCTGCTCAAGCAACGGGCCCACGCGGCGCACAAATCCGGCGCGCCTGCCAAGGCTCCCGCCGGCGATAACCTTGTCGGCGTCACTCTCTGGCGATACCGGTCGAGCCGCCCGCAGGATGCGCCAGCCGTGCGCATGCTCGTGCATGAGTCCGAGACAGGTAAAGACGAAGACTTTACGCCGGAGCGGTGCAAAGTAGACACTGCGCTTCAGCCTGGCCAGAGGATCCGGCTCGGCATCGAATCGGCGCGCACGGGCTTCCTTTATGTCGTGGATCGGGAGCAATATTCAGATGGATCTTTCGGAGATGCGGAGCTGATCTTTCCAACTCTGCGGACACGTGGCGGCGATAACCGCGTGCAGGCCGGGCAGGTGATCGATGTACCTGCCAACGGCGAGGGATTATTCACGATAGAGCGCAGGCGCAAGGACCTGGTTGCCGAGGAGCTGACCATGGTGGTCGCGCCACAACCGATCGCCGGTTTGCAAATTGGGCCGAAGAGCCTTCCGGTCACCAAAGAAAAGCTCGCCGAATGGAAGCAGAACTGGGGCGCCGCCGTCAAACGACTCGAAGCGGACGGTGAAGCGGGCAAGAACCTGACACCGGCCGAAAAACAAGCCGTCGAAAAGGGCGTGCCATTGACCGAGGCCGACGCGTTGCCGCAGACCATGTTTCAAGTTCAAGCAAGGCCGGGCAGTCCGATGTTGGTGACCGTGCTCCTCAAGATCCAAGGCGATTGACTTCGACCGGTCTACCACTCCACGCGGAGCATCAGCTGGATCTGCCGGGCCGTCTCGTTCAACGGCAACAAACCTGGAAAGCCCGTAGGCTGCTGTTGGCGGCCATAGGTCGCTTGCCCGAACAGAGCACTTCCCAACACCGGATAGGGATTGTTCAGGTTGGCGTGGTTCAGGAAGTTAAAAGCGTCAGCCCGCAGATTTATGCGGCCGCCCTCGCCGAGCCACTTTAACGGAATCGAGCGGTTCAGCGACACATCGATATTAATCAGTCCCGGGCCGGCCAGCGAATTGCGGCCCAGGTCGCCGTTGGTTCCGGTTGGCGGGTTGCTGAAAGCCGCAGAGTTGAGAAGAAGCACCCCTCCGGGGATGGCACTCCGGCTAGCTGTCGCCTGGCTGGCTAAGTTCGGCCTGCAGTTTATAATCTGAGACCCGCAGCCGGACGCGTAGACTGTATACGGGAAACCGCTGCGGAAGGAGTCGAGGGTCGCGAACCGCCAGTCCCGCAGCAGCCAGGCGAGGGGAGCCGCACCCGGTGGTTGCGGCAGGTTCACGATAGCCGAAAGCACCAGGTTTTGTCGCTGATCGAAATCCGAGTTTCCGCGGTCGCCGCGGCTGTCTCCCTCCTGGGTAAACGCCGCCGGAGCCTCATAGCTGGTGCTCGAAGTCAGGCGCACGAACGCCAGGTCGAAGAAGTCGCCGGCCAGCGGCGCGCTTTGATTGTCGATGCTGTGGCTCCAGGTGTAAGCCGCCTGCAGTTGTGCACGGGAACTCCGGAAGCGGGCCAGCACGGTCAGCGCGTTGTAGTCCGACGATCCCTGGTTCGCGCGGTATAGAATCTGGGGGAGCTGCGGATTGTCAGCCAATCCGCGATTCAGTATATCGGTGGTGATCAGCTTGCGTCCCAACTGGCCTGTCCCATTAACCTCCAGCGTGAATCTGCCCGTGATTTGATGTTGCAGTCCAACAAAAAAACTCTGGACGTAGGCGTTTTTGAGGCCGGAATCCACCCACGTCAAATAGGGAAAATTGAAGTTTCCGACACCTCCCTGGAAGCTCGGAAGCTGTGGCAGAAAGGGCGCCAGGAAGTCCGTATAGTTTCCAGGAATCTGAAAGAGTTGGATAGCCGATCCGTTAAGGCGCACGTTCTGCCAGAGATTGTCGAACGGGCGGTCATAGAAAATGCCGTAAGCGCCGCGCAACAGTGTCCGGCCCTTACCCGTCAGGTCGTAGGACGCCCCTAATCGCGGCGCCCAACCTCGGTTGTCGCTGCCGTAGATCCGTTCGTCGCCGGCGCCGGGATTGGTCAGCGTGCCGCGGGCGATTTTCTGCGGTATGCCGGCGCCCGCTCCAGGCTCAAACAACTGATCCTTCGCGGCGCCTGCATTGTCCGGCGCGCCGAAATTCTCATAGCGCAAGCCGTAGTTAATCGACAGCCGCGGTGTCACGCGAAATGTGTCCTGCGCGAACAGATGAAATTGGTTGTAGGCATAATTGCGATTGTAGTCCGGCAATTGGAAGCTGTTGTTGTTGAGTGCGGCCCTATCCAGAATGACTGAAAACTGGGAGGGTGCTCCCTGTGCGAATTGCAGGACGGTGTTAAAGGAGTACTCTCCATCGCGGCCGGCGGTGAGGAATCCGCTGGCGCCGCGCAACAGAAAGCCGCCGCCGAATTGGAATAAATGCGCGCCGCGCGACCACACCAGTTCGTCAGAAAGCTCGATGGTGCGGTTGCGGTCAAGGTAGGAATAGAGTGCACCGCTGCCGGGCAGAATCGCCCCGTCTTCGGAGGTGAGGGTTGGGATGTTCGGATAGGGCCGGTTCCACCCGATATCGTCCGAACTCCAGCTTACGCGGGCCTCGCTCGTGATAGTAGGGCTCAAGGTGCTGGTGAGCGCAGCCATGGCTCCGACCGTATTCTGAGTGAGCGGCGCCTCGAAGCCCTGGTAGGGCGACCAAAGAAAGTCCGGACGGCTCAGATGATCGTAGGCAACCCGCGCAATCAGCCGGTGCTTATTACCCGGCAGCGCGTAATCGAGGCGCTCCATGGCCAGCCATTGGTCCACGAATTCGGGAATCGATAGCACAGCCGGTGCCACAATCGCATTGCTCTGCGGCACGGGGAAAGGATGCTGCTGGAGCAGTTCGGTGGCGTAAGCCGTGCTGGGTAGGTACTGCGAGTCCGCCAAAAACGCCAGAAATCCGTTGGCAGGCAACAGTACGCTTAGCGGATCGCCATAACTGCGGCTGCGCAGATATTCAAATGCAGTCGACGTAAACATGCGGTTTTTCAGGATAGGGCCGCCCGTGTGGAATCCCGGTTGCGCCTGGTGCAAGGGTGTTCGCGGCAGGCCCGTCAAATTGCGTTCGAAATCGTTCGCGTTCAGCGCATGGTTCTCGACATAGAAGTACGCCGTGCCGTGCCACTGGTTACCGCCCGCACGTGTAACCGCATTGGCCAGTACGCCAGCCGTCCCTCCATATTCGGCCGAGAAGTTATTGGTGGAGATGCGATATTCCTCGACCGCTTCCGGAGCCAGCATCATCAGAGGTCCGCTCACCAGGTAGTTATTGTTCTCCACACCATCCAGCAGAAAGTTGGAAGAGGTGGGCCTCTGGCCGCTCACGGCAAGCCCCACACCGCGGGCGTCCGCCGTGCCCGCGGCGACGCCGGGTTGCAGGATGATCGTGGTATAAACGTCGCGGCCGGCCAGCGGAAGATCCTGTACTTCGACCGGATCCACTACCTGCGAAATCGAGGATTCCAGAGCGCCGCGGCCGGCGCGCGGGTCTTGGACAACCAAGAAGTGGCTGGTATCCATGTCCGGCCCAAAGAACGTCAGGACGGCACGGCTATCCGGTTGAAAGAAGCTATGGTATTCGCCTGCCTCCCAGACGTCGTCTAACAGGCGCAACCGGAATCGATACTCCAGGCGTCCTGCCACCGGCAAGTCTACTTGATGAACCTCCTGCGCCTGGTATCCCGCCGCTTCGACGCGAATCCGGTACAACCCGGGCGAGAGTAGCGGCAACACGAAATAGCCGCCGTTTCCGCTTTGCGCGAGGAGTCCCGCGCCGCTGTCAATCTGGCACCGAATCGCGGCACCGCTTAAGGGTTGCCCGGATCGCGCATCGAGAACACGCCCGGAGATCAGGCCCTGGGTGGTCTGTCCCAGCAGCGCCGAGCCCGTCAACACCATCCACGCAACTGCTTTCCGGATTCCGGGCATGCTATCTTTGCGTTCGAGTCACTGAATGGCGACCGTCAGCGCAGGGCTGGCCTGCCCCTGGAGGGCGAGAGTTACGGGAACCGCGCTGCCCGTCGGCGCGCCACTCGGCACGATCACGTTCACCTGATATAGCCCTGGAAATTGCGGCGACAGGCCCACGAAGAACGGCGTCACTGCTTGATTGCCGA
>Ga0209579_10003720_pt1 | contig 10950 bp, 11 predicted proteins | sample Coa_R1_2_FD_187152 | JGI IMG/M metagenome (GOLD analysis project Ga0209579, IMG submission 187152) | Surface soil microbial communities from Centralia Pennsylvania, which are recovering from an underground coalmine fire - Coalmine... | ecosystem: Environmental > Terrestrial > Soil >... | reverse complement strand
TCAATGCAACGGGCGGGGAGGTCCAGTGTCGGCGCGCGTACTTCCGCTTCTCTTACACGACGATTCCGGGCTGACGCGGCGCAACGTCACCGTCGACCACCTCGTGGTGGCCGGCTGGACCGGGCGGGACCGCGCCGCCGTCGAGCTGCACATCAAGGAACTCGGCGCGCTCGGCGTAAAGCCGCCGGCGACGACGCCGATCTTTTATCGCGCCTCGGCGGCGCGGCTGACCCTTGCCGACAGCATCGAGGTGCTGGGCGAGGCGTCGAGCGGGGAAGGCGAGTTCGTGCTGCTGGAGCAGGACGGCCGGCTGTGGGTCGGCGCCGGCTCCGACCATACCGACCGCGAGGTGGAAAAATACGGGGTCTCGGTGTCGAAGCAGATGTGCGACAAGCCGATCGCGCCGGAATTCTGGCCGATGGTCGAGGTCGCGCCGCATTGGGACAAGCTGATGCTGCGTGCGTACATTGCCGAAAACGGCAAGCGCGTGCTGTATCAAGAGGGCCCGGTGACCGCGATGCTCGATCCGCTGGATCTGATCGAGAAATTCGCCGGCAAGGCCGGGCTCGCCGAAGGCACGCTGATGTTCTGCGGCACGCTGTCGGCGAAGGGCGGCGTGCGGCCGTCGGATGTTTTCGAGGTCGAGCTCGACGATCCGGTGCTGGGGCGGAAAATCCAACATCGCTACGGCATCCGCACGCTGCCGGTGTTCGGATGAATGACAAGGAGCTGAACCGATGCCGATGAACAAGCCGCATCTCGAATTCCACAAGGTCGACATGGACAAGGGCTGGGTGACGCCGCCAGGCTATCCATCCGGCATCCAGCAAAAAATCCTGGCCAGCGATCTCGACGAGACCAAAAAGATGGGCAGCCGCACGCGGCTGTTGCGTTTCGCGCCCGGCGTCTACACCACCGCGCCCTTCGTGCACGATCATTGGGAAGAGGTTTATCTGGTGTCCGGCGACCTGATCGTCGGCAATGACGACAAGGGCAAGGGCGGCGAGCCGTTCGATGCGCCGACCTATGCGTGCCGGCCGCCGGGCGTCCATCACGGGCCGTTCAAGTCGGACCGCGGCTGCGTGCTTTATGAAATTCACTATTACGACGAGAGCAAGAAGTGACATTTGTCATCATCCGCGAAGGCGGATGATCCAGTAGACGCTGGGCAGAGGACGGATCGCACAGCGATAGCCAATCGCACCGCGATTACTGGGTGCCCCGCCTTCGCGGGGCATGACGGCGAAGAAAGAGGTCGAGTAACGAATGTTGGCACCTGACCAAACAAAGCCGGTTATGCGGCCGTATTTAGCGGCGACGCAGAATTTCGCTTCCGGCAAAGAGACGCCGCGCGAATTCCTCGAACAGTCGCTGGCGCTGCTCGAACAATGGGAGCCGCGGATCGGCGCCTTCGTCTGCACTAATGTGCCGGCGGCGCGCGCCGCGGCGGACCGCGCCACCGCGCGCTGGCATGCCGGCAAGCCGCTGTCGGCCATCGATGGCATGCCGGTCGGCATCAAGGACATCATCGAGACCGTCGACATGCCGACCGAAATGGGCTCGCCGCTGTTCGCCGGTTGGCGCTCGGAGAAAGATGCCGCGTGCGTTCGGGCGTTGCGCGATGCCGGTGCCGTCATCATCGGCAAGACGGTGACGACGGAATTCGCCGCATCCGAGCCGCGCGGCACGCGCAATCCTTGGAACACAGCGCACACGCCAGGCGGCTCGTCGAGCGGCTCGGCGGCTTCCGTCGCCGCCGGCATCGTCAGCGCCGGGCTCGGCACCCAGGTCATCAGCTCGACCGTTCGTCCGGCAAGCTATTGCGGCACGGTTGGCTTCAAGCCGACTGTGAACGCGATCAACCGCCAAGGCAGCCACGATTATCAGAGCCAAAGCTGCACCGGCATCCTCGGCGCCTCGCTCGAAGATACCTGGCAAGTCGCCTACGAGATCGTCGCCCGCGTCGGCGGCGATGCCGGCACGCCAGGCCTGCAAGGACCCGGCAAAGCGCCGGCGGCGAAGCAGCCGCGTGCGCTCGCCATGCTGGAAACCGCCGGCTGGGACGTGGCGTCGGCGGGCGCGAAAGCCAGTCTCGAAGATCGCGTGGCGCGGCTGCAATCGGCTGGCGTCGATATCCGCACCCGGCACAACGACAAGAAGGTCGCGGCGCTCGAAGCCGAGTTGCCCCAGGTCACCGAGCTGTCGCATCGCTGCAACGGCTGGGAAAATCGCTGGTTCCTTCACACTATGCGCGATCGCGACGCCAGCAAATTGAGCCGTCTCTTCGTGGAACGGGCGGAGAAATACGAAAGCCTGACGCTCAATCAGCATCGCGCCGATCTGAAAGAGCGCGCCCGCATTCGCGCCGTCCACGCCGAGCTTGCCTCGCTGTGCGACGCCTGCATCACGCTCGCGGCACCTGGCGCCGCGCCGGAGGGCTTGGGCTCGACCGGTAATCCGGAATTCGGCGTGCCGTCATCGCTGCTCGGCGTGCCGTCGCTGTCGTTGCCGCTGTTCGAGGTCGACGCCATGCCGCTGGGGCTGCAGGTGATCGGCTATTTCGACCGCGACGCCGATGCCTTCGCCATCGCCTCCTGGCTGATGCAGGCGCACTGATGGACTCCCTCCCCCTTGTGGGGAGGGTGGGGTGGGGGTCGGGAGGTGACTCGCTAACGTCGATGTCTGTACGTCGCCTCGCGACCCCCACTCCCCACAAGGGGGAGGGGTATAAGAAAGGAATAAGCATGCGCTATATCGATGCCTTCAATCACTTTTTTCCCAAGCGCTATTACGACGCGCTGTTGGAGACGCCGGCGGGGACGAAGGATCTCGGCAAGCGCGTGCGCGGCATTCCGGCGCTGTCGGATCTCGATTTGCGGTTGCGCATCGTCGAGCAGTTCGAAAACTATTCGCAGGTGCTGTCCCACGGCCTGCCGCCGATCGAGCGGTTGTGGGGCCCGGAGCAATCGCCGGAGATGGCGAAGATCGCCAATGACGGCCTCGCCGAAGTGGCTGCGAAGCATCCGAAGCATTTCGTCGGCTGGTCGGCGCTGTTGCCGATGAACGCGCCGGAGGCCGCCGCCAAGGAGGCCGAGCGCGCCTTGAAGAACGGCGCCAATGCGGTGCAGCTCGCCACCAACGCCAACGGCGTGCCGCTCGACGAGCCGAAATTCCTGCCCATCTTCGATGTCATCGCTGCAGCCGGCAAGCCGATCCTGCTGCATCCGGCGCGCACCCGCGACATGCCCGATTATCCCACCGAGAAAGTGTCGAAATACGAAATCTGCAGCGTGCTCGGCTGGCCGTACGAGACTGGCGTCACGCTGGCGCGGCTGGTGTTCTCAAAAATCATGGACCGGCATCCCGACCTCAAGGTCATCGCCCACCACCTCGGCGGCGTCGTGCCCTATCTCGAAGGCCGTGTCGCGCACTCCTTCGATCAGATGGGTGTGCGCACGTCGGATGAGGATTACGAAAGCCTGCGCAAGTCCCTGAAGAAGCGGCCCTACGATTATTTCAAGGATTTCTACGGCGACACCGCCGTCGAGGGCGCCCGCGCGGCGACGGTGTGCGGCCTCGATTTCTTCGGCGCCGACCACGTGGTGTTCGCCTCCGATTGCCCGTTCGACAAGGAGAAAGGGCCGGGCTACATCCGCGATACCATCAAGGTGCTCGACTCGCTGCCGCTGTCGGATGCCGAGCGGGAGAAAATCTATTATCGCAACGCCGAGGCGCTGTTCGGGATTTCGGCATCGGCTGGCTGAGCGCGCGTCTCCCTCCCCCCTTGTGGGGGAGGGTGGGGTGGGGGGTCGGGAGGTGGCGCGCAATTGTTGACGTTAGCGATCTACCTCTCGACCCCCACCCCTGCCCCTCCCCACAAGGGGGAGGGGAAATCATTTCTTCTCATCAATGATGCGCGCGCGCAGCGTGCCGATGCCGGTGATCTCGACTTCCAGCGTGTCGCCCGGCTTCATCCATAGCGGCGGCTTGCGGCTGTGGCCTACGCCTTCGGGCGTGCCGGTGGCGATGACGTCGCCCGCCGACAAAGCGGTGAAGTCGGAGCAGAAGGCGATGATTTGGGGAATCGAATAGATCAGCTTGTCGGTGCCGGAATGCTGGACTTGTTGGTCGTTCAACCGCGTCGTCAAGGTGAGCTTGCTCGGATCGGGAATCTCGTCGCTGGTGACGAGCCATGGCCCTAGCGGGCCGGTACCGGGAAAATTCTTGCCGGAGGTGACGGAGAATTTCTGATAATCCCGTACCGAGCCATCGACCAGGATCGTATAGCCGGCGATGTGGTCGAGGGCGTTTTCGGCCGCGATGTGGCGCCCGCCCTTGCCGATGACCAGCGCCAGCTCGCCTTCATAATCGAAATTATCCGATACGCTCGGGCGGATCATGGCGCCGTCGTGGCCGACCAGCGTGTCGGTGAAGCGGATGAACATGCTCGGCTGCTTCGGCAATTCGCGGCCGACCTCCGACGCATGGGCACGGTAATTGACGCCGGCGCAGAGAATCTTTTCTGGTTGCGGGATCACCGGCAGGAATTTTATGTCGGCGAGCTTGCGGTCGGGCTTTGCTTCTTTCGCGGCATTGCGCATCAAGTCCATGGCGCCGGCGGCGAGCGCAGCGCGCAAGTTTGGTTGCCCGACGCGGTCGTTCAAGGTGACGACACCGTCGTCGCTGACCGCGCCGAAAAACGCCTTGCCATCGGCGACAAAACTCAAAAGCTTCATTGCGCGCTCCCTCTCCGCACGGCGGCCGGCTGCGCGGCCCTGCCGTTGTGCGTGGGGCGGCAGTGTAGTGTCCGGCCACGCGACGGCAAGATGTCATCACATTCGCGATCAAGGACCGGACGTGGCTTTCGTCATTCGATTTCGCCGCCGCCCGGTGTCCGACCGATAAAATTTTTATCAATTGCGACTGGCGCCATATCCGCTGTCGTCAAGGATGCGAGCAAGGAATCTTTCGTCCCGCGCAACCGCGCGATGGCGCTGCCGTTGTCGTTGCGTGGCAATGCCCGGGAAGCCCATATTCGACTTTGCAGTGTCCGACGTCGCAGCGGAGGAGCGGTCAGACGTCCTGTCGAGCCTGCCTGCCGGCCCTCGCCAGGGCCGGTTCGCTTATGCGGTCATCGCCGCCTCCACCGTGGTGTTTCTCATCCTGGCGCCGTTCGCCAAAGTGGCGCTGCAGCCGGTGCCAGCCTTCATTCCGATCTATCAATCGGCGCTGCTGGTCAACGACCTGATCACCGCGGTGTTCCTGCTCGGCCAGCGCCAGCTGTCGCGCTCGCATGGACTGAGCCTCCTCGCCGGCGGTTATCTGTTCACGGCGCTGATGTCGACGGTGCACGCATTGTCGTTTCCCGGCCTGTTCGCGCCCAATGGGCTGCTCGATGCCGGGCCGCAGACCACGGCCTGGCTCTACATGTTCTGGCATGGCGGCTTTCCGCTCTTCGTCATCGCCTACACGCGCTATGGGCTCGAAGAGCAGCCGGCCGGCGAGGGCCGCATCACGATCCTGAGCACCGTCGCCTCGATCATCTCCCTGGTATGCGGGCTGGCGCTGCTGACGACTCTCGGTCAGGCCTTGCTGCCGCCCATCATGCAGGACAATCACTACACGCCGGCCATGATCATCGTGGTGTCGGCGGTGTGGCTGTTGAACCTGCTTGCGCTCTATGCCTTGGCGCGCCGCCGGCCCTATTCCATGCTCGATCTCTGGCTGATCGTGACGATGTGCGCGTGGCTGTTCGACATCGCGTTAAGCGCCGTGCTCAATGCCGGCCGCTACGATCTCGGGTTTTATTCTGGCCGGATCTACGGGCTATTGGCGGCAAGTTTTGTGCTGATCGTGTTGCTGCACGAGCATGGCAAGCTTTACGTCCAGCTGATCAAGCTGCGCGACAGCGATCGCGAGAAGGCCGACCATTTGCGCCGGCTGAGCACCATCGATCAGCTGACCGGGATCGCGAACCGCCGCGCCTTCGAGAGCGCGCTCGACCAGGAATGGCGGCGGATGATGCGGCACGGCACGACGCTGTCCTTGCTCATGGTCGACGTCGACTGTTTCAAGCGTTTCAACGACGCCTACGGCCATGTCGCCGGCGATCAATGCCTGCGCGCGGTGGCGCAAGTGTTGGCCGGCAAGGCGCGCCGCGCCGGCGAGTTGGCGGCCCGCTACGGCGGCGAAGAGTTCGCCGTGCTGTTGCCCCATGTCGATATCGCGGAAGCAAAGAAGCTCGGCGCAGTCATCTGCGCGGCGGTAAGCGATTGCCGAATTCCCCATGAGCATTCCGACGTCGCGCCCTATGTCACCATCAGCGTCGGGGCTGCCAGCATCGCCAACTTGCCGGAATTGGCGGGCACCTTGTCGCGCGAAGGCGCCTTACCTTCGGCCACGATGCCGGGGGCCACCGTGCTGGTCGAGACCGCGGACCACGCGCTCTATCGCGCCAAGAAGGCCGGCCGCAATCGGGTGGTCGCGGCGGGCGTTGACGATGCTGCCGGCGCTGCCGAACAGATCGCGGCATCTCGCGCTTCATCGGCCACGTGACGGCGCGGCGGTCGTTGCAAGCGATATCAACCATTGCGTGCCCGTCGCGGCGTCCGGATATTTTCCGCGCACGCTGCAAAATATTTATGCCAAACTGGCGCGCACCCTCCGGCGGCCCTCTGACCGCCCACGGGAATAGACACCAGGGGAAGGAACGGGAGTACTTCGATGGACATCAAGGTCGGCAAGAAGGCGATCGCCGAGGCGACGGAAAAACTCAAGAACTGGGGCCGCTGGGGCAAGGACGATCACGTCGGAACGCTCAACCAGGTTACGCCGCAGGACATCGTGAACGCGGCAAGCCTCATCCGCACCGGCAAGGTGTTCGCGCTCGGCATTCCGCTCGACGCCAGCGGCCCGCAGAACGGGCTGTTCGGCGGCCGCTTCAATCCGATCCACCAGATGCTGGCGACCGGTACCGACGCCATCGCCGGCCGCCAGGATTGGAACCGGATCCGCTATGCCGACGACACCTTGATGCTGTGCGTGCAGGGCGCCACCCACTGGGACGCGCTCGGCCATGTGTTCTACGAGGACAAGGCCTATAACGGCCACGACGCCAAGCTGATCGACGCCAAGGGTCTCAACGTGCTCGGCATCGAGCACTCCAAGAACAAGATGGTCGGCCGCGGCGTGCTGCTCGACATCGCGCGCTTTCGCGGCGTCAAATGGATGGCCGACGGCGAGAGCATCTCCAACGACGAGCTCGACAAATGCGCCAAGGACCAGAACGTCGCCATCGGTCGCGGCGATTTCGTGCTGATCCGCACCGGACAGATGGAGCGCTGCATCAGCGAGAAGCAATGGGGCGGCTATGCCGGCGGTGACGCGCCGGGCGTCAAGTTCGAGAACTGCTATTGGTGCCAGGAGAAGGAGATCGCGGCGATCTGCACCGACACCTGGGGCGTCGAGGTGCGGCCGAACGAGACCTCAGAAGCCAACCAGCCTTGGCACTGGGTGGTGATCCCGGCCATGGGACTGTGCATGGGCGAGATTTTCTATCTCAAGGAGCTCGCCGAGGATTGCCACGAGGACGGCGTCTACGAATTCTTCTTCTGCGGCCCGCCGCTCATCATCACCGGCGGCACCGGCTCGCCGATCAACCCGCAGGCGATCAAATAATAAACCCTCCCCCTGGCAGGGGAGGGTGAATAGGAGAGATACCTCATGCCCCGCCACCTCAAGCGCGGAATGGACGCGAACGCGATCAAAGCGGCCGACGCCAAGGTGCGCGAGACGGTCGAGGCGATCCTCGCCGACATCGACGCGCGCAAGGACGTCGCCGTGCGCGAGCTGTCGCAAAAGTTCGACAACTGGGCGCCGGCGTCCTTCAAGCTGACGCCGCAAGAGATCGAGCGCGCCATCGGGGCGATGAAGAAGCGCGATCTCGACGACATCAAGTTTGCCCAGGCCCAGGTGCGCAATTTTGCGCAGAGGCAGAAGGAGACGCTGCGCGATCTCGAAGTCGAGACGCTGCCCGGCATCGTGCTCGGCCACAGGCACATCCCGGTGAATTCGATCGGCTGCTACGTGCCGGGCGGCCGCTATCCGATGGTGGCGTCGGCGCATATGTCGATCGTCACCGCGCGCGTTGCGGGCGTGAAGAACATCATCGCCTGCGCGCCGCCGTTTCACGGCGGGCCGCATCCGGCGATCGTCGCGGCGATGCATTTCGGCGGCGCCGACGAGATTTTCGTGCTCGGCGGCGTACAGGCGGTGGCCGCCATGGCGCTCGGCACCGAGACCATCGCGGCGGTCGACATGATCGTCGGGCCGGGCAACGCCTATGTGGCTGAGGCCAAGCGGCAATTGTTCGGCAGGGTCGGCATCGACCTGCTCGCCGGCCCGACCGAAACGCTGATCATCGCCGACGACAGTGTCGACGGCGAAATGTGCGCGACCGACCTGCTCGGCCAGGCCGAGCACGGCCCGACGTCGCCCGCGATCCTGATCACCAATTCGGAAAAGCTCGCCCGCGACACCATGAAGGAGATCGACCGGTTGCTGGCGATCCTGCCGACCGCCGAAACCGCCGGCAAAGCCTGGGCCGATCTGGGCGAAGTGATCGTCTGCGACGACGAAGCCGAGATGGTACGCGAGGCCGACCGCATCGCCTCGGAACACGTGCAGGTGATGACACGCGATCCGGATTACTTTCTCAACAACATGAAAAACTACGGCTCGCTGTTCCTCGGCCCGCGCACCAATGTCGCGTACGGCGATAAAGTGATCGGCACCAACCACACCCTGCCGACCAAGAAAGCGGCGCGCTATACCGGCGGGCTGTGGGTCGGCAAGTTTTTGAAAACCTGCACCTATCAGAAAGTGCTCACCGACCAGGCCAGTGCCACGATCGGCGAATATTGCTCGCGGCTGTGCATGCTCGAAGGTTTTGTCGCCCATGCCGAGCAGGCCAATCTCCGCGTGCGCCGTTACGGCGGCCGCAATGTGCCGTACGGCGAGGCGGCGGAGTGATCGCGGGCCTGTCACACCTGACCTTTGTAGTCCGCGATCTGGAGCGGATGACCCGCATCCTGACCGGTATTTTCGATGCACGGGAAGTCTATGCGAGCGGCGAAGAAAAGTTCTCCGTCGCGCGCGAAAAATTCTTCCAGGTCGGCGATCTCTGGATCGCGGTGATGGAAGGCGAGCCGCTGCCGTCGCGGACCTATAACCACGTCGCCTTCAAGATCGAAGACGCCGAGTTCGAAGCCTATGAGGCGAAGGTCAAGGCCATGGGGCTTGAAATACGCCCGCCGCGCCAGCGCGTGCCGGGCGAAGGCCGTTCGCTTTATTTCTATGACGACGACAACCACCTGTTCGAGCTCCATACCGGCACGCTCGCCGAACGGCTTGAACGTTATGCGAAGGGATAAAGCGTAGCTGCCATGGCGCCAGTCAAGCTTACCAAGGGCGCATCCTTCCGGCTCGACGGCCGGCGTGCGCTCGTGACCGGCGGTGGACGCGGTATCGGGCTTGCGGCGGCGTCGGCGCTGGCGGCGGCCGGCGCCCATGTGACGCTCGCCGCGCGCACCAGACAGGAAATCGAGGATGCGGCGAGTGCCATCCGCGTCCGCGGAGAAAAGGCCGATGCGCTGGTGCTCGACGTGACCGACGTAGAGACCGCGCGAAAAGCGGTCGCCGCGGCCGAGCCGTTTCAGATTCTGATCAACAACGCCGGCATGAATCGCCCGGCGCCTCTGCCCGATGTCAAAATCGAGGATTTCGACGCCATCTTCGCGCTCAACGTGCGCGCCGCGTTTTTCATGGCGCAGGCGGTGGCGATGCGGCTCATGGAGGCCAAGCTGCCCGGCTCGATCGTCAATATCTCCTCGCAGATGGGCCATGTCGGCGCCGCGCGGCGCACGGTCTATTGCGCCTCGAAGCACGCCATGGAGGGATTCACCAAGGCGATGGCGATCGAGCTCGCGCCGCACAACATCCGCGTCAACAGCCTCGGCCCGACGTTTTTGGAAACGCCGATGACGAAGCCGTTTTTCGAGAACAAGGCGTTTCGCGACGAGGTGCTGTCGAAGATCAAGCTCGGTCGTCTCGGCCAGCTCGACGAGCTCACCGGCGCCATCGTCTTCCTCGCCTCCGACGCCTCGTCGCTGATGACCGGCTCGGCACTGGTGCTCGACGGCGGCTGGACTGCGGAGTGAGCGATGGGCGACGCCGAGCTGAAACGTCAGATCGTCGGCACCTGGGCGCTCGTGTCGGTCGTCTATGAAGATATCGCGACCAAGGAGCGCACGCCGGTCTATGGCGAACATCCGCGCGGCATCCAGATCGCAACGCCGGAAGGCCGCTGGCTCGCGCTGATGACCGCGGCGGGCCGATCGATTCCGAAGACCGATGAGGATCGTGCGCAAGCACTGAAAACGATGATCGCTTATACGGGCCGTTACCGTGTCGAGAACGGCCAGGTTATCACCAAGGTCGAAGCGGCGTGGAACGAAGCCTGGGTCGGCGGCGAGCAGGTGCGCAATATCCGCTTCGAGGGCGACCGGCTCTACATCGAGAGTCCGCCGATGCCGCACCCGAACATCGACGACAAGACGGTGCGGGTGATCGTGGTGTGGCAGCGGGAGAAGACCTAAGCCATGCCGCCGCTCGACAGGCCGGACGTCACCGTGCTGCTCGAGCGGGCGCGCGACATCGCCGGCATTGCGCGCGAAGAGGCGCAGCTGACCGAAGCGGCGCGGCGGGTCGGCGAGGACATGATCGCGCGCATGCGGCAGGCGGATTTGTTCCGCATCATGCAGCCGCAAGCCTATGGCGGTTTCGAATACGGCTTCGACGTCTTTGCCAAAGTCGAGGCGATGCTGGCGTCGGGCTGCGGCTCGACGGGTTGGGTCTATGGCCTGTTGGGGTCGCATCAATGGCTGATCGCCT
>Ga0209579_10003719_pt1 | contig 10950 bp, 11 predicted proteins | sample Coa_R1_2_FD_187152 | JGI IMG/M metagenome (GOLD analysis project Ga0209579, IMG submission 187152) | Surface soil microbial communities from Centralia Pennsylvania, which are recovering from an underground coalmine fire - Coalmine... | ecosystem: Environmental > Terrestrial > Soil >... | reverse complement strand
CCTATCCGCTGTCGCTCCTGGAGAAGAACCGATTCCCGCAGCTCACCAAGTGGCTCTCGCGGCTGACCACCTGCGACGTGAGCGTCGTGGCCGGGCAGGAATTCGACAGTATCGACGACTGGCTGGACGCGCTCGACGCCGAGACCGAGGTGCGCGTCTCGCATAGTTCCGGCACCACGGGCACGATGTCGTTCCTGCCACGCAGCCAGGCCGAGTTCGAGACCTGGTGGCGGCTCCAGCACCTCAACCTCTTCGAGTTCCTCGATCCCGAAAGCCGCCATGACCACACCGGTGAGCACATGGACGTGATCTGGCCGACCTTCTCGCGCGGCCGGAGCGGCACCCACCGGGCGGTCGGATTCTTCAAGCGCTATGTCGCGGGATCGCCGGAACGGTTCCACCCGCTGCACGACACGGGCGTGAGCGCCGACGTCATGTTCCTGGCGGGACGGGTCCGTCGTGCCCAGGCGCGGGGCGAGCTCGACCAGCTTGAGATCAGCCCGAAGCTGAAGGCCCGCCGCGTCGAGTTCGAGGCGCAGCAGAAGGACATGGCGGGCTCCTTCGCGCGGTTCTTCGGCGAGCTGGTGGCCAGCCTCGCCGGCAAGCGGGTCATGCTGATCGGCCAGACGACGCTGCTGCACGATCTCGCCAAGGACGGACTGGCCCGCGGCCTGGAGAACGTCTTCGCCCCCGGCAGCATCGTGCAGACCGGCGGCGGCCGCAAAGGCCTCGTGTTGCCCGACGACTGGGAGCAGACGGTCGGCCGGTTCGCCGGGGTCGACAGGATCGCGCTGACCTACGGCATGACCGAGATCAACATGACCTCCTACCGCTGCAGCGAGAACCGCTACCACATGCCGGCCTGGATCATCCCTTTCGTGCTCGACCCGGAGACCGGGGCGCCAACGCCCAGGGCCGGCAGCCAGCGCGGCCGCGCCGCCTTCTTCGACCTGCTCTCGAACACCTACTGGGGCGGCTTCGTCTCCGGCGACGAGGTCGAGATCCGCTGGTCCTGCGACTGCGGCCGCACCACGCCCAATCTGCACAACCACATCCAGCGCTTCAGCGACCAGAAGGCGGGCGACGACAAGATCACGTGCGCCGCCGCAGAAGAGGCGCATCAGGCGGCGCTCGACCTGCTGACCGGCGAGTTGGTTTGAGAGGGGTTCATCCGATGCAGAGCTTCACAGCGCCCGCCATCATCCGCGGCAAGCTGATCACAGAAAACCTGGTCCGTTTCGGCGGTCGCGACGGCGCCTCGTCCTTCGAAAGCCCGGATCCCGCCAGCCTGATCGACCGGCTGCCGCTCAAGGACCCGGGCGCTCTGCTCGACCTTTATGGGCTCAGTTTCGACGAGATCGTCGATTACCTCGTCGAGCTGGGCAGCTGGCTGGATCTGGCCAAGAACGAATTCCTCCAGGAATCGCTCGACCATTCCTACGACATGTCCGACCAGACGCCGCCGCTGCTGCATCGCCAGTACGCGCAGATGGGCGGCCTGTTCACGGCACCGCTGCTGCGCGAGGCGATCGAGGCGTCGATCGGCATCAAGTATCTTGAGGGCTGGAACCCCCGGGACATGGCGGACGGACGGACAGCGCGGGTACGCGCCTTCGGCTGCCGCGCCCTCCATATCGTCGCCGGCAACAGCCCGTTCGTCTCGGCGATCACGATCATCCGCAATGCGCTCACCCGCAGCGACGCGATCATCAAGGCGCCGTCGAACGATCCGCTAACCTCGCTGGCGATCGCCCGCACCATGGCGAAGATAGCGCCCGACCACCCGCTCACGCGGCACCTGTCGGTCGCCTATTGGAAAGGCGGCGACGAGGCGTTCGAGCAACCGCTTTACCAGCCCTCCAACATCGAGAAGATCATCGCCTGGGGTGGCTTCGCCTCGGTCAAGCACGTTACCCGCTATGTCCAGCCGGGCTTGGAGCTGGTGACGCTCGACCCTAAGCGCAGCGCTACAGTGATCGGCCGGGAGGCATTCGAGAGCGACGACACCTTGCGCGACGTGGCGCTCCGGGCGGCCACCGATATCGGCGCGCTCAACCAGCTGGGCTGTGTCGCCGCGCGGGTCATCTTTGTCGAAAGTGGCACCGACGACGCCGGAATCGTCCGGCTCGCGCGCCTCGGCGAGCTGATCTATTCCGCGCTGCAGAACCTTCCGGAAAGCATCAGCACCCGCGCCAAGAGCTTCGACCCCGAGCTCCGCGCCAATATCCAGGCACTGAAGACCAATCGCGACTTCTACACGGTGATCGGCGGCAAGACCGACGAGGGCGCGGTGATCGTCTCGCACACCGACGAACCGGTCGATTTCTACCCGTCGCTCGCCTGCCGGGTCGCCAACCTGGTGCCGATCGACGACTATTCCGAGACGGTCAAGTGGATGAACGCCTATACACAGACGATCGGCGTCTATCCCGAAGCTTTGCGCCTCAAGCTGCGCGACCTGCTGCCGCTCTATGGCGCACAACGGCTGATCACGCTGGGCTACGCCAATACCGGTAGCTACGCCCTGCCGCAGGACGCGATCGAGCCGACGCGGCGCATGGTCAAGTGGATCGTCGACGAAAGCTGCGAGCCGGAACGGCTCCGGCCGCTCTGGGCCGAGCCGGTCGGCCTGCCGGCGATGCCGCAACGCCGTCGCGGGTGATCCCTCGGGCTTGCAGTCGGGCCGACGACATGGCTGTCTGACCCCGGAGCAGCCTGGCGGAGACCGAGCGCATGCAAGCACCTGCCCGAAAGAAAACCGCCGGCCCGGAGCGGCGGGAGCGGGATCCGGATCGAACGCGGCTCGCCCTGGTCGAGGCGGCGCTGAAGCTGATGGCGTCGGATGAGAGTGGTCAGTTCAGCGTGTCCCAGGTGGCACGTCTGGCCAAGGTCAACCGCGGCACCGCCTATTTCCATTTCGCGAGCCGCGAGGAATTGGTCAAGGCGGCGATCCTGCACGCCAGCGACATGATCAGCGCCAAGCTCTATACGGATGTCAGCGATGGCCCCGCGCGGCCGAGTTTCATGGGCGAGCGCGTCGCCAAGGTCGACGAGATGGCGTTGTTCCTCATCCAGAACCCGCAGCTCAGCCGGGTCTGGCTGTTCGAGGTGCTGACCAAACAGGGCGGCTTCAACGATCCGCTGACCCAGATCGTCCGCGACTCCATCGAACGAGCCGCGCATTCGGAACTCGGCCAACCCGATGTCGATGTCGACATCGTGACGCTGATGACCTTCGGCGCGTATTTTCTCTGGCCTCTGATGCTCAAGGGACGGGGCCTATCGCCCGACGAACAGATGACGATGGCCAAGCGTATCGTCACCGAGCTTTATCGAATGTCGCTCTATGGCTCGATCCGCCCGGAGAACGCACCGGAGCTGGTCGCGACCGTGCGGAAACGCCTCGCGAATTCGGATAAGCCCGCGCCGGGCTAGCTCGCCGCCCGCTTCATCTCGGCTTTCTGCTTGAGTTTCAGCATCTGCTCCCAGCCGGCGTAGTGGGTGAAGCCGTTGTCGTCGAAGAACACGAGCGGCCCGTCGGCGATGTTGATGTAGTAGGTATCCTCGAGCGCCCTGGTCTCGTCGTGGATCATGCCGTTCGGCTCCCACAGGTAGTCGCCCGCCTTCAGGATCGCGTCGCGGACCTGCAGCCTGCCGCTGATGATGAAAGTATGGATGCCGGCGAGATGCTTGTGTTTCGGTGCCACATAGCCGGCCAGGAACCGGTAGAGCACCACCCAGGTGCCGGTCGGTTCGGCCGCCAGCACCTTGATGAAGGCCTTGCCCTCGCGATCGACCTGGAGCCACTCCATTCGGTCGCTCTCGACGACGACATCGGAGAGGCCAGGCAGGACCGGCGCGATGAACTTCATGAAATCCACGATCGACCTCCCCCGCTTGCGGCTCAGGCTTCCGGCGACAGCGTCCGTATGATCGCGGCGTTCATGCCGATCAGGCGATCGACCGTGTCGCCCACGCCTATGCCGCCGGCGACGACCAGGTTCTGACCGCTGATCTGGGCGGATCGGTCGGAACCCAGAAAAAGCGCCGCGTTGGCGATATCGCGTGGCTGTCCATAGCGCTTCAGCGGCTGCATCTCGACCATGACATCCATCAGCTCGCGACTGAGCTTGGCGCGCTTCTCCTCGGGTAGGTCGAGTCCGGGGATCAGGATCGGCGTCTCGATCGGGCCCGGCGAGATCGCGTTGACGCGGATGCCATAGGGTCCGAGGACGATCGCCGCATTCTGCGTGATGTTGACGACGCCCGCCTTGGCCACCCGATAGACTGGAACGCCGTAGCCGGCATGGAACGCCGCCGTCGAGGCAGTGTTGATGATCGCCCCGGACCCTTGCGCCTTCATCGCCCGGCCAGCGAACTTGCATCCGAGCATCACGCCCAGCAGATCGACCGACATCACCTTGTCGAAATCGGCGAAGTCGTCGTCGATGAAGTCGACGGGCTTTGTGTTCCCGGCAATGCCGGCATTGTTGAACATGATGTCGAGGCGGCCGAAACAGCCAACCGCGAAGGCCACGACCGCCTCCACGTCGGCCGCCTTCGACACGTCGCAATGCCGGTAGGCGACCGACCCTCCGAGCTCCTCGGCGAGCGCCTCACCTTGGGCATCCGAGATGTCGGCGATGACGACCTTGGCACCCTCGTCACGAAAGACTCGCGCGGTCTCCCGCCCCATGCCGGAAGCACCGCCAGTTATGACGGCGACCTTGCCGATCAGCTCGTCGCTCAAGACTTCCCCCCCGCGCAAATCCCGTGACCGAGCGTCAGGCTAACCCTCTTGGCCGAGCCGTCGCAATTGATTTTTGTCACATATCGTTTAATATTCTCGGAGGTTGCCGCGGCGCCCCCTTGCGCCTCAAATTTTTTTGTGACTTTAGTCTTATAAAGCATAAAGTCGCCGAGCGGGGCGGGATCGCTGAACGAGAGCATGACGATGACCACGATCGACTGGAACCGGGTACGCAAGGGCGTTGAGCGCGACAAGCACATGGTGGTCTGGAAAGCCTATGGCTGGCCGGAGATCGCCGATCTCGATTGCTGCGCGTTTCACGATTCCCCGATCTCGGAACCCTGGGACATTCCGGACAGGCTGATCGTCTCGGTGGCGATCACCGGCTCGTTCGTCCGGCGGAACAAAAACCCGAACCAGCCCTATACGACCGATGAGATCCGCGCGTCGGCGCGCGAGGTGCTGTTGGCCGGCGCCAGCACCGTCCACATCCATGTGCGCGACGAGAATGGCTATTTTTCCCTCGACACCGAGCGTTTCAGGCAGGTGATCGAGCCGCTGAAGCAGGAATTCCCGGATCTCGCGGTCGATGGCTGCCTGGTCTGTGGGCTGCCCAACGACTGGTCAGAATTCGAGAAGATGGTGGCGAGCGGCCTGCTCGACGGTTCGCCGGTCAATTCGACGGCGGTCTATCTCGGCGACTCGCTGCTGGCCAAGCCGGCACCGATCCTGCTCGAGAAGACGCGGATGCTGCTGGAGGCCGGTTCCGTGCCGGAGATCGCCGTCTATACCGACGGCGACATTTCCAATGCCGATCGCTACCTGATCCGCTCGGGCCTGATCGGCCCGGGAGCGGTCTGGCTGATCCTGCCGGCGCTCCCCGGATGCAGCCAGATGAACAATCCGCGTCAGATGGCCGAAGGGCTGATGCGCATGTCGGGCTTGATCCGCGACATCGATCCGCAGGCGGTCATCCTGGTCTGCGCCGCCGGACGCGCCTCCAGCGCGCTCGCGATGATGGCGGTCTCGATGGGACTCCATATCCGCATCGGCATGGAGGACACCTACTACCTCCACCCGCACAAGAACGACGTCATCCGGAGCAATCTCCAGACCTTCGAGATGGCCAAGATGCTGTCCGGGGCGAGCGGCCGCCCGATCGCGACGCGCGCGGAGTACCGCGACCTGCTCCGCCGCAGCGGCAAGAGCGAGCAACCGGTCGCGTCCCGGCCTGCCGCGACGACGCGTTGAGCGAGGCTGCAGTGAACGGCGCCCTCGACGGCATCCGGGTCATCGAGCTCGGCCAGGAGATCCAGGGCCCCTACGCGACCCTGCTGCTGGCCGACATGGGCGCCGACGTGATCAAGATCGAGAACCGCGCGACCGGCGATCTCGCGCGCCGCACGACGGTCGGCCGGATCGCCGGGCCCGAGGCGCCGCACGCCGCTTTCCAGCAATATTTCCTGGTCCTCAATCGCGGCAAGAAGAGCATCACGCTCGATCTGAAGCATCCCGAGGGCAAGGCGGTGTTCCGCCGGCTGCTGGCGACCGCCGACGTGCTGCTGACCAATTTCCGGCCGGGCGTGCTCGACCGGCTGGGCTTCGGCTATGACACCGTTCACGCGGAGTTTCCGCGCCTGATCTATGCGGTCGCCTCGTCCTGGGGTCCCGAGGGACCCTGGGCGCTGCGGCCGAGCCGGGACATGCTGGCCCAGGCGGCCTCCGGGATGATGGGCAAGACCGGGTTCGCCGGGCAGCCGCCGCTACCGGCAGGCTCGATCCTGGCGGACTACTCCGGCGCCTACATGGCGGCCAGCGGCGTGCTCGCCGCCCTCTATGTGCGCGAACGCAGCGGCAAGGGCCAGCGCGTCGATACCTCGATGTACGGCACGCTCATCTCGATGCAGCCCTGGGAGATCGCTCAGGCCTCGCTGACCGGCACCGAGAATCGCCGTGCCGGCCGCGGCACACAATTCCTGCACGGCGTCTGGGGCGCCTTCCGCACGGCCGACGGCTGGATCGCCATCGCCGGGGTCGACGAGGATCGCTGGGAGGTGTTCTGCACGCTGATCGGGCGGCCCGACCTCGTCGACGATCCGCATTGCGACAACGAGTGGCGCAATTTCCGCGGCGACAAGGTCCAGGCGATCCTCGACGAGATCCTGCCGACCCGGACGACCGATCAGTGGATGCGAGCCTTCGGCCCGAACGACATCTTCGCGACGCCGGTCGCCGGCTATCTGGACGTGCTCAACAGCGAGCAGGCGCTGGCCAACAACTACATCCGGGAACTCGACCATCCGGCGACCGGCCCGATCCGGCTCGCCGGCAATCCGATCCGCCTGAGCGACGCGCCGATGCGCGATTTCGTGCCCGCCCCTGGCCACGGCGCCGACACCGAGAGCGTGCTGTCGGCGCTGGGGTACACGGCGGACGAGATCGCAGCGCTCCGCACCGGCGAAGCGATTTGATCGGATATGCCATGGCGGCCCGTTGATTCGAAGGCGAGATGACGGATGGACATGCAAATGGCGAAGCAAGAGGCGGACATGGTTGGCGAGCCCAGAGTCCTGGGGATCTACCACATCAATATCAACGCGACGGATCTCGAGCGCTCGCGCGCCTTCTACGAGCTGCTCGGCTTCCGGATGATCGAGGAGTTCGGCCAGGCGGGCCAGGCCGATCTCGACCGCGGCCTCGGCCTGCCCTTCACCGACACGCGCGCCTATTTCATGGGGTTCGGCCAACGTTTCGAGACCGTGATCGACCTGGTCGAGTGGAAAGAGCCGCGCGCCACCGGCAAGCCGCTCAAGATGAACGATATCGGCATGCCGCGCATGGCCTTGCGCGTGAAGAACATCGACGCGCTTTACGCTAAGCTGAAGGCCCAGGGCGTTGAGTTTCTCACCGAACCGCAGACCCTCGACTTCCTCAAGCGCCTGTCGCGCTTCGTCTGCTGCAAGGATCCGGACGGCGTGATCATCGAGTTTGTCGAGCTCTTCAAGAAAGCCTGAACGGTCGGCGGGCGCGAGGGAGGCACCATGGACGAGGCGATGATCCGCCGGATCGACGATCGGACGGAGATCAGCCACATGATCTGCCGCTTGGCGCTCGGCATGGATCTGCGCGACGAGGCGATGTTCCGGGCGTGCTGGGCGGATGAGTTCCAGCTTTCCGTCCCGGCGCTGGGTGCCGGCGCCGAGCCGATGGTCGGCCGGCTGAAGGCCGTCGATCACGCGCGCAACGTCATCGCCCGGCTGAGCGAGTTCAAGGCGACCCAGCACGTGCTGACCAACCACCTCATTGAGGTCGAGGGCGATACGGCGCAATGCTGTGTCTATCTGGTCGGCACCCACATCTTCGCCGATGTCGATAGCGGCGATCCGGTCCACACGATCGGCGCGCGGTACGAGTTCGAGTGCCGGCGGTTTCCGGACGGTTGGAAGATCGTGAGCCTGGTCTGGACCCGCCACTGGGCCACCGGGAACGAGGGTCTCTGGCAGATCGCCGAGCAGCGTGCCGCCGCGAAGCTGGCGGCGGCATAGAGAAGACCTCACGCCAGGGCAGCTTGACGGCGTTGACCCGGGCGCGAAGCCGCCTTAATGTAAATCAAATGGCTTAATTATCCGGCTTAGGTTCCGGCCTACGTGGAGGACGACAATGCGGCCCGTCGCCAGCTATTCACTGACGCAGAAGGACGTCGTCACCCAGCCCTGGGAGTACTACGCCCGCATGCGCGGCGAGGAGCCTGTGCATTACGACGAGGGCGCCCGTGCGTGGCTCGTCACGCGCTACAGCGACATCCTCCAGGCGGTCCAGATGACCGACGTGCTGTCCAACGAATTCGGCTGGGACAACCTCCGCGAAAGCTGGCAGGACGAAATCGACGAGATGATGCGGCGTGAGGCCTTCGGGCCGCATCGCGCGGCCGATAATTTCAAGGTCGACGGCGTGCTGCATTCGACCCGGCGCAAGCTGGTCGAGCAGGCCTTCAGCGCAAGCCGCGTCACCGCCATGGAGGCGCATATCGGCGGGCTCGCCCGGCGGCTGGTCGACAAGTTCATCGATCGCGGCGAGGCCGAGATTGCCGCGGAGCTGTCGGTGCCGCTGGGTCTCCTGGTGATCGCCGGCATCCTCAACGTGCCGGAAAGCCGGCTGGGCGACATGCACCGCTGGTCGGACGCCTCGGTCGCCGGGTTCGGCATGGGCATCACGAAGGAAGAGGGCATCGCCTATGCCCGCGACATCATGGAGATGCACCGGTTTCTCGCAGCCGAATTCGACAAGCGCCGGGCCGACCCCGGCGACGACATCGTCTCGGCGCTGGTCCACGCCAAGGACGAGGCCGGCAACGGGCTCAACATGACCGAGCTGCTGTCGATCTGCGTGGCACTGCTGACCGCCGGCAACGAGACGACGCGCAACGCGATGTCGTTCGGCACGCTGATCATGGCCCGCGATCCCGACCTCTTCGACCGGCTGCGCAATGCCGAAGACCAGAATCGGCTGCTGCAGCGCTTCGTCGAGGAAACGCTGCGGCTGGAGCCGACCGTCCCGCAGCTGCCGCGCTACGCGCTCGAGGATTGCGAGATCGGCGGCCAGAAGATCGCCAAGGGCGATAATATTCTGCTGTGCTGGGCCTCCGGCAATCACGACGAGGCAAAGTTTCCGATGCCGACGGCATTCCAGCTCGACCGCAACAACAGCCGACATCACCTGACCTTCGGTGCCGGCATTTATAGCTGCGTCGGCGCGATGCTGGCGCGCATGGAGATGAAGTGCTGCTTTCGCGAGCTGGTGACCCGAATGGAACGGCTCGAGCTCGCGATCCCCGAGGACGAGATCGAGATTTGGGGCACCTTCGTGTTCCGCGGACCGCGCCGCGTCCCCGTCCGCTTCACCAAGGCCGGCGCGGCCTCCTAGGTGTGCGCGGTGATCCGCATACGCCGGCGCCGCTCAGAGCAGTTCGATCTCTACCGTCTCGCCCTCGGGCACACCCTGGCAAGCCAGGCGCAGGCCGGTCGCGAGATCCGCCTCGCCCAGCACATCATTGATGCGAAGGCGCACCTCGCCGGTCAGCAACTGGAAGATGCAGGTCCCGCAATAGGCCTGCTCGCATTGGGTGGCGATCGGAATCTCAGCCCGGCGAAGCGTGCTCAACACGGTATCGCCCTCGCGGTGCGGCGCGTGCACCACGCGATTGCCGAGATGGACGATGATCTCCCTGGGCTCGACGCTCATTCCGCACCTCTTGGGCGCGGTCGGAGCCGCTGCCCTCTCCCCGGCACGCTAACCCGCCGTCACGACGTTGGCAATATAATCGTACTATGTGTCACAAAATAGAACCTGACCTGCGAATCGGCAGCCACCGGCCACTCCGGAGCCTCGCCTGATGGCGGGCCTGGCCGATCATGCCCGGAATACCCCCGACAAGCCGGCGCTGATCTTCGGCGACGGCGGCTTCGTCGAGACCTATCTCGAGCTCGAAACGCGGTCGCGGCGCATCGCAGGCTGGCTGCGGAACCGCGGCCTCCGCCAGGGCGATTGCGTCGCGATACTGATCGGGAACAGCCCCGTCCTCTTCGACGTCTATTGGGCCACGCAGCGCGCCGGCCTCTATCTCACGCCGCTGAACTGGCACTCCACGGCGGAGGAGCTCGCCTTCATCATCGACAATTGCGACGCCAGGATGCTGATCGCCGAGGGTGCCCTCGCCGCGCTGGCGGGCGACGCGGCCGGCAAGGTGGGCGGCGGCCTGGAGTACCGGATCGCCATCGCCGGCGAGATCCCCGGTTTCGCGTCGCTTGATGACGAGCTGGACCGGATCCCGGAGGACGTGGCGCTCGCCGACGAGCGGGCCGGCTCGGTGATGATCTATTCGTCCGGCACCACCGGGCGGCCCAAGGGCATCCGCCGCCCGTTGTCGGGGCGCAGCCTCGACGATCCGGCCCTGGTCGCCGCGACGACGCTGGTGATGCGGACCTTCGGCTTCACCGGTGGCGACACCTATCTCTGCCCGGCGCCGCTCTATCACGCCGGGCCGCTGCGCTCGTGCAGCGCCATGCAGATGCTGGGCGCAACCGTCGTGGCGATGCATCGGTTCGATGCCGAGACCGCGCTCCGCGTGATCGGCGAACGCAAGGTCACGGTGGCGCAGTTCGTGCCGACCCATTTCAAGCGGATGCTGGAATTGCCGGAGC
>Ga0209579_10003708_pt1 | contig 10968 bp, 8 predicted proteins | sample Coa_R1_2_FD_187152 | JGI IMG/M metagenome (GOLD analysis project Ga0209579, IMG submission 187152) | Surface soil microbial communities from Centralia Pennsylvania, which are recovering from an underground coalmine fire - Coalmine... | ecosystem: Environmental > Terrestrial > Soil > Unclassified... | reverse complement strand
CGCCAAGCTCACGCCTTCCATCGACTTGTCTTCGGCCGGGACCTCAAAACCTGCGACCGACTCGCTGAAGCTTTCCTGAAAGTTGCGCCGCCGCAGCTCGCCGTCGGTGAGGATGGGAAATCCGATTGCTTCTTGCTTTGCGATCACGTGACGGACCGCGGCGTCCTTGGCGCGATCGAATGCGTCCTCGGTGACATTGCCGCGCTTGAAATCGTCAAAGGCGCGGCGCAGGTCCGCGGGCGAGCACAAGCCGCCGACCTGATCGACGCGAAGGTTCCGCAAATCCGTCATCGCTGCCGTCGTCGCCATCACGATGCCTCCTCACTTGGCGGTCTGCAAATTCAGCTTGCGCACGATGGCGGTGTAGCGTTCGGCATCGCGCTGCCGGAATGCGATATAATTCGCGGTGCCGCTTTCTTCCATCACCATGCCGAGCTGTTCCATGCGCTCGGCCATGGCCGGCTCGCGCATGACCTTGGCGATCTCGGCCTGCAGGCGCGCCACGATCTTCGCCGAGGTTCCCGCCGGCGCGAACATTCCCATCACGGTGGCAACGTCAAAGCCCTTGATGCCCAATTCGTCGCAGGTCGGGATCGCCGGCGTCGATACCGAGCGCTTGAGCACGCTGATGCAATAGCCGCGCAACTGGCCGCCTGCGATCAGCGCCTGCACGTTGGGAATGCCCGACCAGCCGACCTGGATTTCGCCGGTCAGGAGGCCGTTCACCATCGCCGTGCCGGCCCGATACGGCACGTGGAGGACGTCGATGCCGACGAGATCGGCAAAGATCGCCATGGTCATGTGATGGATCGAGCCGACGCCGGCCGAGCCGTAGGTGATCTTGCCGGGCTCCCGTTTGGCGAGCGCAATGAAGTCCGACAGCGTCGCAGCCTGCACCTTGGGGTTGGCCGACAGGATGGTCGGCAAACCGACGAGCCCGGTGATCGGCGTGAAATCCTTCATCGGATCGTAGCCGACGTCCGGATTGAGCAGCGGGTTGATCGCCATGATGCCGGTGTCGCCCAGATACAGGGTGTAACCGTCGGGCGATGCTTTGGCCGCGGCAATCGCCGACAGCGCCCCGCCGGCGCCGGTGACGTTTTCGACGACGAATGACTTGCCGAAGTCGTTGCTCATCCGATCCGCCAGCAGCCGCCCCAAGACGTCGGGATTGCCGCCCGGCAGCGACGATACGATCATCCGCACCGAATGCGCGGGATAGGAATCGTCCTGCGCGTGCGCGGCGGAGACGAGGCAAACTAGCATCGTCATTGCGAGGAGCGCAGCGACGAAGCAATCCAGAACGGCGTCGCGGCGCTGGATTGCTTCGCGTTGCTCGCAATGACGGGTCAACATGATTCGAGTTCCCCTAGTCAAAATGCAGGCCGCTTTTCTTCACCACCGGCTGCCAGCGCGCCGCCTCGGTCTTGATGAAGTCGGCGAATTCCGCGGGCGTGCTGGACGACAGATAAAGTCCCACCGCATCGGCGCGCGCCTTGATGGCGGCATCGTTGAGGATTTTTGCGGTCTCGTTTTGCAGCTTGTCGATGACGGCGGCCGGTGTGCCGCGCGGCGCCACAAGCCCGAGCCAGACCGTGAGATTGCCGAGATGCAGGTCCGCCGCAGCGTCCAGCGTCGGCAGATCGGGCAGCGCCGGGAACGCGCGGGCGTCGAGCTTGGCCAGCGCCCGCAAGTCGCCCGACTGGATCAGCGGCAATTCCGCCGAAGGCCCGTCGAACACGAAATCGACGCTCTTGGTCAAAATGCCGTGCGCCACTTCCGAGCTGCCGTTATAGGGCACGAGCAGGGTGTCGACGCCGGCCGCATCGTTGAACAGATAACCCTGCAGCTTTGTCGAGATGGTTCCGGCGCCGTAATTGAGCTTGCCGGGCGCGCCCTTGGCCTTGGCGATCAAATCCTTGACCGATTTATAATCGCTCTGCGCATTGACCACGAGGAGCCCAACGGTCTTTGCCACCAGCGAGATCGGCACAAAATCGGCGATCGGATCGTAAGGCAGCGTTTTGTAGAGATACTGGTTCATCACCAGCGTCGAATCGATCGCCATGAGCAGCGTGTAGCCATCCGGCGAAGCCTTGGCGGCAGCCTCCGCGCCGATAACGGTATTGGCCCCAGGCCGGTTCTCGACCACCACCGGCTGTTGGAAGTCGATGCTCATCTTGTCGCCGATGAGGCGTGCCAGCACGTCCGAAGGGCCGCCGGCGGGGAAGGGGACGATGACGTGGATGGCGCGGGTGGGGTAGGGGGTTTGGGCGGGGGCGGGGGTTGCGGCGAGAATCGCTAGCAACACGAATACAGCGAAACGAATTGGGTGCATGGCGTTCTCCCCGACGTAATATTGGACCGATTATAGGCCCTCGCGGGTTAGCCGTGCACTCTGCACCGAAGCCCTTACCTGGGGTTGAAAAATATGTAAACTGCAATGCCGTCCGCAGAACGGCGCGCACAAATCGCGGCCGCCATCAGACGGATAACTAAGAATTATGTTACTCATACTGCTTCGGTCTTATCTCACTTGGCTTCTGATAAGCGCTTTTGTGTGCTTAATCGGAACAATATCGGCGTTATTTAGTGACCCGCCTCAGGCTGGAGAGTTTTTCGTTTCGTATGTCTATCATTGGAATGGACTAGTGGTCGCAACTTCTGGATTTGGCGCCCTACATTTTGGTATGTCTACATACAAGCAGCAATATAACTACCTAATCTCCGAAATATTGTATTTCCAAACTGACGAGGTCGTCGTCGAAGTATATTTTGAACTAGAAAAGTTATATTCCATTTGGAACAAGCAGTTCATAGCGATACCCGTATTCATCGTCGGGACCTCCATCCTATATATTTGCGGCTACCCCATGAAAGGATTGCCGAAATATTTTCTTTGGCTTTCCTCGTGCTCGATGTTTTATGCCGGTGGCTTGATGCTTGCCGGTGGCATTTATTCAATCCGACTCTTCAACACGCTGGAGCGAAATATAGAAAAAATAGAGCTGCAAAATAACGTTCACATACTCGAATTAGAGAATTTCAATTTATACCTATCTACTCTCTTCTTGACCGCAACAATTGCATTGTACTTCGCCTTTCGAGGAACGCTGACAGCAAATTTCACCTTTGTACCCCCGTACGAGTGGGTCGACTATCTTGTACATTTATTTGTCCCTTCTCCGGACAACTATAAATCGGTTCGTAACCTACTCATTTATCCGATCATAATATTCCTTCCCTTCGCGGCATTTGCCGCATTTTATGTGAGGCTTGTTTTGAGAAAAATCTATTTGAATAGCATAAAGCGAAAAATCCTAGAAATAGATGAGCTCGCGAAGCCGGCAGTTGAAAACACCGCTTCATCCTATACCGTTGACAGAATAATCGAGATACGCAACGCTGTGATGGACTTGAAAGAAAAGATAATAAAAAACAACAAAGTCCTTCCGCTCGTTGACATAAAGGACTCGCCATCAATTATCTTGCTAGCAATAATATTGATCCAATTTATCATCCACAATGACAGCACGATCAAAAGCTTCTTGATTGGATTGTTTGGGTTCACCATGTGAACAGAGACCTAAGTAACGGCCTCACCCAAACGAAATTTCTCTTTTGGATGACCCTGATCAGATTTCGATATTGAAGGAAATGCGCCAATGTTATTTCCTTAAATATAAAATCATCTAGTGATTTTTGATCGATGCAGTGAAGAAGTTCTAGGAAAGATTCGGCGCTATCCGATCTTCGACCGATTATCTCCATAAACATACTTTGATGGAACTTTTGGGAGAATTTGTTCATGCGTACGGTGATCGATTTTAGATCTTTGGCTCGCAGTTGGTTGGTGTTTACATTATGCAAGATGGATTCGGATACTCTTCGGAACTGACCTAGGAGTTTGCTCAGGCATGTGCAGCTGGCTGCTGGGTGAACCTGTCCGGCTTCCCCAAAAAATAGGATTCTATCTAAAGATGTCTTTCTTATTTTTCCGATGGGCACGATGCCGCGCAATTTGTCTCCGGCCCCAGGATTGTCAAAGAACTCTGAATAGTGAGATCGCTCGACTATAAAATTGAAGTCGTCCTCCAATTTAGTTATGGAGTTTGTATTTTTCGCAGGAGCTATTAATACAACATTGGCAAATCCATCTGATCTAGGAAATACCTCCAAGTAAGAAGGTTGCCCCGAGAGGATTACGTTATCGAGAGCGACGGGAGTAATATCTTTCTTGAGTTTTATGACTCGGCCGTAAAGATGATAATAGCCGAGAATGTTTACTGCGTTAGTTGAGTTGACGATCGGCGACGAGTAGCCCATGCAATCAATAAGCAAGGAAGACGAAAACGATAGGTTGTTTGCATATGAAATGATAGCGTTGTTCGTATGTTTGTAGCTATAGAGTCTATGCTCATAAAATATTTTCGAGCCGTTATTGGTAATCTTGTTGACTAAATGGCTTTCCAAGAGCTCCGTATTCCACAGTATATATTTTCCTCTTGCTATAAATTTCGTTCGATCGGTCGCTATAAACTCCATCTCGCTCCATTCTGAATCAACGCATGCTTGTAATTCTTGATTAATTTCCAGGCATTCCTTGCTAGTGAGCCAAAATTTATTTGAGCATTGCGAGCGCGTGTTTTTTTCAAGGACAATGACGGAGAGATGCTTCGATAATTCGGAAGCTAATAACAGTCCAGATATGCCAGCTCCGCAAATTATTACATCGCAGTGGGTCATAATTCTTAGTTATCTGCAGTGTCGGTATTGCGCTCCTGAGTTGTTGTTGGCCCCATTGTATCCGCGAAGGCGAAGCCCCTGGCTTCCGCAATCCCGCCGCTGCACATTTCGCGCTCTAGTAACAGGAGAGCGAAATGCAGTTCGGCGTAGCGGTCGTTGAGTTCTTACGGTTCTGTGCTCTGGAGCGGCAGCTTTCGGGGCATAGCGTTCAGGCCTATGCGGCCGACTTGCGGGATTTTCGCAAATGGCTCAAAGCCGATGTCGCCATTGGCGACGTGTCTTTGGCCGTGTTGAAGGAATATCTCGAGGACATGGTCGGTTCGCGCAAGCTGACCGTCGCAACTATTCGTAGAAGATTTGCCTGCCTGCGCGCGTTTTTCCGGCGTGCCTGCGAGAAACACGCTTTACCCGACCCGTTTGCCAATTGGCACCCGCTGTTGCCGCGCCGCAAGCGGCTGCCGCGCACCTTGTCGCGCAACGAAGCGGCTTTTTTGCTGTCGTCCCGGCATATCGGCATCGAGAAGGCCGATGACGGCGAGCATGTCTTTCGCATCATTGTCCAGCTCATGGTCGCCACCGGAATGCGCGTCGGCGAACTGTGCAAATTAAAGCTGGACGATCTGTCGCCGGATTGCTCGACCGTGCGCATCCACGGCAAGGGCGCGCGCGACCGTGTCGCTTATGTCACCGACCGCGGCTTGCGGAAGGAGTTGCAACAGCTCATTGCGCTGCGCCGAAAATTGGAGATTGGCAGCGGCGCGTTGTTCGTTAATCGCTATGACGCGCAGATGCGACCGCAATCCGTTCGCTCCAAGCTGCGGCGGCTGGCGAAGGAAGCCGGCCTCGCTCGCCGGGTCACGCCGCATATGCTGCGACACACCGCGGCGACGCTCTTGATCGAGACCGGGGTCGACATTCGCTTCGTGCAACGACTCTTGGGCCATTCGAGCATCGCGACCACGGAGATTTACACCCATGTCTCCGACGAGGCGTTGCGGGCCACGCTCGAGCGTGCGGATGTTCTCGGCACGCTAAGCTCGGGCTGATCGCCGGCGCTGGGCGGCGCCGCGCGCATGCGGCAGCTTTTAGATGTTCACCCTGACCGCATTGCGGCTATGATGCGCGCAAAGGTGGAAGCGGGAGGATACAATGCCGGATCATCCGGTCACGCGCCGCACCGCGCTCGGCGCGGCGGCGGTTGGCGTGGCGGCGTTTGGAGCGACACAGGCGATGGCGCAGGCGAGCGAACGCAAGACCTTCGTGCTGGTTCACGGCGCCTGGCATGGCGGCTGGTGCTGGCGGCGTGTTGCCGACATTCTGGAAAAACGCGGCCACAAGGTTTATGCGCAATCGCTCACCGGCAACGGCGATCGTTCGCATCTTCTGAGCAAGGACGTGGTCCTCGACACCCACATCGCCGACATCGTCAATCTGGCGACATGGGAAGACCTCAGCGGCATCTGTCTCGTCGCCCATTCCTATGGCGGCTGGCCGGCCTCGGGCGCGCTCGAGCAGATCCATGACCGCGTCTCAGCGATCGTCTGGCTCGACGCCTTCAAGCCGGAGAACGGGCAACGGGGCACCGACTTCGCCTCGGAGTTCAGCCGCAAGGCGTTGGAGGAGGCCGTGGCCAAGGGCGAGCCCGGCCGCAAGGGGCCGCCTGCCAAGACGTTTTCGCAGAGCGAGAAGGATTATGCCTGGATCGATTCCAAGCTGACGCTGCAGCCGAACGGTGTCGCCACCCAACCGATCGTGCTCACCGGCAAGCGCGAGACCATCGCCAAGAAGACCTATATTCGCGCGCCGAAATATCCGCAGGCTGCGTTCGACACGGCGCTGGCGCAGTGCAAGGCCGACCCGACCTGGCAGACTTTCGTCAACGACGACACCGGCCACGACGTGATGATCGATCAGCCGCAGTGGCTGGGCAGACGTGCTGCTGAAAGTGTCGTAGCCGCTCGTTCAATCTAATTGCAGCACTGATGATTACAGTGCCCATTTTCATCTTTTCCGCAGCATTGGCAGTGCAGCTGCGCGATGCGCTTGCGGAAAGACGTATATGAAGCGCCCCGATGCGCAAAACTCGAATCGGTGAAACAGAGCGCCGTGGCCGGCCGAGGGCCGTCGGCGACGATGGCCGGCCCCGATGCTGCGAGCGATGCCCCGGAACCCAGGGTTAGAAGCAGGGCCGAACATGCAAAGACGCGAATAGAGCGGGGGGCCATGAGGTTCTCCGTGGCTTCCCGACGATCGAACGTGGCCATCACGGCCAACCGGCGGGATCGACCGAGAATGAGGAGATTAACGATAAGGAGCAAGAATGAAATTGCTCATATTCGGTCTCCGGCGGCCCAGTGAAAATTCGTTGGTGCGCTCATCCTGCGCAAATCGGCAATCCGCTCGCTCGGATGAGCGCCGTGGATGTCCCTATTTGTATTGAACGTTAGCCACAAACCCAAAAGCCGGCCGCGGCCTGACGGGCTCGTAACCGGCGGTAATCGCGGATTAACGCGGCTCCGTTAACCCTTCGGCAAAGCCCCGAGAGGGACTCATGACTGCACTCGACGCGGCATCCGCGCTGTCCGCGGCACAGGCCCCACGGTTGAGCCGGCGCGTCGTGCCGGCGCTTTATGGCGCGACGCTGTTCGTCTCGGCGCTGCTGCTGTTCGCCGTTCAGCCGATGTTTACCAAGATGGTGCTGCCGCGGCTCGGCGGCTCGCCTTCGGTCTGGTCGGTCGCAATGGTGGCGTTCCAGGCTTTCCTGTTCGCCGGTTACGCTTATGCGTACCTCGTCTGCCGTTTGCTCAAGCCCGCCCGGGCCGCGGTGCTGCATCTGGCTTTCCTCGCGCTGGTCGCGCTGACGCTGCCGCTCGGCGTTGCGGCGGGGTTCGGCGTGCCGCCGGACGATCATGTGACGCTCTGGCTTGTCGGGCTGTTCGCGTTTTCCATCGGTGTTCCCTTTGTTGCATTGTCGGCGACCGCGCCGCTCTTGCAGCATTGGTTCGTCGCCACCGGCCACCCGAAAAATCCTTACGTGCTCTATGCCGCGTCCAATCTGGGCTCGTTCTGCGCGCTGCTCGCCTATCCGTTTGCGATCGAGCCGTTCTTCACGCTGCGCACGCAGACGCTGCTGTGGTCGCTCGGTTTTTCGTTGCTCGCGCTCGGCATCGGCGCCGCTGCCTGCTTCGCCGCCACCGCAACGGCGTTCATCCCCACGGCGGCGACAGACGAGCGCCCGACGTGGCGCCGGCGCGCCGCGTGGCCGTTGTTGACGGCTATTCCGGCGGGTCTGTGTATTGCGGTGACCTCCTTCATCGCCACCGATATCGCGGCGGCGCCGTTCCTGTGGGTGGTGCCGCTGGCGCTTTATCTCCTGACCTTCGTCGCGGTGTTCCGCGACCGGCCCTGGATCTCGCACGCGCTGGTGCTGCGCTTCTTGCCCTACGTGCTGGCACCGCTGGCGATCAGCGTGTTCGGCAGCGGCAAGACCTACTGGTTTGCCAACGTCCTGTTGAATCTCGCCGCGTTCACCTTGATTGCGCTGGCCTGCCACGGCGAGGCCTATCGGCTGCGGCCGGCGGCAAGCCGATTGACCGAGTTTTATCTGTGGACGTCCTTCGGCGGCGTGCTCGGCGGCGTGTTCGCCGGCATCGCGGCGCCGCATCTGTTCAACTACACCTACGAATATCCGATCCTGATCGTGGCCGCGCTGGCGGTGCTGCCGGGCCTGTTCGCTGGCGGTATGCGGCACTTCATCCGCGAGGCCGCGCCCGGCCTGATCGCTGCCGCGGTCGTGCTCGCGCTGTGGCTCCTGATCGACGCACGGCTGCCGCTTGCCGCCGAGCAGCCGATGCAGGTCGCGCTGGTGGCGCTCGCGGCGCTGATGCTGTTCCAGGCGCAACGCCCGGCGCGGTTCGCGGGCCTCGTCGTATTCACGTTCCTGCTGACCGGGCTGTGGCAGCCCGGATTGGGCCGGGTCAAAACCTTTCGCAGCTTCTTCGGCGTGCATCAGGTGGTCGATACCGCCGACGGCACGCACCGCCTGTTGTTCCACGGCACCACGATCCACGGCGCCGAGCGCATCCGCGCCGAAGCCGGACAAGTTTTGCCGGTGCGACCCGAGCCCCTGACTTATTACTATTTCGGCGGCCCGATATCCGAGGCCGTCGCGGCTGCGCGTGGCGCGCAGCACGGTCTCGACCAGGTCGCGGTCGTCGGGCTGGGCACCGGCAGCCTCGCCTGTCACCGGCGCGAGGGCGAGCACTGGACCTTCTTCGAGATCGATCCCGAAGTCATTCGGATCGCCCGCGACCCACGTTATTTCCATTTCCTGTCGGCCTGCGCGCCGCACGAAGGGATCGTGCTCGGTGACGCGCGTCTGACCTTGTCGGCTTCATTCGAGCGCTACGATCTCATCGTGCTCGATGCCTTTTCCTCCGATGCCGTTCCGGTTCATCTGCTCACCCGCGAGGCGCTCGGCATGTATGTGCAGCACCTGACGCCGCACGGGGTCATCGTCTTTCATGTGTCGAACCGGAACATGGAGCTTGCCAGCGTGGTTGCGGCATTCGGCAAGGCCGAGGGGTTTTCGACCTACGACAAGCAGGATGACCAGGCAGGCGACTTCACCAAGAATTACCGCGCCAATGCCGAGGTGGTCGTCCTCGCGCGCAACGCCGCCGATCTCGGCGACCTGCCGTCGCTGCGCGGCTGGCACGAGCTCGATCCGACATCCGGCGTCGCCGAGTGGACCGACGACTATTCCGACATCCTGCGCGCCATCCTGCGGAAAAGATTGTGAGACCGGCGGTTCGATCACAACATATCGGGATGCTGCGTGCGCTTTTCGCCGCTTCACTCGTGCTCTGGTCCAGTGGACGCGCCGTCCTTGCCGCGCCGCCGCCCCGCATCAATTGCGTAAGTCATCAACTCACCTTGGACCTGGAGCCTTTGGGCGCGGGCCCTCTGGCACTTGCCGCGGTCTACTGTCAGGAGATCCGATCCTCCACGCTTCTGCGAAGCGCCCCAGTAGTTTCGCCCGATGGTCGCTCAATTGCTTACTTCGAACACGATACCGTCTTGCGAGTCGCCCGGCTCGACGGCGCCCGTGTGTGGACGGACTATCAAGCCGACCTTGGCACGTTCGCAAGGTTCGGATCAGAATCTCGATCTATTCCAGCTTTTACGTGGGCTTCGAATTCGCAGTTCCTCTGGACGGCAACTCACGAAAGTGCGCGCCCAAGTGGGTTTGCTAAAACCGAGATGCGGGCGGTGCAGACTGCCGAGGACGGGCGCCTCCAACCGCTCCCACCGCTCCAGCACGCCGCAGGCCCGCTCGACGCGCTGCTGTGGGCGGACGGCGACGGACTGGCTGTCGGTCAGTTCGGTACGCGGGGCGGATTCTACCGGCCCGAGCATGACGATCCGAACCCGGCGTTCGCGATCGTCGATGCCGCGCGTGGCCGAGTCCTCGACACCTTGCCGTTCGCGGCGGTCGAATCTCTCCACGAGCGCCCTCGCGGCACGCCTCCCTATGTTCTCGTGCGGAATGCTGCCGCGACGACGCTGCCTGACGGGAGGGTGCGAGCACTCCTGAGCCTCAGACAATGGGTCGTTTGGACTCAGGGCGAAACACCGCGCACGGTGCCGGATCCCTATGCCGATGAGATTGGGCTGCGAATGGTGCTGTCGCCGGACGGCTCGCGCGTCCTGGTGGGTCGGCTCCTGCGTACGGAAGGCAGCGTCTGCTACCGTGCAAATTACGGCTGCATGCCGGGCCGCGCTGTCGAGGGCGTCCTGGCAGCCGTGCATGATCTCGGCACCGGGCGCGCACTTTGGACCATTCGCGCGACGGTCACGGCAGATTACGAGTTTCCCACCCCCGCGATCAGTCAGAACGGTCGCTATGCACTGGTCGGATTGGTGCCGGCCGATGCTCGTCCGCTCATTGCCTTGGTCTCCATGGACGATGGGAAAATCGTGCAAACCTTTCCGGCGCCCGGCGGCGACTATGCGATGGGTTTCGTCCTTGGTGGCCGAGGCGTGTGGACGCATGCCTATGGATTGACGGCGCTGTATGACCTCAGTGGAGCTAAGTAACGCAGGCGTTTAATGAGTCCGCGCTCCTAATCGTACCTGATCCCCGCATCCTTCAGCACCTTCTCCCAGCGCGCCGCCTCGTTGCGGATGAATCCGGCAAACTCCTCCGGCGTATCGGTCACG
>Ga0209579_10003706_pt1 | contig 10970 bp, 10 predicted proteins | sample Coa_R1_2_FD_187152 | JGI IMG/M metagenome (GOLD analysis project Ga0209579, IMG submission 187152) | Surface soil microbial communities from Centralia Pennsylvania, which are recovering from an underground coalmine fire - Coalmine... | ecosystem: Environmental > Terrestrial > Soil >... | reverse complement strand
CGCCTGAATAACCGAGGTTCGCCCGGTTGCGCACCAGCGCGAGCGCCGCGCCGGACGCGAGCCGCGAGGCGATCTGGTCTGCGCCCGAACCGCCTTCATCCTCGACGAGGAGTGCCTGCCTTTGCACGCACGCGTCGCGAAGAATCGCATAGTCGGCGGGCGCGCTCCCGTTGTCGACGAAGAAGATGCCGATGTCGGCAAGCGGCCACAACGACTCGAGAAGACGCACGCAGTGCGCGGCGACGTTGTAATTCAGGACGACGACCCACTTGCGAATCATCTCGTCGCTTCAGCGGCGCTCCAAGCACACGCGACTCTCGCCGCTCGATCGCAGCCAAAGCTCGAGCATCATCATCGTCCACACGAGCTCGCCATAGTAGCCGGCGTGCTCGCCAAGGCGATTCCGGAAGAGGTCGTCGATCAGAGAACGCTTGACGATTCCGCGCGTCGCGAAGGTCGAAAGCGCGTCGTCGGCGAGCTTTCGCAACCCGTCGTGGCGGACGAGCCACGCTCCGAACGGCAGGCCGAACCCGTGCTTGCGCTTGCGGATGATCTCGGGAGGCAGGAACGACGCGAGCGCCGACTTGAAGAAAGGCCGCAGCCGAAGCCGCCGCACCTTCCAGCTCGCCGGCAGCGCGTTCGCGAATTCCACGAGCGACTCGTCGAGCATCGGGAACGCGATCTCGACGCCGGCCAGATCGCATGTCATCGTGACCTTCGGCAGATCGTTGTCGGCAAGCGTGTACTTCCAGTCGTATTGCAGCATGCAATTGACGACGTCGGGCGAGCGGCATCGCCCATACCAGTCGCGCTCGGCGCGCGCCGGTTCGTCCGGATCGATGCCCGCGAGAAAATCGCCGTCGAACATCTCGCGCAAGCCGATCCTGTCGACGAGGTTGTACGTATGCAGGCGATCGGGCATCGGCACGCGTGCCTGAACGACATAGCTTCGCATCTTCGAGACGACTGGCATGGCGCGGACGAGCGACGGTCGCACCAGCGCGGCTTCTATCAGCGTGCGGTCGATGGCCGGCGGCATCGCGCGATAGGCATCGAACAACGTCTGCTTCGCGTAGCGCGCATTGCCGCCGAAGATCTCGTCGCCGCCGTCGCCGCCGAGCAGCCGCGCGATGCCGTCGCTCGCGGCGAGTCGCGCGCACGCATACGCGGGCAATGCCGACGAATTGCCGAACGGCTGATCGTACGCGCAGGCGACCATCGGGATCGCTTCGACGAGATCATCGGGCGTCACGTAATACTCGTGATGCTTCGTCGCGAAATGCCGTGCGGCGATCCGCGCGTAGTCCATCTCGTCGTAGCCGGATTCGCCGAAGCCGATCGAGTACGTGTTCGCAGGCGAGTGCGTCACCTTGCCGAGCAGGCCGGCGACGGTCGAGCTGTCCGTGCCGCCGCTCAGGAATGCGCCCGTTTTGCCGGCGCCGATCTCGCGCGTCACGGATTCGGTCAGAAGCGAAAGCAACGAGTCGCGCGCGTGCGCGAACGACGTTTGCCGCGGCGCATAGTCAGGCTCCCAGTAGAACGCGCTCGATATGCGGCCGGCGGCGACATCGACGTATTGCGCCGGAAGCAGGCGCGAGATGCCCGCGTGGATCGTCTGCGGCGCCGGGATGACGTGGCCGCGCAGGTAGTCGAACACCGCTTGCGCGCGGAGCTGCGATGCCCGGTTCGCCAGGCGATCGACATCGCGCGCGTCGAGGCCGAACGTGACTTGGTCGCGATCGACGTGGAAGCTCAGCGGACGCCGAGCGGCGCGGTCGCACGCGAGGATTGTGCGATGCGCGTTGACATCGACGAACACGAGGCCGAAGTTGCCGGCGAGCCGCGCGAGCGCGTCCCGTGGCTGCTTGGCGAGATCGTCGACGAAGCGTGCGAGCTCGTCGTCCGATACGGGCGGCGCGCGCAGCGGGTCGTTGCCGAATAGCAAAAGCTTTCGCGTCCCGAGGTCATAAAAGCTCGCGACGAGCGTCGTCAGCGCAAGCGACAGCGAACATATGTCGTCGTCGATCCGCAACTTCCGAACGCGCTCCTGCCGCGAGCAGGCGCCGCGTGCGCCAGCGATCGCATCCTGCGACAGTCGTACGCTGCCGACGAGGCGATTCGCCGGCACCACGCCCGCCGACAAGCGCTCGGAGACCGCGCTTTCGGGCATCAGACGAGCACTTCGAGCGGCGGCGGATGGCCGAGAAAGCGATGCGGGCTCGCCGAGAATCCGTACGCGCCGGACTGGAAGACGACGACGAGATCGCCCTCGTCCGCTTTCGCGAGCTCCATGCGGTCGGCGAGCAGGTCGAGCGGCGTGCAAAGCGGGCCGACGACCGACGCCAGCTCGCGCGTCGAACCTTGGACGCGATTGCCGATCGCAACCGGATAGTTCTTCCGGAGCACCTGGCCGAAATTGCCGCTCGCCGCGAGATGATGGTGCAACCCGCCGTCGGTGACGAGAAACACGTGACCCCGTGAAATTTTGCGATCGACCACCTTGCACACGTAGATGCCGGCCTCGCCAACGATGTAGCGTCCAAGCTCGAGCACGAGCGTCGCTCCCTGCATCTCGTTCGCCGCGCGCCGCGAAAGCTCGGCGAGATTCGCCGCGATCGGCTCGAGCGGAAGCGCCTTCTCGCCGGCGAAATATGGGATGCCGAATCCGCCTCCGATATTGACGATGCGCGGCGCTCGCCGTGCATCTCGCGCGAGGCGAATCGCGAGATCGACAGCGTTGCGCTGCGCATCGCAGAGCGCGTCGGCGCTCAAGTTTTGCGAGCCCGCGAAAATGTGAAAGCCCTCGAACGCGAGGCCCGCGCGCTCGATGTCGCGCAGCACGTCGGGAATCGCGTCGGTGTCGATGCCGAACTGCTTCGGCCCTCCGCCCATCTTCATGCCCGACGACTTGAGCTCGAAGTCGGGATTCACGCGCACCGCGACGCGCGCCGGCACTCCGAGCTCGCGCGATGCCTCTGCCAGGAGCGGCATTTCTCGCGCCGATTCGATATTGACGAGGATGCCGGCCGCGACGGCCTGTCGCAGCTCGGCGCTACCCTTTCCGGGACCCGCGAAGCTCACGTTCCCCGGGTCGACGCCCGCGTCGAGCGCCACGCGCAACTCGCCCGCCGACGCGACATCGAGCCCGTCGACGAGCGGCGCGACATGGCCGACGACTGCGGGCATCGGATTCGCCTTCATCGCGTAATGAAGGTGCATCCCGGGCGGCAGGTGTCGCCGAAGCGTCGCGATCCGGTCGCTGATGCGGCGCCGGTCGTAGGCATAGAACGGCGTCGCCCCGACGCGCTCAACGAGCCTTGGCAACGGAAGGCCGCCGACGACGAGGCAATCGTCGACGATCGGCCAGTCGAGAGAAGCGAAGCGCGTGGCGTCGTTCATTCGATGGTTGCGCGCGGGCGCTCGGCAAATTCGCCCGCGAGGCGCTTGCGATCGATCTTGCCATTCGCATTTCGCGGCAGCGGTCCTGCGCGAAGCTCGACATGCGATGGCACCATGTAGCCGGGGAGACGTTCGCGGCATGCGGCGATGATCGTGCGCGCGTCGGCCTCGGCGCCCGCGGCGCGCGTCGCGATGACGATGATCGATTGCCCGAGCACCGGATGTTCGATGCCGAATGCCGCTGCCTCGCCGACGAGTTGAGTCGAGTAGAGCGCCTCCTCGATCTCGGTCGGGCTGACGCGATATCCGGATGTCTTGATCATCTCGTCGCGCCGGCCGATGAAATAGAGGTAGCCTTCCTCGTCGGTGCGCACCGTGTCGCCCGAGAACACGGCATACTCCGGCAGCATCAACCCGGCACGCTCGATGCGCTTGTATCGCTCGGCCGTCTTGGCAGGATCGTTCCAGTAGCCGAGCCCGACGAGCGCACCGCGATGTACGAGCTCGCCAGGCTCGTTCGGCGCGCACGGCGTGCCGTCTTCGCGCAACACGAGAATCTCGGCGTTCGGTATTGCCTTGCCGATCGAATCGGGACGCCGGTCCACTTCGCCGGGCGGCAGGTAAGTCGAGCGGAACGCTTCGGTCAATCCGTACATCAGGAACGGCTTCGCCTTCGGGACGCGTGCGCGCAGGCGCCTGAGCGTTTCGAGCGGCATCCTGCCGCCGGTGTTCGCGAAGTAGCGAAGGTGCTCGCCGATCTCGGCGGGCCAGTCGAGCTCGGCCAACTGGATGTAGAGCGGCGGCACCGCGGTCAACCCGGTGATGCGCTCGTTGCGTAGCGCGGCGATCACGTCGCGCGGGAGCAGGTGATTGAGCAGCACGACGCGCGCGCCGGCATGAAACGCGGTCGTGAGCTGGCTGAATCCCGCGTCGAAGGACAGCGGAAGCACGGCGAGCAGCGAATCGCTCGCGACGTTGTCGAGATAGCTCGCGACGCTTTTCGCGCCCGCGACCATGTTCCGATGCGACAGCACGACGCCTTTCGGCTTTCCGGTACTGCCCGACGTATAGAGGATCGCGACGACGTCGGTGTCGATGACGCGATGGCGTCTTCCGCGACCGGCTTCGACGAATCGGTCGAACGCATGGACGGGAACAGGAATCGCCGACGACGATTGATTCGCGCCGACGACGATCACGTGCCGCAGATCGGGACAGTCGCGTAGCTCGTGCTCCAGCGTTACGAGGCGTTCGGCCGACGTGACGAGTGCGCGCACGTTGCAATCGCGCATGATAAAGCCGACCTGCGGCGCCTTCAGCACCGGATTGAGCGGGACGAACGCAGCACCCGCGGCGGCGGCGCCGAACATCGCGATGACCGTCTCCAGCCGCTTTTCGAGGTAGATGCCCATGCGCTCGTGGCGGTCGATGCCCGCATCGACGAGCGCCGCGCCAAAGCGCGAGATGTCCATGGCCAGCGTTTCGTAGTCGGCGTTGCCGAAGGCGCCGGCGACCGCCGTTGCGTGCGGCTCGCGCTCCGCGGATACCGTGACGAGCTCGTGCAGGAGAAACGATTCGTTCATCGTCGGATCATCGATCCGGTGCGCGCAGCCGCAGGATGGGCGCCTGCGCGTGCCGCCAGCCGACATGCACGAACGGTGCCCGATCGAGGATCGCGAGCTGTGCATTTCCGGCGCGCACGAAGATCGCGCTGCCGATGCGCCGCGTGCCGAGTCGCTGGTGCGCCGCGATCGATTCCGGGTTGAACGCGGAAATCCGGCTCAGGCTCCAGCGATAGCCGCGCTCGCGCAACCAGGTGTGCGCGAATTCCCAAAGACGCGCGAACGTGCGGCCGTATCGATACGACGGGTCGACATAGACGTCGAAATCCCAGGCAGCGAGATTCGCGGGCTCGAGTCGATAGTGGCAACGCACTTCGTCCTCCGGATACTCGATTTCCTTCAGCCAGACGAACCCGACGAAGCGGCCCTGCCGCTCCGCGGCGAGGCACACGGCGCCCATGTCGTAGCGCGCGGCGATCACTTCGCGAGGCCGCGGGAACTGTGCGACGAGCGGATCGTCGCGCGCGATCGACCGCAGTGAAACGCTCGCGCTTGCGCGCGTGTTGTCCGCCTTCGCGGGCACAGGTTGCGCGACGAAGTAGTAGCGCTGGACGAACAGACGACCGAAGGTCGCGATCGACGCGACTCTCGCTGTCGCCCACAGGCTGCCGTCGACAATGCCGAGGCGTCGTATCGTCGCGTAGATCGAGCGTAATGAAGGCACGAGCCAATTTTTTCGATCAGCGTTGTTCGGAGGAAATGATGCAGGCGGGTTCGCACGACGCGAAAGACGCCGCCTATGATAGCTTTAGCGCGACATCGGCCTGCGGCTGGGCCGACCTTTTCGAGTCGCGAAGCGACGCGACGTTTCGATCCTGCGCATGCCATCGGTGTCAGAACGCGATGCTTTTTCGACCCATCTCGTGCGCGCCGCGCTTGCCGTGGCGAGCCCGGCCGGTGCGCGCGCCCGGTTATCGGTGCTCATCCATCATCGCGTACGTCGCGAGCCCGATCCCCTGTTTCCCGGCGAGATCGACGCAGCGCGCTTCGATGCGCAGCTTCGTCTGCTCGCGCGCCTCTTCAACGTGATACCGCTTCGCGACGCGGTGCCGATGCTCACGGCCGGAACGCTTCCCGCGCGCGCCGCGTGCATCACCTTCGACGACGGCTACGCGGACAATTGCGAGGTCGCGCTGCCGATCCTCGCGCGGCATGGGCTCGAGGCGGCGTTCTTCGTCAGCACCGGCTATCTCGACGGCGGCCTCATGTGGAACGACGCGATCATCGAGAGCATTCGCGGCGCACGCGGCAAGCGCCTCGACCTGACGCCGATCGGCTTACGAGCATTCGCGATCGAGACGCTCGACGAGAAGCATGGAGCGATTTCCGAATTGATCGCGGGCGCCAAGTACCTCGACCCATCGGAACGTGAGAAGCGATGCGCGGCCATCCGCGATCTCGCGAACGTCGATGTCCCGCGCGATCTGATGATGCGTAGCGACCAGGTGCGCGCGCTCCACGCGGCCGGCATGGACATCGGCGCCCACACGGTCAGCCATCCGATCCTCGTTCGCATCGACAAGGAGGAGGCGCGGCGCGAGATCGCGGAAGGCAAGTCCGCGCTCGAAACGATCATCGACGCGCCCGTGCGCCATTTCGCTTATCCCAACGGAGTGCCGGGCGTCGACTATGGCCGCGCGCACGTCGAGATCGTGCGCGAGCTGGGCTTCGATGCAGCATTCTCGACGGCGTGCGGTGCAGCTTCACGCCGGTCCGACATGTTCCAGTTGCCGCGATTCACGCCGTGGGATCGCACGCCGCTTCGCATCGGCGCACGGTTCGTGCGCAATCTGTCGGCGCAGGTCGCGGTCGCCTGAGAAACGGCTATCGTTGCGCCGCTTCGTTCAGCAGGCGCGCGAGATCCGCCGTCCGCTCACGGCGCGAAGCCCGTCGAACCGTTGCCTGGTTGGGCAGCGGCGCGCGGCCGCCGCGAACGTCGTAGACGAAGCGTCGTAGCGCATCCGCGATCGCGGTTGCATCCTCGAGCGCGGCGATGTGCGTGACACCGGCGTTGACGAGCGCGCCCGCCGTATCGCCGCTCGGATCGGCAAGTCCCAGGATCGGTCGCCCCGCTCGCAGGTACTCGTAAATCTTCGCCGGGATCTGCTCGTTGCAGTTGGCGGCTTGGAGGACGAGGAGACCGTCGGCGCGCGACATCTCGGCGAGCGCCTCGCGGTACGGCAGCGGCGCGGCGATCTCGATCACGTCCTCCACGCCATGGCGTCGCGCGAGTATCTCGATCAACGCGCCATGAACCGGTGCGCGAAAGCGAATCACGAGCTCGTGCCGTTCGAGACGTCCCGCGTCGCGAAGCGCGGCCAGCGCCTTGATGAGCGCGGTCGGGTCGCGTTCCGAGGGGTACACGATGCCGCTATGAAGGAGCACGAAGCGCTCGTCGGTGACGACGCGCGCATCGGCAGGCGCCGAATCTCCGAACATCTCCTCGTCGAAGCCGTTCTCGATCACCGCGATGCGCTCGGCGCGCTCGGGATAGCGGTGACGATAGGTCTCGGCGGCGCTCGGCGTCGTGAAGACGGTGCGCGTCGCGCGACCGATCGCCCGCGATTCGATTCCGCGAAAGCTTTCCCACGTTCGAGGATCGGCGGGATAGCCATCCTGTGCCATCGGGTCACGGAAATCCGCGATCCATGGCGTGCCCGTGATGCGCGCGATCGCATGTCCGATCGCGTGCGCGGTCGCGATCGGGTACGTCGACCATAGCACGTCGGGCTTCCATCGCCGCACGATCGCGAGTCCTCGAATGACACCCGCCCAGCGCCAACTCGTCCAGCGGTCGGGACGTGCGAGAAACGAAGGATAGCGCTCGCCGATCGCGAAATGCCGCGACGCGTCGAACGCGAGCGCGCGATGGACGCACACGCCGTCGGGTGGCGCGAGTTGGTGATCGACGGCTTCGTACGCACGTGGATCGACCGTGAGCACCGCGGGCTCCCAGCCGAATTCGCGCAGATAGCGGACAAAGCCGACCGTGCGTTGCGCGCCGCTGCTGCCGCTTTGCGGCGGGAAGTGGTACGCGACCATCAACACCTTGCCGCCGTTTTTCAACGCCCTGTTTCACCCCGGTTCGAGACGGACCGGACTATATAATGACCCGCGAATTCGAAGGAGACATCGATTGGACGTTCGCAGTAACGTTCTTGCCGTGCTCGACGACGTGTTGAGCCTCAAAGGAAGATCAGCCGCCTTTGCCGATGACATGCGGCTCCTTGGCGGCGTGCCCGAGCTCGACTCGATGGCTGTCGCCAACCTGCTGACCGCGCTCGAGGAGCGGTTCGGTTTCACGATCGAGGACGACGAGATCGACGGCAGCACGTTCGAGACCGTTGGCAGCCTCGTCGGCTACGTGCGCGGCAAGTGCGCGGCGAAGTCCTGAAGCGGTCCTCGCGGGCATGGCGCAAGCGGCGTCGAACATCGCGGAGCATCCGTTCCTGCTGTCTGCCCGCGCCGGCGATTGCTTCTGCATCTACCGCATGCCGGCCGATCGTCCGCCCGCCGGATCCATTCTGCACGTGCCGGCGTTCGGCGACGAATTGAACAAGGCGCGTGCGATGACGGCGCGTGCGGCGCGTGCGTTCGCGGCGCTTGGCTACGGCGTGCTGCAGATCGATCTCTTCGGCTGCGGCGATAGCGCGGGCGAGCACCGGGAAGGCACGCTTTCGGTCTGGGCGGCGAATCTCGACGATGCGATCGACTGGCTCGTCGCGCGCGGCGCATCGTCGCCACCGCTGCTCTGGGCGTTGCGTACCGGCGCGCTGCTCGTTCCTTCGCTGCTTTCGGGAAAAGCCCGCGACGCACCGCTGATTCTCTGGCAGCCGGTCGTGTCCGGCGCGCAGTACCTCACGCATCTCCTGCGTCAGAAGACGGTGAGCGATATGGACGATGCCGGCGCGCGCATCGGAACCGGCGCGCTTCGCGCGCGGCTTGCGGCGGGCGAGACGCTCGAGATCGGCGGCTATGCGATCTCGCCGACACTTGCCGTCGAAATGGACAAGGTCGAATTTGGCGTACCTGCCGGCTATCGCGGACGCATCGATTGGTTCGAGGTGGTGAACTCTGCGCCAGCGGCGCTTCCGCCCGCTGCGTCGTCGCGGTCGAACGCGCTCCGCGATGCCGACGTGCGCGTTGAGTGCCATGCCGTTTCCGGTCCCGGTTTCTGGCAATCGGTGGAGATCGAGCGCTGCGACGCGCTGGTGGAAGCATCGGCGAACGTGCTTTCACGCCGCGAAAGTGATGCACGAAGAGATTCCGTTGCGGTTTGACTGCCGCGGCGCGTCGCTTTTCGGCATCCTGACGAGGCCGCGCGGCGCGTCCGCGGCGATCGGTGTCGTCATCGTCGTCGGCGGTCCCCAGTACCGGGTCGGAAGTCACCGGCAATTCGTGTTGCTCGCGCGTGCGCTTGCCGACGCCAGCTTTCCCTGCCTGCGCTTCGACTACCGTGGAATGGGCGACAGCGATGGCGAGCCGATCGCATTCGACGAAGCGCACCCTGATATCGAGGCCGCGGTCGCCACGCTGCGCGAACGGATGCCGGGGCTTTCGGGTGTGGCGCTCGTGGGCCTTTGCGACGGCGCGACAGCGAGCGCGTTCGCTGCGCGCGGCGTGGGCGCCTGCGCGCTCGCATTGATCAACCCGTGGGTGCGATCGGACGCCGGAAACGCCGAGGCGACGCTGCGGCACTACTACACGGGTCGTATCGCGAGCGCTGGCTTCTGGCGCAAGCTCGCAAGCGGCGGCATCGACGTTCGTGCGGCGCTCGCCGGCCTTTGGCGAACGGCCGCGCGCGTTGTACGCTCGCGGTTTCGACACGGCGATGCAGACGAGGGTTTGGCGGCACGAATGGGCAGGAGCCTGCTGTCGCACGCGTGCCCGACGCTCGTCGTATTGAGCGGCAGGGATCAGACGGCGGCGGAATTCGCGCTGGCGGCGAATCGTCCGGGTGCGCTGCGCCGAGCGCTGGAACGTGCATCGGTGAGCCGTGTCGAAGTAGCCGGCGCCGACCACACTTTTTCGGCAGCGAGATGGCGCGACGAACTCGCGGCCTTGACGATCCGCTGGCTACGCGATCGAGCCGGCGTCGACGGTGCGACATCTGCTGCACGAGGAATCGGATGAAACTTCTCTCGATCATGGGGCCCTTCGTTGCGGCGGCGTCGCTCGCGGTATCGACGACGGCCGGCGCAAGCCCCGAATGCGGCTCGCTGCAGAATCCATACGGTCCGTTCGATTATCGTACTGGCAAGGACCATCTGAAGATCGTAGAGACGTATCACTTCACGCCCGAGGTCGAGTCGCTCAAAAGCGGCAACACCGCGTCGCTCGGCGGCGACATCGACTACACGTTGCGCGCTTCGCCCAACCATCACCGCGCGCTAGCGGCGATGATGAACCTCGGTTTCAAAGACCATACGCAGAAGCCGCGCGGGGCACGCTACACCATCGACTGCTACTTCGACCGCGCGATCCGCTTCGCGCCCGACGACGGTGAGGTCCAATCCCTCTACGGCGTGTATCTAGCGCGGATTGGTCACAATCAGGACGCGGTGAAGGCATTCGAGAATGCGCTCAAGACCGAGAAGCACAATCCCAACGTCCATTACAACCTCGGTCTCGTCTACTTCGAGCTCAAGGATTATTCGAACGCGCTCGAGCACGCGCACGAAGCGTATCGCCTCGGCGCCGTGCTGCCCGGCCTTCGCAACAAGCTCAAGGAAGCAGGCAAGTGGCGCGACGAGGCATCCGGCAGCTTGCCCGCCCGCGAGTCGGCGAGCGCCGAACCGAAGGGCGCCGACTAGCGGCCGCTCGAGTGTCCGGGGCGCGCGCGAACGACGGGCGCTGAGCGGTGAATCGGCGCCGCCGCGCGTTCGTTGCGGCGCTGCTGTCGTCGCCATCGACGTTCGTTCGCGCATGGGCCGGCGAAGACGATGCGAC
>Ga0209579_10003704_pt1 | contig 10974 bp, 13 predicted proteins | sample Coa_R1_2_FD_187152 | JGI IMG/M metagenome (GOLD analysis project Ga0209579, IMG submission 187152) | Surface soil microbial communities from Centralia Pennsylvania, which are recovering from an underground coalmine fire - Coalmine... | ecosystem: Environmental > Terrestrial > Soil >... | reverse complement strand
GCGGACTTGTTTGCTCAAAGAAGTCGCGGTCGAAATGAACGTTCCGCACACCGGGTCCTTCTTTAATTCGCCGCCGGCGGGGACAGACGGACGGCGTGGCGTGCCGCCTGAAGCCGAAGTGTGAAAGGCTTCGGCGAAACCTTTGGTGAGGATCCCGATGACCGATCGCAGCACACTGATAAATACGACCGCTACGATCAGGTACAGGATCCCGCGGAACATTTCTTTTAACTTCTGTCTTTTAACTTCTGTCTTAAAACTTCAGACTACTGAGACTTCTTTTTGGGAGTCTGCTTCTTTTCGCCGGGCTTGGAGAACTGCGTTTCGACGGTCTGACCGATGGTCGCAAGCATCGCCTTCGCCGAATCCGCAAACGGGCCGTCCGGTCTCAGTTGCAGATACTTCTGGAATTCGTCGGCCGTTCCGGGCGGCGGCGTGATTTTGCCGTCGGCGGTGGTGGTGGCTTTGCCGATCAGATAGATGCCGTACTGATAGTGCGCGTCGGCGTAGTTAGGATCGATCTCCAGAGCCTTTTTGAACGCCTCGCCGGCCGGGTCCATCTGACCTGTGTTCACCAGCACAGCGCCCATGTTGTAGTAATATTTTCCAGCCTGCGGCGGATCGAGCTGCGCGGCCTTGGTCAATTCGGCCTGCGCTTCGGCGAACTTCTTCTGCTTCGCCAGCGCCAGGGCGTAATTGTTGTGATACTCAGGCGCATCCGCCTTCAGTTCAATGGCCTTCTGATACGCGACGACTGACTTGGCGAGGGCCGCATCCTGATCGGCTCCCGTCTTGGTCGCGGCCAAAGCGACATAGGAATCCGCCAGACGTCCGAACACCACGTTCTGCGTTGGGTCGAGCGTAGTCGCCTTCTCGAAGTTCTGGACGGCGGCGTCCCATTGCTTGTTGTTTTCGGCCTCTACGCCGGCGTTGAAGGCGTCGTTGAGCTCTTTATTCTTGGCCATCTTCTCGGCCTGCTCTTTGAGCTTCTTTTCATACGCGGCCTTGTCCGCGGCCGACATGCCCTTCTCTACGTCCTTGGGCGCTCCGGCCGCTCCACCAGGAGTCGCAGCCGCGGCGCGCGCAGCCGCCTCCTTGAGGTCGAACGGAATATTGGTTGGATCGCCCAGCTTGGACCTTACGTTGTCGATCGAGTCGCGCTCCTTGCCGTCGATCTCAACGGAGATCCGGTAGGTCCCGATCGGCAAGCCCCCGTAATAATAGTGCCCTTTCTTGTCCGTGTTGACTTTGTAGGCACCCTTGATGTCCTTTCGGTCAATGTGGACGACGGCCTTGGGGACGCCCTTTCCATCTTCGCCCTTGACATCGCCTTCGAAGGCTGTCGTCTGGGCCCAGCCAACGACTGAAAACAACAGGGTTACAGGTAGTGTAATGAGTAGCTTGCGCGACCTGGTGAGCATATTGCGACGCGACCTCCCGGAATTCTTCATTCTTACAGATCTCAGGATACTACAGGCGTAGCGGCCCGTGTTAAGAAGGGTGTAAAGAACGGCGTAAAGAAGCGTGTTTAGGAAGGCAACTGGATGTGCCGGCGGGGTTGGTAAGCTGAAAGCAGGGTCAATGTTTCACCGCGAAGCGCTCCGCTCCAGTGTCGAAGCACTCCGCGCGAATAAATTCCGGGCGTTCTTGACTGCGCTCGGGCTGGTGATCGGGAATGCTTCCGTCATTCTGGTCGTGACCATATCGCTCACCAGCCGGGATTACATTCTCGACCAGATCCAGCGAATCGGCTCGAACCTCATTTACGCCCAGTATGAGGCGGGGAACAACGGATCGATTGCAGCGGCGGACGCCGATTACATCAAGGTGACCGATGTCGACGCCGTGCGCGATAAACTTGGCTCGCGCATCGTCGCGGCTACGGGCGTGATGAACAGCCTGGACCGGATGCGCGTAGACGGGCGCGAAGAGGACGTCGCGATCATCGGCACCGATCAGTTCTATCCGATGGTCCGGAACCTGGATCTGCTCGCCGGCCGGTTCTTCGATGCCGACGATGTGCAGAAACGCCAGCGGGTCGCGCTGCTGATGCAGAAACTGGCCCGAAGGCTGTACGGGTCTCAGGAAGCGGCGATCGGAAAGCGGATCAAACTGCACGGCCTGCAATTCACGGTCATCGGAACGTTTCGTGAAAAAGTTTCGAGCTTCGGGCTTTCCGAGTTGACCGGCGACAATGTCCTGATCCCCATCACGGTGTTGAAATATTTCGCGCAGATCGAGCGGATCGATCCGCTGTATATTCAAGCCCGCAACGCCGCCGACGTAGACTCGATCACCCGAACGGTGCAAGTGATTCTGGAGGGGCGGCATCGCCCGGGAGCGCGATACTCGGTGGCCAACCTGACCGAGATCCTGAACGCGGCGAAACGCATCGCGACTGTGTTGACCGCGGTGCTGGTAATCGTGTCGGCCATCGCGCTGATCATTTCCGGAATCGGAATCATGAACATCATGCTGGTGACGGTTACCGAACGGACGCGCGAAATCGGCCTGCGGATGGCGGTGGGCGCGGCGCGGCGCGATGTGCTCGAGCAGTTTCTCGCCGAAGCGGTGTTGATCAGCCTGCTGGGGGGCGTCGCGGGAATCCTGATCGGGATCGCGATTCCATTGAGCGTTCAGTTTTTCACGGACGATATTCAAATCCCGATTTCGCCGGTGTCGATTGCGGTGGCGTTCACGGTGTCTCTCGCCGTGGGATTGGTTTTTGGCCTGCTGCCTGCGAATCGGGCGGCGCGGCTGAATCCCACCGAGGCGTTACGGTACGAGTGATCTTGCCGAACTGACGAATCGGTTTCCGCGGATGAAAAATCGAAGCGGGAGATCGGGGGACTTGGTGATTCCGATCCTGCGAGAGACGGCAATGTCTACCGGTTCGGTATTTGGCGGTGCGGACACGAGTAGCGGGCCTCGCGTGACGTCGACTCCGTTTTGGCGGAGATCGATACCCAAGGCCCGGGTCAGCTTTCCAGGGCCGTTCGCGAGATCTTCGATGCGGCTTGCGGCCGGCCGGCGGCGGCGCATCAGCGGCAGGCCTTCCAGGGGCTCTACCGCGCGGATCAGAACGCATCCCGCGATGCCGTCCGGCTCGCATACCAGGTTCAGGCACTCGTACATTCCATAAATCAGGTAGACGTAGGCGTGACCCGGCGGGCCGAAGATCACTTGAGTTCGGGGCGTGGGGCCGCGCGCCGTGTGTGCCGCGCCATCGCCCACGCCGAGATATGCTTCGGTTTCGACGATTCGTCCCGAGGTTCGGCCGTGCACGATGACTGTCCCGAGCAGGGCGCGAGCGACTTCGATGGTCGGGCGCAGGTAGAACGATCTGCTCAGCGGACGTGCTGAGGGACGGGTGGACCCGCTTGCTGGCGCGCGCGGTTCGGTGCTGGAGATTGCGGCCAAAACTAGAGATTGAGCTTGCCGTTCAGAAGCATGTCTTTGAGATGAAATCGCTGATGGAGCATGGAGCCGCCCAGGTTGGTTGAAAAATCAACGTCCTTGTCGTCGGCGGTGATGGGCGGATTCTTTCGGAAGGCGAAGTATGCGTCGATCGCGCTTTCGGAGTGGACCATGACGTCGACCGGCTTCATGGCGTCGCGCCCTCTCACGCTGAGCGAAGTCTGCTGGATCAGGAATTTTCTCAGAGCCTCGGAATCACCGCGAAGGAGAATTTTCGGGATGCCGGCCACGACCACGATGTAGTTGGCGTCGACGGCCTCGGCCATCTTTTTCGCTTCGGGCGACGTTCCCGCTTCGCTTCCGTACTTGAAGCGGGTCAGAGCCTGCTTAATGGCCAGGCTACTGTGCCAGCGCACACTGACGGTTATTTTTTCAGCCGCTCCGCCATCCATCGGATCGACGGCGGTTCCGCGTCCGTTCGAAGCGCTGCGTGCGATGGGATCATCCAGTCCGCCGCCTAGAGTCGGAGGTGCGTTCGGCATGTCTTCCGGGGTTGAGTTGGGACGCTGGCGGCCGACGGAGGGAAACGGCGAAGCCGTTGACGCGAGGGTGACGGTATGGGACCAGGGCGAATCCTGCAGCATCTTTTGGACGTCGCGGTCGCTCCATTCCGTGAACGGCTTGGATCGCCAGAAGTCCGCCGCCCAGGTGAATACGGCGAAGAGAAACAGGGCTGCGGCGAGCTTTTTCATCGCGCAAGCTCAGTATAACAGTCGTGTTGGAGACGGTACACTAATAGATCCGCATGCGCCTGTTCACCGCGATCGACATGCCGCGCGACGTTCAAAGCCAACTGAGCGCTCTGGTGGATCGCCTGCGGCCCGCGGCGAAATTGAGCTGGAGCACGGTCGAGAAGCTGCATATCACGACCAAATTTATCGGCGAGTGGCCCGAGGAGCGTCTCGATGAAATGAAGCGCGCTCTGGGCAAAGTGAGCGCTGCCGGCGCCATCCGGATTGCGGTTCGAGGACTGGGCTGGTTCCCAAACTCGCGAAATCCCCGCGTATTGTGGGCGGGTGTCGAAGGCGGGGAAGACTTGAAATCGCTGGCGCGAGCGACGGAGCAGGCCGTACACGCGATCGGCGTTCCGCTGGAAGATCGCGAATACATTCCTCATTTGACGCTCGCGCGGATCCGGGAACGCGGCCGCCTCGACGATCTTGTGAAGACGGTTACATCGCTCGAGTCCACCGATTTCGGAGCGTTCGAGGCGAGAGCGTTCTATTTATATCTTTCGCGCGCGGGACAGTATTCGAAACTGGGTGAGTTTGCGATTACATGACCGGACTGCTGGCGGTAATCATCGGATACCTGATCGGCGGAATCCCGTTCGGATTCCTTCTGGTAAAGCTGAGGACCGGGAAGGACGTGCGCACGGAAGGCAGCGGGAACATCGGCGCCACGAATGTCCTGCGCACCACGGGACGCGGAATCGCGGTGCTGACACTTTTGCTGGATATTGCGAAGGGATTCGCGGCGGTATGGATCGCGGCTGAGTTGACCAACGACGATCCCAACTGGATGTCCCTGGCCGCGCTCGCCGTCATGGCGGGCCACGCGTATCCGGTGTTTCTGAAATTTAAAGGCGGCAAAGCGGTCGCGAGCTTCATCGGCGCGTTTTTGTACCTCACGCCCCTGCCGCTTCTCGCTGTGCTGGTGGTTTTTGTTATCGCCGTAGCGGCGACGCGGCATATTTCGGCGGGATCGATTCTCGCCGCAGCGACGTTCCCGTTCGGCGTGTGGATGATCCTCCATCCGCCGATTTCGGTCTTTCTCGCGTCGCTGATCGCGGGCGGATTTATCGTGTACCGGCACCGGTCCAATCTGGAGCGTCTGCGGGCGGGCAACGAGAGCGTCTTCGTGTGGAAACGAAGATGAAGCTGGCGATTCTCGGCGCGGGCAGTTGGGGGACTGCGCTGGCGATCGTGCTCGAACCGCGATTCGAGTCCATCCGCCTGTGGGTTTTCGAGCCTGACCTTGCCGCCCGGATGCGGGAAACCCGGGAGAACAATGTTTACATGGCCGGCCTGCTTTTGCCGCCTCGAATCGAGATGGCGACCGCGCTCGGCGACGCTCTTGCGGGCGCGGATATTGTGCTCGGTGTGGTCCCGTCGCATCATGCGCGACGGGTTTATACCGACGCGCTCCCGTTTCTCGATCCCGCGATGACATTTGTCAGCGCGACCAAAGGACTGGAACGCGGGACGCTGCTGCGGATGTCGCAGGTTCTCGAAAGCGTGCTGCCGTTCGCGGCGAAGATCGCAGCGCTGTCGGGGCCGACGTTCGCCCGGGAAATCGCGTCGGGCGAGCCGGCCGCGGTGGTGATCGCGTCGCAGGATGCTGAAGTCGCGGCGCGAATTCAGGCGGAATTTTCCGGGCCGACCTTTCGTTTGTATACAAATTCGGATACGATTGGGGTCGAAATCGGAGCGGCGCTGAAGAACGTCATCGCGATCGGCGCGGGCGTCTGCAAGGGGCTGGGACTTGGTAACAACACGCTGGCCGCGCTCATCACCAGAGGGCTCGCGGAAATCACGCGACTGGCCGTGGCGATGGGCGGCCAGCCGCAGACGCTGGCTGGGCTCGCCGGTCTGGGCGATCTAGTACTAACGTGTACCGGAGATCTAAGTAGAAACAGGACCGTTGGGATCGAATTAGCGCGCGGACGCCGGTTGGATGAAATTGTTGGATCGATGAAAATGATCGCGGAAGGCATCGAAACTTGCGACGCGGCGGTCGCGCTCGGCGCAAAGTTCGGCGTCGATCTGCCGATTATTCAACAGATGCACGCTGTGCTTCACGCATCGAAGAGCCCACGGGCGGCGCTGCGGGATTTGATGGAACGGTCCCTGAAGGGGGAATGACCCTTGAACCCCCCGCAACCTTCTTCAAACAGTGGGGTTAGCAAGGATATGGAAGCCGTTGCGGCTCTGGAGCGCGACGCCGAGTTGATGCTCCGCGTCCGCGAAGGGGACGATCGAAGTTTCACGTTGTTGCTGGAGCGCCATCGTACGCCGGTGGTGCATTTCTTATTCCGGATGGTTCAAAATCGTGCGGTATCAGAGGAACTGGCACAGGAAGTTTTTTTACGAGTGTACCGGAGCCGCGCGACGTATGAGGCGACCGCTAAATTTACAACCTGGCTGTTCCGGATCGCGAGCCATCTGGCGTTGAACTGGATTCGCGATGGGAAAAAAGAAAAGGGCCAGGAGAGCCTGAGTGATGAATTGATCCACGGCGTTGAGCGGCAGGTTCCGGACCGGCAGCCGAGCGTGGAGCAGGAGATGTTGTACGAAGTAAAACTGCGGGAAGTGCGACAGGCGATCGAGATGCTGCCGGAGAAGCAGCGTGCGGCGGTAATCATGCACAAGTACGAGGAACTCGAGTACTCTCAGATCGCGCAGGCGTTGCGATGTTCGGAATCGGCAGTGAAGTCGCTGCTGTTCCGGGCCTACGAAACGTTGCGGGCACGGCTCGCGCACATGGCTTGAAGCTTATTCGAGGGATGGGAACATGTTTTGCCTTAAGAATACGAAGGAGGGTGCAGCGCTCCTTCTGGATTTTTGCGCCGGAAAGATGGAGCGCGCGCAGGCTGCCGAGATCGAGCAGCACCTCGCGAATTGTGGCGCGTGCCGCGAACTCGTAGAGAAGCAGCGCTCGGTCTGGGATGCGCTGGACCAGTGGACGCCGCCGGCAGTTTCGCCGGAATTTAACGCGCGAGTTTACGCACGGGTCGCACAGGAGTCTTCCGGATGGCGCAAGTGGCTGCCGGGCGTGTTTCAGCCCGCGGTGCCGTATTCCATCTGGAAGTCCGCGGCTCTGGTGGCGGCTTGCGCGGTCCTGGTGATTGGATTCACGGTGCGTGCGCCGCAGACGCGCGAAGCCGCGCCCGTGGTGGACTCAGAAAAAGTCGACATCGAGCAAGTGGCGAACACGCTCGAAGAGCTGGATATGTTGATTCCCGCCGCTCCGCAGCAGCCTGCCAGCGCGATGTAAACTGATGCGGATGCGTGGGCTGATTGGAGTATTCGCGCTGGTGGTGTGGGGACCAGTGTCTCTCATTCTGGCGCAGAGGCAGCCCGTGGCGGCGCAACAGCGCGGGAATCCGAACCCCAGGCCCCCCAATCCTCCTGGCAGTGCGCCCGGCGGGAGGCAGCCACTGAATCCCGCGAAGGAGCTGGAGCGCTTCCAGAAGATGTCGCCGGAACAGCGGCAGAAGGAGATGGCTAAGCTTCGTCCGGCGCAGCGCGAACGAATGGAGCGGCTGCTGGAGCGCTTCGAGAATATGCCCCCGGCGCAACAGGAGCGCGTACTAAGACGCCTGGAAGCGCTGCACAACCTTTCTCCCCAGCGTCGTCAGGCCGTGACCGAGGAACTGAGGAATCTACGCACGCTGCGGCCGGTGGAGCGAAGAGAGCGGCTGGAAAGTGATGAAATCCAGCAGAATTTTTCGCCGGAGGAGCGGAAGATTCTGGATGAGTCGGTTGGGCCGCGCCAACGGCCTTAATCTATTTGCACCCCCTTCCTGGCGGTCGCGTTTCCGTGCCAGCGTTATGCGAAGTTGGTGGGTTCTACAGCAGGTGGAAGCTGACTTCGATGGTCGCCAGGACCGGGACCGGCTTGCCGTCTTTCATCCCGGGCTTGAAGCGCCATTTGCCAACCGCTTCCATGGCTTTCGCGTCCAGACCGAGACCAAGCTGCCGCATCACCTTCATGTCCTTGGGAAGGCCGTGTTCGTCAACGACGATTTGCAGAACCACGGTACCTTGCCACTTGGCTTTGCGAGCTTCTTCGGAATACTCGGGTTCGACCTTGGATAGTACGACCGGAGCCGATACGCCGCCGCCAATGCGATAAGCGCCGCCGCCGAATCCGCCACCCGAACCAGGCCCCACTCCCGGTCCGCGGCCGGAACCGACTCCGCCGCCGCTACCCGTGCCGATGCCGCCGCCGAATCCGGTACCGTTCGAAGGAACGCCCAGATGGCTCAACGGATCGCCGTAATTGACAGCGTTGATATTCGGAATCGGCGCGTCGGCCACGATGGTCGGGATCATGGGAAGCTTGGGATTTTCAGGCGGATCGACACGCGGAGGAGTAAACTGCCGCGGAGCGATCTTGGGAAGCTTGCCTTTGCTCGCGTCTAAAGGCGATCTGGTTCCGCCGCCGCCGCCGCCGTGCATCTGATTCTGCTTGGGCGCGTCCGGCAGATACGGTTTCAAGTTCGGCGCGATCAATGTTACAGCCTGTTGCGCCAGCTTTTGAACGGGCTTAAACGATCCAATCCAGACCACCAGCACTACAACGGTGATGTGAATCGCTACGGAAGAAAGGCCAGCGGTTTTTTCGTTGCCGCCGTAAAAGCCCCAAACGTTCGGAACATCAATGGGTTTCGAGGTGAGTTCAAGAGGCGGAAGCTTGGGAGGATTGATGGCTTCCTTGATGCTGGTAATAATGCTTTTGAACCAAGGAGTTTCGATCGATTCGGGCGCCAGCAAATGCGCCAGATGAACATCGGGATCGTCTGGAGAAGTAGCGTGTACTTCTTTGACTTGCTCTTCCGAGACCTGATGGCCCCGGCCGCTGACACTTCCTAGCACGACAACGCTCCCACGCGGATATGACGAATCTCTTCGCTACGCGGTTTCAATATTTGGAATCTCCCCGCGCCAAAAGGCCTCAACGACAGTCTAACACATACTACAAAGGGCGGCTATTGGCTTTTACCGGTTTTGGAATCCAAGAAACATTGCCGTTTCGGCCCACAAAAGCTCCAACTGATCGGTAAGCTCATGTCCGGATTCGACCAGCCGCAAGGTGACGTTCGGGTGATGGCCGGCGAACTGCTCGGAGACGGTGGGCGGCACGACCTCGTCGCCAAGACCATGGAGTACTAAGGCCGGCTGGTGGAAGTCCGGTTCATCTTCGAATTGGAGGGCATCCCGGACGAACTGGTAGCCCAGGGGCCGATTCTGCTTATAGGCGTAGTGGTAGAAGTCGCGGGCGCCGGTTTTTTCCCAGTCGTCGAGTTCAGCGCTCGAATAACGGGCCCGCCAGCGCGAAGGGAATTGAAACGCGGGGGCCAGAAGCACCAGACGATCGACATTTGTATGCCGCGCGGCGTAAAGAGCGGCGAGATAGCCGCCCAAGCTCGATCCCATCAGGATCACCGGATCGCCGTGGACGGCGCGCTCGACCACGCCGAGCTGGCGGCTCACCGTCATCGCTTGGAAATTGCCTTCGTCGAGTTCAGGAATATCGAACGGGAAGCCCGCGAACTTGTTCTTGAAGAATTGGGACTTCGTCGAAAGCGGGCTGGAGGCGAAGCCGTGCAGGTATACGATCCGGTTCACTTGACCTCGAACTTAAGTTCGCTCGATGCGCCAAATCTCTGAAAATCGACGTAGGTGAAGTGATTCTCGGCGACGACTTTTCCGGCGCGCAGCTCGCGGTGCTCGGTGGAGACGGGCAGCAGCGCCCCGTATTTGCTCATCGCATAGGTGACCGCGGCTTCCTCTCGCAGAGAATTCGGTGCATCGCCCTGCTGGGCGTTGAGAGTGATCTGGAGGGGAACGAAATCCTCGGCTCGCACGCGGATTTCGCCTTCAATTCGAAGGTGCCGCATCAGGTCATGCTTGTTTTCCTCAAACAACGTAAGCGCTTCGGGCCCGTCGAGTTGTTTGTAGCCGAACACCAGCGCGCGATCGTAGCCGATCATCTTATCGCCCTTGGAAGTGAATTCGTAGCGTTCCATATCGCGCCGGCTGAAGAGAAGAAGCAACTGGCCGAAATCGGTTGCGGCGCCGACCAGCCCGTACTTTTCGAGCTCTTTCAGCATGGCTTTCTTGCGGACATCGTCGCTGGCGGTAATCGCCTTGGCGAGCGCGGCTTGGGCCTTCTTGGTGTCTTCGATCTTCTTACCGTCGACGGCCGTCACCTGGCGCAGTTCGTGGATCGCCCCGGATTCGCCGGAGAAAGTCGCGAATCCGTATTCGGAGGTGATATTGCGTTCCGTCCATTTAGCGGGCGGCGGCTGCGTTGCGGCGGCGCCCACGCGCGGATGAAAGCGCGATTTGGGCTTCATCGCGGCCTGATGCAATTTTTCGGTGCCGAGAACCTGGGGCGCGAGCTTGGCGAAGGCATCGGCCTCCTCGGAAACCCGTTCGGTCATTTTCTGGGTAAGTTCGTCGGCGTTAACGAATGAGGCCAACAAGAGGCCGGAGAGAAGCGGAAGGCGCGGCCACATGCTTCGAGCTTACCGGATTCCAAGCTTTGCTATTTAAAGCGCTGCTTCTGTTAGCATGAGATTTACCCCCTCGATTATGATTCGTTCATTCCGCGGAATCGCGCCCCGGATCGCCGTATCCGCATATATCGACCCGAGCGCGCAAATCATCGGTGAAGTTACCGTCGGCGAGCGGTCGAGCGTCTGGCCCAACGCTTCGCTGCGCGGCGATACCGGACCCATTGTTGTCGGCTCGGAAACGAGCATTCAGG
>Ga0209579_10003703_pt1 | contig 10978 bp, 5 predicted proteins | sample Coa_R1_2_FD_187152 | JGI IMG/M metagenome (GOLD analysis project Ga0209579, IMG submission 187152) | Surface soil microbial communities from Centralia Pennsylvania, which are recovering from an underground coalmine fire - Coalmine... | ecosystem: Environmental > Terrestrial > Soil > Unclassified... | reverse complement strand
AACGTAGACCGTCGCGCCCAGCAGCATTCCGAGCAGGCGTGTCCACACCACCTCTGCGCCGAGTGCGCAGGCTCCGGAGAGCCCGATGGTCACGTAGATCGGCCAGACGCTGGCCCGGTCGTCAGAAGGATCCGGCGCGTTCTCGCTCGCAGGATCCTGTGTCGATGCGGCGGGCGTCTTAGCGGCTAAACGGGAGCTGATTGCGGCCACCGCAAGATTAATCAGCGCGGCGGCGATAGTCGCGACCACGGTGTCGTAAATGCGCAACAGATAAAATCCGGCGAAGAGGCACCCGAAAACAGCGCCTGCCGTGTTGGCTCCGTACAACAAGCCCCACCAGGAAATGCCGCGCGGAGTGCTCTCGATCCAGCGGACGATGGCGGGCAAAGACGCACCCATTAAAATGGTCGGCGGCAGCATCAGGATCGCGCAGATCAAACCACGGAGCAGCATGCCCGGCATTCCGTGCTGCGCGCCCGCGATGTACGCACGGTCCACCAGGGGAAGAAGGATCAGCACCAAAATTCCGCAGACTGCGATTCCCAGTTCCAGGAGAGCGTAGGTCTGCAATGGATGGCGAGTCTTTTTGAGCCTCGGCAGGCCAATACTTCCGATGCACAAGCCGCCCATGAAGGTCGCGAGAAGTACGCCGAGAGACACGGCAGTCGACCCGATGGCGAGCTGTAGAAGTTGATACCAGACGATCTCGTAAATCAGCGCTGCGCAGCCGCTGGCGGCCGAAAGAAGCAGCAGGAGGGGGAGAAAAGGGGTCATGCGGAGATATGCGGTTTCGAGTATCCCACACTACTGCACCGTGTGTTATCTATAGATCCGATAGGCAGGCCATAACGGGAAGGATCTCATGAAAAAAACTCGCCCTTTGCGCTCCGTCGCCCTTGTGATGTTGATACCCGTGTGCGTGGCGTCTGTCGCGAGCGCTGCCGACGTCACCGCTTTTGTCGGTGCCCGTGTGATCGATGGGACCGGAAAGCCGGCGATAGAAAAGGCCACGATCGTCGTTCGCAACGGAAAAATTGAAGCGGTCGGACCATCGGTGAAAATCCCGGCCGGCGCGCAGCAGATCGATGCGGCTGGAAAAACCATCATTCCGGGATTGATCAGCGCGCATAGCCATGTGAACGCCGTTCCCGACCTCGACCGGTTTGCAGCGTACGGTGTTACCACCGTGTTCAGCCTCGGCGGCGATGACGAGCTCAAGTTTCGCGATCAGACCCGAGCCGAGCAGCAGAAGCCCACACTGAAGCGCTCCCGTTTGTTCATCGCCGGGCCAATTCCGACGTCGATGACACCCGAGGAGGGCCGCAAAGCCGTCGATGCGCTGGCCGCCGCGAAGACAGATATTGTGAAGATCCGCCTCGACGACACGCTGGGGGCGACGAAGAAGATGACGCCGGATGTGTATACCGCGATCATCGACGAAGCGCATAAGAAAGGCATGCGCATGGCTGTTCACGTGGTATATCTTTCAGACGCGAAGGCTGTCCTGAAGCTGGGCACCGAGTACATCGCCCACAGCGTGCGCGATTTCGACATGGACGGCGAAACCATCGCGCTGCTGAAGAAGAACAATTCATTCTATTGCCCGACTTTGCTGCGCGAGGTTTCCACGTTCGTGTATGGCGACAATCCGAAGTTCCTGAAGGATCCGTTCTTCTTGAGAGATCCCGACCCGGCGCAGGTGAAGATGGCAAACGATCCGCAGTATCAGGCGGAGATGAAGAAAGATCCGGCCGGCAAGTGGTATCGAGAACATCTTCCCGTCGCGATGCGCAATCTGAAGAAGGCGGAGGATTCCGGCGTACGGGTGGTGATGGGAACCGATACCGGCCCGCCGCAGCGTTTCCAGGGCTATTTCGAGCACCTGGAGCTCGAATACATGGTGAATGCCGGGTTGACTCCGATGCAGACTCTGGTGGCAGCCACCAGCATGGCGGCGACCGCCACTGGCGATGGCAAGCAGATTGGCTCGATCGAGACGGGCAAGTGGGCCGACTTGCTGGTGCTGAACGGCAATCCGCTGGACGATATCAAGAACACGCGCAAGATCGACTCGATTTGGATCGCCGGGAACAAGCTCCCGGGCAAGTAAATGCGATCGACGGTATTGGCAATCGCGATCGCGCTCTTCGCACGGCAGGCTCCGGCGCAGAAGTCAAATCTCACTCGCCTGCTCGAGGCTGAACTGTCCCGCTTTCCCGCGAAGGCCGGCGTGTTTGTGAAGCACCTGGGAACCGGCGATCAGGCGATTGTTCGCGGCGACGATCACTTTAACAGCGCCAGCGTTATCAAGATTCCCGTGATGGTGCTGGCCTTTCGCCTGGCCGAGCAGAACAAACTCAATTTGAACGAGCGCGTGGAAATCAAACGGTCCGACTTGCGCGGCGGCTCGGGCATATTCCGCTATCACGATGTTGGACTAACCCCGACGATTCGCGATGTGATCCTGCAAATGATCATTACCAGCGACAATACCGCGACCGACCTGATGATCGCCAAAGTCGGCGGCAAAGACAAAGTGAACGAGTTTCTGAAGCAGTCGGGATTCGCAACGACGCGGCTGGTGCAGACGACCTATGAACTCTTCCGGAAGCGCTATGAGGTTTTGAATCCAAAGTACAAATCGCTGAGCCCGGAAGATGTGTTCGCGCTGCAAAGCAATCTGCCGTCATTCACGGAATCGCGACAGGCGTTGATCCAGACGATTCGCGGCGAATCGGCCGCTCGAAACCTGAATGACGAAGTGAACCGGCTGTATGTCGAAAATGAAGATCATTGGCTGGGCGTGGTGACACCGTCGGAGATCGGCCGGATGCTTGAAGGCATCGAGCAGGGGACCATCGCGTCGAAAGAGAGTTGCGCGGAGATGAAACGGATGATGCTCGCGCAACAGTCCGGCGCGCGGCGAATTCCGCATTATCTGACGGTGCCGGTGGCGCATAAGACCGGCGATCTGGCAGTGGTCGCAAACGACGTTGGCATGGTTTACGCGAAGTCGGGAACCATCATCATTTCGTTCATGACGCTCGGGATCACGGGGCCGTATGCGGAAACCGAAGATCGCATCGGCCAGGTTGCACGGCTGCTTGTCGAGTATTTCGACGGCGTCAACTGAACCGGCCTAGTCTCCGAGCAGGCCTAGCATCGCGAAGAAAAATGCTGCCAGGGCGGGGCGCTGCTGCATTGGATAATCGAGCAGGCAGTGTAGAAAGACGGCCAGCAGTCCAATACCCCACAGTGACCGCAAGGCTGGACGGACACTCGATATCGCGATGGCCAGCATGATCGCAAGGAACGGCAGGCCGCCTTCGGCCGCCCATTGAATCCAGTCATTGTGTGCCTGATTGACGAAACGGCCGTCGTCGAAGCGTGCGTACGCGGGATAGGCGTCGGACCAGGTGCCTATCCCGAATCCCGTAAGCGGGCGTTCGCGCACCATCTGTACGGAGGAACGCACCAGTTCCGCGCGCAGCGAATACGGATTCTGCTCCTGCAAGCGATTCCAGGTGGCTTCCCACCCGACCACCGCGGTCAGGACCACGACTGCGGCGATGCTGCCTGCCAGAACCTTTCCCAGCGTCGCCGCGGAAATCATTTTTCGCCCGTAAGCGATGGTGGGCGTGATCAGGATCTCGGCAAGACATAAGATGGTCCCGGCGCGCGAACCGCCGGCGACCACGGATGCGAACAGCGTCGCAGCGATTACCGTATAGACCAGCCAACGCTCGCGGTCCAGAATCGCCCGGACAATCGCCAGCGGCAGGATTACTTCCACGAACGCGGCGTATTGATTGCGGTAAACGAACGGGCCGAGCACCGGGTGATCGGTTCCCAGGTCGAAGCGCCAGAAGGCGATGCCGGGCGCGGAGGTGAGAACGGTGAACGTTGCGAGAATGCTGAGGATGAACCCGAAAATCAGCATGATCCGTAGAAATCGCTCCCGGGCGGCGCCGCGGATCTGGAGCGCCATGGAGAACGCAACAAGATTCGTGGTCCAGTTGAGAACCGCGTCCCAGGTTTTCCATGCATAGACCGTCTGATGCGAGACAATCTGAAACAGGCCCCATAAGACGGCGGCGATCAGAAGCACGGCCACCAGGTGCCACCCGATCGCTCCCCTGGACCGTACCCATCGGATGATCGACCACATCGCGGACGTGAACAGCGCCACTTGAAAGGAGCTCAGCGCCCAGCGGGCCGGCACCCAGAGCGTCAGAATTCCGAAGATCAAGATGATCGCAAGTAACACGTAAGACGCTAATTGTACCGTGTGTTACGCTGGGCCACTGGAGTTTTTGACGGTGACCATCCCCAGCGGCGCGATCCACATCTCGCCTGCCGAATTCGACCGCGCCCGCAGCCGCGTTTCCGCGCACGCCTATCACACGCCCCTGCTCACTTCCCGAATGCTGAGTGAACGCACCGGCTTCGAGGTGCGGCTGAAGGCAGAGATGTTCCAGCGCACGGGATCTTACAAGATCCGCGGCCCGCTTAACAAGTTTCCCCAACTCTCCGAGGATCAGAAGCGCCGGGGAGTGATTTGCTCTTCGGCCGGCAATCATGCGCAAGGGGTCGCGCTCGCTGCCGCGATTCACGGATTGCGCGCCGTCGTGGTGATGGCCGAGAACGCGACGCCGTCGAAAATCGCCGCCACGCGGGCTTACGGAGCGGAAGTTGTGCTTCACGGGACCATTTGGGACGAAGCGAACGAGAAGATGAAGCAGCTCGCGGAGGAGCAGGGCTTCACGGTCATTCATCCGTTTGATGACTTACAACTGATCGCCGGGCAAGGCACGATGGGGCTGGAAATCCATGACGATTTTCCGCAGGCCGATATCGTAATCGTGCCCATCGGCGGGGGCGGATTAATTTCCGGGGTCTCGATGGCCTTGAAATCGCGCAATCCGAAGATCCGGGTGATCGGCGTCGAATCCTCAGACGGTCCCGCGATGAAGCGGAGCGTTGAAGCCGGCCATTTGGTCACACTTGACCGGATGGATTGCATTATCGATGGGTTGCGCGTCAAGCGCGTCGGCGAGAATAATTTCCGGATTGTGCGGGATTATGTGGATGAGATCGTCACGCTTCCGGATTTCGAGATATTCGAAGCGATGTTGTGGATCATGTCGCACGCGAAACTGGTGGTGGAGGGAGCGGCGGCCGCATCGGTTGCTGCGCTCCTAAAGGGGTTAATCCAAGCCCCGGCTGGATCGAAGATTGTGTGCGTTCTGAGCGGGGGTAACGTCAACCTCGACCAGCTTCGCGGCCTGAAATGGAACTAACGTACTAAGCCTATTAATTTTAATAGGTTAACTTCTATTTTCGAGAGCAAACTTAGCCACTTTAAAGCGTCCGGCTTACTTGACTCCGAAACCAGATTGACGTAATCTGAAGCAACAGTTCTCGCATTTATTCTCCGTTTGAATAGTTGTGTCCAAGCGCGATCATTAGGCATTCGTTTTAAGTAAGGGACCCGCAGAAAAATATCAGGGAGGGGTATCGCATGAAAACCATCATCAGGGCGGCTGCGCTCTGCATCCTAATTGCTTTTCAAATCTTCGGCGCTCCGGTTGGCAGCGTCTCCGGCACTGTGAAAGATTCCACGGGAGCCGTAATCCCGTCCGTAAAACTAACTTTGATCAGCACGGGCACAAACGCCACGGTCAATGCCACCACCAATCCGCAGGGGGAATTCCAATTTCTGAATCTCCCGCCTTCCACCTATTCCTTGGTCGCGGAGGCGCAGGGCTTCAAGAAAACCTCGGTGAGTTCGGTTCTGGTGCAGGTGGATCAGATCACGCACCTCGAGTTGGTTCTTGAAGTTGGCAGCCTGACTGAGTCGGTGCAGGTGGAAGGTGTCGCGCCGCTGCTTGAAAACGACAAGAGCACGCTGAGCAGCGTCGTCGACAGCCGCAACATCGCGAACCTGCCGCTGAACGGCCGGCAGGCGCTGGATCTGGCTTTGATCACGCCGGGTGTGCTTCCGACCGCGACGGGCACTCAGGTGTTCAGCTTTAACGTTGCCGGCGCGCGTTCACAGTCCAACATGTATCTGTGGGACGGCGTCAGCAACATGGATACGCAGGTGAACAGCAACCTGAACAATTTCCGGGTCGGCGACGCAATTCAGGAATTTTCCGTGCAAACCAGCGTTTACAACGCGGAGTTCGGCCGCGGCACGGGCGGCCAGGTGAGCCAGGTGACCAAGAGCGGTACCAACGCCCTTCACGGCACTTTGTTCGAATATCTGCGCAATAGCGATCTGGATGCCACGGATTTCTTCATCAACAAGCAGGGCGGCACCAAGACTCCGCTGCATCGCAATCAGTTTGGCGGAACGTTCGGCGGGCCGATCAAGAAGAACAAGACGTTCTTCTTTGCCTCCTACGAAGAATTTCGTCAGATCAGCCCCACGGTCAGCCTGACTCGCGTGCCCACGGCGGCGGAACGCGCTCAGGTAACCGATCCCATCTCGTTTGCGCTCCTCAAGTTCTGGCCGACTGCGAACACCACGGGAACCAATAACTTCATTACCAACGTTGGCGCGAGCACTTTCGATTACACCGGGTTGATCAACGTCAACCATCACTTCTCCGACACGGATTCGCTGCAGGTTCGTTTCGCCGACTACCAAGGGCAGACGTTCACGCCTGGCGCGCTGCCGACCGAGGGTGGAAACGGGAACGTTCCGGTGAGCCGCAACGGTGTGCTGATCGAGAACCACACGTTCAGCCCGACGCTGCTCAATGAATTCCGCGTGGGATACTCGCGCAACCAGACGTTCATCACCGTGCAGGACATCGGCTTGAACGCCGCGTCGATTTTCCAGCAAAACGGAGTGCCGCTTCCCGGCGTCGTGGATGGAACGAAGAACGTTCAGGATTCGGGTTTGCCTACGGTCACCATCAGCGGCGGTTATGCCACGCTGGGTAGCACCACCAACCTGCCGCAGGGCCGCATCACCAACACGACCGAGCTGTTCGACAACTTCTCGTGGGTGAATCCCTTCGGCAAGAGCAAACATTCATTCAAGATGGGCTATCACATTCGCCGTGAGCAGGCCCGCCGTTACCTGGACAGCACGGAGCGCGGATCCTTCACCTTCCTGAGCTGGTCCGACTTCGCCGCCGGTCTGGTGAATTCGTCGACGTTCAAATCCGGCAGCACCCTGGCCTATTGGGATCGCTTCCCGTGGGACATCTACTGGCAGGATCAGTGGAAGATCAAAGACAACTTCACATTCAATTACGGAATTCGCTACGAGTATCCGTCCGCGATCTACCAGACGCGTAACGACGCCACGAACTTCTATCCCGGCATCGGCGCCGTGCTGCTCGGCACCAACCAGCTTTTGACTGTCGATCCGACCAAGGTTGGTCCGTCGGCATTGGTGCTGTCGACATCGCCGTACGCAGCCCCGAATAGCGGCGTCAACGTCGACAAGAACAATTGGGCGCCTGTCCTCGGAATGGCGTACACGCCGCGGTTCGCGAAGGGTCTGTTCGGTAACGATGACACTGTCATTCGCGCCGGTTTCAGAATCGGCTACGACGACATCTTCAACAACATTCCGGCCAACATGGGTTTGAATGTTCCCTACAACCTGGGCACGACGCAGACCGCCGGTGTTACCCAGCCGGGTAAGTTCAGCTACGCGACTGGCTACAACCAGAATGTTCCGCTGGTGAAACTGAACCCGAACGGCACACCTCTGGTGGGCCTGATCTCACTGAGCGCCGAGGATCCGAACATCCGCAGCTCCTATCTGTATCAGTACAATTTCGGCATCCAGCGCAAGTTCGGGCAGAACACCTCGTTCGAAGTCGATTACCAGGGCAGCACCGGACACAAGCTGGGCCTGTTCGTCGACTACAACCAGCCGCAGGTGATCGTAAACAATCCGGCGGTGCGCGGAAATCAGTCTCCGAACGTCCAAATCTATCCGTATCCGACCTTCGGCTCCATTGGCGTTGGCAAGGACATCGGGAACTCGAACTACAACGGTATGGTCGCGACGTGGAAGTATCAATCCAACCGCGGCTACTTCCTGCAAGCCTCCTACACGCTTAGCAAGTCGATCGACTACAACTCGGCGTTCTTCGGATCGAGCGGCGAGCTCAGCGTGATCTCCAACGGTAACCAGATCAATCTGGATCGCGGCCCGTCTTCGTTCGATACGCGGCAGCGCGCCGTGATCGTATACAACTCGGCCATTCCGATCGGACCTGGGCATCGCATGATGGGCTCGAACAATATCGTCAATCGCGAGTTGTTCAGCGGTTGGGAAGTATCGGGAATCGTCAGCGTGCAGACGGGTTCGCCGTTTACCGTGTACAACACCTCCGCCGATTTCAGCGGATTCAACCAACTGGCTGACCGTCCGGACATCGTCGGCACGGGCCCGCTGGTAACCAACTACAGCAATCCGGACGCCGCCTTCAATCCGGCGTATTTCTCGGCCACTCCGCCCACGGGCCGCGTCGGAACTTCGGGACGCAATCAGTATTACGGTCCGGGCCTTGCTAACTGGGACTTGACCGCTATCAAGAGCTTCCCGATCTGGCGGGAAAGAACGCGCCTTACGTTCCGCGCGGACTTCTTCAACCTGCTCAATCACACGAACTTCGCGAATCCCGGTCACAGCGAAAGCAGCACGTCCACTTTCGGCAAGATAACCGGGACGGTCGGCAGCGCCACTGCTACTTCCGTGGGAACCACGGCCGGAGCGTTTGGTGGACCGCGTCAGATCCAGCTTTCCTTGCGCCTGACGTTCTAAGCGTCACGCAAGTACAAAATCGCGGCGGCTTCTTAAACGGAAGCCGCCGCTTTTATTTGTGGAAGCATTGCCGCTAAGATACGCCCCGCCACTTCTTTTCCCCGCTCCCCCACCTCTCCAATAGGACCCACACAACCCGGACATCCCGATTCGCATGCGCAACCGGTTAGCAGCTTCGCGGCCCCCTCGATCAATCGGGTGGAGAGCTTGAAGAGCGCGGCGCTTTGGCCGATTCCGCCGGGATAGTTGTCGTACAGATACAGATTCGGCTCGAATGCCTTCAATCCGCCTGCGATGTCTTCGGTGATGGATACGCCCAGATCATGTGGATCGCACATGACCAGCAACGATCCGACCGTCTTCAGGAGAGAACCAAGCCCGACCAGTCCGTTCTGCTTTTCCGTCGGCGTCAGATCCGGAAATTGCGCTAGAAATGCCTCGGAGAAATGCAGCCAGAACGCCGTCGTGTGCATTTCCTGTTCGGGCATCGAAAGATTTCCGGCGCCGATATTTTCCATCGTGTAAAACTTGATCTTCTTGAAACCCACGATCTGGCGATTGAGCCGGACATCGCCAAACGCGGCTTTTGCTGCACCCACCGCGCGCGATTCGAACTCCTCCAGTTCTTTGACCTGCGTGTAGTCGATCGCGTCGGTGAAATAATCCGAATCGACCGAGCGGACGTAGGCCTTGCGGCCTTCGTAATCGAAGCGTTCGACTTGATACTGCCGGGCTTCGTGGAGATAGATGGCTTTTTCATGCAGCGTAGTCAGGGCCGCGGTAAACGAAACCTCGGCGATTACGCGATGGTCGCCGGTGATATCCACAACTACGAAGTTGTCGCTGGAGACAGAGCGCAGGCTCACGGCGTCAGCGGGATAAGTATCCGAGGTCCAATGCCAGGCCCCATTGGACGAACCGCCGGAGTGATGCAGGAATTTCAGGTCTTCGAGAAATTTGCACAGGTCGCGGGTGTCGTGCGGACCGAATTTTTCGCCGTCGCGAATCGGTAACTCGAAGGCGGCGCATTTCACGTGGTTGATCAGAATCTCCAGATTGTCCGGATTGATCAGCGCATGCTCGGGAGGACGCTCAAAGAAGTACTCCGGATGCTCGATGATGTACTGGTCGAGCGGCGCGCTCGAAGCCACCAGCACGGCGAGCGCGGACGTCTGTCTGCGTCCGGCGCGTCCGGCGCGCTGCCACGTGGATGCGATGGTTCCCGGATATCCGGCCATCACGACGGCGTCCAACGATCCGATATCGATTCCCAACTCCAATGCGCTGGTGGAGACAACCGCGCGGATGTCGCCGTCGCGCAGTTTTCGCTCGATCTCGCGCCGCTCTTTGGGCAGATAACCGCCGCGATAGCCGCGCACGCCCGCGTGGTCGTCTTTCAGATAGGTCAACAGGATTTCGGTCGCCAGGCGGCTATTGGCGAAGACTAAGGTTTGCTGCCCCCGATCGAGCAGTTCGCCGGCGATGCGCCGCGTCTCATTGAGATAGCTCCTTCGAATCCCGAGCGCGCGATTCACAACAGGCGGATTGTAGAACACGACGAACTTTTCGCCCGACGGCGCGCCATTTTGCCCCACCAGTTCGAACGGCAGGCCGGTAAGCGCTTCCGCCAGCTCTTTTGGATTCGCGATCGTTGCCGAGCAACAGATGAACTGTGGCGAAGAGCCATAAAACTCGCAGATGCGCTTTAGCCTGCGGAGCACGTTTGCGAGATGGCTGCCGAAGACGCCGCGATAATAGTGCAGCTCGTCAATCACGACGTAACGCAGATTCTCGAACGCTTTCGCCCATTTGGTGTGATGCGGCAGGATTCCGGCGTGCAGCATGTCCGGATTGGTCAGGACGACGTTCGCGCGTTCGCGGATGGCACGGCGGGCGTCTTGTGGCGTGTCGCCGTCGTAAGTGAACGCGCGCAGCTCCGATCCCATGGCATCGATGGCTCCTTGAAACTCCTGGAGCTGATCTTCGGCAAGGGCCTTCGTCGGGAAAAGGTACATTGCACGCGCGGCCGGGTCGGCGATCAATCGATTCAAGACGGGCAGGTTGTAGCACAGCGTCTTTCCACTGGCGGTCGGCGTTACGACGACGACGTTGCGGCCGCCGTCGGCGTGGGCGAGCGTTGCGGCTTGATGCGAATAGAGTTTCTGAATGCCCCGCTTGATCAGG
>Ga0209579_10003702_pt1 | contig 10978 bp, 7 predicted proteins | sample Coa_R1_2_FD_187152 | JGI IMG/M metagenome (GOLD analysis project Ga0209579, IMG submission 187152) | Surface soil microbial communities from Centralia Pennsylvania, which are recovering from an underground coalmine fire - Coalmine... | ecosystem: Environmental > Terrestrial > Soil > Unclassified... | reverse complement strand
TGTACATGGAGCGCAGAAAGATGCCGAGGGCCACCAGCAGAAACGAGCGCCAGATGGCGTGCGCCCACATTTTGCCGAACGTGCCGCCTTTGACCAGGCGGCTGGCGATGGAATACGGCAGCGCCACGCCCACGAGGAAGGAGAACGAGGGCTGGATCATGTCGTGCAGCGAACAGCCGGCCCACTCCACGTGCGTCTGGTTATATCCCAGGAAGGCCCAGAACCAGTTGCCGGGGAAGGCGTGCGCCACGCGCGCCAGCTCCAGAACTTCGGCCATCATGAGCAGCATGACAAAGCCGCGGTAGGCGTCCACCGCGATGTTGCGGGCGACGGGTTGTGGTGCGCGAACGAAGTCCCGGGTGGGGGCCGCGGGATTGAGGGTTGCCTGCAAGCTTCACCTCCCGATGGGGGATTCAGAATTGACCATAGCATATCCGGCGGCCCGCGGTGGCGGACGGTATATACTACGCGAGATGGCACACATCCACACGGTGCGGGGCGGTATCGACACCGCTCAGCTTGGCGTCACCCTGATGCACGAACATGTCTTCGTGCTCTCGACCGAGATTCTGCAGAACTATCCGGACATATGGGGCGACGAAGAGCAGCGCGTGGCCGACGCCGTGGCGCGGCTCAACGAGCTTTACGAGACGGGCGCGCGCACCATCGTGGACCTGACCGTGATCGGCCTGGGCCGGTATATCCCACGCATCCAGCTTGTGGCGGCCCGGACGCCGCTGCAGATCGTGGTGGCGACCGGCGTCTACACCTATAACGACCTGCCGTTTCATTTCCACTTTGAAGGCCCCGGCACCATCCTGGACGGGCCAGAGCCGATGGACGAAATGTTCGTGCGGGATATTCAGGAAGGCATCGCGGGCACCGGAGTGCGGGCGGCTGTACTCAAGTGCGCCACCGACCAGCCGGGCGTGACCCACGGGGTGGAGCGGGTGTTGCGCGCGGTTGCGAGGGCGCACCGACGCACGGGCGTCCCCATCTCCACCCACACGCACGCAGGCACCCGCCGTGGCCTCGAGCAGCAGCGCATCTTCGAGGAAGAGGGAGTGGATCTGAGCCGCGTGGTGATCGGCCACTCCGGCGACACCACCGATATCGGCTATCTGGAGGAGCTGATCGCGCGCGGCTCGTGGCTCGGCATGGACCGCTTCGGCATCGACATGCTGCTGCCTTTTGAAGATCGTGTCAATACGGTGGTGCGGATGTGCCAGCGCGGTCATGCGGGCCGGATGGTGCTTTCGCACGATGCCGCATGTTTCAACGACTGGATTCCCGGCCGCGCCGCGCCCATGATGCCGAACTGGCACTTTCGCCACATCCACAAGGACGTGCTGCCGGCGCTGCGTGAACGCGGCGTCGCGGACGAGCAGATCCACACCATGCTGGTGGAGAATCCGAGGCGCATATTCGAAACGCAGGGGGCGTACTGATGATTCGCCCATTCGACGGCAGCGGGATCACGCGCGATGCCGGCGGCGTGGCGCACTATGGCGGCCGGCCCGTGTCGCTCGTCGAGATGTTGCGCGCCACGGTAGAGAAGTCGCCGCAGGCAGAAGCCATTGTGGAGGTTGGCGGTGAACGCGTCACCTATCGCGCCCTCTGGGACCGCGCGGCGCGCGTAAGCGGGGGACTAAAGCGCCGGGGGATTCGTTCCGGCGACCGCGTGGCTATTCGCCTGGGGAACGGTCTGAACTGGTGCATCGCGTTTTTCGGCGCACAGATGGCGGGCGCCATAGCAGTGCCGGTGAACACGCGCTTCAGCGAACCGGAGGTGGCCTACGTGATCTCGGACTCCGGATCCGCGTTTACCTTTCTGCCGGGCGACAAGTTGCCCGATGGTCCGGCGTACGTGACGAAGCATTGGGCGCCGCGGGATGTGGCCGCGATCTTCTACACCAGCGGCACTACGGGGTTCCCCAAGGGCGCCATGACTACGCAAGAAGGGTTTCTGGCCAATACCGAAACCTGCCACCGCATCATGAAGCTGCCCACCGACGGCAGCATTCGCAACCTGGTCTCGGTGCCGCTGTTCCACGTTACCGGCTGTAATAGCCAGCTATTGCCGACGTGCGAGACGGGCGGGACCACGGTGATCATGCCGGCGTTCGATGTGCAGGCGTTCTTGGCGGTCATCAGCAGCGAGCGCATCAACCTGCTGGTGTCGGTGCCGGCGATTTATTGGCTGGCGTTGAACCAGCCGAACTTCGCGTCGCTGGACACGCGGCCCATCAAGTGGCTGACCTATGGCGGCGCACCGATCGCGCCCGCGCTGGTGGGGCGCATCATGGAAGCGTTCCCCGAAGCTCGCGTGGGCAACGGGTTCGGCCTCACCGAGACCACTTCGGTGGCTACGTTCCTGCCGCACGAGTATGCGCGCACGCGTCCCGATTCGGTGGGATTCGCCGCGCCGGTGGTGGATCTGAAGCTGTCCGAGGTGGACGCTCAAAGCGGCGTCGGAGAACTGCTGGTGCGCGGTCCCAACGTGGTGAAGGGATATTGGAACAAGCCGGAAGCCACCGCGCAGACCTTCGTGGACGGCTGGCTGCACACGGGCGACCTGGCGCGCATCGACGAGGATGGCTTCGTCCAGATCGTGGACCGCAAGAAGGATATGATCTGCCGCGGCGGCGAGAACGTCTATTGCGTGGAAGTGGAAAGCGCGCTGGCCGCGCATCCGGCCGTGCTCGAGGTGGCCGTGGTGGGCGTGCCGGACGAGATGATGGGCGAGAAGGTGGGCGCGGTAATCGTGGTGCGTCCGGGTGCGCCCCCGGATGTGGGCGATATCCTGACCTTCGCGCGTCAGCGGCTGGCGGACTTCAAGGTGCCGCAATACGTGGTGATGCGGCAGGAGGCGTTGTCGCGGAATCCGGGGGGGAAAATCCTGAAGGCGCGGTTGCGCAAGGGGATGGAATGGGGAAAGCCGGTGGGATAAGCGTATTTGATCGCCCTTTAATCGCCGTGTAATGGATTTGAAACGAGCCTCACTATGTTCTGACGACAAGGAGGTTCGATGTCCACTGAGAACCGAAACATGGCGGCGGGCGTTACGTTGGCGGCGCTAGCGCTGCTGATGGGATGCGGCCCCCTGGCTTCGGTAACCACTTACCACTACGACAACTATCGCAGCGGCTGGAATCAGAGCGAAACCACTCTGACTTCGGCTAGCGTGGCCGGTCCGAAATTCGGTGAGTTGTACAACATCGCACTGGACGATCAGGTCGATACGCAGCCTCTCATTCTGCCGGTGGTCAGCGTCACGGCGGGAACCAACCAGGGCGCCCACAACGTGGTATACGTGGCCACCGAAAGCAATACCATCTACATGATCGACGCGGTGAAGGGCACCGTGCTGTTCTCCAAGAACTTTGGTGCGCCCGTTCCCACACCGCTGGGATGCAGTAATAACGGGCCAAACGTGGGTATCAATGGAACGCCGGTCATCGACGCCAAGACCATGACCATGTATGTGATCACCTATACATTGGAGGGCGGAGCGCCGGTTTACCGGCTGCACGCGCTCGATCCAGGCAGCCTGGCGGAGAAGATGCCCAACGTGGTGGTGTCGGCGAGCCACGTGCTGAGCGACGGCCACACCATCTTCAACTTCGACGCGAAATACCAGAGGCAGAGGGCGGGACTGCTACAGGCGAACGGCAATGTTTACGCGGGATTCGGCAGTTTCTGCGACTTTGGCGGCGGCCACTCCCGCGGATGGGTCCTGGGGTGGAATGCGGCCGCGCTGGCGCCGCTGGCTGCCAATCAGATGAACGACACGCAGATCTCTGAGCCGCACGGTATGTTTTTGTCGTCGGTATGGATGTCGGGATCCGGGATCGCGGCCGACGGCGCCGGCAACCTGTACTTTGTCACTGGAAACTCGGACCCCAGCGGTACGACTTACGACGGTGTGACCAACATCCAGGAAAGCGTGGTGAAAGAATCACCGGATCTCTCCAAAGTTCTAAGCCTGTTTACTCCATCCGATCAGCCAACTCTGGATCAGTTCGATAGTGATTATGGGTCCGGAGGAGTGCTGCTGTTGCCGAAAGAGCCCTCGCAGGCGGCCAGCGCGGCCGCCGCCGCGGGAAAGAACGGGAACCTGTATGTGATGGACCTCGCGAACCTGGGGGGCAAATCGGCCAAGGGGATCGGCGGGACGCCCGTGAGTATCGGCGGCTGCTGGTGCGCACAGTCTTATTTTTCCAACGGGAGCGTGCACATCGTCAGCAGCGGCGGCTCGAACGTGATTCTTTGGACGGTGCAGACGTCACCCGCCCTGTCGGTGATTCAACAGGCCAGTTCAGGCAGCATCGGAGGCTCGCAGGATCCGGGGTTCTTCACCAGCGTGTCATCGAACGGCACGGGTGGGTCGTCGGACCCGATCGTGTGGGCAGTTTCGCGGCCGGACGCGGCGGGCAGCACCACCAGTCCGGCCCCCATTGGGCTGTGGGCTTTCAAGGGCCGCCCCACGGGCACTTCCTTGCCGCAGATCTATCATGGAACGGCGGGCGGCTGGGCGGAAACCTGCTGCGCGAACGCCAATATCGTGCCGGTTGTGGCCAACGGCAGCGTGTTCGTGGCGAGCTACAAACAGCTTCGAATTTTCGGGCTTCACTAGGGAGGCGCAACATGAATCGACTTTGGATTCCGGCACTGGTTTTGACCGTGGCGTCGATGGCCGGGCAAACGGCGGAGCGGCGCGTGATCTACGGTATCGCTCACAAGGTCAATGGAACGAAGTTTGAGCTGGAGACGCGCGCCGGAAAGACTGTGCCGGTGGACGCCGCGCCGGCGATGAAGGCCGAGAAAAGCGTGACCGTCCGCGAGGGGCTGGCCGTTTCGGCCGAGGGCACGACGGATAAGAAGGGAGTGCTGCAGGCTGAAGTCGTGAACCGGGTCAAGAGCGCCCGCGCGATGTGGCCGGAAGACCGGTGATGGAATAGAGCTCCGTCAGTAGCCGTTGTCCTCGGGCAGGTGCGTGGGGATCTCGAACAATCCTTGCGGCAAATAGGCCGGCAGGAATGTGTTGGCGTCTGGGGCGATCTGGCCGTCGGAGGTGAAGAAACCTGCCACCTGGTGCTGCGCGGCTAGTCCGATGTAGATGGCATCGAGCGACGGAAACTGGATGGCGTTTCCGGAGATGCCGATGAACAACGCCAGGAACGGGTGCGGGTCCTGCGGAACTTGCAGCCCATCCGCCATGGCAATATCATGCCGGTACTCCCACGTGGTGGGGTGATTGGCTGCTTTGATCAGCCGCGTGGTGGCGATGTTCGGCATGGTGGTGTCCAGGCGCGCCAGTTGGAACAGGATTCTCTTGTAAGGAATGCCCGGCAGCGGCGAGGCCACCAGGTGCGGCGCAAAATAGACCGGATCGCCCAATGATTCGAGCCACTCGTAGAGTTCGAACTCGTTCTGAATGGCGACTGCGCCGGGCACCGCGTTCACCTTCACAGGCTGGTAGGGATACACGTAATTGTCGTTGAAGTCGTTTCCTTCGTTCAGCAGCGACGGCGTACGGTTAGCCACAGCGGCGGTTGCCAGCCCGTGGTAGGACGGACTCCAGCGCACAATGTCCGCCACCGTTCCGCCGCCTACGTTCAGCACTGAAGCACGCACACCCGGCTCGATCGCGGAGAAAATCGTGCCGTACATGGAGCCCAGCGATTCGCCGACGTAGTAAATCCTGCTGGCGTCCAGGTCCGGCTTGCCATCCCCATCCAGATCGACACCGCCGGTGATCGTGCGTACCAGCCCGGCGAGGTCGATGGCCGTCTGACGGAGACAATCGCGCAGGGCCACTTGCACAGGATTCGATGCGACGCAGCCTTCGTAGGGACCCAAGCTGCCATCGCCATTGAGGTCCACGGCGCGGCCGCCCGCATACAGGGTGGTGACGTTGCCGGATCGGTCGGTGACAATGACCTGGCTCAGGGGTCCGAAGCCGTGGCCCACGGCGTTGATGGCGATAGTGGCGAAACCGGCCTGCGCCAGCGTGGGAGCCATGGCCGTCGGTCCGCCCCACTGGCTGTCGCCGAATCCATGGCCGAAAATCACCACCGGATAACCCGTTGCGGGCTGCGCCGAGGATGGCAGGAAGACGTGGAAGGTGATGATGTTGATGGAGCCGGGGAGCGTCACATCCTGGCCGGTGGGGGTCACGGGGATCACCTGTTGATCATTGAGGAAATTCGGCGAAGCGAAGGAGCCAAAGCCCACCGCTCCGATGCCTTGAAACAACGGATTAGAGAGCGGCAGGGAGAGATCTACAAACTGTGAAGGGTTCGCGCCGACCTGTTCGTGAAGGACCAGGGAAGCAATATTGGAATACGGGATCAGAACAGGCGGTTGTAGCGGTTGCGGCGGCGGCGTCAGGTTCGGCAACTGTGCGTAGGCTTTCTCCATCCAGGTCGTTACGTTCATGGTCGTGAACACCGTGGCGCTCACAATGTTGGCCGGCCCAAACTGGGAACCTACGCTGGCGACGGCCTGTTCGAGCTCGCCGCAGTAGATGGTCTTCAGGGCGATGCCCGGAGTGACGCAATCCGTGTATCCGGGATCGGCCTGGACCGGGTTGCCGTCCAGATCGTGGATAACGTCGGTCACGATAACGGCCACCTGGCTGTGCTGGTCGAGATTGCCGTCGGGCTTGCCGTATATGGTGTTGGTAGTTGGGTCGTAGATCATCTGGGTCAGGTACATCATCTGGCCCGGCGACGTAATGCCATGCTCTTCCTGTGTCAAGTTCTTGAGCACCACGTAGTAGATGGCGTGGTGCATAGTATTGACATCGATGGGAGCGGAGAAGGTGATGCGGATGCGTGGCGCGGTCTGAAAGCCGTCCAGTTGATTGATCAATTGAACGTCCTGGCAATCGCTGGGGGCCGCGGTGCAATCCGGCATCGGCAGGTTAACGCGCACGCCGGATTTCTGGGTGCTGTCCGGCATAGTCAGATAGTCGGTGGGAAACGGGCCTGTTGTGGGGTCGCCGGGATTCCAGACGACTGTCACTCCGCCGGCAAACATCAGGGGAGCGCACAGCAACAATATGATGACAAAACCAGAGCGGCGCATCGTTGTTTAGGATAACTCAGGATTCCGTGAGGATCGGGAAGGTCTCAGACATCTCCAGTTCCAGCAGGCGCGGGTCCAGCAGGCGCTTGGTATCCACATTGCCCATGGCCGACAGGATGTTCTCTTTTAGATGGGGATGCTCTTTCTCCAACTCCGCGAAGAGGCCTCGCAGAGACTTGCGCACGGTTCCGGTGCGCTGGGAGCAGCCGCACGGCACTATCGGAACGCCGCGCGCTTCGGCATAGGCGCGGGTGATGTCTTCGGTGACGAAAACCAGCGGGCGGATCAGCCGGAACTGCCGGTCGCGCGAATGCGTGATAGGCGGCAGTGCACTCAACCGGCCGGTGAAGAGCGTGTTGCGCAGCAGGGATTCGCAGAAATCGTCGGCGGTGTGCCCGAAGGCGATCACGTTGGCGCCCAGCGCCGAACAGATCTCATAGACTGCGCGGCGCCGGTAACGGCTGCAGAGGTCACAGCCATGCTCGGGCTGTTCTTCGAGGAGGCGCAGAGACGGCTTGTCGCGAAAGTAAGTCCAGTCCACTCCGCGCTGCTTCAGGTATTCACCCAGGGGTTCAATGGGCCTCAGGAATTTACCCTGCTCGACGGTGAATGCACAGACCGAGAACTCGATCGGCGCGCGTCCGGCGAGCAGCAGCAGCGCTTCGAGCAGCGTGGCTGAGTCTTTGCCGCCCGAGAGCGCCACGGCCACGCGGTCGCCGTCGCGGACCATCTTGAAGCGGTGGATAGCTTCGCCTACCTTGCGCAGAAGTGCTTTTTCCAGTTCCACTTCCTTGATTATAACCGCCCGTCCGGGATTAATTGTGATGAAACGTACATTCGGGAAAATAATACCGGCAGACTTCGATTTTAATACCCGATACAATAAATTCGGAGAATTCTGGCCTGGATTTCAACACTTACATGCTGAACATCATCGCAAAAATCGGCAGGAATTATTGCCGGATGAGCGGTTTGCTCTCGCCGGGTTGTTGCGTAGGGCCTACACGTCGTCCTATTTAGGAGAACACTATGCGGATATCATCTTTAGATTCAAGGGCTGCTCGGATGGTTCTGGTTTTGCTGCTGTTAACGGGATCGGTAACTCTGACCGGATCGTCGAAAACGCCCTACTCACACCGCGACAAAGCCTTCTGGGCGGATCGGGCGCTGGTGGCGTTCGTGCATCCGGGGCTGACTATCACCATTAACTCGGCTCAAATCAGCAGCAGCGGCGCCATCAGCATGACGTACACCATCACGGACCCGAACGGCTTGCCCCTGGATGCGGCCGGCACCACTACGCCGGGCGCTGTTTCGCTGGCGTACGTGGCTGCTTACATTCCCAAAGGCCAGCAGCAATATACGGCGCTCACCACCGGATCGGCGACCGGCACGGCGCTGGGCACGATTACGCGGCCGGATTTCGAATTCGGCGCGCCGCCCAAGCAGGTGGGCCCCGGGCAATACACGTACACCTTCCAAGCCAAGGCGCCCGCTGGATTTGACCCCACGTTGACCTACACGGTAGCGACCGACGGCAGCCGCGATTTGACCGCGTTTAATCTGGGCACCAACTACGCCGGCGCGACTTTCAACTTCGTCCCCAACGGCTCGGCGGTGACGGTCACGCGCGACGTCATCCGCACGGCGAGCTGCAACCGGTGCCACGACCAGTTGGCCTTCCATGGCGGTTATGCCCACGGGATGGAGATGTGCGTGCTTTGCCATCAGCCCCAAAACCTCGATCCGGGCACCGGCAATACCCTGGATCTGAAGGTGATGGCGCACAAGATCCACATGGGATCGCAGCTGCCCAGCGTGAACGGGTACACATCCGGTACTACGACGGTTCCGCCGGCGCCCTATCAGATCCTCGGCTATATGAACTCGGTCAATGACTTTTCGACCGTGGTCGACCCCGCCAATCCGCAACGCTGCGAGGTGTGCCACGATCAGACGACGGGCGCAGCTCAAGCGACTGCCTTCATGACCACACCGACTCGCGCAGCCTGCGGCGCCTGCCACGATGATGTCAACTTCGCCACCGGCGCGAACCATCCCGGCGGGTTCCAGATGGACGATAACGAATGCGCCAACTGCCACATCGCCAAGGGTGAGACTCCCTTCGATGCATCTATCCTGGGCGCGCACGTGGTGGCCAACGACACGCCGGCCGCCTATCCGGCGAACCCCAATACGCTGATCTCGAGCGTGGTCGTGACCATTACAGGCGTTACCAACGGCGTCGCGGGCAAAGCCCCCACAGTGGCATACACCGTGAAGGATATCAACGGCCATGTGCTGGCGCTGAGTGCGTTGGAGGACTTGCAGTTCACTATGGCCGGTCCTACGACCGATTATGGCTACACCAGCTTCGGCAGCGACGTCACTACTCCGGGTTACGTGGGCGAAGATGGCACGCTGGGTACCTGCGACACAAGCGGCAACTGCACATACACGTTCCAGCATGCCATCCCCGCAGGCGCCACCGGGACGTACGCCATCGGTGTCGAATCTGAGATTCTGGAGAACATTCTGCCCAATACCAACGCCGCCCAGCAGGTAGAGAGTGGAACGCCGAACCAGGTGTTTTATTTCTCCGTGGATGGCTCGACCGTAGCTGCACGCCGCACTGTCGTGGCCGAAACCAATTGCAATCAGTGCCATGTGAATCTGACATTGCACGGAAACCGGCGGAATAATCCGCAATACTGTGTGATGTGTCATAATCCGTCGGATACGGACTTCTCGCAGCGTCCCGCGGGACAAACCGCCCAGACCATCAACATGGCGGTGATGGTGCACCGCATTCACGATGGCGTGAACGTGGTGGCCAGCGGCGGCAAGCCATTTCAAATTGCCGGTTTTGGCGGAAGGGCGCACGATTTCTCGGGCGTCCTCTATCCGGCGATGAGCCCGTCGGGACAAGCCACCTACACGCAGAACTGCCAGATGTGTCACACCCAGGTGAATGGCACGAACACCGAGGAGAACCTGCCCATAGGGCTGAATCCGGTGGTCGATCCCATGGGCTGGTATACTCCAATTCAGGCCACGGCATCGGCCTGTAGCGGATGCCATGTCTCGAAGGCGGAGGCGGCCCACTTCCGCGAAAACACCGATGCCACCCTCGGAGAGAGTTGCAGCGTATGTCACTCCTCGGGTGCGCAGTTCGACGTTGACGCCATGCATGCCCAGTAAACTGGCACCGGCATTATTCCTGCTCTGCTGGGCGGCGGGGGCCCAAACCACCCCCGCCGCGCCGGCTGCATCTTCGGCCGCAAGTCCGTCCGCAAGCTATGTTGGCTCGGAAACTTGCCAGCCTTGCCACGAAGACATCTATAACGCATTCCAGAAGAATCCACACAAAGTGGTGGATACCCAAAAACGCCGCGGTTGGGAAGCCCGGGCCTGCGAGTCCTGCCATGGCCCCGGCGGCAAGCATGCGGAATCAGCGGAAGCGGCGGCCATTGTGAATCCGGCCAAACTAGCCCCCGCGGATGCCGACCGCGCCTGTCTCAAGTGCCACCTCAACCAGCCGACCCACATCGGCCGCATCGAAAGCAGTCACGCCAAAAACGAGGTTGCCTGTACCGCCTGCCACTCGATCCACCGGCACGGCCCCAACGGCCTGGTGGCGCGCAGAGCGGCGGCCGTCAACGAACAGTGCGCCAGTTGTCACACAGCCGTCTGGGCGCAGTTCCAGCGACCCTACAGGCATCGTTTGCCTGAGGGAGCCATGTCCTGCGTGGATTGCCACAATCCGCACGGCAGCATCCTGCACGCGTCCGGGCGGGCCTATGCGGCCAATGAAGCGGGCTGTTTCCGCTGCCATGGCAACTTGCGCGGACCGTTCACATTCGAGCATGCGCCAGTGCGTTTGGAA
>Ga0209579_10003701_pt1 | contig 10980 bp, 5 predicted proteins | sample Coa_R1_2_FD_187152 | JGI IMG/M metagenome (GOLD analysis project Ga0209579, IMG submission 187152) | Surface soil microbial communities from Centralia Pennsylvania, which are recovering from an underground coalmine fire - Coalmine... | ecosystem: Environmental > Terrestrial > Soil > Unclassified... | reverse complement strand
TATTCCGGCAGGATGCTGCCAAAGTCGTCGTGCTTCAGCGCCAGATCCGCAAAAAACAAATGATGGTTGACGATGATCAGGTCGGCGTCTTTCGCCCGCGCGTGCATCGCCGTCACAAAACACTCATTAAACTCAGGACACTTCTGCCCGGTGCAGGTATCCCGCCGTGCGTCCAGGCGCGTCCATAACTCCGAATCGTCCGCCAGGAACGTCAGCTCCGCCCGGTCCCCCGTCTCCGTCAGCTTCGCCCAATCCCTCATCTGCCGGAATGCGTCCAGTTCCTCCAGGCCCTTCAGCATGGGCGCGTCCGCCATCGCATGCAGTTTCGCCCGGCACAAAAAATTCCCGCGCCCCTTCATCACTGCCACTTTCAGCTTTGGCGCGAAATGTTTCTGCAAAAACGGAATATCCTTCTGGTACAGCTGCTCTTGCAGCGATTTCGTGGCCGTCGAAATCACCACTCGCCGTCCGCTGCAAATCGCCGGCAGCAGATAGGCCAGCGTTTTCCCCGTTCCCGTCCCCGCCTCCACAATCGCGTGGTGCTTTTCCTGAAACGCGTTGTGCACCGCCTCCGCCATCTCCAGCTGCGCCACCCGGTGCTCGTACCCTCCGAACATGCTCTTCTCGAGCATCCCCCCGGGCCCAAACACTTCAGCCATTTGAATCGGTCCACCCGCGACATGCGTTCCATCGTCGTCTTCCGACGCATCCCCGGCCCTCATCCCGACCGCAGCGGATCTCTCCTTCGTTCGGGACGCCCCAGGTTCGGTTTGCGGACCTCCGTCTTCCTCGTCCAGCGAGACATATCTGCGTTCCACCACATCTTCCGGCACACTTGCGCCCTCAACGGCCTTCTTCCGCCGCTTCCCTCTCCCCGCTAATTTCTGTGTTTGCTCTTCCAGAACTTCCCTCTTCTGACCCACGAAACCCAAACCATGACAATATCACACGCTTACAAAACACCTCCTTTCGGCGCCAGTGTTCGACTGGCTACCCTCCTGTACCATTCTCCGCGTCTGTGCGCATCCTTTGAAACATACTATCCTTAATGAACGTCCTCGCTACCGGTGCCCGGCGGAGAGCCACCCTTCTACTGCTTTTCGGTCTGACTCTTTCAGCCGGCTGCTCCCGTATGTATCTCAGCCATTACGACGCTGACATCCGTCGCGCTTCGGCGGCCATCGCTGCCGCCAAGACGGATGCGCAGCGCGGCGCCGCCCTCGCCGACCGCGGCGCGGCTTACTCCGAAAAAGCCCGCTACTCCCGCCTCATGAAGCTCGTCCCTTTTGACCAGTACGAAAGCCTCTTTGCCCTTGCCCTCCAGGATTTCAACCAGGCCATCGCTCTCGACCCGCAAAATCCCGAACTATATTTCCGTCGCGGCCGCGCCTACTATGACCGTGGTTTCGCCGACATTCAGGAAAGCCCGCATACTTCGAGCGCGCTGCCCCCGGCCCGCGCCGACTTCGCGAAAGTCGTCGAAAAGAATCCCAGTAACGCCGCAGCCTTAGACTTCCTCGGCCTCACCGACGCCGGCCTCGGCGACTGGACCAGCGCAGTTGCCGATTTCGAGCACGAAGCAGCTTTCGACCCGCTCGGCCGCTCCCGCCTTCCCGACGCCTACTGCAATCGCGCCGGCACCTATCTTGGCAAAAAGCAGGTCGATCTCGCTCTCGCTGACCTGAACCACTCCATCGACATGCGCGCCGAATCCGACCCCTGCGAATGCGACCCCTACAATATGTTGCTGGCTGTTTACCTCAACCAGACCCACGATTACGACAAAGCCCGAGCCGTCGTCGCCAAAGCTCAAGCCGCCAAGCATTGGGTCGCCCCGGAATACCTCGCCCAGCTCAAATCTTCTGCCGCCAGCCCCAGCCGGCCCCCTACCAACTGACGCCATAAATCCGCGACGTCCTTGTCGCAGTCCGCCGATCCGGACTGGAACGCCTCGCCCGCCGTAGTCTATTCCCCGAACCCATCTACGCCCCGGCCTTGGACGCCGTCTGAACCTGCCGCTCCAGCTCCACTCGATCCCACTTCCCGGCAATCGCCGCAGCCTCGTAGGTGCTTTGACAAAACTCCAGTAGCATCGCCCCAGGATCTTTCGCCGCACGCACATCGTCATACATCAGCAAATATTCGCCCTTCTCCGCCAGATAAAAGGCCTTCTCCGGCCTTACACGATATTCCCGGAACCCCGGCGGCTCCGGCGCCGCATACGCATAAAACGCCGCGTCCTTGATCACCTCACCGTCTCCCGGCCAGAATCCCACGCTGCTCACCTCGTGCGAGTAGGCATCTCTCATAAACGCGTCCGCGTCCGTTCGCTCCGGCGCTCGCCGCCCCGAAAACCGCGTGACCGCCAGGTCAAAGCTCCCCCAGAAAAAATGGACCGGACTGCACTTACCAAGAAATCGGGAGCGGAATTCCCATAGCACATTGCTCACACTCACCAGCACCTGCCAGAAGCGATGGGCCTGTTCGGCGTCGTACGTCGCATGTTCCTTGTCCAGCGTGAACCGCACCGGCCTCGGCACCTCTACCGGCATGGTCCAGATCTTCACCTCAATTCCCAGCGACTGCAGCGCGGCCATCACCTCCGCGTAGAAGTCCGCCACCGTGCGCGGCGCTAGCCGGAAACTTCGGCTCTCTCCGCGGCTGGTGGTGATCTCCAATTCCTGGGCCACAAAATCAAAAACCATCTCAAACGACCCGTTTTTGTAAGGAATCGCCGAAGTCGTCAGCCCGCGCGAATTCACATACAGCGTCGATCCCCAGCAATGGTTGATCGGCGCGCCCAGCGCCAGCCGTATCTTCCCCACGATCTGCGTCCACATGTGCAGCGTGGCGTAGGTATCCCTCCATTCCGCCAGCCTCAACGCCGGCCAATTCCCAGCCCCGTCCATTTCTAAACCGGTCGAAGCTTCCATGGGGGTCCTCCTGAAAAAGTGGCGCTGCGCCCTGGGTGGTAAGCGCCACGGGGAATAACATGCGGGGCTGTCCACTCGCCGAGTGTACATCACTGCGAGTCGCGAGCGGCGGGGCGCGCCAGAAGCTGGCAGCCCCGGAGGCGCGACCCTTCGAGCCTTGGCTGCCTCACCGCCAGTTCCAAAATGGAACTCCACCGCGATCTCATTGCGGTACTAAAAATTATATTGACATTCGATACATATTCCGCTATCATATTTTGTGAGCTCGCCGTTTCATCCTGACCGCTACCGCGCCTCACGCTTACTTTCCGCCTCTTTTTTGACTAACTCCTTTGCTTGCCACACTTACGAAAAATGCGCCCGTAAGTCCTTTAGTTGCCACACATACAGAAACAAAGGACTTAAAGTCCTTTGTTTGCCACACTTACGAAAAACACCCGGGGGGTGCCTTTCCCAAATCCGCCGCTCCGTCCAAACTCCTCTCTTCCGCAACTCACGACTTACAGACTCGGAACTTACGTCTCTCCGACGCCCGTGCGCGTTTGGGCAATCAACCTTTCTATTCCCCCAAACCGCTCCCTCCTCTGTCGTACATTAGATTTAAGGGATGGTCGGATGCTCTGCCGCCCAGGGTCAGGGTTTCCGGGTTTGCATCGCAACCCGGAATGAAACGGCAGGCCTAATTCCAGCACACGGGGTGCTTACACCATGCGCCATCTTTCCTCTTTAGCTTTACTGCTCGTAACTGCCCTTATGCTGGCGTCCTGCAGCGGCGTTCCGGGCGGCGGTTGCATCTCCAACTGCTCCTCCGGCGGCACCATTTCCCTGGTTCTGACCGCCACCCCCCCGTCTCCTTCGTCACAGCTCTCCATCCAGGCCTTCACCGCTACCATCACTGGCATCTCCCTCACCCCTTCCTCCGGGAGCTCCGTGCCCGTGGCTCTGACGAACTCGAGCTACGTGGCCGAATTCAATCGCGTCACCAGTGACTCCACGCTCCTGGCGTCCAATGTCTCTGTTCCCGGCGGCTCCTACACTGCCATGGTCGTTGCCTTCTCCGCCCCACGTGTCACGTTCTGCAGCCAGCCCAATCCGGGCGTGGCCGGCTGCGCCGCCGGTACCCTCACCAGCGTCACCGGCAACGCCGGCAGCGTGACCATCGCCACCAACCTTTCTATATCGGACAACCAGCTCACCGGGCTCGTCCTGAACGCCAATCTCGGAACCGCGCTCACGCAAAACGGCCAGACCATCACCGGGGTGGACCTCACCGCAGCCAACGCGCTTTCCGCCTCCACCCTTCCCTCTTCTTCCAACGATCTGACCTCCGGCCAGCTGGCTCACCTCGACGACATCATGGGTCTGGTCACCTCCGTCTCCGGTTCCACTGTCACCCTGCGAACCTCAACTCGCGGCAGCGTTACTGCCACCGCCAATTCCAGCACCGTCTACGATTGTGCTGCTGCCAATTCCAGCTGCGTGGTCTCCAACCAGATCGCGGTCATGGACGGCATCCTGAATTCCGACGGCACCATTACCATGACCCTTTTCCAACCCATCATCGCCTCGGTGGACTGGATAGAAGGCGTCGTCGCTACCGTTCCCAACTCCGTTTCCAATCAGTTGACCGTCGTCGCCACTGACGCTGTCGCCGCCACCAGCAACAGTGTGATCAGTGGCCGCCTCAATCTCGGCGACCAGATCGTCGTCACCCTCGCCGGCTCGGTAGTTCCCTTCGCCATTGTGGACAAGGGGCTCGGCCAGACCCTACCGGTAAACACCTTCAACGGCTCCACCAGCGTCAGCACCATAAATCCCGGCATGACCGTGGCCTTCCCGGTGACCTCCTACACCGCCCAATCTGGCGCGACTCCGGGTTCCACCACCACCACCACCTTTGTCCTGCGATTTACTCGCGTAACCACCACCATGGCCACCCCGTCGCTTCCCGATTTCAGCACCACCGGCAGCGATTTTCCGCCCTTTTTCGGCATCTCGTTGAACCAGCAGATGCGCACCACCAACGGCCGCCTCAGCGTGGACGGCGCCAACGGCCTGACCAGCATTCCCGTGGACAACACCATTTCCGCCAGCGCCTTGTATCTAGGCCCGACCGCGCTTCCGCAATTCGCCGCACAATCCGTCCGCGCCCACTGAAGCTGTCCTGAGTCCTGAGTTCCAAGTTCTACGGAGGACGCACCAACTGTAAGAACAACGAAAGGACGCGATAGCAGTTTCTTCTCTGACGGAGAACGGAAAACAGAAAACCGAAGACAGAAGACAGAAAACAGATAACAAAAAAGCAGAAGCCCGGAAACTATTTGCTTCCGGGCTTCTGCTTAGAACTTAAGACTTACAACTTGTTGTTGCGATGCACTCCTCAGACCGCGGCCGCTCCACCAACCGGAGCCAGCGGCGCCACCGGCGCCACATAGACTGGCTGAGCCGCAAGCGGCGGCTGGAACCGCCGGTACAGCGCCAATGCGATCGCTCCCAGACCCCACCAGATGACGCCCAGCTTGATGAGCCAGCCAACCGCTGGCAACAACGTGGCTAAACGGATGAGAAACAGCCCCACCAGCATGCGTCCGATCAGCGGCCAGGTTTCGCGGGTACGTCCGAGAATCCACTGCCCGACCAGAGCACCAGCCACCGGCTGCGCCGCATAAACCGCTATCACCCAAATAAACAGCGACGAAAAGCCGACGAACAAACCGACCAGAGTAATCATGGCGATGATGCAGCCAATCAACACGCCGAAAAACACCAGCAAGCCGAGTCCCAGCGATGCGCCAACATTCTCCGCGGCATGCACCGCTTCCCGGCCGAAGTCTGGCGCTACCAGAAACAACGTCATGCCGTACAGCGCAAAAGCGATCAGCAGCACGGTGCTCCAGAACGCTTTGCTTTTGCCCCACTCTTCGTGATGCTGCACATGCTTGATAAACACCACGGGCGAAGCCAGCTTGGCCTGCTTCGATACAATGGCTTCCTTCTCGCCTTCAAAGTGCACTGGGCCGTCAATCCGCGCGGTTTCTTCGATGGTCAGCGATTCTCCATGCTCCTTCACCTCGCCGCCGATGGTGCCGGAGATGCGCGTGGCCTGGTTGAAAACCAGCAGGTCACGTCCGACTTTGCCATCCACACTGAGGGTTTGCGAAAACGACGTGATGTTGCGGCCGATGTCGCCGCGGCTGTCCAGGTGAATCACCTGCGCCCAGGCCATCAGGTTGCGACTGACGTTTCCGGAAATGGTGATGTTGTTGCAGAAGCCGCGCACGCTGCCATCCACCTGGCCTTCGACGCGAGCGGTCTGCACAAACACAAAAACGTCGCCGGTCACGTGGCCGCGCACGGTGACTTCCTGGCCCCAGGCGTAGAGATCGCCATCAATGGTACCGTCCACGGTGAGCTGCTGGCCGGTGAAGTAAACGTCGCCCTTCACCGTCTCATCCTTGGTGATTTCGACGCTCGCGCCGTTGCGGAACTCCGTCGCGCTTGCCGCGGGCGCGGACGCAAACGCCGCGCAGAATCCAGTCAGCACCAGCGCCAGCGCCGAGCCGCGCCGTATGCGTTTGCGCAACGCCGCCGCCGCGAAACCGCCGATGGTCAGCAGGGCCAGCACCTCTACGAGTGAAAGCATGGACTGCCATCCTTTCCAGAAACTGCCCTGAACGATAAGCATGCTCAGCAAACTGGTACCTCCAAAGCCTGCCTGTTCCAGGCGCTGTTCCAAAGGCTCGACGTAGCCGGTGTACGCGGCATAAATGGCCGTGGCCGCCAGTCCAAAAGTGACCATCCAGATCCACTGCATGGAGCGATGGGCGCGTTCCTGAAAACTGGCGAGGCGCGCGGGCAATGGCTCTTCTTCTTCCAGCATGGCGCGCGTCAGCAGGCGTGCTTCGCGCTCCATGGCGCGCAACAACGTGCGGCAAGCCGCACAGCTTTGCGTGTGCGTGGAAACTTCCTTGGCACGGGCACGGTCCAGTTGCCCTTCGAGGTACAGCATGCAGCTCATCTCATCGAGATGTTCCATGCCGCCTCCCTTCCCGGAATTTTGCGTGGAGCTGGGCGGTGGCGTCATCGCGCGCCTCCCGCGGCCATGGCGCCTGTACCTTCCAGGGCCTGGCGCAGCTCATGCCGGGCACGGAGCAGCACCACGCCCACAAAGGCGCGGCGGACGCCCAGCGCGTCGGCAATTTCGTCGTAACTCATGTCCGAATAGTAGCGCAGCACCAGCGCCATGCGGGCGCGGGCGCCGAGTTGGTCCAGAGCTTTGCGCACTTCCTCGCTGGTGCGTTGTTCGATTAACTGATCCAGCTGGTTGGGGTCGGGGTGTTCGAGCGGCACGGTCTCCAAGTCGTCGGTTTCCTTATCCTGGCGGATTTTGCGGCGCCGCAGGGTATCCCAGCAGTGGTTGGCGGCCACGCGGTAGAGCCATGCGGCGAAAGGCCGCGAGGGGTCGTACTGATCGAGCTTGTCGCGAATCTTCATGAAAATTTCCATTGTTGCGTCTTCGGCGTCTTCACGGGTCGGCAAGGCTCTCCGGCAAAAACGGAAAATCCCGGGAGCATGTTCCCGGTAAAGGTCGCCCCAGGCCTCGGCATCGCCAGCCCGAGCCCGAGCGACGATCTCGCTCGACTCCTTGATGTCCGCCGCGTTCATCCGGCCTGGTTTCTGGACGTCCATAGAACAATACGCAGGAAAGGTCGCAAAAATTACACGCAGGCGCTGCACCGGTTGCCAGGGCGCGACAGCGTGCGAGTGCAGAAGCCGCTGGGCAGCACTGTACCAGAATAAATACGCATGTCTGTCCGGAAAGGCTCGGCAAATTAAAAAAACGGCCTCCGGGACCGACCGGAGGCCGCTTGTAATTTACTGTTAATACTGGAGTTAGAAGCTGATCTTGGCCGCTATCTGCATACTGCGCGGGCCGCCACCACCCAGGAACGGGTAGCCGATTCCCACGTCACCGGTCACGGTCAACGGATAGAAACCTTGGCCGCGGCCGGCGTTGCTAATGCCATTAAAGTCCGCATTGGCTAAGAAGCCGGGATACAGCGGGCTGGCGAAGTTTGGATGGTTGAGGAGGTTGTAGGCCTCAAAGCGCAGCTCGAGCTTCAGGCGTTCGGTAATGTTGGTGTTCTTGAAGATGGAGAAATCGAACTGGCGGAAGTTGGGGCCGAGCAGCGAGTTACGCCCCTCATTGCCGAAGTGCATGGAGTTTACGCAGTTTGGTCCAATGGCGGCGCACTGGGTGGTGGTGCCTGGAACCACCAGCATGCAATTCTGTGCTCCGGTGCCGTTGCCGTCGAAGGTGCAGGGCACGGCAAAAGAGGACAGATCCAGAAAATTGTTGGGATCGGAGTAGTTGTACTTGACGGGACCAACGATGTCAGGCTTGGAGAAGAAAGTGCCGCTGCCATCGAAGTCGTCAGAGGTCCAGATAAGATGAAAGGGCTGGCCGGATTGCACGGTGACAATGCCGTTGAGTCCCCAGCCGTTGGTGAGCTTCTTCATGGCGGCTGGATTGGGGAATTCGTAGATGAAGTTCCAGGTGAGGCGGTTGCGAATATCGAAGTTGGAATTGCCGCGGTTGGAAGCGAGATTGGTGCTGTCGGTGGGTTGCGCGGCGTTGGGAACGTAATCTTCGCCGTCGCTGGCGTCATCGATGGAGTGGCTCCAGGTGTAGTTGAGGGTAGTGGTCAGGCCGTGCCAGCCGTTGATGCGCCAACTGGCTTGCAAAGCGTTGTAGTTGGATTTAGCCGCGCTTTCCTGCCAGTAGATATAGTTGCGGCTGGGATTGAGCGGCCCCGGAACGCAGCAACCATTGTCGAAGTAGTCGTAATTCTGGATGGTCGCCGCAGTGGGCTGGTTGATGTCGCGGAAATCCCACAACTTGTGACCGTTGGAGCCAACGTAGCCGACCTGGACGACCATGTGCTTGGTTAATTCCTGCTGCAGGTTCAGGTTGTAATTCTGGATGTAGGGCGTCCGGATGTGGGGATCGACGCCGAACTCGTCGGATACGCCGGAAAAGGTAGAGGGGTCGTACACGGGAACGCCCGGCGTGAACGCCGCGCCGGTGGCCTGGCCAGTGGTAATCTGGCCGACGCCAGGCAAGCCGGAATACGCGGCGCCCGGCGCGTAATTGGTGGAGTAGGGGAGGTGGCCGAGGAACATGTCCTGAGAAACGGCGTCATAGAAAATGCCATAACCGACGCGCACGACGGTCTTGCCCCTGCCGCTTACATCCCAAGCCAAGCTGACTCGCGGCGCCCAGTTGTTGTAATCCGGTTGATACAGACGGCCGTTGGCGACCGGCGAAACGAACCCGGTAGCGGAATCGACGGTGTTGAACATACCGTGCTTCTCCTGCACGATGCCGAAGTAGTCGTAGCGCATGCCGAGATTCAGAGTGAGCCGGCGGTTCACCCGGATGCTGTCCTGGAAATAAGCCGCGTACGAGTTTTCAAAGGTATTGCGATTGCTGTCGCCCGCATACTGACTATTGGCGCTTCCGCCGGTGTCGGGCGTGCCTGCCAGGAAGGCCTCCAACGTAGAGAACTGGAGGCGGCCGCGATAGTCGCGGTTGAAGGTCTGCGAGATGGAAGTGCGGCGGAATTCGTAGCCGAATTTCATGTCATGCTTGCCGGCTTTCCAGGAAACGTTATCGATGTAGTGCCAATTGGAGTCCACGCGCTGCCGCGGATCGCCCTTGTCGGCCCCGAGTTGCGGGAAGCTGGCGCCGGCAATGGTGATGGCCGGCAGCCCGAAATTGAAGGGATTGCCGTTGTTGGCGCTGCCCGCGCCGACGGTGTCGAGACCAATCGAAGAAGGATCGAAGCTGCGATCCTCCGGGAAAAACCCTTCCGCGAAACGGTTCCAGCCGAGACGCGCTTCATTCACCACCGACGGCGAAAGTGTGGAGACGTAAGAAATAGAAATCAGCTGAACGCGCGTCGGGGTGACGGTGTTGTAGCCGGCGACCAGGCCGCCACCGCTTAACGCCAGGGGAAAACTTTGCAGGCTGTCGCCGATGTAGTAGCGGCCGGTGAGTAGGTTGTTTGCGTTGAAGCTGTGATCGATCTTGACGATGGCGCTGTCCACCCGGTTGGAAAATGGCGTGGCCAGCGTGGTGTTGGTGGAGACGGAAGTCTGCTGAATGGCATCGGTGGCCTGCACATCGCAGGAGCCGGTGCCGGTTGGCGCGGGCCATGCCTTGCCCGCGGAAATCAGATTCTGCACCACCGGATTAATGCCGCCCGCCGGCGTGTTGTTGAGGATATCGGTGGGGGTGGGGACGCAAGCCTCGCTGCTTTGCGTGCCGACCTCCCGGACGCCTTCATAGTCCACAAAGAAAAAGGTCTTGTCTTTCTTGATGGCCCCGCCGAGAGAACCGCCAAACTGGTTGTCGTGAAACGGGTTCTGCGGATTGGGCGTGGTATTGAAAAAGTTGCGGGCGTCCAGGACGGTATTGCGCAAGAAATCGAACCCTGAGCCATGCCAGGTGTTGCCACCGCTCTTGGTAACGATGTTGATGACCGCACCGGCGCTGCGACCATACTCCGACTCGAAATTGGAGGCCACGCGCATCTCTCCGATGGCCTCCACAGGAAGAATGGTGGCGGGGGTGCCAAACACGCCGGCTTCGTTGATGGCTGGATCGTTGCGATAGCCGTCGTTCATGTCGGTGCCATCGAGGAGGAAGTTGTTGGAGCGGCCGCGGGCCCCGTTGACGGAAAAGGTGCCGTAGGAGCCGGGCGAATCGGAAATTTCATCGGGGGCGCCTGCAACGCCGGGAAGCAGAAAGATCAGTTTCTGATAATCGCGGCCATTGACCGGGAGGTTGGCGGCTTGTTTGGACTCGATGATACCGCCGAGGACGTTGCTGGTGGACTCGACCTGCGGCAGTTGGTCGCCGGTAACCTCGACAACTTGCGCGACTTCGCCGGGCGTGAGAGCGATATCGGCACGGCGTTCGCTGGAGACTTCCACCTGAATGCCGGTGACCAGCCCCTGCTTGAAGCCGGTTTTTTCCACGGTG
>Ga0209579_10003700_pt1 | contig 10980 bp, 9 predicted proteins | sample Coa_R1_2_FD_187152 | JGI IMG/M metagenome (GOLD analysis project Ga0209579, IMG submission 187152) | Surface soil microbial communities from Centralia Pennsylvania, which are recovering from an underground coalmine fire - Coalmine... | ecosystem: Environmental > Terrestrial > Soil > Unclassified... | reverse complement strand
GTCGATGGCCCACTCAAAACGTGGCGACAAAGCCGAGGCCGCTCGTTTCTTCCAACAGGGTGTGGACACTGCAAGCCGCCTATCCGGTGATCCGGAGGTGCGCACGTTCTGGGCCGAGGCTGCTGGGCTTCTGGGTAAACCGGGCCCGCCGAAGCTGCCTCGGCTTCCCTGAATCACCGCCCAACGTGCTTGCCAGCGCGACGACCAAACCGATCCAGGTGATCACGTTTACGAGCATCCGTCGAGTAAACATCTGTTCCAATGCTTCCGTAAGTCTGGGAGCCTTGTAAACTGCCGGGACAGCTAACCTTAATGTGAAACAACGCGCCTGCGCCGGCGCTATTCCTAAAATTGATAGTCCGGCGGTTTGATGCCTTTAACCCGTAAGTATACTTCCGCCTGCGCGCGATGGTGCGCGGTGTGTGTGAAATAGCCGAACAGCCACTCAAAGCCAGTCATGTTGCGTGCTTTTGGACCTACCACGATGTCCAAACGCTCGGGCGTCATCGCCGCCACAGCCTTGTTGCAGAATTCAAAGGATTCTTTCAGGAACGGGATAGCCGTCTCTTTCGAGACCTCCACCTTTTCGGTATCCTTGCTCCATTCGACGATCTTCGCCGGCAACTCTGGGCGCGGCAGCCCGCTGGCAATGGCGCAGGCATATTCATTGATGCCCGCGATATGCGCCATGAGCTGACCGAAGCCCATCTCCGCAGGATTCGGGCGGAAGTTATAACTGTCTGCTGGCATGGCGTTGCCCACAGCGATAGTGAATTCGGCGGACGTCTTCCAGTGTTTAGCAAGTGCCTCCTTCACGGTGTTCTGGGCCATTGCAGGCACTGCTAGCACAAGTAACGTTAGCAGGTCTGTTTTCATCTTCTACCTCCGGCCCGATCCGTGCGGTGCAGCCCGAAAGAGCTGACTGCCAGTAAGGCGACGGGCACTTCTGGCTAGTCTTAATGACCAGGACTTCCATTTTGGCACGAACCCATTATGACAGTTGGGCGGGACGTCGCTGCAGCAGCGCAACGCGGCAGGCACCATCGCATACCTCATTGCTCCACGGCGCCCGAGAGCATAGAGGCCGATATTACCTGTTATGAGTCTATGTGTGGTCAGTGCCCCGCGCGAGGGACCGTCGAGGGGCAGAGTCCAACTCAGCGTAGCTTGTCGAAAAAAAGATAAATGGCGGCACACCAAGGCGCCGCTCAGCGTCGCGAATCCCTGCCCGACCGTTGTGTAGCGCAGCAGGATGGGCGCACCCGCAGGCTGCCCTTCGCTGACCGGAATCAGCTGAAGAGAGATTCTGCGGTCGGGGCTAATGATGGCTGCAATGTAGCGGTTACCAGGTTTGCCTGGACAAGGGCGTCACGCTTATCCTAGGGGCCTTGGCGATGATTTTATGAGCCGACCCCAACCATGCCTTCAGGTGATCTTCGGGAGCCCGAGGGAAAGCATTCGGCTTTGGCAGGTGCCCAGCCTCAGCCTGGATGGCAGCCAATACTTCAGTCTGGCCAGCGGGATTTGAGGCCCGCTAGCTCCCGTGGGTGGCTGGCTGGGACCCAACCCTTAGTTAAGGCTTCCGATTGAATGGCGCTTCCAGGATTGCCGTCTGCTAGGCCCTGGCGCAGCTCCACGGACTGGCTTGCAGGCTGATTTACGGCCAGGATGATTGAGCGACCACCGCATTGTGCCGCATTTCGTCAGCGGCATTGGCCAACGTGGGGCCGCCGATTCCGTCACGGGCCAGGATGATGGGGCCTACGGTTTTCGCGGACGCGGAGATGTCGGGGATTTGGCAGCCGACTTCTCGTAACCACGGCTGGTATTATAGATCAGGGCAATGTTATGGCCCTGGCAAGGAGTTTCCATGTCGAAGCATGAGTCCACGAGCGAGAATTCATCGGCGGAGAGACCAGCGCCGCAGGACCCGAAGCCCGATGCTGAATCTCCGAATACGAATCCACCAATCCCAGACACTACCAAATTACCGGTATCCAAACCTCGTAGCTGGATAGTCGATACGACACTCGAAAATCTCGGCACCTCTTACCAGATCATCGGCGTGCAGATGCCTCGCAAAGAATAGTTTTGAGGGCTTCCCGACTACCGGATGGTGACCGGCCCAAATCCAGGCCCCGTGCATCAATGAATTGTCGGAGCCGGGGTTGGTTTACGGCTGGGGATTGTGGCGGCGAGGCTCTCTGTGACGCATCATCACCTTGGTCAAGTCTCTTCGGGTAACTGCTTATCGCAACCTACACGACCACTGAGTCTATTGATCGTAGTGGATCAGACACGTGATTAGTACTGGTGTAATACGGCATATGTCGGCGCGACATTGCCAGAGGTATGTCATCGCAATAGATGATATACTCTTGGACGAGTTGCGATGCAAGCTAACGCCTATGGCGATTAACACGCAATATACTGGCTACTTACACTTATTCTTAGCACTGTGATAGTGGTGGTAATCTCAGATGAAGTGACTTACAGCAGCCACGCCAGCACTTAGCAAGTAATGGAGTCAACACTAAGTATTTCGGCTACAGTAGGATTGTGGTGGTTGGGGGCCCGGTCTTCAATGGACTATGCCAAAGGTTCATTCGGGCGTGACAATCTCTTGAGCCTCGCCGCTTCCAACCCTGAATACCCGACGCTGAACAGTGAGCCGAAACGTTCCAGCTGGATTGAGAATGTAGGAGCCGCCAGCCTTTCATGATAGGTATTATCTCCCTATCGACACGTTCGAAGTTCTCTCCTAAAGGCAGGCCTGCCCCGATTTGCTGGTATGGGGCCCAATCGAGTCGCCGTCACCCTCAAAAACATTCAGCCGACAGGGATTGCATCCCAGCCTGGCATAGTTTAAGATAACGATCTGACGAACTCGGTGATCGAGTGTGTTTTGAGCGGGTGTATACTTTCTGGAAAGGACAACAACTTTAGTATGAAACGGATCTTTCTTGCAGCGATATTGATGGGGGCTACGGCCTTGGTTGGGTTCGCGGCGGACAATACACTCGGGACCTGGAAGTATGTTCCTAGTAAATCAAAAGGGGGGAACGCACGCGAGTCTCACGCAGACACGTGAAAACGCGGATGGAGGCCTGAAGGTTACGGTCGTCGGTGAGACTACGGACGGGTCCAGGATAAATACAGTATGGGTGGGGAAGTACGATGGGAAACCGGTGAAGATGGTGTTATCGATGTTTTCATGGGATACGATTGCCGCGAAGCAGATCGACGCCAGCACGGTTTCCGAGGAGCGGACGAAGACTGGCGGGAAGTTCCGTTCGATAGCACGGTTTCACGTTTCGGCAAACGGCAGGACGATGACAGTGACGACTGAAGGAACGGGCGAGACAGGCGAGGCTTTCACAATGTTAGCGGTATGGGAGAAGCAGTAAGATATAAGGCGCTGTGAACAGAATCGCCAGATGACTTCGCAGGACCAAGTTAGAGTTGCACAAATGCACCTCGAACGAACGCTGCTGATGTCCGCAAGCGCGGCCTCCTGCTGATCACGAACGGACGATTGGTTACGCCAGCGTTTGCCTGAAAAGCCCGGTCAACGCATTTCCACACCGCCCCATTCGGCACGCCGAACTCGGAACTGGGAAATACGACTGAAATGAGGATCTGTCGCAAACGTAGGCCGCGCAGCTCTGATACCGTGAATTCTCCATGCAGAAGACCAGGCCCGCCTTGTTCCGAGGACGCCATTTCGAGGATCAATTGATCGTGCTGTGCGTCCGGTGGTACCTACGATATTGCCTGACGCTGCGTGACCTTGAGTGGGGATTCCGGTGAAGCTGAACGCTCTTTCCGAAGGGAAGCCGAACGGCATTCCGGGATGATCCCGAACACCTTCGGAGCGTAGCGACGCTGGCAACTCGATTATGCGGGAAAGTGTTCGGCTTCGTCAAGGGAGACTTATCCGGAGCGCAGCGAAGGAAGAGCGCCGCGAGCAAGGAAAGGGGCGCGGGGAAAGGGGCGGCAGCCCTTGTCCCCGCCCAGCGCTGGAGAGAACCGGAGCGCGATCAGCGCTCCGAGTCTTGTAATTACGGCTCACACCACTCGACATTTTTGCGCATCACGAGCCGTGTACATCCTCTCGGCATTCTCGGCGGAACTGGCAACGCTTCACCTGTCTTCCAAAGACCTAGCCGCCGAAGGCTCTCTGGCATTTCTGAATCGATGACCGCGAGAGGATTGCCGTCGCCGTAACGGGTATTACCTCGATATCTCAATACCTGCGAATACTCGCTGTCAGACATTCGCTTGTAGACCTCTACGAAGTACGCAAATGGCGCATCGTCTGTCGGGATGTGTCGCAAACAGGACTCCGTGGGTAGAGTATTGCGGCATCCTGAGAAATTGCAGCTATGCGGCGATCCCAAAGGTCTGCTCGATGAAGCGTACCTGCCCAACAATATCGCTCTTGCCCAGCCATCTCACCTGGCCTTTGCGAATCATGTTCATGGCTTCGTACCCGGCGATCGTCCGGAGTGCCCCATCCACTGACCGGAACCACAGGCTGGCCGCGATGCGCCTCTTCACGAATCGATGATCAATGCCGGCCAAGCTGGCCGTCGGCCTGCAGTTCCGCGATGGCTTGCGGATAGGCGGGGTGCCCGTCCACGTTGACCACGCGCGGCCGGATTGGCCCGGTGCGCCCCAGAGCCAACTGCAAGAAGTGCTTGGCCGCCACGGCATCGCGTCTGGGTGAGAGCATGAAATCAATGGTCTGGCCGGTGGAGTCCACGGCCCGATACAGGTATGTCCATCGGCCGGCTACGCGAACGTACGTTTCATCTACCCGCCAGGATCGATTGGGTGGACGAGTTCCCGGCGAATGCGCTTGCTAAGTTCCGGTGCATGCCGCAGCACCCAACGGCCGATGGTGGAATGGTCCACGCGGAGTCCTCGTTCGGCCATGATTTCCTCAAGGTCACGCAGCGTCAGGCAATAGCGCAATACAGGCTAATGTCGGATCTGTCGCAAACGTAGGCCGGGCAGCTCTGATACCGTGAATTCTCCATGCAGAAGACCAGGCCCGCCTTGTTCCGAGGACGCCATTTCGAGGAATGGCGGAGAGGGGGGGATTCGAACCCCCGGTAGAGCTTATGACCCTACGACGGTTTAGCAAACCGCTGCTTTCGACCACTCAGCCACCTCTCCGTCTTTTAACGTGCTTGATTTCAGCGCGTTGTGGTCACGGTCACTACATTATACTGCAATTTTCTCCTTTGGAGGAACACGCAAGACGGGGCGACCCGCGCCGCTTGAATCTAAGGAGTTCCTGGCTTGTATGGGTGGCAAGGCCGAGCCGGTGGCGGATTGACGATTGCACGGTTGTCCGGTCGAGATTCTCGCCCTCGATTTCCGACGTGGTGACTGCTTCCGCGTCTAATCGCTTCAACCGTGAGCTGCTGCTTATCCGAAGTGCAAAAACGATCCATCGCTCATCCCGAAGGATCTTAACGGATGACGCAAAGCGCCGGGCGGGAACGGTTCGAACAATCGCAATCGTTCCACGGAAGCGCAAAGGGGCGCGTTTTGCCGCGCCGCCAGGTCCGCCGGAATCGTCGTGGAAGCCCAGGGACGCACGACGGCGCGCGTCACCTCGCGATTCCCATGCAGTGAATATAGCCGGAACCGGAAGCCCCGATGCATCGTATTGATGGTGAGGCGACTTATGTTCAAAACTATCTGCTGGGCTTCCGCCCTGTTTGCGGCCGCGTCCCTCCCGGCGCTGGCCGACCAGTGGACCAAAACCTTCACCGTGGGCGCCGCGCCCGAGCTGCGCATCGAGACCAACGACGCCAACGTTACGCTGCGCGCCGCCAACGTCAGCGCCGTCGAGGCGCGCGTCTACACTTCCGGCTGGCGCATCGGACCCGGCGACGTGCATGTTGCCGATCATCAGGCCGGCGACCGGGTGGAGATCGAAGTGAAGGTTCCGTCCCTGCACTTCAACTTCGGCAACCGCTGGGTGAAGATCGAAGTCACAGTTCCTAACGCCACCAAAACCGACGTCCACACTGGCGATGGCAACGTCCGTGCCGACGGCCTGCGCGGCCCGACCCGGCTGATCACTCACGACGGGAATATCGACGGCGAGGGATTCGAGGGGGCGCTGGAAGCCACCAGCGGTGACGGCAACATTCGCATCCGCGGTAAGTTCACCGGGCTGAACCTGCGCAGCGGCGATGGCAACATCGAAGCGGAGGTGGCGCCGGGTTCGCGCATGTCCGCCGGTTGGAGCGTGCACACCGGCGATGGAGGTGTCACCCTGCGGCTGCCCGAGGGTTTCGCCGCGAACCTGGAGGCCCACACCGGCGATGGCCACATCACTTTGGATTATCCCGTGACGGCCGAAGGCGGCATCCGCGATAACCAGGTCATCGGCAAGCTGAATGGCGGGGGAGCCCTCCTGACCGTACATACCGGGGACGGTTCCGTGCATTTGTCGCGGTTGTAAGATGGGAAGGCTGTCTTCCCATCTATGCCGACTGCCACCGCCGCTCCCGCGCATCAACCGCACCCCGTAATTCGGTACATCAATTTCGCGATCACCATCCTACTGGCGGCGTCCGCGGCGGCGGTCTACTGGTTCGTCTATCGCCCGCTCCCACGGACGTCCGGCACTATCCAGGCGCCGCTCGCGCAGCGCGTCACCATCACGCGCGACGCTCTGGGCGTGCCGCACATTTCCGCCGCCAGCGAGGATGATGCCTTGTTCGCCCAAGGCTACGTGACGGCCCAGGACCGCCTGTTCCAGATGGACGGGCTGCGCCGCCTGGCGGCGGGCGACCTGTCGGAAATCGTGGGGCCTGCCGCGCTGGAGGTCGACCGGGATTCCCGCCGCCTGCGCATGCGTCGCATCGCCGAGGCGGCCTACGCGACCCTCCCGGCGCAGGATCGCGCACCTTTGGCCGCCTACGCGCGCGGCGTGAACTACTTCATCGAAACGCACCTGCACGGCCTGCCCATCGAGTTCACGCTGCTCGGCTACCATCCGCGCCCCTGGAGTGTGGTGGATACCATCCTGATCGGGCTGCACATGTATCGCGACCTCACCACCACCTGGAAAGACGAGATCCTGAAGCGCAACATGCTGGCGGCGGGCGACCGCGCCAAAGTGGATTTTCTGTTTCCGCCCCGCAGCGGCGGCGAGTTGCAGCCCGGCTCCAACGCCTGGGCCATTAGCGGCGCGCACACCGCGTCCGGCAAGCCGATCCTGTGCAACGACATGCATCTGGAGTATTCTATCCCCGGCATCTGGTACATGGTGCACTTGAAAGCCCCTGGACTGGACGTCTCCGGCGTCTCCCTGCCGGGCGCGCCCTCCGTGATCGTGGGACACAATCAGCGCATCGCCTGGGGAGTGACCAACCTGCACTTCGACGTGCAGGATCTCTACATCGAGAATTTCGATCCGGCCACCGGCCGCTATCTCTATCGGGGGCAATGGGAGCAGGCCCGCCGCGAACGCGAGATTATCCCGGTGAAGGGCGCGCCGGCGGTCGAGATGCCGCTCTGGGTCACCCGCCATGGACCGCTTTACATCGACGATGCCCGGGAGCATCTGGCCCTCCGCTGGGCGGCCGCCGAACCCGGCGCGTTCCAGTTCCCGTTTCCGGAACTGAATCGCGCCGGCAACTGGCAGGAGTTCACGCGCGCCCTGGCCCGCTTCCCGGGACCGGCGCAAAACTTCGCCTACGCGGATGTCGACGGCAATATCGGCTATCACGCCACCGGGCGCCTGCCCATTCGCAAAGGCTACACCGGTGACCTGCCGGTGGATGGATCGTCGGGCGAAAACGAATGGCAGGGCTTCATTCCGTTCGAGGAATTGCCGTCGTTTTTCAATCCCCCGCAAGGCGTCATCGTGACCGCCAATCAGAATCCCTTCCCGCCCGATTACCCCTATGCGGTGAACGGCAACTTCGCGTCGCACTACCGTTCCCGCCGCATACGCGATCTGCTTCTGGCGCGCAACGGATGGCGCGCCCGGGACATGCTGTCCGTTCAGCAGGACGTGTACTCCGCCTTCTCGCACTATCTGGCGCAGGCCATCGTGGCGGCGTTCGACGCGCACAAGTCGAAGCAAGCGGGCATGCAGATTGCCGTGCAGTTGTTACGCGGCTGGAATGGACAGATGGATAAGGACGCGGCCGCGCCCCTCGTCGTAACGCTGGCCTACGAGCACTTGAAGAAGTTTGTGGCGGAGAGTGCCGCGCCCAACCGGGGCGCCACCCAAAATGCGTACAAATATCAGATGGCGCCCGCGGTGATCGAATCGCTCCTGCGAACCCGTCCGCCCGCCTGGGTCAACGATTGGGATGAAACCCTGCTGCGCAGCCTCGCCCAAGGCCTGGAGGATGGCCGGCACAGCCAGGGCCGGGATCCCGCCCGCTGGACCTACGGCAAGTACGAACCGCTTCTGTTGGCAAATCCCGTAGGACGGCATTTGCCCTTGGTGGCTGGGCTATTCAACATCGGCCCCGTGCCTATGAGCGGATCGCCTACTACCGTCAAACAATATACGGATGCCTTGGGGCCTTCCATGCGCCTGGACGCCGACCTCGCGGACTGGGACCGTTCCCTGTTGGAGGGAACTACTGGCCAGTCCGGTCAAGTCTTGTCGCGCCACTACAAGGACGAATGGGAACGCTATTACAATGCCCAAAGCTTTCCGATGCAATTCCGCAACGTGCAAGCTAAGGATGTGTTGATGTTAACGCCGTAAGGCGCTTACTCGCCGCCGCCCATCTGGACGCCGTTGTCAAACGTCAGTTTGGTGGTGGTGCCGCCCAGTTCGATTTCCTGGATGGTGAATTTGCCCTTGTTCTCGTTGTAAAGAACCCGGGTGCGCTCGAACTTCTTGTGCATATCTTCCACTTTGGCGGGCACTTCCAGTTTTTGCTTGCCTTGCTGGATGATCACCGTGTTGTCTTTTATGTCCAACTTGCAGTCGCCGGCTTTCAATGTTTGGCCCTTCACGACGGAAGGTTCCACGAAGGACACCTTGTAGGTGGCTGCGCTGGCGGCCGAGAGCGCCGCGACGGCGAACGAAATCAGGAGTGATTTAATCATGAGCATATTATAGCACCACTATATACAGGTGTTAATCCCCTATTATCTACAATAATGGAAACGCGATCCACCAGCTCCGGCAACCCCTTACAATGGAAGCTTGTGAGCTTCCAGATTTACCGGGCCGAGGCCGCCGGCATCCTGTCGCCTACCGGCGGCTTCATCGCCCAGGCCGGCTTTACGCACTCGCTCTCGCCGGCCCGCAACTGTACGTTCGGTTGCACCTATTGTTATGTGCCCACCATGCGCATCTATGGCGGCCTGAAACCGGACGACTGGAACCACTGGGGCCGTTTCACCACCTTTAAAAACAATGCCCCGGAGCTCCTGCGCCGTTCCCTGCGTGCCGGGCGGCGCATCTATTGCTCGCCGCTGGTGGACCCCTACCAGCCGGCGGAAGAAACCGAGCGCATGATGCCGCGCCTGCTCGACGAGTTGATCGCGCGCCCGCCGCGCGTGTTCGCCCTGCAAACCCGCGGCCCGCTGATTCTCCGCGATCTGGAGCGCCTCCAGCAGCTCGCCGCGCGCACCGTCCTGCGTGTGAGCTTCAGCATCACAACGGACGACGATAGCGTGCGCCGCCTCTACGAGCCGCATTGCGCGCCCATCGCCGAGCGCCTCCGGACCGTGCGCCGCCTGCGCGCGGCGGGCATCCAAACCTACGCCACCCTGGCGCCCCTGCTACCCTGCGATCCGGAAGCCCTGGTGGATCTCGCCCTGGACGCCACGGATCGCGACATTATCGCCGATCCCTTTCATGTGCGCGCGGTGAAGAAGTGCGGCGCCACCACGCGCGAGGCGGGCGTGCGCGTCAGCCGCGCCCGCGGATTTACCGAATGGCACGACCCCGCCTTTCAAGCGGCGGCCGTCCAAAAAATGCGGCAACGGGCCCTGGCCGCCGGCCGGCGATTCGCCACCGGTACCCGGGCCTTTGCCTGGCTTGCGGAGACAGATCATGACGGCAACGGCAACTGCAAACGAAGTATTGGAACGATTGGAAATTGAGCCGGTCAATTCCGGCGCCTGCCACGGAGACTGGATTCCGAACCCCTCCGGCGGCGAGTTGGCCTCCATCAACCCGGCGGACGGCTCCGTGATCGCGAACGTACGCATGGCGGGACGCGAGGACTATGAGCGCGTCACCGCCCGCGCCGCCGAAGCTTTCCTGGAATGGCGCGCCGTCCCGGCGCCCAAGCGCGGCGGGATCGTGCGCGAGTTGGCCGACGAGCTGCGCCGCGTCAAATCCGACCTGGGCGCGCTGGTCACCATGGAAATGGGCAAGATCCGCGCCGAAGGGCAGGGCGAAGTGCAGGAGATGATCGACGTGGCGGACTTTGCCGTCGGCCTTTCCCGCCAGTTGTACGGCCTGACCATGCACAGCGAGCGCCCCGGCCACCGCATGTACGAACAGTGGCATCCGCTGGGCGTGGTAGGAGTCATCAGCGCGTTCAATTTTCCCGTCGCGGTGTGGTCCTGGAACGCCATGATCGCGGCTGCCTGCGGCGATTGCGTGCTGTGGAAGCCCTCGTCCGATACCCCGCTGACAGCCATCGCGGTGCAAAAAATCTGCAACCGCGTGCTGGCCCGTCACAGTCTGAAGGGCATCTTCAACCTGGTCATCGGCCGCGGCGACCCCGTCGGCGAAGCCATGCTGAACGATGCCCGCGTGCCGCTCATCAGTTTCACTGGTTCTACTCAGGTGGGCCGCCGCGTGGCGCAGACCGTGGCGCAACGCATGGGCCGGACCATTCTGGAGTTGGGCGGCAACAATGGCATCATCGTGATGGACGATGCCAACTTCGACCTGGCGCTGCGCGCGGTGCTGTTCGGCGCCGTGGGCACCGCCGGGCAGCGCTGCACCACCACCCGCCGCCTCTT
>Ga0209579_10003699_pt1 | contig 10981 bp, 8 predicted proteins | sample Coa_R1_2_FD_187152 | JGI IMG/M metagenome (GOLD analysis project Ga0209579, IMG submission 187152) | Surface soil microbial communities from Centralia Pennsylvania, which are recovering from an underground coalmine fire - Coalmine... | ecosystem: Environmental > Terrestrial > Soil > Unclassified... | reverse complement strand
CCGCCATCCGCGGCTTACGCCGGGGATCTACTCGATTGCGATCGTCGGCCCGTATAACTCGAAAGGTCCCGGCGACACGCCGAGCCGCCGCCGCATTCTGGTCTGCAAACCCACGGGCCCCGGCGACGAAGAGCCGTGCGCCAAAAAGATCTTCGCCACGCTTACACGACGAGCCTATCGCCGCGCCATCACCGATGCCGATTTGAAGGCCCCCATGAAGTTTTACAGGGAAGCCCGCGCCAACGGATCGTTCGACGAAGGCATCGATATGGGCCTGCGCGCCGTGCTCGTGAGCCCGGAGTTTTTATTCCGCATCGAGCAGGACCCAAATGGCGTCGCGCCGAAGACCGCCTACAAGATTAGCGACGTCCAACTGGCCTCGCGCCTTTCCTTTTTCTTGTGGAGCAGCACCCCGGACGACGAGTTGCTCGATCTCGCCATCCAGAACAAGCTGCACGTGCCGGGTGTGCTCGAAAAGCAGGTCCGCCGCATGCTCGCCGACGATCGGTCGCGTACGCTGGTAACGAATTTCGCCGACCAGTGGCTGTATCTTCGAAACCTTGCCTCGGCCAACCCTGACATGCGCATCTTCGCCGGCTTCGACGACAATCTGAGGCAGGCGTTCCGTCGCGAGACTGAATTGTTCCTGGGCGACGTCTTCATGCAGGACCGCAGTGTGCTCGACCTGCTGAGCGCGAACTTCACCTATCTGAATGAACGGCTGGCCAAGCACTACGGCATTCCAAACGTCTACGGCGCGCGCTTCCGCCGTGTGGACCTCGACGAAGATTCGCATCGCGGCGGGCTTCTGCGGCAGGGCAGCATTTTGACCGTCACGTCATACGCGGATCGCACCACGCCGGTGATCCGCGGCAAATGGGTCCTGGGGAACCTGATGGGAGTCGCGCCGCCTCCGCCTCCGAACGGCGTGCCGAAGCTGACCGAAGTGCACGGCGTCGAGAAGGCCGTATCCATGCGCGAGCGGATGGCGCAACACCGCGCCGACCCAGCCTGCGCGGGCTGTCACAAGCTGATGGATCCGGTCGGCTTTTCCATGGAGAATTACGATGCAGTCGGCCGCTGGCGCACGCATGAGACCGGGCAGCTCGTCGACGCGTCCGGCGGCTTGCCCGACGGCGAAACGTTCACCGGCGTGGATGGACTGCAAAAAGCGCTCATGAGCCGGCCGGAGGCCTTCGTCGGCACCATGACCGAAAAGTTGATGACGTATTCGCTGGGCCGCGGCGTAACCTACGCCGATGCTCCCGCCATCCGCAAGATCGTCCGCGACAGCCGCGAAGGCGGCTACCATTTTTCGTCCCTGGTTTTAGGTATCGTCAACAGTACGCCGTTTCAAATGAGGAGAACGCAATGATCGTGACTCGGAAAGCTCTGCCGCGCCGCACTATCCTTCGGGGATTGGGAACTACGCTGGCGCTTCCTCTGCTGGATGCCATGGTGCCGGCCGTAACCGCGCTCGCCGCAACGCCCGCAAATCCGGCACGCCGCCTCGCCTTCCTCTACATACCTATGGGGGCTTATCGCGGCATGTGGAACCTCCCTGGTAAGGACCTCACGGAGCTGTCGCCGACGCTCTCTCCCCTGGCCAACGTGCGCGAGTACTGCACGGTCATCGACAACCTCGAACTGAAGAACGCGTATCCCGGCACGCACGCGACGTCGAATTCGGCGTACCTGAGCGCCGCGACCTCCAAATGGACCGAGAGCAGCGACTACTACCTGGGCACCACCGTCGACCAGGTAGCCGCGCAGCATATCGGCCGGGAGACGCGGCTGCCGTCGCTCGAACTCTCGATGGACCTGATGACGATGGTCGGCCAGTGCGACAACGGCTACGCCTGCGTCTATCAGAACAATCTCTCGTGGTCGTCGCCGACGACGCCGCTGCCTGCCGAAGCGCATCCACGTAAAGTCTTCGAGCGCCTGTTCGGCGATGGCGGCAGCTCGGCCGACCGCCTGACGGAGATGCGGAAGAACGCCAGCCTGCTCGATTGGATGCAGTCCGATATAGCGCGGCTGCGGCGCGACCTCGGTCCCGGCGACCGCGGCAAGGTCAACGAGTATCTCGATTCCGTGCGCGAAGTCGAACGGCGCATTCAGAAGGCCGAAGCCGCAACCGCGGATTCGCATCTGCCCGATCTCGACCGGCCCGTCGGCGTGCCCGCCAAGTATTCCGAACACGCGAAGCTGATGATTGACCTCCAGGTCCTCGCATGGCAGGCCGACGTCACACGCGTGATCGTTTACCAGCTTGCCCGCGAGACCAGCAACCGCGCCTACACCGAAATCGGCATTGGCGAAGGACACCATCCGCTGACGCACAACGGTGGTAACCAGAAGATGCTGGCGAAGTGCGCCGAGATCAATAAATTCCACGTCAGCCTGTTCGCTTACTACCTGGAGAAACTGAAGGCGACTCCCGATGGCGACGGCAACCTGCTCGACCACTCCAATCTGCTCTACGGTAGCGGCATGTCCGACGCCGACAAGCACGACCACACCAATCTGCCGATCCTGGTGGCGGGCGGAAAGCCGAAGACTGGCGGCCGCTATGTGAAGTACCGGGAAATCACGCCGCTGGCGAACCTGCATCTGACGCTGCTCGATCGCGCCGGCGTTCGGCTGGATTCCTTCGCCGACAGCACCGGCAAGCTGAGCGAACTGGAGCCGGCTTCGCTCTAGATGCGGCTCGCGATTTCACTGCTGGCCCTTGCGGCGGTCGCGTACGCCGCCGACGCGCGCATTGCCGACGCCGCGAAGAAGGACGATCGCGCTGCGGTTCGCGCGCTGATCGTTTCCCACGCCGACGTCAACGCTCCGCAGGTGGACGGCACAACGGCGCTGCACTGGGCCGCATACCTGGACGACGTCGAGTTGGCCCGGATGCTCCTCGACGCCGGAGCGAAACCGGACGCGGCGAATCGTTATGGAATGACGGTTCTGGCCCAGGCCTGCATCAACGGCGACGGACCCATGGTCCAGTTACTGCTGCAGCACGGGGCAAATCCGAACCAGACGCTACCCGGCGGTGAAACACCGCTGATGACGGCCTCGCGAACTGGAAAAGCCGCGGCCGTGCGCGCCCTGATCGCGAAAGACGCCTTGGTCGACGCAAAGGAAGTGCGCGGGCAGACCGCGCTCGTCTGGGCCGCGGCGGAAGGCAATGTCGACGCCGCGCGGGAGCTGATCCAGGCCGGAGCGGATTTCAAGATTCGCTTGAATTCCGGAATGACGCCGCTCCTGCTGGCGGCTCGTGAAGGAAAAATCGAGATGGTCCGCCTGTTGTTGAAATCCGGCGCGGACGTAAACGAAACGCTGCGGATCCCGCAGGGTGGCCGGCCGGGGGGACCGAAGCCGGGGCGTCAGGGTCAAAGCGCGCTGCACCTCGCCGTGGAAAATGCGCATTACGAGCTCGCGTCGTTCCTGCTTGATTCCGGCGCCGACCCGAATGCCAGCGGCCCCGGATACACGCCGCTGCACGCGATCCCCTCGGTCCGCAAGCCCGGCGGCGGCGACAACGATCCCGCGCCCGACGGCTCAGGCAGCATGACCAGTCTCGAGCTGATCAGGAAATTAGTCGCGAAAGGCGCGAACATCAATGCGCGCATGACAAAAAAGATCAACTTCGGCTTGACCAGCCTCAACGATGTCGGCGCGACTCCATTTTGTCTGGCTTCGCTGACGGCCGATGCCGAGCTGATGCGCTTCTTCGTGTCGCTAGGCGCCGATCCGAAGATCCCGACTGCCGACGGCGCGACGCCGCTGATTGTCGCGGCGGGACTCGGGACGCGATCGCCGGGCGAAGATGCCGGGACAGATAGCGAGGTGGTGGAGGCGATCGCCGCGGCCATCGACCTTGGCAACGACCCGAATGTGGTCGACAAGAACGGCGAGACCGCGATGCACGCCGCCGCGTACAAGAACGTCGCCGACGCGGTCCGTTACCTGGCGAGCCATGGCGCCAACCCGGACGTCTGGAACCAGGAAAACAAACACGGATGGACGCCATTGACCATCGCGCAAGGCTACCGTTTCGGCAATTTCAAGCCATCGCCGCCCACGGTGGACGCTCTTCTTGAAGTGATGAAAGCGCAGCACGTCCCCATCAAGGAATTCAAAAAGCCCACCACCAGCGACGAGAACAAGTGACCTCCGGCCAGGGACGCTTGCCTACCTCCAGAAACGCAAGGCACAGGAAACAAAAGAGAAGTTTGGCGGGGACGACGGGGCTCGAACCCGCGACCTCCGACGTGACAGGCCGGCGTTCTAACCAACTGAACTACGTCCCCGCGTGGTGTCGCGTCGTTGAATTTCAGAATATCACAAAGGCCTTCGCCACATTGCCAACCCACTCAAATTTTCACGGCCAGGACCCGTCGCAGTTTACGGAAACGTAACAAAAAGCAGGGCAAAGATCCTGTGGAATTGTCTCCAGTATTTCTGCTATTCTGTGGGCAGATGCGGTTCCTGCCTCCGCGCCAGCGGAACTTGAGTTTGCTCCACCCATCCAAGCTTCGCCTCGAATGAAGTCCAGCGTACAGATCAGCCGCGGAATCGAGTCCCTGTTCGGGACGCGCGATGAAAACATCCGGTTAATTGAAAACGGTCTGAACGTCCGGACGCGATTGCTCAACGATTCTCTGGAAATCGAAGGCGAGGATCAGGCCGTGGCACGCACCTCCGAGATTCTCAGTGATTATGTCGCGTTGACGCGGGAGGGTCACGTTTTCAATAACGGCGACCTGAACAGCTTCCTGCGCGTAGTGACCGAGGATCCCGAGACCAGTCTGCGACGGCTCGTCGAAAGCGGCAAGCAGCGTAGTTTTGGAAAGAAGATCGTCGCTCCGAAGACCATGACGCAGCGGCGGTACATGGAAGCGATCGAGCGGCAGGATCTCGTGTTCGGCGTCGGGCCGGCGGGAACCGGCAAGACCTACCTTGCTGTCGCCATGGCGGTTTCGGCGCTCGTGTCGAAGCGCGTGAGCCGGATTGTGCTGACGCGTCCGGCAGTGGAAGCGGGGGAGCGGCTGGGTTTCTTGCCTGGAACGCTTCAGGAAAAAGTAGATCCGTATCTGCGGCCGCTCTACGACGCGCTGTACGATATGCTCGAAGCCGAAAAGATCGAAAAGCTTCTGGAGCGCAATACGATTGAAGTGGCGCCCATCGCCTTCATGCGCGGGCGAACCTTGAACGACAGCTTTATTATCATGGACGAGGCCCAGAACAGCACGCCGGAGCAGATGAAGATGATCCTCACGCGGCAGGGCTTTAATTCGAAAATGGTGGTGACCGGCGATCCGACGCAGATCGATCTGCCGGCCGGCCTGCGCAGCGGGCTGATTGAAGTGGTGGATGTGCTCCGTGGGATCGACGGGATCACCTTTGTGCAGTTCGACGATCGCGACGTGGTGCGTCACAGCCTGGTGCAGAAAATCGTGCGGGCCTATGAGCGCCACAACGAGCTGATCGGCGCCAACCGCCAGTTGTCGCTGAAACTCACGGATCAGGCCACGGAGCCTCAACCTTCAAACGAATCGTCGGCCGCCTGAGCGTCCGAGCCAATGTCTCCAGACGACATTCCGTTGTTGTTCCATTCTTCATTACGGCATCCACTGCCGCGAATGGAGTTGCGCGCGTTCTTTCAGGATGTCGTGAAACGCGTCGCGCGGGGACGGCCGATTACATGCCTGATCACCAACGATCGCGAGCTGCGGCGGCTGAACCGGGTTTTCCGGAAGAAGGATTATGCCACCGATGTTCTGTCGTTTCCCATGGATGAGGGCGGCATGGATGAGGGCGGCGGCGAAATCGCGATCTCGCTCGATAGGGCGGTCGTACAGGCGCGCGAATGCGGGCACGGCGTGGCGGACGAGATCCGCATCCTGATGCTGCACGGCGTGCTGCACCTGACGGGCATGGATCACGAATCGGATTCGGGAGAAATGGCGCGGGCGGAGATGCGTTGGCGCAAGCGGCTGGGTCTTCCTGACAGCTTAATCGAGAGGGCTAGCGCATGACGCTGGTTCCGGGAGTGCTGGCTCTGCTGGTCTCGATCCTGGTCACGCTGGTGACCTGCGTTCAGGTTTTGTACCTGGAATCGCTGCGGATCCGGACGCGGGAACGCGACTCGCTCCAATATTTCAAGGAAACGCTTGAAGCCAGGCTGGGGATGGAGACGGAGCGCGGATCGCTGACCTTTTCGCTGATCAAGCATGTGGGGCTCGGCGTGATCGGGTGCCTGACACTGGCTGCGACGGCGGTGCAGGATACCCCATTCTGGCAAGCGATTCTGGTGGCCTGTCTGCTGGTGGGTTTCTATACCGTAGTCGGCACGTTTATCGTGCCTCAGATCGTGTATCGCAAGAGCAGCGGGCGCGGACTGCTGGTGCTGGTTCCGCTGCTGCGTGTGCTGGCGCTGGCCGCTTTGCCGCTGGTCTGGGGGCTCGAATTTCTGCAATCCCTGTTCGAGCTGGCTGAGCCGCCGCAATCGAACGAAGCGACGCCAGACGACCATATCGAGGCCCTGATTCTGGCGGGCGAAGAAGAAGGGCTCATCGAAAAAGGCGATCGCGAACTGATTCAGTCCGTGGTGGCGTTTGGCGACAAAACGGTCCGGGAATTGATGACGCCGCGGCCGCGCGTAGTCGCGATCCGGCAGGATGCAACGCTCGAAGAGTTGCGCCAGCTAGTGATCAACGAGCAATTTTCGCGGATCCCCGTATTCGACGAAACCATCGATCAGATCACCGGATTCGTGCATGCCCGCGACATGTTTGAGCTGGACGAGGACGAGCGCGCTCATCGCCACGTGCGCGATATCATGCGTCCCATCCGCGCCGTGCCGGAAACGAAACCTGTCAACGATCTGCTGCGCGAAATGCAGGAAGAAGGCGCGCACATGGCTGTGGTGGTGGATGAATATGGCTCGACCGCCGGGATCGTCACGATGGAAGACATGGTCGAAGAGATTGTCGGCGAGATCCACGATGAGCACGAACCGGATCGCGATTTCCGGCAGGATCCCGACGGCAGCTATGTCGTCTCGGGAAGTTTCGATGTGGGCCGATTAGAGGATCTGCTCGACTTTCACGCGGGCGATGAGACCGAATCGACCACCGTCGGCGGGTTGGTCACGGAGTGGCTGGGACACGTTCCTGCCGTCGGCGAGCAGACGGAACGCGACGGGATTGCGATCAAGGTTCTGGCGGCGAATAACCTGCGGGTGGATCAGGTACGTGTGGCGAAAGCCGTGGGCAAATGAGCCATCGCGCCGGATTCGCGGCGATTCTGGGGCGGCCGAACGCCGGGAAGTCGACCCTGTTAAATGCGCTGCTCGGGACCAAGCTGGCCATCGTCGGCCCGAAGCCGCAGACCACGCGGACCTCGATGCAAGGGGTCCTTACGCTGCCCGATGCGCAGGTCGTGTTTGTCGACACGCCAGGAATTCACAAATCGACCACATTGCTGAACCGTCGGATGATGGACGCGGTCCGGTCAGCGGCGGAGGGCCCGGATGTCGTCGTGTTCGTCGTGGACGCACTGGCGGCCTCCTCGGACGAAGATGCGCAGGCCGTGGACCTGGTCAGGAAAACGGGCGTGCCGGCGATTGCCGTGTTCAACAAAGTGGATCAATTGCGGAACAAGGGCAAAGTTCTGATGCTGATCGAACGGTATCAGAAACTTCACGATTTCGTTGAGTACATGCCAATCTCCGCGCGGTCGGGGGAAGGGCTGGATGTTCTTCGGAAGGAAATCATCGCGCGATTACCGGAAGGCCCTGCGTTATTTCCCGCTGACTACCTTACTGATCAGCCGGAGCGTTTTCTGGCGGCCGAAATCCTGCGAGAAAAGATCCTGAAAACTGCGCGGCAGGAGGTTCCGCACGCGGTCGCGGTGATGATCGAATCGTGGGAGGACACCGACAAGCTCGTTCGAATCGCGGCTACGATCTACGTCGAGCGCGAGGGCCAAAAGGCGATTCTGATCGGCGCCAATGGGCAAGGCTTGAAGAAAGTCGGCACCGAAGCCCGTCAGGAGCTGGAGCAGTTGCTCGAAAAAAAAGTATTCTTGCAGACGTTCGTAAAAGTCCGGCCTCACTGGCGCGAGGATGCGGAGTTCCTGGCCGCGTCGGATTGGCGCGGGATGGCCGGAGAGTAAAATAAAGCATATGGCAATACGCGCGCTCTCTCTTTTGCTGATTTTCGCGCTGGTGGTCCCGGTGTTTGCCCAGAGCAATCACAACGACGACCGCATTTATGACGAAGTACGCCGCCGCCTGGCAAACGATCCGGATGTCAAAGGCGCTGGTTTTGACGTTGCCGTGAAAGACGGCGCGGTGACGCTAAACGGCAACGTTCACGACGAAAAGGCCAAGGAGAAGGCCGAAAAGCTCACCAAGAAAGTGAAGGGCGTCACCAGCGTGGTCAATCAACTGAAGGTGTTCGGAACTTAGTGGCGGAAGTGGCGCACGCCGGTAAACACCATCGCTAATCCCAGCCGGTCCGCGGCGGCGATCACATCCTGGTCTCGAACCGAGCCTCCTGGTTGAATCACCGCGGTGATTCCATGTTTCGCGGCTTCTTCGACGCCGTCAGCGAACGGAAAGTACGCATCGGATGCGACCACAGAGCCTGCCAACGGAAGAATCGCTTTCATCACTCCGACTTTTACCGAATCGACGCGGCTCATCTGTCCCGCTCCGACGCTGATGGTCTGGCCGGGGCGAGCGTAGACGATCGCGTTCGATTTGACATGCTTGGCGATTTTCCAGCCGAACTCCAGGGCAGCCCATTCGCTTTCCGTTGGAGCACGCTGTGTCTTGACCTGTGTTTCGGCGCGCGTTAGCGCATGGATATCTGGCGTCTGCGCGAGATATCCGCCTGTAATCGACTTCACCACCAGTCCCGGGGGCGCCGCTGTGATCCGCAGCAGACGTAAATTCCTCTTCGCGCCCAGAATCTGGAGCGCTTCCGCCGAGTAATCCGGCGCGGCAATCGCCTCGACGAAGGTCTTGGCGATCTCGCCCGCCGTTTCCCCGTCGACCGAGCGATTGAAGGCCAACACGCCGCCGTACGCTGATATCGGGTCCGCTTCAAATGCCCGGCGATAGCTTTCCGCGAGTGTCGTTTGCTCCGCGCAGCCACACGGATTGGTGTGCTTGATGATCGCGGACGCAGGCGCGGCAAATTCGATTACCAGTTGCCATGCCGCGTCGAGATCCACCAGGTTGTTGTAGGAAAGCTCCTTGCCGTGGAGCTGTTCCGCCCCGGCGATGCCGGTCTTCCCGGTCGCGTAAAGTGCCGCGGACTGATGGGGATTTTCGCCATAGCGCAAGGCAAGCGTTCGCGGTGCGCGAATATCGAGCGTCGCGGGAAGCAGCTCACCGGTGGGCGGAATCTCGGAGAGCCGCAAAGACACGGCCCGGTCATAAGCGGCGGTCGCCGAGAAAGCTTTCTTTGCAAGCGCCCAATGCGTCTCAGGAGTAAGACAACCCGCGTTCGATCGGAGTTCGTCGAGGATCGCGGGATAGTCCGCGGACGAGACCACGACCGCAACGTCCTGATAATTCTTGGCGGCTGCGCGGATCATCGTGGGACCACCAATGTCGATGTTCTCGATCAATTCTTCCAATGGTGCGTCCTGTTTGGCGGCGATTTTCTCGAACTCGTAGAGATTCACGCAGACCAGGTCGATCGGCGGGATGCTGTGCTCTTCCAGCGCTTTCATGTGATCGGGCTTGGAGCGCATGGCCAGGATGCCTCCCGCAACGCGTGGATGAATGGTCTTCACACGGCCGTCGAGCATTTCCGGAAATCCCGTGACATCGGAAACTTCGCGAAGCGGGGCGATTCCGGCCTCCTTCAGGACGCGGTGGGTTCCGCCGGTGGAAAGAATTTCGACGCCCAGCGCACTAAGTCCGCGGGCGAAATCGACGAGGCCGGTTTTATCGGTGACGCTCAACAGAGCGCGCTGAATGCGGGGCATGAACTAGTTATTGTCACATGCGCATCGGAATGACGGCGCCGGTGGATGCCGAGGATCCGTCCGTTGGAAGGATCGTACAGTTCAAGGTCGCGTCGCCATACTGCGTGATGATGTCGGCGGGCACTTTTAGGTTGACCTGATATAAGCCGGTGGTAAGCGGCGCGAGACCGGCGAATAGAACCTGGGCCGCTTGGCCACCTGGATTCCACAAGCACTGCAGGGAAGATTGCAGATAGCTCAATGGGGCAACCGGCGCAGGATGCCCAGTAAGCACCTGCGGAGCCACCGGACCAAGTCCGGTCAGATAAAGAACCAGGATTTCGCCAGGCGATGCCGGATCATTGTAGCCGACCAGTCCGCGAAAGTCTCCATGGACGGTGGCGAGAAGCTCCGGGGCCACCGAGGAAGTCTGGATGGTGAGCGCCTGCTCGAATGCACTCGCAGGGTTTGCGATTTCGAGAGTCGCGCTTTGGTTGACCGCGGCTTCCCACGGAACTTGAACGCTGACAGCGTTCGAAGTCGACGAGATTACTGGAGCCGGCAACCCTGCTATGACGATTTCAGAACTTGTGGCAGAGGAAGTATAGAGAGTCACGAGCGAGCCCGGGGTCAGCGTAGCAACGGGCTGCGTAAGGAAAGGGCTGTTCGCCAGGAGAACGGTCACCTGTCCGGAATCCACGTTGACGGCAAGGATGCCGCCACTTTGATTCGCCGCGTATGCGCTGTGGCCATCGCCAGATAGCACGCCCTCGGCTATGCCGGATGGGTCGTTGGTAAGTTCGCGCGCAAGGCCCCCGTTCGCCGGCGTTAGGAATAGTTGCGCCAACCCGGATTGGGGATCGCGTGCGCGATACAGGACCGTTGTCCCGTCGTTGGACACGGATGGTGTGAGATACGGCTTTCCAACGGTACCGAGCACTCCGTAATCCGGGCCAAGTGCCAATTGAACGTCCGCGCCGGATGCGACGTCGCGGGC